>FWPU01000692.1_pt1 | contig 108295 bp, 88 predicted proteins | sample 2228361 | NCBI WGS metagenome assembly FWPU01 (sample SAMEA103939777, study PRJEB20133) | metagenome | reverse complement strand
TGAGGGTGATCGAGCAGGGCCGTATCGAGATCGCGCGCCCTCCCAGTTCTGCCGCGCAGCCCTACTCGACCAGCGGTCTCGATACGGGCTGCGCCGTGATGCGCCGATCGAGTAGGCCCGTGCCGGGTGGGCGTTGCGCTGAGGGTGATCGAGCAGGGCCGTATCGAGATCGCGCGCCCTCCCAGTTCTGCCGCGCAGCCCTGCTCGACCAGCGGCGCGCCGACCGCGATCCTGTTCGTTCCCTGGCGTCACCTTACCGCCTGTCTGTCATGGGACGATAGGTTGCCGTTCATGGGGCAGACGTGGCGAGGCGTCAGAACCATGCACCCTATAATGGTTGAGCTTGCGGCAGGTCGCCGCGAATCGTGGGAGGCGGCGTTTTGGTTCGCTGGTACTATGAACGCCTCCGCCTTTCTGGGCCATCGTTACCAAGCGGACCACACGGCCCGCCTTCTAGAATCAAACAGAGAGGCGCCTGCTATCGGCGGCAGCGAGTTGCGCCTGGTGGTCAGACGTTCAGGAACTCCGGGGGAATCTCATTGGCGAGGGAACTCAAATGAAACCGCAAGCGAAACGGCTGGTGCATGGAATGGTATTGAGCGTGATCGTGCTGGGCCTGGTGATGGGAGGATTGGTGCAGGCGCAGCAAGGGGAACCGACGGCTGCCAAAGTTTCATTGCCGCTCGTCCGCAGCGACCACATCGCCCTGGATGCGGAACCAGGGGCCTGGCCGATGGTCGCCGCCAATCCCCAGCGCACCTCCTGGAGCCCCGAAGAAGTCTCTGGCAACCTGCGCGTCGAGTGGTATCGCCCCATCGAAGCGTATATCCCTCAGAATGTGCAGGTGATCGCCGCCTATGGCCTGCTTTACCTGGCCACGGCGCGCGGGCTGTACGCTCTCGACGCCGCCAACGGCGATGTGGTCTGGCGCTACGACACGGAGCTGCCGTTGGGCAACTCTCCAACCGTCGTTGATGGCGTCGTCTACGTGGGCGGCTATGACCGCAAGCTGCACGCCCTCGACGCTCTCACCGGCGCCCATCTCTGGGCCTTCGCAGGAGCGCAGGCTGGCTTCGACACCAATCCCCTTGTCGTGGACGGCGTAGTGTTCGTCGGCAACCGCGATGGGGCCATGTACGCCATCGGCGCGCATGGGACGCCGGACCAGGGACGTCTACTTTGGAAATTTCAGACGGACGGCCCCATCCATTTCTCGGCTGCCTATCGCGACGGCGTCGTCTACTTTGCCTCCAACGACAACTACGCTTACGCTCTGCGCGCCCGTGCGACCAATCCCAACGGCGAGCTGATCTGGCGATCTGCCCTTCTGCCCGGCGATGGCTATCATTCCTTCTGGCCGGTCATCTATCAGGACAAAGTCATCTTTGCGGCGGCGCTGGGCTACCGCATGGGGCAGAATCCAGGCACGCAGAGCGTGCGCGACGATGAGGGCGTCAGCTACGGCAACTACGGGCCGATGCAGGTGGACGACATCTTCGCTGGCCTGGGCGAGGGGGACCTGGTGGGGCCAACCGTCTCCGATCAGGCCTGGTCTCATGGCTATCCGGTCCTCGACGCGTCCAACCTCACCGAATATCTGGAGAACAATCCTGCGCCGGACCCTCATAAACATAAGCCGTGGCGTCGCCTGTATATCGTGCTCGACGCCGCCACCGGCCGCGAGTACACCTTCGACTCCGACCAGGACGGACATCCCGAATACATGCCCGTCGGCTCGTGGGGGACCAACAGCGGCAATCGCTATCCTCCCATCGTCGGCCCTGATGGGATCCTTTATCACAGTAACGTCTACCAATGCTGCTCGGACGCCAAAGGACGAATCATGGGATGGCAGCCCGCGACGCCTCATCTGCTCAGCGTGATCGGCGGCGCGGGCGCGCTGGCGGAGCCGCAGGCTATCTCCGCGGGCGGCAATATCATCTATCGTAACCTCTGCTGCGACCGCGTCGGCGATTGGGTCGATCTGGCCAGGCCTGGGCGCAATGGCCAGTTGTGGAGTTACAACCTGGAGGCCCTCGCCCCTGATTACGATCCGATGTGGGCGATCATCCCGGGCCTGCCGCGCCTGCAGGGGTGGTACAAGGGCAACACCGACAGCGTCAACGGGATCTACCATAACCACGGCGACCAGAACCCGATCATTCCGTATCAGGGGCGCCTGTACGTCCACCGCAGCAACACCCTTTTCGCGTTTGGGCCTGGGACGCCGCGAGGCAAGCTGCCGCTCCTGACCGCTCAGCCCGCTCAGGATGCAGTGGCTCCCCTGCCCGTCGAGGAGTTGCAGCGTCGTCTCGAAGTGGAGGTCCAGAAGATCATCGCCGCCGGCCATCTGCGCCCAGGCTACTACAACGTCGGCCAGCTCAACCAGCGTGAGTTCGCCGACTACTTCGACAACCCTGGCGACACCCTCTATACCCTGTCGATCGCCTATCCGCATCTCACGCCTGCGACGCAAAGCCAGTTGCGGACCTATCTGCGCCAGGAGTTCCAGAGCTATTTCGACCCCACCCTCTACGCCTCGATCGGTTGGGCGGACGGCGCCGCGCGCGAGGCGATGCCGTTGCCTCCTGAGGTGGACGCCAGCCGCGCCGCGCGCCCGGCCTCGACCTCCGCTGGCTCACGATTCTCCTGGCAGTATCCGCCGCACAACTTCTACGCGATGTGGAAGTATGCTCTCGTCGTCCCAGAGGACGCGCGCCGCGTCTACGATCTGGCCAAGACGAAGGTGCAGGCGCCCGTTCCCGACCTGGCGACCGCTGACTACTTCGCGCAGAAGCCCTATGAGCTGAACGCCTACATCGCTGGCTATCGCGGCTTCCTCGAACTGCAGACCCTGGCCAACATGGACGTGACCGACGCCGCGTTGCGCGCCTCCGTGGCTGCCGAGCTGGATCGCCTGCTCCAGTTGCGCGTGGCGATCTTCGACAAGGACACCCCTTGGGTGGACCTGGCTAACCCACAAAACAGCCGCTACCACAACAAGAAGCTGGACATCGCCCGCAACTTCCTCTGGCTGACGCCGGAGCTGGGCGATTACCTCAGACAGCAAATCCTGCCTCAGGTTGAGGAGGCCCTCGCCGAATATGAGGCGGTCGCGCCCTACTGGTTCGTCGCGCGCTTCGAGTCGACGCTGGGCGAGGCGGCCTTGTCCACCCTTTACAACTCGCCCGCTCTGTTCCAGGCGCGCGCCTTCATCCTCAAGCAGCCGCTGTCTGAACTCAGCAAATATATCGACGTGCCAGCTTTCGCGCGCGGCGACCTCTTCTATCTCCAAAACCTGGTCGCCGCCATCGAAGCGGCAGACAATCCTTCGGCTGTCAACCGTCCGCCCAGCGTCGAAGCTGGCTCCGGCCTCGACATCGTTGCGCCAGGCGTCGTGCGCATCAACGCGCTGGCGAGCGACGACGGCTTGCCGAATCCTCCGGGCTCGCTCGCGCTTTCCTGGGCCGTCGTCAGCGGCCCAGGCGCCGTCACGTTCAGCGACCCCCACGCGCCTTCGGTGACGGCGAGCTTCGCCGCCCCTGGCGCCTATGTCTTGCGCCTGACGGCGACGGATGGGGAGCTGGCGTCCAGCGACGATGTGATCGTGGTGGTCGATGCGGATAGCCCACAAGAGACGCCCGTGTCAACGAATACACCCGTATCAACGAATACGCCAATGGCGACGAATACGGTGGCGCCGACGAGTACGCCGGTTCCGCCGACCCACACGCCAACCCCTGCTTCGGGGCGGGCGATCATCATCGATCACACGAGCGTTGACCTCTTCGAGCATATCCCCGACCAATACATCGCGGCGGCGCGCGCCCTCAAGATGCTCTTCATGGATCGTTCGGTGGGGCAGAACACCAGCGAATCGTTGGATTGCCTCGCCGTTGCGAACTGGTGGGAAGCGCCAGCCGCCTGCCGTCGCGATTACTATGACAGCGCCTGGCATTGGAAGACCTATTCGCAGACCGACTACAACGCTGGCCTCGTGCCAGCGCGCATCCTCTTCGATCCCAAGAATGGCGCCTTCACGCGCAACAACTGGATCTATCAGTACTTCGCCGACGATTGGTCGAAGATGACTGCTGATTTCATCACGATGCTCGACAACGGGACACTGCCCGGCGACTACGACGTCTACTCGTTCCAGTTCAGCTACCTCAACGTAGACAACGCCAGCACGATCGCCAACATCCCCGGCGGCTTCTTCTCGGATAACCCTGGCGACAAAAATGATGTCTATGATCTGCTGCGCCGCATCGACCAGCACCCTGATCGCACATTCGTCTTTTGGACCACCAGCCTTGCGCGCGGTATCGGCACACAAGCGTCGACGGACTTCAATGATCAGATGCGGCAGTTCGTGCGCGAACATGATCTGGTCCTCTTCGACTTCGCCGATATCGAGGCGCACGACGATCGCGGCGTCCCCTGTTACGACAATCGCGACGGCGTGCAGTATTGCACGACCACAGGCGAGTGCGAGAACTATCCCAACGACGGCCTCAACTTGCCTGCGATCTGCCAGGACTACACCACCGAGGTCGACGGCGGCCATCTGGGCAGCGTTTCCGCTGGCCGCATCCGCATCGCCAAGGCGTTGTGGGTGCTGATGGCGCGCCTGGCGGGGTGGGATGGTCGGGTGAACGTGACCCCTGTGCCAACGAATGTACCAACGAATACACCAACGAATACGCCAACGTCAACGAATGTACCAACGAATACGCCGACGCGCACGCCAACGTCAACGAATGTGCCGACGAATACGCCAACGCCAACGAATGTGCCAACGAATACGCCAACGCCAACGAATACACCAACGAATGTGCCGACGAATACGCCAACGCCAACGAATGTGCCGACGAATACGCCAACGCCAACGAATACACCAACGAGTACGCCGACGCCGGTGAGCACGGAGGTAGCCCTGTCTCTCGCGCCTTCGCTCGCCACGGTGCGGGTGGGTGATGTCTTTACGGTCACTGTGGTGGTCCAGGCCAACGCGCAGCCGCTCGATGCTGCGGCCGCCTTCCTCGATTTCGATCCGGTTGTGTTGCAGGTGGTCACGGTCGCTCCTGGGACGGCGCTGCCAGCGGTGATCCACAGCCATTTCGACAACCAGCTCGGGCGGGTGGACTTTGCAGCCGGGACCCTCTCCGGCTCGGCCAGCGGCGCCTTCACCCTGGCGACGATCACCTTCCAGGCGCGTGGCGCCAGCCCGGGCAGCCCATTGCGTTTTGCGACGACGCCGCCACGCCAGACGGACACGACCTGGCGCGGCGAGTCGGTCCTCACTCGCGTCGAGGACGGCGCGGTGGTAGTTGGAGCGGCCTCTCTGAGCGGGCGGGTTCGCCTGCAGGGGCGTCCGCCAGCGCCGCACCCGCGCTGGGCCATCCCTTTGACCGTCGATCTGAGGGCGCCAGGCGAGGAAAGCCCTCGCTACCTGTTCAACGTCACCACCTCTGAAGAAGGGGCTTTTACCATCGCCAACATCCCCCCTGGCGTGTATGACGTGCGCGTCAAGAACGGCCACACGCTGCGCAACATCTGGAATGTCTCTTTGCTGAGCGACGCGCACGATGTCGATATGGGCATCCTGCGCGAGGGGGATGCTTCCGATGACAACGCGATCACCCTCGTCGACTTCTCGATCCTGGCCGCCAGCTTCTGTCAGACTGTGGGCGCTCCTCTCTATGATGCGCGCGCGGACTTCAACGGAGATGATGTCGTTGACCTGCTCGACTTTTCACTGTTGGCGATGAACTTCGGCCAGAGCGGTGACATCCCGGCTGACCAGGGCATTGATCAATACGCCGTGACCCCCAGCGTCGTCCTGGAGGTCGCGCCGGCTGCGCCGGTGGTCCGCGTGGGCCAGCGGTTCGGGGTCGATCTGCGCGTGCGCGCTGCCGATCAGGCGGTCGATGGCGTCGCGATCCATCTCGCCTTCGATCCGAACGTATTGCAGATCACCACCGTCACGCCAGGGACGACGCTGGGGACGGTGATCGAGAATCGCGTCGACAACGCCCTCGGCCGCCTTGACTTCGCGGCTGGCCAGCTCGGCGGCGCCGTCGCGGGCGACTTCGCCCTGGCCCATGTCGAGTTTGCTGCTGTGGCCGAGAGCGCTGCTACGGCGCTGCGGCTGACCAGCGAGGCCCCGCGTCTCACGGAGGCGACCTTCCGCGGCGTTTCCGTGCTCGATCACTTCGTGGAGGAAACGACGGTCACAGTCTTGGGGCCGTTGGCAGCCAATCACTCGCTGTACTTGCCCTTGATCGCTCGCTGATCGCTGGGGAGTAGAGGCTTCAGCCGGTTCGTGGGATGCGGCCGGCTGAAGCCTCGAGTCCGGCGCTCATTCCCGCGTTCTTCCCCTCACTGTAAGCCAATTGACAGCCCAGGCTCACGCTACCCCCGTAAGATGTAGCGTATAATTGAGTGTTCAGCGGACCAGTGATTTGGTATCTTTTAGGAACTCACGGTGAGCGACGTGTTACCGAATAACCAGTTGCAAAAGCGCGCTGCGTGCTACCGCTGGGCTGGCGCGCGAGGCGCGCCGAGATAGCAAGTGTGCTTTTCTGGACGATGCATGTGCGATCCGATACAATGCGTCCGCAAGTGGAGTGGCCCCTGCGTGCGTTGATTCTGGCGGCGGGCGAGGGCACGCGGCTTCGTCCCTTGACCCTCGACCGCCCCAAGCCGATGTTGCCGATCGCTGGCCGCCCCTTGCTCGAGCACACCATCCATTGGCTGCGCGGCTTCGGCGTGCGCGAGATCGCCATCAATCTGCATTACCGCCGTCAGGCGATCGTTGACCATTTTGGCGATGGGGCAGCCTGGGACGTGCGCATCACTTATTCCGATGAAGATCCAATCCTGGGAACCGCGGGCGCAGTGCGCAAGCTGGCGTCATTTCTGGCCGTTGGCTCGTTCATCGTCGTCTATGGAGATGTGTTGACCGATCTCGATCTGCAAGCGCTTCTCGACCATCATCGTGCAATGGTCGCCCGCGACCCGGCGACCCTGATCACGATGAGCCTGTATCATGTCTCCAATCCAACTGAGGTGGGGCTGGTGGGCCTCGACGCTGATGGGCGCATCACCCGCTTTGTGGAAAAACCCAGGGCGGAAGAGGTCTTCACCGATCTGGCCAGCGCGGGTGTGCTGATCGCCGAGCCGGCCGTGGTCGATGCCATCCCCCCTGATACGTTCTACGATCTCGGTCGCGATCTCTTCCCGCGCCTGCTGGCGCAAGGGGCGTCTTTGTACGGGTGGGTGATCCCTCCGGAGGCATATTTGCTGGATATCGGCACGCCGGAGAAGTTTGCGCAAGCTCAACGCGAGTGGCCGCGCCGCCATCGCCAGGGGGCCGCTTGACGACGAAGCCGCTGCGCCGCGCCGTCTTCCTCGACCGTGATGGCGTCATCAATCGCAATCGCGCCGATCATGTCAAGTCATGGGCGGAATTCGAGTTCCTGCCCGGCGCGCTGGCGTCGCTGCGACGGCTGGCCCAGCTTCCCTGGTTGGTGATCGTGGTCAGCAACCAGTCGATCATCGGGCGCGGCCTTGTCCCGCAGGCGGTTGTGGACGAGATCCATCAGCGGATGACGGCGGAGATCCGCGCGGTTGGCGGGCGCATCGACGCTGTATTCTATTGCCCACATCGGCCGGATGAGGGATGCGATTGTCGCAAGCCGCAGCCAGGGTTGCTCTTGCAGGCCGCGCATGCGTTGGCCATCGATCTGACACGCAGCGTCCTGATTGGCGACGCCGAGAGCGATGTGCGCGCCGCGCAGGCTGCAGGCTGCCTGCCCCTGTTGGTGCGGACCGGACGAGGCCAGGCCCAAGAGCTTCTTTTGCGCCAACAGGGCCTGAATCACGTCGTCGTCGTCGACGACCTCGCATCCGCCGTCGCCTGGATCGATACCCATGGCGCGTGATGACGCGCTCAGGCTCTGCGGTCTGGCATTGGGAAGGTATCGCACATGAGGCGCTGGCTGCCGCTACTATCTTTGGGGGGGATCGTCATCCTCGGCGTCGCTGTGGGCATCATCTACGGCCGCGACCTGCTGCGCCCTCCCGCCGTCCCCAAGCCCCCGACTCCACCCCTGGAGGCGACCAGTCCGGCCGACGAACTGCTGCGCGTCGAGTTGACGCCTACGCCGCCGCCCGCGCCGCCGCCCGCGCCGCCGCCCGCCCAGATGGTCGCCGAGCGGCCGGCGACGCCAACCCCCGAGCCGGGCGGACAGGTGCTCACGCTGGCGCCGCAACCGGGCGCGGCTGGCTGGTGGGCCAGCAACGACGAGCGCCTCAACCGCTTGGGAGACTCCTATCTGTACGCGGGCGTCCTCGATGGCCAGGTCTTCCTCTCGGCAGCTCGCTTCGATCTGCAGCCGGTCCCGCGCGGCGCTCCCATCCGTCAGGCTGAGTTGACGTTGACTGGCCTGCGTGACGACCGCCTGGCGCGCTTGCCGAACAGCGTCTGGTCGGTCCAACTGCTGGCGGATAACGTCCTGCCCGATTTCGCGCGCAGCAACTTCCAGGGCCTCTTCAACGCGCCCGCGGCGATCACGCTTCTGCCTTCTCTGAGCGCCTCGGACCTGGCTGTAGGGCGGACCAATCGCTGGCAACTGGATCAGGCTGCCCTGGCCTGGCTGGAGCAGCGACTGCTGGCTGGCGACACGGGCGTGATCGTGCGCATCCTCGGCCCCACGGGCGGCGCGGGCGACCTCTTCGCCTGGGACAGTGGGATGGGGCCGGCGACCGCGCGCACGGGTCCGCAGCTTCTGCTCAGTCTCGGCCCGGCCCCGGCCACGCCGCCAGCCTTGCCGACCGCGGTCGTGCTCGTCGGCCAACTGCCGCCGACGCCCGCCAATGTGCTTACCGCTGCCGCCGATGCGCTGACCGCCACCGCCGTCGCGGCCACGATCGGCACGTACACGCCCACCCCTTACAACTGGGTCACCCCGACTCCGCTCGCCGCCAACCTGGAGACGGTGCAAGCGCGCGCCAGCCTGTTGGGCCTGCCGCCGGTGGTGATCTATACGCCAGCGCCGGCCAACGCAGCTACGGCGCAGGCGGCGGCGGCGTATGCCACTGCCGTTGCGCTGACGACCGGGACGTTTACGCCTGTGCCAGCCGACGCTGTCACAGCCATCATCCTTATGCCGACGCCGGTCCCTGAGAACGTGATGACTGCGGCGGCGCAGATGATCGCAGCCACCGACTTCGCGCGCCGTGTGGGCACTCCCACGCCGTTGCCTTACAATGCTGTGATCGCGACGCCGACGCCGACTTTGCTCGTGGTGACCAGCACCCCTACGCCAGCCAATGCGGCGACGGCTCAGATGCAGGCGGCCATGGCGACGGCGGCGGCCCTGACCACAGGCACCTGGACGCCGCTGCCGCGCAATGCGGTGACGGCCACGCCGCAGCCTTTGCTGCTGTTCCTCGACGAGATGCCTCCGACGCCTGCGCCCACGCCGACGCCGTTCGGCATCCCGCCTGAGCTGTCCGGCAAGATCCTGTTCCTCAGTGACCGTTCAGGGGTGGCCTCCGTGTATGCCTTTGACCCGGCTACGGGGCGGATTGCCCTCGTCAGCCAGCCGTGGGTCTACGACATGGCGCGCGCTGCCGAACCGCGTTCGCCCGACGGCCAGTTCGCTGTCGTCGTTCAGAACAGGCTCGAGAGGGACGCCCAGGTTCCGCAGCTCTACATCTACAGCTTCCAATATGGCGATATGCGCGAGCTCACGCGGACCACGGGGGCCAGCTACGATCCGGCCTGGTCGCCCCAGGGCGACCGCGTGGCGTTCGTCTCGCTGGAGCCGGGCAATGAGGAGATTTACGTCATCAACGTGGACGGCAGCAACCTGCAGCGGTTGACCCAGAACACCTGGGAGTGGGACAAGCATCCCTCCTGGTCGCCCGATGGATCGCAGATCGTCTTCTGGTCCAACCGGGGCAGCGGCCGGCGTCAGCTCTGGGTGATGAACGCCGATGGCAGCGGCCAGCGCGCCTTGTTCGATTCATCATTCAATGATTGGGATCCGGTCTGGGTGAAGTAAGGGAGCGTCATGGAACTGAAAGCCTACATCGATCCGCTGAAGCGTTGGTGGTGGCTGATCGTCGCCGCCACTCTGATCTCCGCCCTCTCCAGCTTCATTGCGACGCGTGGAGAGCTGCCGCGCTATCAGGCCAGCGTCACCTTGATGGTGGGGCGTTCGATCGAGAACCCGAATCCCACCGGCACCGAATTGAGTTTGACGCAGAACCTGACGGCCGCCTACGCCGACATCGCCCGCCGCGAGCCGGTGCGCAACGCCACGGCGGCGGCTCTCGGCATCCCATCTCTGCCGCCCTACCAGGTGAATCTCCCTCCCAACTCGAATCTGATCGAGATCGTGGTGATCGACACGGATCCACGGCTGGCGCAAGCTGTGGCTAACGAGCTGGCCAGGCAACTGATCCGCCAAAGCCCTGCCGGTGCTGAAGATGAGCGGCGACAGGCTTTCATCAACCAGCAACTAGATCTTTTGGAGACCAGCATCCTGGACACCCAGAACGAGATCACGCGCCTGAAAGAGGAACTGGCGCAGCTCTTCAGCGCGCGCCAGATCGCGGACACGCGCACGACGATCGCTGCCCTTCAGGACAAGCTCGCGTTGCTCCAATCCAACTATGCGGAACTGCTCAAAAGCACGCAGCGCGGCGCGACCAACACGATCAGCGTGTTCAGCCCGGCCTCCCTGCCGCGCCGCGCCATCCCGTCGAATCGTCTGTCGCTCATTTTGTTGTCGGTTGGCCTTGGCTTCCTGTTGTCGGTGTCGGGGGCTTATCTGCTCGAGTATTTGGATAACACATTGAAAGACGCCGATGATGTGCGTGCAACCCTCGCCTTGCCCGCCCTTGCTCAGGTGGCCTTGCTGCCGCTCGCTGACGGCGAGAGCGAACTGATCGCGGCGAGCGGGTCGCCATCACCCGCGTTAGAGGCGTATCGCACGCTGCGGGTCAACCTGCAATTCGCCTCCGTCGACCGTCCGCTGCGCTCGGTCCTTATCACCAGCCCCTCCCCCCTGGAAGGGAAATCGTTGACGGCGGCCAATCTGAGCGTTGTCTTGGCCCAGGCTGGCCAGCGAGTGATCCTCCTCGACGCCGACTTGCACCGTCCTCGCCAACACGACCTATTCGGGCTGGCCAACAATTTCGGCGTAACCAACGCTTTGATCCAGTCTTATACCGATCTGGAAAATCTCTTGCAGGAGAGCGGCATCGCGGGGCTGCGTGTCCTCACCTCCGGTCCCCTTCCTCCCAACGCCTCTAGCCTGGCCGATTCTGCTCGCATGCGATCCCTTCTCGCTGAGCTGCTGATGCACGCCGATGTGGTAGTGATCGACACGCCGCCTGTTGCCGTCCTCGCCGATGCCGTGGTCCTATCGACCCAGGTTGACGGCGTCCTTCTCGTCGTCGATAGTGGGCGCACCCGTCGCGATGTGGCGGCGCAGGCGGTCGAGAGCCTGCGCCGGGCCAACGCGCCGCTCCTCGGCGTCCTCCTCAATCGTGTGAAGATGCCAGCCGCAAGTTACTACTATAGCTACGTAGGATCCACTACCGAGCCAGCGGCGCCTCGCGTGAGCCGCCTGGGCCGACTGGAACGCCTGTTCGGCATGGGACGCGGCCGTTCCTGATCGTATGCTCACTTTGAGATCGCGTTCGCAGTGACGAGCGCTTCGGCTACCAATCTCTATTTCCCGCTAGCTAGGTCTCCCATCCCCGCGACGCTGCGGCCGCGAAGATCGCTGCGCCCTTGACGTAGTCGTCGCGTTGCAGCTCGGCGTCGTACCACGCCAGTTCCCTCGTTCCCACACCCCTGCGTGGGAACGTATCCTCTCCCCACGGTACCATCTTCCGAAAGACCGGTTAGGACGGCGGTCATCCCTGAGATGTCGCCAAAACTATCTACAATGGGGACGATCCCATATAGGTTTGGGGCGTTTTATGGGGTAGGCGTGGCGGCGCGGCAGTGTAGAGACGTTGCATTGCAACGTATGTAGAGACGTTGCATTGCAACGTATGTAGAGACGTTGCATTGCAACGTATGTAGAGACGTTGCATTGCAACGTCTCTACACCCCCCCCCACACACACATACGTAAAGAGGGAACCGTGATGACATGGTGGAGGCGGCTGCAGTGGATATGGATCGTGTGCGTGTTGTTGGTGCTGGTGGGAGCCTCGCTGCGACCGATCGCGACATCTGTTGCGCAGGTGGGCAGCGCGCCCACGATCAGCCCACTCACGGTGCTCACCCCGGATCCTGTCGAGCGGTATGCTCACTTTGAGATTGCGTTCGCAGTGACGAGCGCTTCGGCTACCAATCCCTATTTCCCCTATGATCCCGCGCCGCCGGCCGGCGTCCCAGCCGGGGTTGGACTCACTGTCGATATCCTGGTCCTGCCACCCGGCCAGTCCGATTGGGATCGCGCGCGCGTGCAGCCCTGTTTCTACTTCCAGCCGTATCAGGAGGTTGGGACGGGGGTCAATGCTGGCCTGGCGCCGGTGGGTGAACCCGAATGGCGTTGTCGGTTGATGCCTGATGCCGCTGGCGTCTGGCAATATCGGGTGCGCGCCGTCGACGCTGGCGGCACGGCGATCAGCCCGACGCGCCAGTTCACCTGCGTCGCTTCCACACGCAAAGGGTTCATACGCGTCAGTCCCACCGACTCGCGCTTCTTCGAGTTTGCTGACGGCACCCCTTTCACTGCTCCCCTGATCAATGTCGAGGAGGGCAACCCCTTCAATTCCCTGGTCCGCATGCGCCAAAATCTCCAGAAGATGGGCGAGAATGGCATCCGCTTCGTGCGTTGGTTCCCTACGGGTGAGGGAGCCAACTTCGCGATCGTCCCCTTCGGCGATAGCCTGAGCATGTCCTGGCGCTTCGGCAACTCAGCCTCTGTCTTCGATGAGGTGGATAGCGCCGCCGGCAAGCTTTTCAGCTTCAAACCCTACTATTACAGCGCCCAGGTGGTGCCTGCGCTGCCGGGCGCCCGCTACCGACTCTCCTTCCGCGCTAAGGTCGTCGGCGAGCAAGTATTGCGTCCCCAGATTGGGTCGACGGAGATCGATATTTGCTCTGCGACTTCACCCTATCACGAGGCCAACGGCAACAACGACTCCTGCGACTTCAAGCGCGATGGCTGGCATGACTACGTCCTCGAGGTGGTCAACTCGACCAACCTCCCTGCCTGGACCGTCTACCTGCATGCGCTGTACGCAGGCACAGACGCTCCTGCTCCCTATAACACGGTGCAAAGCGGCAAAATCCGCATCCACTCCATTCGTCTGCAACGCGACGAGACGGGCAACGGCGACTGGGGGCCGAACCTGCTCAGCCGCGGCGATCCTGATACCTATGCCTATGTGGATCAGGTCGCCGCGGCCCGCCTCGACGAACTTCTGCGCGTCTCGGAGCAATATGGCGTCTACCATAAGTTGACCCTCTTCCACAAGAACGATCAGGTGCTCAACCGCTTCTTGCCCGACGGCACGATCAGCGCGACGTGGGATCCGGACAATCGTCTTTTTTACTCGCAGGAGGGGCAGGCTGCCCGCTGGTACGAGAACGCCTACATCCGCTATTTCCTGGCGCGCTGGTCCGCGTCGCCAGCTCTACACTCTCTCGAGTTGGCCAACGAGAATAATCTGATCGCGGAAAGTTACGAGGCCGGGTTCGCCTTCGCCCAACGCGTCGACCAGTGGGCGGCGCGGCCTTTATTAGTCTCCAACTCCTTCTGGGGGTGGTTCGTCGACCCCTTCTTCGCGGATCCTGCCCGTGAAGGGTTGATCGACTACAGTGACAAGCACTGGTACGCCAATCCCAGCGGCGCGGGGACCCCTGACAGGCCAGGGGAATTGATCAGCCGCGCCTACGCTGACTCGGCTGCCTATGTGCGCGAGTGCTGGGCGCGCTTCCGTGAGTACGCCAACGCCCTTGACTTACGTGAGCCGATCGTGCGCGGCGAGGGGGGAGTGGCGCAGGCCAATACGCAACCACAGCACCCCGACATCGCGCGCGAGGTCACGGGGACTTACTATCACAAGAAGTTGTGGGCTCACGTCGGCGTGCCTGGCTATTCCTGCGACGGCGAATGGTATCCCCGCCTCTTCGTCAACTCCAGCGAGACGCAGTTCCCCAACAGCGCCTATGACCTGGCCAGGATGTTCGCCGCCTACGAACGTTTCCTGCAAGGGGAACCCCTGTCCAATGGCCGTTACGTCGAGATCGGCACCGATCTCAACGGCGCGAACCAGATTGCGCTCACCAATCTTAGCGGCGCCTTGCGCGCCTGGGGTGTGCGCGATGCTAGCGCAGGCCGCGTCCTCCTCTGGATCGACAACGCCAATCATACCTGGAAGAACGTCGTCGACGGCGTCGCTATCGCGCCGGCGAGCGCTACGTTGACGATCCCTAGCCTGCCGGCGGGCGTCTACACGGCGCAATGGTGGGACACGCGCGCGGGCGCCGTCGTCGCGACTGAATCGTACAGCGTCGGCGACGACGGCGCGCTCACCTTCGTGGTCCGTGACCTGGCGACGGACAAGGCCGTCAAGTTCAGCCGGACGTCAACGAATACGCCAACACCTGCGCCAACGAATACCCCTGGCGCGACATCATCGCCAACACCCGCGCCAACGAATACGCCCCGCGCAACATCATCGTCGACACCACTGCCGACGAATACACCCACCCCGTCGCCGACTCTCACACCGACGCCGCTGAGCACGCGCGTCGTGCTCACCCTGGATCCGCCTGCCGTCAACGTGAGCCTGGGCGCTGTCTTCACTGTCACGGCGCGTGTGGATACGCATGCCCAGCCGGTGGATGGAGTCGCCGTCGCGCTCGATTTCGATCCTGAAGTGGTGCGCGTTATCGGCGTCGCGCCGGGCGCTGCCCTGCCGACGGTGATCCAAAATGTCGTTGACAACACGGCTGGCCATTTTGACTTCGTCGCGGGTCGCCTGGGCGATGCCGTCATGGGGGCCTTCCCGGTGGTTGCCGTCGCCTTCGAGGCCGTCGGCGAGGCAACGGCATCCCCCTTGCACTTGGTATTGGACGGCGTGCGCCGCACGGACGCTACTTATCAGGGAAGGTCCGTCCTCAGCGAGGCGCAGGATGGGATTGTGACCGTCGCCTGCGCCGCGGTGCATGGGCGTATCCAATTGCAAGGGCGGCCGACGGCGCCACATCCGCGCTGGATCACCCCGCTCGAGGTCAGCCTCAGCACCCCCGGCGAGACTATACCGCGCGACACGTTTACGACGACGACCTCCGACCTCGGCACGTTCAGCCTGACCAGCCTTGCGCCGGGCGTTTACACGATGCGCGTCAAGAACAGCCACACCTTGGCCAACGCCCAGGTGGTCACCCTGACGATAGGAACAGCCGACCTCGATTTTGGGCTATTGCGAGAGGGGGACGCCAACAATGATAACGCCGTCGACCTCCTCGACTTCTCGACGCTCGCGCCAGCCTTCGCAACGGTCGCGGGCGACGCTGGCTTCGAGCCGCAGGCCGACTTCGATGTCGATGGCTGGGTCGGTCTGGTCGATTTCTCATTGTTGGCGGCGAACTTCGGTCGGATGGGGGACATCGACCCGCGTGCGCCAGGAGACTCCTACGCTGTGGCGCCAGTCGTCGTGCTCTCTCTGGCGCCGGAGACATCGACCGTAGCTCTAGGCGGGCGCGTGCACGTCGCGATCCTGGTGGATGCTCGGGACCAGGCGATCGACGGCGCCGCCGCGTACCTGGACTTCGATCCGACGATCCTGCGCGTGGTGGAGATTCGAGAAGGGGACGCGTTGCCGATTGTGTTGCAGAAACGCTTCGACAATCAGGCGGGGCAGGCTGACATAGTGGCGGGCATCCTGAGCGGTCCAGTAGCCGGATTCCTACAACTGGCTGAGATAACTTTCGAGGCGGTCGGGGAGGCTGCGGCGACTCGGATCGACTTCCATCTCGCCGCTCCCCGTCAGAGCGAGGCGACCTTTGCCGGGCTATCGGTCCTCGGTCAAGCCGAGGGGATTTCCATCCGCAGCGGCCAGGCTCAGCCCGTCTTGCCGCGCCTCTACCTGCCGCTGCTGGCCCGCTAGCGTTGCTTGGTGGCCTCTACTCTCAAAGGTCTCTCATCGTATTGGATGTACCGACAGGTACTGCCGCAGGATCGGCGCTGGCTCTCCCAGGATCTCGTAGGTCTCCCATCCCGGCGACGCCGCGGCCGCGAAGATCGCTGCGCCCTTGACGTAGTCGTCGCGTTGCAGCTCGGCGTCATACCACGCCAGTTGCTCGACGTAGTTCCCCGGTCCATCCTCGCCCATGCCGATCTCGGCCCAGTACGCCACGAAGTCGCGCCAGCCTTTCCCCTGAGGGCCGGGGCGGTTCGTCACCATCCCGTCGATGCCACACTCGGTGATCAAGAGGGGGACGACCAGCCCCTGCGGCGCCAGGATCTGCCGATACACCTTGCGGTAGCGCAGCGTCAGCCACCCTTCGTCTCCCTCAACATTGAATTGCATGGTGGGCGCCGAGTATTCGTGTAGTCCCAGGAAGCCGTTGTATTCTTGCGCAGCCTGCACGGCCGGCAGGAAATCGCCCCACATCTCCAGCGGCGGATGCCCTGTGCCGAAGTTGCCGACCACGGAGCGAATGCCGGCGCCTGCCAACAGCCGCGTCCGCTCCGCTTCGAAATCGGCCAGGCGGCGCATCGCCGCGCCGTCGGCGGGCACTGGCTCGTTGTAAGCCTCCCAGGCGTCGAACCAGCGCTGACGTTCCGGGTCGCCTGCGATCGGCAGCAACTCGTCGACGAAGTGGCGCGCCTCGGCGAGGGGGTCGAGTGTGCTCAGCTCGATCTGCGACAGCGACCCCAACCGGCCGATGAGGAGCGTGTCCGGCGACGTCTCCTTGATCTGGCGCGCGAAGTTGGCGTCCAGCTCGAGCGTCTTGACCAGCGCCACGTTGCGCGTCTCGAGGAACTCGAAGAGGGCCGGGTCGTTGCGCGTAATGAAGAGGCCCAGCTTGGTCGGCGGGCCGGGCGGGAAGGGGGTCGCCGTGGGCGTCGGCGTCGGACGCGGCCTGGGCGTATTCGTTGCCGTTGGTGTTGACGATGGCGTCGCGCGAGGCGTATTCGTTGACAGGGCTGTCGGCGTCCAGGTGGGCACCATCGCCGGCGCGGGAGATGGCGTCGGCGTCGGCTTGGGACGTCCGCACGCCGCCAAAACGCCAGCGAGCGACAGCGCGCCCATCGCCAGGAAACGGCGCCGGCTGAGGAGACGCTTCGCCGCGCTGGCAGGCAGGGGCGCCGCCGCATCGGCTGGCTCAACAAGATACGATGGTGGGCGATGACAGGAGGTGGGGTCGTTGGTCATTGCTGGAATCGGCGTTTTCCTTTTATGAAGCAGCTTCAGAGGTCGGCTCGATCACGCGGCGCTGGCCGTACATGCGCTGATAGTAAGCCCTGAACTCCCCGCTCTTGATCTTGCGCCACCACCACTCGTTGGCGACGTACCAGCGCACCGTCTGGCGGATCGCTTCCTCGTGGCTCAGGCGCGGCTGCCAGCCGAGCGCCTTGAGCTTCTCGACGTTCAGGGAGTAGCGGCGGTCGTGGCCGGGACGATCTTCGACGTGCTGGATCAGGCTGCGCGGTTTGCCCAGCTCGTCGAGGATGATCTCCGCCATGCGCAGGTTCTCCATCTCCTGGCCGGTCCCGACATTATAGACCTCGCCGACCTTTCCTTTCTGGAGGACCATGTCAATGGCTTCGCAGTGGTCGAGCACGTATTGATAATCGCGCATCTGGCGACCATCGCCATAGATAGGCAATGGCAGGTCGTCGATGGCGTTGGTGGTGAAGAGGGGGACCACCTTCTCCGGATACTGGTAGGGGCCGATGTTGTTGGCCCCGCGCGTGATCGTCACCGGCAAGCCATAGGTGACGTGGTACGCGAGCGTCATCAGGTCGCCGCTGGCCTTGCTGGCCGCGTACGGGCTGCGCGGGGCCAGGGGGTCGGTCTCTGCAGAGGCGTGGCCAGGGGCGACGTGGCCGTACACTTCGTCGGTCGAGATCTGGTGGTAGCGTTCCACGCCGCGCTGGCGGGCGGCTTCCAGCAACACATACGTGCCGTAGACGTCGGTGCGCACGAAGGCGTCAGGGTCCATGATCGAGCGATCGACGTGGGTCTCGGCCGCGAAGTTGACCACCGTGTCGATGGCGAAGCGTTGCATGGTCGCGAGGACCGCTTCTTTGTCGCAGATGTCGGCGTGGACGAAGTGGTAGCGCGGGTCGTCCTCGAGATCGCGCAGGTTGTCCAGGTTGCCGGCGTAGGTGAGCTTATCGAACACCACGACGCAGATGTCCTCGTAGCGGCCGAGCAGGTAGCGCGTGAAGTTCGAGCCGATGAAGCCAGCTCCTCCGGTGATCAGATAATTGCGCATCGACACTTCTCTCTCCTGCAATCTGTGAACAAAGGTCGTCGGTCGGGAGACCGGCGACGAACTCGCATCCAGGATCGGCGACGAGCGGCGATCATCCTTCCGGTGTTCGCGGCTGGTCTCCTGACTAGCCGCCTGTTATGGCCAGTCCCAGTTCTCCACCTCATCTGGTGGCAGAGGGCGTCGCAGCCGACGCCAGGGCCAGCGCTCGCGCCCGCTGCGGCGCACCAGGGCCCACCCGGCCTGACGGCGGCGCAGCAGCCGACGGCGCAGGATCCGTTGGCGACTGGCGCGTCGACTCAGGGGGCGCGGGAACTGGTAATCAAGCGTCAAGGTGGGCGCGTGGGCCGCGCGCGTCTTTCCCACGCGTCGGCGCTCGTCGGCGGCGCCCCATGCTGCCAAGAAACTGACATCTCCCGTCTGCAAGAGCAACGTCGTCGCTAGGCGGATGACCTCCTCGGCGCGGCGCAGACGGGCCTGCAAAAGGGGCCAGAGGGTCTGCACGGCCTGGCGCGCTTCCGCGATATGGGCGATGCGGCGGGCCATCGCGCCGACCTGCATCGCTGGCAGGAATTCCTGGCTGTAGAGGCGCTCGGCAGCTCGAAAGGAGGGGACCAGCAGGTCAGCGTAGAGGCGGACGCGGACGAACCCCGCGCTCTCTTCGACCTCGCACATCAGCGCGGCCTGCTCCGGGCGTAGATCGAAGTAGGGGCCTGGCTCGAACGGTTGCCAGTAGGCATACGCGCTCTCCAGGCGCGCCAGGCGGTCGGCCAGGGTGATGACCGCGCTGGCCACCGCTCTGGCCTCTTGCTCGATCGGGACGCCGTTCGCGACGCGATAGGCGCAAACGAGATCGGCCGCCTCGAAGGCTGCGGCGACCGATCCCGCGTGCTCGACCGACTCGATTTGGAGAAGCGCCTGTTTCAGAGCAGGCAACGAACGCAACATCTGCCGCTTCCGCTAAAGCAATCCGACCCGACTATTGTCGCCCAACGTCATCTTGAAGGCGCGCGGCTTGACCTGCGAGCGCGTCACCTCGACGTTGCGGCCGATCAGACTGTCCTCGATGCGCGGGACGTCGATGATCCGGCTGTGCTCGAGGACGATCGAGTGTTCGATCTCGCACCGCTCGATCAGACAGTGGTGGTAAATCGAAGTGTAGGGGCCAATATAGGCATTGATGACCTGTGTCTCCTCGCCGATGATGGCTGGCCCGCGCACGACGCTGTTGATGATCTGCGCCCCCTTCTCGATGACCACGCGCCCGCGCACCTCTGAATCCGCCGAGACCGTGCCCTCGATCGTCGGCGTCAACTCTTCCAGGACGCGGTTGTTGGCCTCGAGCATGTCGATCGGTTTGCCCGTGTCGATCCACCAGCCGCGATGGATGTAGGGATAGACGCGGTACCCGGCGTCGATCAGCCAGCGGATGGCGTCGGTGATTTCCAGCTCGTTGCGCCAGGAAGGCTTGATGGCGGCGACCGCCTCGAAGATGTGCGAGTCGAACATGTAGATGCCGACGAGCGCCAGGTTGGAGCGCGGGGCCTGGGGCTTCTCCATAAGGCTGATGATACGCCCCTGTTCGTCCAGTTCGGCCACGCCGTAGTGCTGCGGCTCGGCTACGGCGGTCAGGACGATCTGGCAGTTCCAGTCGCTGGTGGCGAATTGCTGGATCAAGGGGCTGATGCCCCCCTGGATCACGTTGTCGCCCAGGAACATGACGAAGCGCTCATCGCCCAGGAAATCGCGGCTGATCTTGACCGCGTGCGCCAGGCCGAGCGGCGCCTCCTGCTGGATGTACGTGATGCGCACCCCCCAGCGCGAGCCGTCGCCCACCGCCTCGCGAATGAGGGGGCCGGTATCGCCGATGACGATGCCGATGTCGTCGATGTTCGCATCACGGATGGCTTCGATCACGCGGAAGAGCACGGGCTTGTTGGCGACAGGCACCAACTGCTTGGCGTTGGTGTAAGTGATCGGGTACAGGCGCGAGCCTTTGCCGCCGCTCAGGATCAACCCCTTCATGCCTTCCTCCTACCTTTGCGCATAGTAGGAATGCAGCGCGCTGTCCAAAGCGACATTGCAAAGCGCGGCGCCCACCACCCGCGCGTTGACGCGTTCGAGCAGCTCTTTGGCGCGCAGGGCGAGCTGCCGTTTGGTGGCGCCGGCGTTGACCACCAGCAAGACGCCGTCCACCTTGCCGGCCAGCACGGCGGCATCTGTGACGGCCACGACCGGCGGCGCGTCGAAGAGGAGCATGTCGGCGCGGGCGCGCAGCCGCTCGATCAATTGCCCCATGCGTTGCGAGGCCAGCAGCTCCGAGGGGTTGGGCGGCAGCGGCCCGCTCGGCAGCACCCAGAGATCGGCGACCGCCGTCTCCTGCAGGGGAGGATCGGCCAGGCTGGCCTCGTCGCGCACCGCGGTCGTCAGCCCCACAGCGTTGCTGACCCCAAAGATCTCGTGCTGGCGCGGGCGGCGCAGATCGCAGTCGACGACGATCACCTTGCGGCCGGCCTGGGCGATCGTCACCGCCAGGTTGGCCAGCGTCGTCGATTTGCCCTCCTCCGGCCCCGGCGAGGTGATCAGCAGCGTGTGCAGCGGGCGATCGAGGCTGGAGAACTCCAGGTTGGTGCGCAGGCTGCGGTAGGCTTCCGCCACCGGCGAGCGAGGATCGCTGATTGTGATCAGATTGATGGACATAAAACCTCACTCACGCGACAGGTTGCGATAGCTGGCGAGGACGCCGCCCCCCGCGCGCGCGACGGCCGTCTTCATCGGGCAGGCCGGGGATGGCGCCCAGAACCGGGATGCCCAGCGTGCGTTCGACGTTCTCGGGCGAGCGCAGGATGTCGGCCTCCATCCACTCCAGGACGAAGACGATCAGCCCGCCCACCAGCGCGCCCAACACCCCGGCTGCCAGGGCGTTGACGACCGGTTTCGGCCGGATCTGCGGCGCGTCGCGCACGTCATCGACGATCTTCACGTCGATGCGATCGCGTTTATCTTGTTCCTGGTTCCAGCGCTGGCGGTCCTCCACGAACACCTCGGCCATCGTCTGCGCCATCAGCTTGGCCTCCTCCGGCGAGCGGCTCTCCGCGTCGATCTGCAGGCTGAAGTTCGAGGAGTCGGACGAGACGGTGACCCGCTCCAGGAACTGGTACGAGTTCATGTCCAATTGCGCGCGCTCGATGACGCGATTGGCCATGGTGTGCGTGCGCAGGTTGAGCACATGGTTGCGCAGGATGTCTTTGACCGTGTTGCTCAGCCCCCAGTCGTAGCGCGCTGGCTCGACGCTCAGCTTGATGCTGGCGCGATACACCGGCGCCTGCAGCCGGCTGAATCCGAACGCCCCTGCCGCGGCCAGCGCCGCGATCACGAGGATGATCCATCCACGTTTGCGTAAGATACGCAGATAGTCACGTAGCTCCATGGTTTCTCCCTGACAGAGCGCTTCCTTCCTGTCTTCGCCATCGGCCGCGCGGCGCCGGGATCTCGCCTACGACGCGAATCCCCAGCGCCTCCAGGTCGGCGCGCTCGTGCACGCTTTCATCCAGATATTCCAGCAGAAAGGCCAGCCCCAGGCCGACCAGCAGCCCCAGGCCAAGGCGCAACGGCAGGTCGAGCCGGTCGCGCAGCCCTGGCCCGATGGCGACGATTGCGCCGCGGTCGATCAGGCGCGCCTCGACGGCCGAGGCCTGCACCTGGGGCAGGAAGAAGCCCGCCTGCTCGCCCAGCTCGGCGGCCACGGCCTCGGCGATGGCGGCCAGTTGCGTCGGATCGCCCCAGGTGATCGAGACCGTCAGCACGCGATGCAACTTGCCCGCCTGCGTGCTCCCCTGGATGGCCCCTGGCGGCACAGCGATCCCCTGTCCGGCCAGGCGGCGGCTCACCGCGGCCGCGAACTCGCTGCGCCGCACCACCTCGCTCAGGTCGTCGACCAGGTATTCGGAGGCGAGCCAGGTGTAGTAGCGGTCGTAGGTGTAGTAGTGGCCGGTGCGCGGCTCCGGCCTGACGCCGACGCTGAAACTGAGCGCGGTCGTGTAGGTCGTCGGGCGCGGCTGCCACGGCCGGCGCGCCGCCGCCCACCAAACCGCGGTCAAGGCTACGATCACGAGGGGCAACCACCAACGGCGACGCACGATCGCCCAGTAGGCGCGTAGCTCCACTTCACTCCTCTATCGCCATCCGTTCAAGGATGTCGGCAAATGCGAACAGGTCCTGCGACACGAGCCGCAGCGTCGCGTCCAGGTCTCGCATCAACAGGCCGATCTGGTCGGCATCCAGATTGAAGGTGTACACATTGCGCACGACATGGCGAAAGCCTCGATAGCGGTCAAGCCGATCGCGCGTCTCAGGGCGGATCACGGCAGGTCGGATTGTGGGGACCTCTACCGCCATCTGCCGCAGCAGATCTCGATGCCAGGTCGAACCAGCAGGCTTGGTCTGATCCACCTCATTCGCGATCGCCTCCAAGAGGTGCTCGATGCCTGCGTAGAAGCTGTGCAAGTTGAGCGCTGTAGCGTCCAAGTAGTAGTCGGAGGCTGTGTTAGTCGCTGCAGCCCAGATGCGCGCCGCGCGCTCGGCGACGCGCGCAATCTCGCGCATCTCCAGGCGGATACGTCCAGCCAGAGCTAAGTACGCCCCATCCTTCATATCTCGATCCCCTCTGCGTCAATGATCGCGCGCAGTTCTGGGCGACAACGTTCCCAGGCCACCAGATCGATGGAGAACTCCGTCGAGAGATCCTGCAGACGCGCCACGGCGATCAAATAATCTTCGGCGCGCAGGCCCACCGCGGCCAGATCGATGTCCGACTGTTCCGTGAACTGGCGGCCGTGCGCCAGCGAACCGAAGACGATCACGCGCGCGGCGCCAAACTCGCGGGTGAGGAAAGACGCCGCCTGCCGTGCGACCTCCCAGGCGCGCGCGCGGCGCTCGGCGCGCGCGGCCGCGCGCGCTTGTTGGCGTCGACGCACGGTCGCGCGGTAACGCGCCATCGCTTCGGGCGTGATCTCGATCATCGCGCCATCTCCCGCTCGACCAGCTCCCGCATCCGCCGCGCGAACTCCTCCTGGCTGAAGCGCTCGGCCTGGGCGCGACAGGCGGCCGGGTCGAAGTCGGCTGCCTGAAAACGGCCGACCGCCTCCATCAACGATTCGACCGTCTGTTCGACGAAGAAAAGCCCCGTCTCCCCGTCGATCACCGTGTCGAGCGCACCCCCGCCGCCGAAGGCGATCACCGGACGCCCGCAGGCCATCGCCTCCACCGGCGTCAGGCCGAAATCCTCCAGGCCGGGGAAGATCAGCGCTCGACATCGCTGCAGCAATCGCGTTCGTTCCTCGTCGCTTACTCGCCCCAGAAAACGGACCGTCGGCCCGGCCCGGCGCTCCAATGCCTTGCGATCGCGCCCGTCGCCGGCGATCCACAAGGGAAGCCCCAGCCGTGTGAACGCGTCCACCGCCAGATCGATGCGCTTGTAGGGGACGAGGCGGGAGACGATCAGGAAGTAATCGTCGGCTGGCTCATCGGTCGGGCGCAGGCTGGCGACATCGACCGGCGGGTAGAGGATCTCGCTGTCGCGCCGGTAAAACTTGCGGATGCGCTCGTGCACGACGCTCGAGATCGCCACGTAGCGATCGACGCGCTGGGACGCCGCCTGGTCCCACAACCGCAGCCAGGGGATCACCAACCGCAGCAGTACGTCGGCGCCGCGCCCGATCCCCTCGCGTTGGCGGTATGATTCGTACATCCACACGAAGCGCGTGGGCGTCAGGCAATAGCAGAGATGTCGTGCCTCGGCAGCCGTGACCACCCCATGACAGAACGCGCTCTTGTTGCTGATCACCAGATCGTAGCTGGCCAGGTCGAAGCTTTCGAACGCCAGCGGATACAGCATCAGATACCATTGATGATGCCGACTGACCCCCGGCAGGCGCTGCATGAACGATGGACGAATATCCCACGTTCGGTAGGCAGCCGGCATGCGCTGGGCGTCATAGATGCTCGTATAGATGGGAGCGCCTGGAAACAAGGCGACGAGCGCCTCCAACACCTGCTCGGCGCCGCCGACCTGGTTCAGCCAATCGTGGACGATCGCGACCCGCACACAGCTCTCCTGCCCATGCGTCTCCTGGTTCGCACGGCATTGTACCAGAAGGGGACTGATGTGGGAAAAAAGGCCAACGAATGGGGGAGCGAAGGCTGGCTGATCTTGGGGAAGCCGGGTATACTTGGCCTCCATGACCACATTCCCGCTCCTGCTCGTTCTCAGCTCGACCTTTCTCCACGCTACGTGGAACCTGCTGGCCCGCCGCCAACGCGCGGAGGAGGCCTTCTTCGGCCGCATGCTCATTGCCGTCCTCATCCCTGGCTTCTTGCCCGCCGCCCTCAGCGAGTGGTTGGCGCCTTCGCTCAGCCTGCGGGTGTGGGCGTACCTGGCCGTCTCCGGGACTTTCTGCGGCTTCTACTATTTCTTTCTGGCTAAGGGCTACCACTCCGCCGATTTCACTGTCGTCTATCCACTGGCGCGCGCCCTGCCGGTGTTGCTTGTGGGTGTTGGAGACGCCGTGCGCGGCCGCTATCCCACGCCGCTCGGCTGGGTCGGCATGGTCCTGGTCGTCGTTGGTTGCTTCCTCGTTCCCCTGCGTTCTCTGCGCGAGGTTGCCGTCAGTCGCTACCTCAACCGCGCCAGCCTGTGGATGGCGCTCACAGCGTTGTGCACCGTCGGCTACAGCCTGATCGACAAGATGGCGGCGGAGTTGGTCCCGCCCGGCCCGGCCTCCGCCGCGCGGTACGAGTACGCCTTCTATCTGATCTCCTGGCTGGCCTACACGGGGATCGTGCGCCTCTGGGAGGACTCGAAGGGGCAGGCGGAAGCCGTCGGCTGGCGGCTGCCGTTGCTGGCAGGCAGCTTCAACTTCATCGCGTACTGGCTCGTCCTGTGGGCCTATCAATTGAGCGCGCGCGCGAGCTACATCGTCGCCTTTCGCCAGTTCAGCATCGTCATTGGCGTCGTCCTGGCGTTCTTGATCTATAAAGAGGAAGGCAAGGCGGTGCGCCTGACGGCCGCCCTGCTGATCACGGCTGGCCTGTTAATCATCGGGATTGGAGGGCGGTGAGTTCGTTCTGCCAGCGTTGCAGCTTGGCTGCGACCACTTCCCAGCGCTCCTGGAGGCGCTCCTGCATCGACGGGGATGTCAGCGGCGGCGTGGTCATAATCAGGGCGTCCTCGCCGTTGTCGCTGTAGTAATGGCGGCGCATTCCGGTCTGGATGAAGCCGGTGCGCTCGTACAGATGGCGCGCGGCCAGGTTGCTCACCCGCACTTCCAGCGTCGCGATCTCCGCCTCCACCGCCTGCGCCAGCCCCAGCAAGTGCAACAGCAGCCACTCTCCCAGCCCGCGCCCGCGATAAGCGGGGTGGCTGGCGATCGTGCAGATGTGCGCTTCCTCGTAGAGCTTCCAGAAGCCGCCGTAAGCCAGCAATTGGGGGAGCGGCCCAGGCCCATTGCCCGTGGAGAGGCTCGGATGCGGACGGAGGGCCAGGTAATAGCCGTTGGGGTTTTGCGTCAGCTCGTAGCGATAGGCGCTGCGCGGCCAGGGGAGGGCGAAACAGAGCGGCTCCAGCGCCATCACGGCGTCGAGGTCGTCCATCGTCAATGGCGTGACTTGTACGGGCAACGCGCGCAGCAGCGATGCGTCGATCATACGTTCTCTCCGGCCGGCTCGTGCAGGTAGATCGGGGCCAATGTGGCCGCGTCGTCGGCGTCGCCAGCCTGCCAGCGCGCCCAGGCGATCTCCGCCAGCACGCCAGCCCGGCGCAGCCGCAGCGCGGGCGAAGCCAGGACGCAGCGATCGCCTAGCAACGCGCGCAGGCGCTGGGCGTTCTCCGGCAGGATCTCGCCGCTGCACAACACCGGTTCACCTAGCTCGGCCAGGCGGGCGGCTGCGATGTCGACGGCGTCGACATGAAAGCCGTCAACGGCGCGCCATCCCATCTTGCTATGCCGGTAGACTCCCCAGCAGAGTCGCCCCCGTCCCGCCTGGACGACGGCGCACACGGCCAGCGGCTGCCCCTGGTGGGGATACGCCACAACGTCAAGCGTGGGAACGCCGATCAATGCGGCGCCGACGGCCAGCGTCAGCCCTTTGGCCAGGCTCAATGCCACCCGCAGCCCCGTGAACGACCCGGGGCCGGTCGCCACCCCTACCGCGCGCAGATCGACTGGCCGCACGCCGCTTTGCGCCAGCAGCGCGTCGACGTGCGGGGTCAGCTCCACGGTGTGCCGTCGCGCGGAATGCCAGCTATGTTCGGCCACCACGCGCCAGCCGTCGTAAAGGGCGATGCTGGCCAGATCGGTGGCAGTGTCGAGGGCGAGCAACAAGGACACCCCGAAGCTCCTCTGCAGCCTTCAGCCTTCGTTCAGCGATCGCACGAGGGCGGCGGGGCGCGGCCCGTACCCCACGATCTCCAGTCGGCGCGTCTGTGGGCCGGTCCACGTCAGGACGACCTCCAGTCGTTCGTCGGGGAGCAGCGACGCCACGCGCTCGGCCCACTCGATCACGCAGACGCCGTCGTCGTCGATCAGCTCGTCCAGGCCAATCGCCCAGGCGTCGGCGGCCTCCACGATGCGATAGCAATCGACGTGGTACAGCCGCGGCTGCGAGGGATACTCATTGATCAGGATGAACGTGGGACTGGTTACCGGCCGTGTGATCCCCAGCCCGCGCGCCAGGCCCTGTACGAACGTCGTCTTACCGGCCCCCAGCTCGCCGCGCAGAGCGATCACGTCGCCAGGCTGCAAGAGAGGCGCCAATCGGCGGCCCCATTCCGCTGTCTCTTCGGGACTTTGGCTCACTTTCGCCCAGCGCGCCGAAACGGCCGCCTGGGAGCCTTCCATGTGCTCGCTCATCCAGTGTTCAGCCGGCCTGAGATCCTGCCGTTTCGCTCCTCAGCTCCCGAACCAGCAGCTTGAAGATGTCCGACTCGGTGACCACGCCGACGACTTCGTTGCCTTCCATCACGGGCAGGCCGCCGATCTTGTGTTCGAGCATCAGCTCCGCGGCCTGCCAGATGGGAGCGTCGGCGGAGACCGTGATCACATGGGTTGACATCACGTCGGCGACGGTCAGCCAGTGTTCCTGCGCGTCCGGCGCGAGCGGGTGGTGGGCGGCGCTGGCGCTCAGCCCCTCGCGCACATCGCCGCGGCTGATGATCCCTACCAGCCGTCCGTCCGCGTCGACGACGGGCAGGCGGCGCACCCGTTCTGTGTCCATCAGCGCCTCCGCTTCGTGTAGGGTGGCCTCGGGGCTGATCCAGATCGGGGGGGCGCTCATCAGATCTCGCACCAATAGATCGCGCATGGCAGTCCTCTCCTCGGACGATGGCGACAACGTTTCAGCGGCGGCAATCGCCGACGCGCCTGCATTGTAACACAGGGCGACCGAATCCCCAATGAAACACCTTCTTGCCTATCCTCAGCGAACCTATTATACTGGCGCCAGTCGTTGCGCTGGCCTTCTTGATCCTGTCTGATGAAAGGAGTCTGGACCGATGAAGCAAGCGACCTTCGGCGTGATCGTGGGCAACCGCGGCTTTTTCCCCAGCCATCTGTGCAAAGATGGGCGCGAGACGATCCTCAAGGTGCTCGAACAGGAGGGGATTCAGGCCATCCTCCTCTCGCCGGACGAGACCGAGTTCGGCAGCGTCGAAAGCCTGCAGGATGCCGAGAAATGTGCAGCTCTCTTCAAGAAGCATCGAGATGAGATCGATGGCGTGCTGGTGACGCTGCCCAACTTCGGCGACGAGCGCGCTGTCGCCAATACCCTGCGCTGGTCTGGCCTCAACGTCCCCGTCCTCGTTCACGCTTTCCCCGACGACGCGACCAAGATGACGGTCGAACATCGTCGCGATTCGTTCTGCGGCAAGATGTCGGTCTGCAACAACCTCAAGCAGTACGGCATCCCCTTCAGCCTAACCACGCTCCACACGGTTGATCCGCAATCGGACAGCTTCCGCGCCGATCTGGCCCGCTTCGCAGCGATCTGTCGCGTGGTCAAGGGGCTGCGCGGCGCCCGGCTGGGCATGTTGGGCGCGCGCCCGGCCGCCTTCAACACCGTGCGCTACAGCGAGAAGCTGTTCGAGCGCGCCGGCATCAGCGTCGAGACCCTCGACCTCTCCGAGGCGTTGGGGCGCATCGACCGTCTGGCCGACGCCGATCCTGCCGTCCAGGCCAAGATCGACGCCATCAAGGCCTACGTGCCGACGACGGGCGTCCCTGCGACCGCCCTCACCAAGATGGCCAAGCTGGGCGTGGTGATGGATCGGTGGATGGAGGAGAATCGGCTGGTCGCCACCGCTGTGCAGTGCTGGACCTCAATGGAGGAGTTCTTCGGGGTGGTGCCCTGCACGATCATGAGCATGTTGAGCAACGGCCTGGCCCCCAGCGCCTGCGAGACCGACATCGCTGGCGTGGTGGGGATGTACGCGCTGCAACTGGCCTCGGGCAAGCCGAGCGCGCTCGTCGACTGGAACAACAACTATGGCGACGATCCCAACAAAGGGGTGATCTTCCACTGCTCTAATCTGCCCAAGCAGGTGTTCCAGGACATCCCCGTGATGGATTATCAGGCCATCATCGCCGGCACCGTCGGCCAGGCCAACACCTATGGCACTGTCGTCGGGCGCCTCAAGTCGGAGCCGTTCACCTATTGTCGGGTGGCGACCGAGGATGAATACGGGACGATCTCAAGCTATGTGGGCGAAGGGATGCTGACCGACGATCCCCTGCTGACCTTCGGCGGCTACGGCGTGGTCGAGATCCCCAACTTGCAAGGCTTGCTGCGCTTCATCTGCGAGAACGGCTACGAGCATCATGTGGCCATTAACCAGTCGCGCGTGGCGGACGCCGTGGCCGAGGCATTGGAGAAGTACATGGGGTGGGATGTCTATTATCATCGCGGATAGGTAGACAATCGGGGCGCACGGCCGTGCGCCCCGATTTCTTGTATGGCCTCTCCTAGAACCGTTTGCTTAGCTCCACCGGCGATCCATCCGCGGCGGCGAAGGGGAGCAGGCGCAGGCTCCAGCGCACCGGCTCCGGCTGGATCAGATATTGTGGCAATGTGCCTGGCCCGCAGCTCGCGCCGCCCAACCCCGACTGCGCATAGTCAAGATTGAGCGTGATCTCCGGTCGCCAGCGGATCTCGTAAGTGTGCGCGGCGGCAGCGAAATCCTCCGCCGTGCAGTAGTGCGCGCTGACGTTGAACTGCGGCATCCCCACCACGAGCAGCCCCACGTCTGCATTGCTCAGCGCCGCCCAACGTACATCGGTCTTGTTCCCGTTCTCTTGCGGCTTGGGATAAGGGAAGTATTGTTCGCGCACCGCGCCGCAGTACACCCCCACCGCCATCCCCCACTTGCGGTCGGCGTAGCTCTCCAGCGGACCGCGTCCGTACCAGGTGAAGATCTCGAGGTCGCCGGGCAGCGTCAGCCGCACCCCCACGCGCGGCAGGAAAGGCAGCGGCTGGCTGGGCGTGAGCGCGTGCTCGAGGACGATGACGCCGTCGCTGGCGACGGTGTAGGTGTAGGTGTTCTCGAAACGCGTCCGATAGACGGGCTTCAATTCGGCGATGAGCTGCTGGGCGGGCGTGCTGGCCAGGCGCCCGATCGACTCCAGCATCCATTCGGGCATGTGCTGTTGCTGGGCGATCGCTCGCGCCTCGCGATGGACCGCCTGGATCAGCTCCGGGATGCGCTCCTGCTGATCGAGCTGCGTCACCAGGGCGCGCACCTTCTCCGCCTGCACAGCGCCGGGCAGGGCGGCGAAGTCGATGTGCAATTGCGATGCGACCTCTTGTACCTGGCTGACGTCGAAGAGTTGGTTGAGGAAATTGATGATCTGCTCGATCAGTTGCTCCCAGCGCGGCCAGCGCGGCGCCCCGTCGAGGGGCGTCGGTTCGCTCACGCTGTGGACGACGATGCGCGCGGCCTGTGCGTCCAGGCGTTCCGCGTGCACGGCTTCGACGCGCTCCTGCAAACGGTCGTAACCGGCCTCGCGCCAGCGGATGGCGGCCTTCTCTTCGCCCCAGGTGTTGGCGTCGTTGTCGGTCGGCGCGCGCCAGATTTGCAGCGACGGCCCACGCAGGATCACTGGACGGCCCGCATAAGTCAGCGCCGTGATCGTCCCGGCGGCCTTGCCGAACGTGATCTGGAAGCGTTCGCCAGCGAGGGTGATGACGTCGTCGTCCTCCGTGAGCTGCAACGTCGCGCCAGCGTTTGTGGCGGATCGCCGGTCGGCGGGCGTGACCACCGGCAAGGCGAACTGCGCCCACGCTACCTCGTGGCCGGCTGGCGCGTAAGGCGTGGGCGCGGCCAGCGTGAAGTGGATCATCAGCCAGTAATCGGTGGCTGGCTGCGGCGCGATCGGCGCGAAGGGCACGCGCACGACCGTGCTCTCCCCAGGCCGCAGGCTCAGGCTGGGCAACGTCCCCCTCTGCAGCGCCTGGCCGTCGGCGATCACCTCCCAGGAGATCGCCAGGTCGCTGAGGTCGGTGAAGTCGCGCCGGTTGGTGATCTTCACTTCGCCCGCGGCCAGGTTGACCGGCTCGACCGTCACCGGCTCCAGGATCTTCTTGTATTCCCACAGCGCGGGATGCGGCTTGCGGTCCGGCGAGATCAGGCCATTGAGGCAGAAATTGCCGTCGTTGGGTTGGTCGCCGAAATCGCCGCCGTAAGCGAACCACTCCTCGCCGTCGGCGGTACGCCGGCGGAGGCCCTGATCCACCCAATCCCAGATGAAGCCGCCGATCAGGCGCTTGTGGGAGCGGATGACGTCCCAGTATTCTTTGAGATTGCCCGTGCTGTTGCCCATCGAGTGAGCGTACTCGCACATGACCAGGGGGCGCGTCTCGCCGGGGCGCGTGGCCAGCTCGATCAGCTTGTCGATGCGCGGATACATGACGCTGACCATGTCGACGACGGCGGCATGGCCAGCCGACTCATAGTGGATCGGCCGCGTGCGATCGTGGGCGCGGATCCATTCCGCCATCGCGTCGTGGTTGGGGCCGTAGCCGGACTCGTTGCCCAGCGACCAGATGATGACGCTGGGATGATTCTTGTCGCGCTGCACCATGCGCGCGGCGCGGTCGACGAAGGCGTCACGCCAGAGCGGGTCCCTGGTCAGCTTATCCCAGACGCCATGCGTCTCGACGTTGGCCTCGTCGATCAGATAGATGCCGTACTCGTCGCACAGGTCGTACCAGCGCGGGTGGTTCGGGTAGTGGCTGGTGCGCACAGCGTTGATGTTGAACTGTTTCATCAGGCGAATGTCTTCGATCATCGACGCTTCCGTGATCGCGCGGCCGCGGTCAGGGTCGATCTCGTGGCGGTTGACCCCCTTGAGCAGCACGGGCACGCCGTTGATCCACAGTTGTCCGTCTTTGATCTCGACCTGGCGGAAGCCCACGCGGCCGCTCACGACTTCGACGAGCGCGCCGTCGGGCGCGTGGACGGAGAGGAGGAGCGTGTACAGATAAGGGCTTTCCGCTGACCACTGGCGCGGCTGAGGGATGGTGCGGCGGAAGTACATCTCCACCTCACTGTCCTGCGACATCGGCACCCCGGCTGAGACTGGCGCCTCGAAGACGACCTGGCCCTCGGCGTCGAGGAGCTTGGCGACGACGGCGTGTCCCATGACAGGAGAGGCGCCGTAGTTGTGGAGGTTGACCTGAAGGTGCAGCCTTGCGTCGCGATAGTCCTGGTCGAACTCGGTGCGCACGCCGAAGTCTCGGATGTGGACCGTGGGCGTGGCCATCAGGTAGACATCGCGGTAGATGCCGCTCAGCCACCACATGTCCTGATCTTCGAGGTAAGTGGCGTCGGACCAGCGGAAGACCTGGACGGCCAGCGTGTTGGCGCCGGGATGCAGGTAAGGCGTGATGTTGAACTCGGCGGGCAGGCGGCTGTCCTTGCTTTGCCCGATCTGCTGGCCGTTGAGCCAGGCTGTGAAGAACGAATCGACCCCCTCGAAGACCAGGAAGACCTGGCGTCCCTGCCAGTCGTCGGGGATCGTGAAAGTGGTGCGGTAGGAGCCGATCGGATTGTTGTCGTGCGGCACGGCCGGGCAATGATCGGGCGGGAAGGGATATTGGACGTTCGTATAGTGAGGATAGTCATAGCCGTGCATCTGCCAGTTGGACGGCACGGGAAGGATGTCCCAGTCGCTGGCGTCGAAGTCCTCGCGATAGAAGTCGGTCGGCGCCGAGGCTGGGTTGGGCGCCCAGCGGAATCGCCAGTCGCCGTTGAGCAGGCGCACGTATGGGGAGGCGTCGCGCTGGACCGTGCGCGCCGTCGCCTCGTCAGCGAACGGGAACAGGGGGACGCGCCCCGGCTCTTTGTTGGTCCCTAGCAGGCGGGGATTCTCCCACTCATGGATGGGGGATGCGGGCATAGGATGTTCCTTCCTGTTGGATTTGGGATAAATGGACGAGAGACCCGTTCTCCCTTAGGATGAGAGACGGGTCTCCGGGGACGCTTATTGGCCTACCCCTTGATGCCTGTGAGCGAGATGCCCTCGATGAAGGTGCGCTGAGCGAAGAAGAAGGCGATGAAGATGGGCAGCGTCATCATCGTGCTGGCCGCCATCAGATAGGGATAGGCCAGCTTCATGCTGCCGGTCTGACCGATCGCGCGGCGCAGGTTCTCCACCCCTAGGGCTAAGGTATATAGCTCCTGCTTGTTGAGATAGATCAGGGGGCCGAAGTAGTCGTTCCAGGCGCCCATGAAGGCGAAGAGGCCGACCACGGCGAGCGCGGGTTTGGCCAGCGGCAGGATGATGCGGAAGAGGATGCCGAACTCGCCCGTCCCATCGATGCGCGCCGCATCCGACAACTCTTGGGGGATCGTCAGGAAGAACTGGCGCAACATGAAGATGAAGTACGGGTTGCCGAAATAGGCGGGCACGACCAGAGGGAGGAACGTGTTGATCCACCCCAGGTTCTTGAAAGTGATGAAGAGGGAGACCATCGTCACCTGGTAGGGCACCATCATCGTGGCGATGCACAAGAAGAAGAGGGCATCGCGTCCCGGCCAGCGCAGGCGGCTGAAGCCATAGGCGACGATGGATGACGAGAGGATCGTACCGACGGTGACGGGCACGGCATACTTGAAGATCGTATTGACCATATACAGGTTGAAATTGGTCGCGACCCAGGCATCGATGAAGTTATTCCACAGCGCCGGATTGGGGATCCACACCGGCGGCACCGTGTAAACTTGTGAGTCGTTTTTCAGCGCCGAGGTCACCATCCAAAAGAAGGGCAGGATATAGGTGACGGCGAGGACGATCAGAAGAAAGTATTTGATGATCTCGACGATGACGGCGCTGAGAGTCCACGGCCGCGCCCGCGCGGCGCGAGCGAGGCCAGCGGAAGGTACCGAAGAAGCGGTTGTGGCCATCGATCACCTCTCAATCCGAGCCGCCGTAATAGACCCAGCGGGCTGACGAGCGGAACAGGATCACCGTGAAGATGACGACGATCACGAAAAGGATCCAGGCCAATGCAGCGGCCTTGCCCATGCGCAGATATTGGAACGCGTTGCGATAAAGGAAGATGGCATAGAACTCGGTGGCGTTGTTGGGGCCGCCACGCGTGAGGAGCCAGGGCAAAGTGAAATTGCTGAAGCCGGCGATGAACGCCATCACCAGGTTGAAGAGAATGACCGGCGTACACATGGGGATGGTCACATGCCAGAACTTGTGGAGGGCGTTGGCGCCGTCGACGGTGGCCGCTTCATAAAGGCTGCGCGGCACATCCTGCAATGTGGCCAGGAAGATGACCATGGCGCTCCCCTGCGCCCACATGTGGATGCCGATCAGGGTTGGCTTGGCATAGGCGGGGTTAGAGATAAAGGGGACCACGGGCAACCCCAGCCCTTGTAGCGTGGCGTTGATGGCACCATATTGGACGTTGAGCAGGAACTGCCATACCATGGCGACGACGATGGCGGGCACGATCGAAGGGAAGAAGAAGATCGCCCGAAACAGGGAACGCGCGAAGATCTTGGTGTTGAGCAATGTGGCCAGCAAGAAAGCGGCGACGACGCCCAGGGGAGCGCTCAGGATCACATAATACAGAGTGTTGTAGACGACGGTGGGGAAGATGGGATCGTCGGTCAGGATCTGCGTGTAATTCTTCAGGCCGATGAAGACCGGAGGCCGCAGGAGATCGTAGCGCGTGAAGCTGTAGTAAATGGACGCCACCAGCGGGTAGACCGTGAACAGCAAGAACCCGATGATCCAGGGGGAAACGAATAGCAATCCCATGAACAGGCTACGCCGCTGGGAAGGGGGAACCTGCAATCGTCTGACGAACGATGTGGACATGGGAGCTCCTTCTGCGAATCAGCGAGAGAGCGAGGGAGCGAGAGGGCGAATCAGCGAGAGGGCGAGAGGACGAACCTTTAACCTTTAATCCTTGAACCTTCTCGCTCTCCCGCTCCTCGTGCTAATTGGCTCGCTCGTCCTTCTCGCCCCTCGCTCTCTACTGCTTGCTCGCTCTTTCGTTTCTTAGCCGGCGAACCCCGCTTGCTCGTACTCGTCGACGCAGCGCTTCTGGAACTCGGCCGCAGCCTCCTTGGCCGTGATCTCGCCACGGTAGTGGGCCTCGCGCAGTTGCTGGTACTGGGTGCTGACAAAGGCCGTGATCGGGCAGCGCGCTGGCGACGACCACTCGGTGGCCTCGGTGATCGACTGGAAGTAGAACTCGAGGCCAGGGTAGGTCTTGGGATCGACGGTGTCCAGGAACGGTTTCAACCCCGGCAGCCAGCCCACGTTCTTGAAGATGATGTCGCAGGCCTTGACGGTGTTCAGGAACTCGCCGATTTTGAACATCTCCTCTTTGTTCTTGGATTCCTTGAAGATGATGACGTAGTGCCCGCCGTACCCCTGGACTTTTACCCCTTTGCGGCTATCGGGTACGGGTGCCCATGTCGTCATGTTGTACTGGCCGACTTCCGGTTTCTCGATGATGGTCTCGCCTGGATGCCAGTAGCCCTCGATGATCATAGCCTGAACTTCGGCGTTGAAAGAGCCGCCCCAGCCGCCCTGGCCTTCGACCTGGCGCATGCCGGCCATCTTGTCGGGGCCGACGTACTTGTAGAACTCGCCCATGACGTCGAATGCCTCGGCCATCATCTCGTTGTCGAGGTCGAACTTGCCGGTGTCAGGGTCGAACCACTTCCAGCCCCAGGAGACGGGCGGATAGAAGCCGTCCTGGATGCCGATCTGGCCGCCCATGGCGTCGTAGGGATCGAGGCCAATGCGCAGCAGGTTGCCGGCGTCGTCGAACTTGGTGATCGCCTTATGCCACTCGAAGCACTCCGACCACGTCTGCGGCGGGTTGTTGGGGTCGAGGCCGGCCTCCTCGACGAGCTTCTTGTTGTAATTGAGGCCATAACGGAGGAACCCTTCGTTGGCGGGGATGCCGTACATGATCCCCTTGTAGAAGCCATCGTTCCAGGTCCCTTCCAGGTAATACTCCTTCTTGATCACCTCGCTGGCGGCCACCCAATCGTCGATGGGGATGAGCACATCGCGCGCCATGTAGTCGAGATACTGGACGTTAGAGGCGCCGTCGGGCGGCGTGCCGGCGGCGACGGCCGTCGTCACCGCGTCGCCGGCGCTCCCCTTGATCTCGAGCGTGTTCTCGCCGAGGATGGCCTTCAGCTCGTCAGTTTGCTTGAGCGCGTCCCAGGTGGCGCCCGCATAGGTGCCACCCCAGCCGAACCAGTACTGGATGACCTTGCCGCCGGCCGGCGCTGGCGCTGGTTGCTCGGCGGCCTGGCCTTCGGCTGCCGGAGCAGCGGCGGGAGCAGGAGCTGAGGGGGCGCAGGCAGCCAGCAGGCCGCCCGCTGCTGCCAGCGTCGCGCCGCGCAGGAACTGGCGACGGCTCAGACCCTTGCCATACTGTGTGGACATCTTGATCCTCCTTGCTCTTTGATGAGAGGAGCCTGTTGGTGAACAGGCTCTATGAAACCGCTATGCTCTGTCCTGTTCCCTACGCACGAGTCGCTTCTGCTTCCATAACCTCCGCAATGGCCTGACACAAGCGGTCTATATTGTCCGCCGTCATGCCAGCGACGTTGATGCGGCCGGAGTCGATGACGTAAATCGAGTAGCGCTGCCGCAGCGTCGCCACCTGCTCTGGCGTCAGGCCGGAGAAGGAGAACATGCCGCGCTGGCGAGCGATGTACGAGAAGTCGCTCCGTACGCCTTTGTCGGCCAGCGTCTCCACGAAGAGGCTGCGCATCTCGTTGATGCGCTCGCGCATGGCCTTGACCTCTCCTTCCCACTCGGCGCGCAGCTCGGGGTCATTCCAGATCGTGGCCACGATGGCAGCCCCGTGCGCTGGCGGATTGGAATAGTTGACGCGGATGCACAGCTTGAGCTGGCTGAGCGCCGCGGCCGCCGCGTTCTTGTCCTCGGCTACCAGGGTCAGTGCCCCCACGCGCTCGTTGTACAGGCCGAAGTTCTTGGAGAAGGAGCTGGCGATCAGCAGCTCCGGACAGCGCTGACACAGCGTCAGCAGCCCGGCCGCGTCCTCCCGGATGCCCTCAGCCAGCCCCTGGTAGGCGAAATCGACCAGCGGCAACAGCTTGCGCGCCGCCAGCACATCGGCGATCTGCTCCCACTGCGCGGGCGTGGGATCGACGCCGGTCGGGTTGTGGCAACAACCGTGAAGCAGGACGACGTCGCCTTCGGAGATTTGCGCCAGGGTCGCTAACATGGCAGCGAAGTCCAGGTCGTTGCGGACGGCGTCGAAATAGGGATAGGTCTTGACTTCCATCCCAGCGGCGCGAAAGACGCCCGGATGGTTGGGCCACGTCGGCTGACTGACCCAGATGCGCTTCTCGGGGAAGAGCTTATGCAGGAAATCGCCCGCTACCCGCAGCGCGCCGGTGCCGCCTGGCGTGTGCGCTGTGACCGCCCGCCGCTGAGCGAGGATCTCATGGCCAGCGCCAAACACCATCTCTTGCACGGCCGCAGCGTATTCCGCTGACCCCTGGATGCTCAGGTAGTTCTTGGTGGTCTCGTTGCGCAGGATGCGTTCCTCGGCGCGTTTCACCGAGCGAAAGACCGGGGTCTTGCCGGCGGCGTCGCGATAGACGCCTGCGCTCAGGTCGATTTTGGCGGGGTTGGGATCGTTCTTGAAGGCCTCGGCCAAGCCCAGGATGGGGTCGGCAGGCGCCATCGGCAACGTGCGGAACATGGCGTCTCTCCTCTTGCGTGCTGGTACCGATAACAGTAGTGGGGCTGTAAATGTACCATGTTTGCTCAGATGGGTCAACTCCGTTTATCTGAGCCTGATTGCCTGTAGTCCCCTCAAATCTGGGCAAGTGTCGAGAATTGAGTAAAACTCTGGGTATGACCGAGGGGCTAAACTTTCTGCGTTGCCTGCGGTGCTGCTGGCCCTACGTCAAGACCCACGGCCCAGGGGATACATCTGGTGGGCAGAAGTCCAGCTCATAGCAGCGCTCGCCTCCCGCATCTGATCGATAGCCGGCGGCGGTCAGGGCGCGCGCCAACGCCGTGTTCGGCGGGCAGAGGGCGAGGATGTCCTCCTCGCCTCTGGCGGACAGGAGGGAAGGCGCCGCGCGCAGCAGGGCGACGAGCGCGTCCTCGCTTCCCTGCGCGTGCCCGATCCACAGGCCATCGCCGCCAGCGATGATAGCCCAGGCGTCGCAGCCGGGGAGGCCGACGATCTCCCCGGCGCGCAGGTGCTCGCGCAGGCGATCGGCGTCGAGCCGCCGATAACGCCAGCGCACGCAATACAGGCCAGAGCTTTGCGCCAGCGACGGCGAGCCAGCGACCTGCTCCCACAGGCGGTCGAGCGCCGTCTCCGGCAGCGGCTCCAAAGGGACGGCAGGCGCCGCGCCTGGAGGCGGCCCCAGAAACCACATCCCCGCCGCCGCCAGCCGGAATCCCAGCTCCTCGGCGATGCGATGGACGGCGAGGGTGTCCTCGCCCGTCATGAAACGCAGCGTCCGATCGCCGCGCTGCCGCGAGAGGGCCACGCCGTGGGCGGTCATGGCGCGGGCGATGCCGCGTCGCCGCACGGTTTCGGCCACACGCAATCCTTGCAGCCAGCCTTCGCCTGGCCCCAGGCTGGCCAGTCTGGACACGGCGATCGTCTCGCCAGCCAGCTCGCCGACAAACAGCGTCCCGTCGCTCGCGGCCAGCCACTCGTCCCATACCTCCCCGATGTAGTCGTTGCCTCCCCACACATTGGCGGTGAACGCGAGCACGGCGGCTTTGTCTTCAGCGCGCGCGGGGCGGATGATCAGATCCATGGGCCATTCTCTCAGTTGGGCGAGTCTGCCGTACGCGGCGGCTGCCCGCCGAGGATCGCCGTGATGCCGCCGTCGATGTAGATCGTCTGGCCGGTGATGTATTCGGCGGCGCGACTGCACAAGAAGAGGACAAGCGCCGCCACATCTTGCGGCTGGCCGACGCGCCCCCAGGGAATCGGTTTGCCCCAGGCGACCGGGTCATAGGTGGGATCGTCCCAGAAGCGCTCGACCTCGATCGCGCCAGGGCTGACATTGTTCACCGTGATGCCGTAGGGCGCCAGCTCCTGCGCCATGCCCATCGTCAACAGGTTCAATCCCCCTTTGGTGGACGCGTAATGAGTGAAACGGGGCACCGTGCGCGCGCCGTGGACCGAGCCGATGTAGATGATCCGTCCCCCCTCACCCTGGCGCACCATCGCGCGCGCCGCCGCCTGCCCGCAGAGGAACGCGCCCTTCAGGTTGACGCCGTGGATGGCGTCCCACTGCTGCTCCGTGATCTCCAAAAAGGGGATAGGCTGCGTAATCCCAGAGTTGTTGACGAGGATGTCGAGGCGTCCCCATTCGGCGATCACGGCGTCGATCATGGCGTGCACCTGAACCGCCTGCGCCACATCGGCCTGCACCGTCAGCGCGCGCCCGCCTGCCGCGCGGATGGCGGCGGCAACCTCCTCCGCGCCGTCCGCCGTGCGATGATAGTGCGCGGCCACCGCTGCGCCCGCCTGCCCCAAGGCCAGCGCCAACCCCTTGCCGATGCCGCGCCCGCTGCCGGTGACCAGCGCGACTTTGCCTGCAAGGTCAACTGCCAAATCCATCAGGTCTCCTCCTCGTCGATCGAGAGCGCAGAGGCGGCCCATCTCTGTCCTGAACAGGGCCGTGCGCGCTTACAGCGCCACCTTCGTGAACCCCATCGTGTATAGCCGATAATACGCGCCGCGGCGCGCCAGCAGCTCCTCGTGCGCGCCGATCTCGACGATGCGTCCGTGATCGAGGACGACGATCTGATCGGCGCGCACGATCGTGCTCAGCCGGTGCGCGATCACGAAAGCGGTCCGTCCCTCCAACAGGCGATCCATCGCCTGCTGGATCAACTTCTCCGTCTGCGTGTCGATGCTGGAGGTGGCTTCGTCCAGGATCAGGATGCGCGGATCGGCCAACAGCGCGCGCGCGAAGGCCAGGAGCTGCCGTTGCCCCCCCGACAGGCTCGCGCCTCCCTCCTCGATCTGGGTGTAGTATCCTCCAGGCAGCGCCTCGATGAACTCGCCGGCCCCGATGGCGCGCGCCGCGACGCGCACTTCCTCGTCGCTGGCGTCGAGCCGCCCATAGCGGATGTTGTCGAGCACCGAGCCGCGGAAGAGGAACGTCTCTTGCAGGACGATGCCCATCTGTCGCCGCAGCGAGGCCAGATCGACGTCGCGCACATCGTAGCCGTCGATCAGCAGGCGGCCGCCGCTGATCTCGTAGAAACGCCCCAACAGTTTGACCAGGCTGCTCTTGCCCGATCCCGTCGCGCCGACCAGCGCGACCAACTGGCCGGGCTGGACATGCAGGTTGATGTCCTGGAGGACAGGGAAGCCCGGCTTGTAGGCGAAGTCGACATGGTCGAAGATCACTTCACCCCGGATCGTGGGCAGCTCGATGGCTCCGGGCTTGTTCTGGATCTCCGGCGGGCGGTCGAGGAGGTTGAACAGGCGTTCGCCAGCGGCCATCGCCGCCTGCAAGGTGTTGAAGCGCTGCGCCAGATCGCGGATGGGATCGAAGAAACGGTCGATATAGAGGACGAAGGCCACAAGCACGCCTGGGGTGATTTGCTCGCCGAAGATCGCCGAGCCGCCGAACCCCACCGCCAGCGCCATTGCCAGCGAGCCAAGGAAATCGACCCCCGGGAAGAAGAGGGCGGAGAGCAGGGCGGCGCGCATTTGGGCGTCGAAGTAGCGATAGTTGACCTTCTCGACGAACTGTTTGAGGTTGAACGCCTCGCGCGTGAAGGCCTGGACCACGCGCACCCCCTGGATATTCTCCTCCATATAGCCCAGCATGCGACCGTTGAAGTAGCGCACGCGACGCCAGTTGTCGCGATTGCGCACCCGCCACTTCTCGGTCATCACGAACATCACGGGCAGCACGGAGAAGGTGATCAACGATAAGAGGGGGTTCAGCGACACCATGGCGACGATGATGCCGCCCAGGGTGAAGAAATCGGCGGTGGTGCCCACGATCGCCCAGGTGACCAGCTCCTGCAAGGCGTTGACGTCGGAGGTCAGCCGCGACATGAGGACGCCGATGTCCGCCTGATCGAAGAACCCCAGCGACTGGCGCTGCAGATGTTCGAACAGTTGACGCCGCACCTGATAGATGCTGGACTGGCCGGCTTCCGCTACGGTTGCGATCTGGGCCGAGCGGGCGGCCCACGAGACGAGGTTGATCGCCAGAAAGGCCAGGACCAGCCGTCGGAGCAAGGGGATGTCGCCTTGAGCGATCGCTTGATCGAGGGCGACCTTGATCAGGTAAGGCCCCGCCAGCGCGGCTGCGATGATCACCCCCATCAGGACGAGGGCCAGGATCATGTGGCGCGCATAAGGCCGGACGTAGCCGAACAGCCGGCGCATGATGCGGCTGTCGTATTGTTTGTGTTGCAGCTCTTCCGGGATCTGGAAATCGAGCGGGGGCGGATGGAGGATCTCGCCCAGTTGCTGACGCAGGGCGGCTAACACGCGTCTTCTCCTCGAGTCTTAATCTTCCAACGTGCGGGCGCCGACGCTTTCTGTTGGAGAGGAGGGGGACGGCGTCGCTGTGCGGGCGACGGCGGCGGCGGCTTCCTCTTGATCGCGCAGTTGCAGGTCGTAGATCTGGCGATATAGCCCCTCCACCTGGAGCAACTCGGCGTGGCGGCCGCGCTGCACGATGCGTCCGTGGTCCAGGACCAGGATCTGATCAGCGTTCTTGACCGTGGTCAGGCGCTGCGCGATCACGAACGACGTGCGCCCGCGCATCAGGTTGGCCAACGCCTGTTGGATCTGGTATTCCGTCTCCGTATCGACGCTCGAGGTCGAATCGTCCAGGATGAGGATGCGCGGGTCCATCAGCAGGGCGCGCGCGATGGCGATCCGCTGCCGTTGTCCGCCGGAGAGGGTGACGCCGCGCTCGCCCACCTCGGTCTCGTACCCCTTCGGCAGGGCGCGGATGAACTCGTCGGCGCAGGCCGCCTGGGCCGCGGCGATCACCTCCGCCGCGCTGGCGTCAGGGCGGCCGTAGGCGATGTTCTCATGCACCGTGGCCGAGAAGAGGAGCGTGTCCTGGAGGACGATGCCGATCTGGCGACGCAGCGAGTGCAATGTGACCGCGCGCACATCGTAGCCGTCGACCGTCACGCGTCCCGCGCTCACATCGTAGAAACGCGGGATGAGGCTGATCAACGTGCTCTTGCCAGCGCCCGTGTGGCCGACGAGGGCGATCACTTCCCCGGGCCGCGCGTCCAGGTCGATGTGGTCCAACGTGGTCAGCTTGCTGTCGCGATAGCGGAAGCTGACCCCCTCGAAGCGGACATGCCCCTGGAGTGGGGGCAGGACGATCGCGTCGGGCGCGTCGCGGATCTCAGGGACGGCGTCCAACAGCTCGAAGATGCGATCCGCCGACGCCAGCGCCTCCGCTGTCATGTTGACCAGGTTGCCCAGGCGCTGCACAGGACCGGCGAGCATCAGCACGTAGCCGTTGATAGCGATGAGCGCGCCGAGCGAGAGGTCGCCAGCGATCACGCGCGGCCCGCCGAACCACAGCACGAGGGCAGTGCTCGAGCTGATCAGGAAGATCATCAGAGGGAAGTTGGTCCCCCAAAAGCGCAGCGTGCGCAGGCGCGTGTCCATGTACTCGCGGTTGGCGGCGTCGAATTTCGCGATCTCGTACGGCTCGCGCGCGAAGGCGCGCACCACCTGCACGCCAGCCAGATTCTCCTGGAGCACGGTCGTCACCTGCGCGAACTGCTGCTGGATCGCGCGCCACATGGGCCGCATCCGGTTGCCAAAATAGAAGACGTAGGCGCCCAGCAGCGGCATCGGGATGAGAGCGATCAGGCCCAGACGCCAGTCGAGGCGCAATAGGATGACGATGACCCCTGCCAGCAAGATCAAAATGTTCACGCCGTCCAACACGGCGCCGCCCACGAAGCGTTGCACCGAGTTGACGTCCTCGGCCATGCGCGACATGAGCTGTCCGGTTTGCGCATGGGTGTGGTACGCGAAGCTGAGCCGTTGGACATGATCGTAGACCTGGTTGCGCACATCGTAAGCGACCCGCTGGCCCAGCGCTTCCATGCCGTAGCGCTGGCCGAACGAGAAGACCGTGCGCACGAGCGCGATGCCGACGATCAGGAACGCGGCCTGGAGGAGATAGCGCGATCCTCCCGCGCGCAGGCCGATGTCGATCACCTGCTTGATCAGCCAGGGGACGATCAGATTGAGCGCAGTGACGACCAGCAGGCAAACGTAGGTGACGATCAGCAAACGGCGGTGGGGGCGCAGATAGGCGATGATGCGACGAAGGGTGTCCATATCTCCCGATGTTTGGCTCGCAGAGTAGAGGGGGAGGACTTTTCGCCTCTACCGTCAGTCCTCGTCGTGCAGGAAGACACTGAGCAGGACGCTGACCAGGCTGATGATCAGGGAGCCGATGAAGGCCGCTCCGAAGGTATCGACCCTGAACTCGACCCCCAGGCTGTTCGCGAACGCGGAGGTCAACAGCAACATCAACGCGTTGATGACCAGCGTGAACAGCCCCAGCGTCAGGATCTGGAGAGGGCAGCTCAAGACGATCACGATGGGACGAATGACGGAGTTGACGATGCCGAAGATCAGGGCGACGACGACCAACGTCTCCACCTGCGTGTCGGCGTGAATCCCCTCGACCAGCCGCACCGCTGCCCACAGCGCGGCCGCGTTGATGACAAGCCTCATGACCAAACGGTTCATGGTAACCTCCAGGTTCCTTGCTGCGCCGATCCTGCGTCAATGGCGATGATCCCCGCGCACGCGCGGGGAGATCCTTCGTGGTCCTATCGAGATCATCCTTCGGGCGAGATGCCGGGCAGGGCGCCCACGACCGGCTCTGGTCGCTCTGTCAAGCGCGGCTCCTCGATCATCCATGCGCCGACGGCGGCTGCCAGCAGCGTGATCGCGCCACAGAACAGAAAGACGTTGCGGATGCCGATGGCGTCGCCAGCCACGCCAGCGATCCCCATCGAGACCAGGCTGGCGGTGGTGACCGCCGTGTTGAAGGCAGCGTTGACGCGCCCCAGCTTGTCGTTGGGCACGCTCATCTGGATCAGGGTCGTCCCGGCCGCCTGCGCTGGCGGCAAAAAGAAGCCGAAGATCAACAAGATGGCCATGATGAGTCCGACCGAGGACGCCGCGCCGACGCCAGCGATCGTGATCCCCAGCGCCGCGATGCTGAACGCCATCAGCCTTCCCTTGCGGAAACGCCCGGCCAGGTTCCCCACTGCGACGCTGCCGAGGAGCATCCCCACGCCCTGCACCGAGTCCATGATCCCCAGCCACTTGGGGCCGAGGCCGAAGGCGCGATCCATGAACGGCACCCACAGCACGTTGATCGCGCCGAAGCCGAGCATGACGATGCTCAGCATGACCACCAATCCGGACACCGTGCGCGAGCCAGCGATGACTGCCAGCCCGTCACGCATCTCGCGCCAGACGGCGCTCAGCCCCGCCGCCGGCGCGTCCCGCGTCGCGCGCTGCGATGGAATGGTGAGGATGGCCAACGCTGAGGCGAGGAAGGTTCCGGCGTTGATGACGAAGGCAGGGGCGATCCCATAGGCGTCGATCAGGAAGCCGGCCGCCGCTGGCCCCAACAGCATCGAAGCCGATTGCGTCGCCTGCGTCAGCGAGTTGGCCGCCAGCAGTTCATCCGGCTCGACGAGGTTGGGGATGACGGCGTCGCGCGCCGGATTGAAGAAGCTGCCCAACACACCATGCGCGAAGCCGACCACGTAGTAAATCCAGACCTGCTGGGGGTCGCGAACGAGCAGGCAGAGCAACACGAGCGCGCCGCGCAGCACGTCGCTCAGGATCATCACCCGTCGACGGTCCCAACGATCGACGTAGACCCCGGCTGCCATGCCGAAGATCAATTGCGGCAACGCGAACGAGATCGTCATCAGGCTCATCGCCAGCGTCGATCCAGTTAACTGGTTGACGCTGATCAGCAAGGCCAGGAAGTAAAAGTAATTGCCGATGTTGGCGACGACCTGCCCCAGCCACAGGTTGCGGAAATAGCGATGGCGTAGGGCTGCGGCGAAGTTGGCGGAAGAAGCGGGCATATTCGGTTATTCCGGATTCACGAGGCGTCGCATGGTGATCAACGTGCGGCGCGCCTGAAAGCCGGCTGCCTGCAACGCTTCGATCAGCGGCTGGTTGTCTGTATCGGTTTGCGCCGAGACGGCGCGCGGCGGGTAAGTCGCCAGCCGCCGTAACGCCTGTCCGATGATGGCGGCCTCCCAGCGGCCACGGCAGGCGGGATGGATCCAGATCTCCAGGCGGTGCGGCCCGCGCCAGCGCTCGGCGCGGGCAGAGAGGGCGATGCGCAGTTGCCCCTCCTCGCGCCAACCCAGCCGCCACGTACGAGACCAGCCGATGAGGCGGCTCAGCCATTCGCCGATCCGTTGCTCGATCGGGATCTGGAAACGATAAGGCCGCAGCGGCTGCGACCACAGCGCCATGGCGGGCAGCGCAACCGTGGCCAGCTCATAGACCTCACGCCATTCGCCAGCCGTGAGCGGCGCCAACGGCGGCCCCTCGTCCGGCGTCGCAGGGATCACCTCCCCTCCCGTGTACGGTCGGAACAGGTCGCACGTCCCGGCGATGGCGTCGAACCCCAGGCGCTCGTATAGCCGTCGCGCAGCGATGTTGTCGGCCCGCACCTGCAAGAGGACCCATGTGCCGCCCTGGACGCGCACGTGCTCGAGCGCCGTCTCCATCAACGCGCGCGCGATGCCGCGCCGGCGGTAGGCGGACGCTACCGCTACATTGGCGATCTGCCAGCGCCGCGCGAAGTTGTCCGAGCGTTGCACCGTGACGTTGCCGACGACGCGGCCATCTTCTACCCAGACGAAGCCGCCGAAGTTCTCTGGCCACTCCCCGCCCAGCAGGTGCGACGGCGTCATCCAGACGCCCAACCGACCCGCCAGGCGCAGCTCGCGCAGCGCGGCCTGCCCTCCCAGGTCGAGCTCTCCGGCGAAGGCTTCCTCGATCAGGTCCGCAACCTGCGGCAGATCGCGCCGCGGATCGAGAGGGCGCACGCCCCGCCAGGCGCGGGTAGAGTGTCGCAAGACGAACGTAGCCATACCACCTCATCGCTGGGCAGACGTCGCGCTCATCGCTTAGAGCTTATCCGGAAAACGGCTCTGGCTGATCTCCTGACCAGCCAGGGGCACGGTCAGGAGACCGCGCCGAAACTTCTCGGATAGGTTCTCAGACGCAAATAGCCTGAGGGGAGGACGCGATCTCTCAGCTCCTCCCCTGCAGGCTCGTCTCTCCGATCGAGCGACGCATCCGCTCCAGCTTCTGTATGGAGCAATTATACAGCCTGGACAGCATCGCGTACCAAATCGGATGCTCCCCGCGCGCGAGGCCCGCCGTCAGGCGACCGCAGCGGGTCCGATGTGGATGCTGCCGTTCGAGGTGCGCGCCTCGACGGAGGTTTCGCCGCCAGCGCCGAGCAGGCCGACCAGGTGCGTGCGCGAGCTTTCCTGGACGGTGATCGCCAGCTCGCAATGCACGCGCCCGTTGGTGGTGCGCGCCTCGAGGCGGCCGTCGAAGTCCGTCGGCAGCGCAAGTTGGATCGACCCATTGGACGTGATCGCCTCGATGGGGCAGGTCCCGCTCTGCACCGTGAGCTGGATCGAGCCGTTGGAAGTGACGAACTCGCCGCCTCGTTCCAGCCGCGCGATGGTCGCTTCGATGGCGCCGTTGTTGGTGTGGGCCTGCACCTGGCCGCGTCCCTCGGTGAGCGTGATCTTGCCGTTCGAGGTGCGCAGGTCGATCAGGCCGTTGCCGCCCGTCACCTCGATGGCGCCGTTGGACGTCTGCGCCTCGATGGCGGCCGCCAGGCCGCGCGCCTGCACCTTGCCGTTGGAAGTGCGCAGGACGGCGCGCGCCGTGCGCGGGCTGCGAATCTCATAGTGCACGGTGACGGCGGTTCCCAACGGCGGCCGCGGGTGCTCTTTGCGAATGTGCACCTCATTGCCCTGCCGCTCGACATGAATCTGCACCTGCCCGGCGAAGGCTTTGGCTGCGGCTTCATTGGGGCCGCGCACTTCTTTCCAGGCGCGCACGACGACCTGTGGTTCGTCATGGCCCTCGATGGAGATGGCGCCGTTGCTCGTCTCGGCGTGCACCGCGGTCACCCCTGCGCTGTCCAGCGTCCATTCCTGCTGTTCGCTGTACTTGACGCCCATCCCCAAGAACGACGCCACCCGCTCGATCCAACTCATCCAGGATTCGCTGCCGGGCGCGCCCTGCTGGAGTTGCTGAGTCGCTTCCGCCACCGCTCGTTCGATCTCCTGGCTGGCGGCGCGCATGGCCTCGTCCACCGCGCGCGTGACCTCGTTGATGGTCTGTTCGTTGAGGGCGGCCCGCGCCGCCTGCTCGGCCGCGCGGCGGGTCTCCTCGGCGGCGCGCCGCAGCTCTTCCACTGTCTCGGGGCTGATCGCAGCGCGCGCGGCTTCCTCGGCTGCGCGTTTGGCTTCGGCTGCGGCGCGCTTCAGCTCAGCCACCGTCTCTTCGCTGGTGGCCATGTGCACCGCTTCTTCGATCGTCCGCTTCATCTCTTCGATGGCGCTCTTCATCTCGTCGAGGGCTTCGCTGGCGGCAGGTTGTTCGCCCTGCGCCCGCGCCGCCGCCTCTCGCATCTCCTCGACCGTTTCCTCGCCCCCAGGTGGCCAGCCTTCCTCCAACGCCTCGATCAGGCGATCGGCCTGTTCCGGCGTGATCTTGCCTTCCGCCAGCAACTGAAGGACACGTTTGCGTTCCTGACTCATGAGCATCCTCCCCGAGGCGTCCCTCCGCCTCGTTCAGATTGGTGGTAGGGCTGTTGGGCGGCCGCTGCGCAGGCTCTCGTCGCGGCGGCCGTGCCCGACCCCTCTGTCATTCCACAACGGTCAGCGTCGCCGTCGCCAGCGCTGGTTGACCCTGGTCCCGGCCTGGCTCCGTCGTTGAGGCCACGTGGCGATGGTTTTCCTCCAGGCGGACGATCGCCGGGATAAAGAACGCGCCGATCCCGATGGCAGTGCAAAGCAAGCCGCCCATGGCGTACCAGGCGCGCACGCCGATGACGTCGGCCAGCGGCCCGGCGATGGCCAGGCTCAGCGGCGACATGGCCCCCGACAGGCTCCCGATCAATGTGAAGATGCGTCCCTGCATCTGTGGCTCGACGACCGCCTGCAACATGGCGATCAGGGGGGCGTTGGTGATCGGATTCATCAGCCCGGCGATCAGGTTGCCGACGATGGCCAGCCACAGGGCGTTGGCCGGAGCGATGCCGACAATGACGAAGCCAATCCCCATCAAGGTCAGGCCTGTCAACGAGGTGACCGAACGTTGGCGGAAGCCCCCCCACGCGCTGAGGATCACCCCGCCGACCACGACGCCGATCCCCCAGGCCGAATTGAGCCAGCCTAATTGCAGCGCCCCGCCCTGAAAGTGGCGCGTGATCAACAGCGGCGTCAGGGAGCCGGCCGGCGTCAGCACGAAGTTGATGAGCATCGCCATGCCCAGCAACAGGAGCAGGCCGGGCCAGGCGCGCACATAGCGTAGGCCAGCGAGCAGGTCGGTCCACACCGTCGGCGCGCTACCCGTGGGGCTGGCTGCCGCCGTCGGCTGGGGGATGCGGACGAAGAACAGCGGGGCGATGGCGATCACGGCCGTGACCACATCGACCAGCATGACCCCGTGCAGGGGCAGGATCCCCAGCAGGAGCGCGCCGAGCGGCGGGCCGAAGACGTTCATGATGCCGAAGGTCGTATGGTTCAGGCCGGCCACGCGCGTCAGGTGTTCTGGAGGCACCATCAGCGACGTCGACGATTGCATGGCTGGCCAGTGGAAGCTGCCCGCCAGCGAGCGCACGAGCATCGCGAGGTAGATGTGCCACACTTGCAGCGTGTTGGTCCAGAAGAGGATGGCCAATCCCAGGGCCATCAGCGCGCCGACGCTGTCAGCGACGATCATCACCCGGCGCCGATTCCAGCGATCGACGAAGGCGCCAGCGAGCGGCCCCACGAAGATGCCGGGGAGCATCGCGACGAGCGAAGCGGTCGCCAACACGGTAGCGGAGTTGGTCGTCTGGGTCAACCACCACACCAGCGCGAACTGGGCGATGGTGCTGCCGATCAGTGAAAAGAGCTGGGCGCCCCAGATCGTGAGGAAGGGGGCCAGCGAGCGCGAGGACGTGGAAGCCGAAGTCGACACGTGGATGCTCCTGTATCAGCGGGTTCGCAGGACCTGGATCGCCTCTTCGGGCGTGATCTTGCCTGCTGCCAGATCGTCGAGCACCGCCTGGCGTTGGCTGGCGGCGCGTTGTCGTTGCTCGGCGGGGGCCTCCTCGCGCGGCTCGTAGCCGAGGGCGCGGATCACATCGACCAGACGGTTGCGCGCCGTCGGGTACGAGAGGCCTAACTCTTCAGCCACCCATGTCACCTTGCCCTCCAGACGCACGAACGTCTCCAGGAAAGCGAGCTGCTCCGCGCTGAGGCGTTGAAAGCGATTGAGCTGGAACTGGCCCTCGATGGCCGTGTGGCAGGTAGGACAGGTGAGACGGGTGACGAGCAGGCTATCGTTGCAAACTGGACAGGCTCCTAACACTGGATACATCGGGTCACCTCCTTGATCTGACTGACCGATACAATTTTAACTCATACTTCAATTTTTGTCAATTATCATTCAATCTGATTCAAGTAACATCGAATTATTTTACGAGGACGGCGACCGAAGAGCCTTCCTGAGTATACGCCTGCGATGGGATGCCCGCGTCGGCCAGGCAGCCGGTCTGGGGGCTGGACAGGGGAGGGGGCGCGCGCCTGGCCGCGCGGCCAGGCGAGTGCGCCGTGAGTGAGCGGGAGCAAAATGATCGCAGAGCGATCGGGATTGTAGGTCGGCGCGTCTCGTGCTAAGATGGATTCGCTGACTGTGGGCGTGACCCTTGTGGACGCGAGGACTTACGGCCTGATCCTGCTGGTTGGAGAGGAGGTTGCCATGGCGCAGGACTTATCTCAGATCGTCTTGGCGCCTGCCGCGGAGGACATCGATTATCCTGAGACGGATGGACAGCCGATGGGCGAGAGCGAAATCCACATCCTTGCCATCCTGCATCTGCTCCAGGCCCTGCGTCACCTTTTCCGTGAGCGCCCGGACGTCTACGTGGCTGCGAATCTGTTCCTGTACTACGAGAAGGGGAACAACAAGGCGCGCAAAGCCCCCGATGTTATGGTCGTCAAAGGAGTTGATCGGCGCCTGCGCGAGGTGTACAAACTATGGGAGGAGAAGGTCGCGCCCTGCGTGATCTTCGAGATCACCTCGCGTGCGAGCTGGTGGGAGGACCTGGTCAGCAAGAGCAGCCTGTACAGCAGCCTGGGGGTCCGCGAGTACATCCTCTTTGACCCACGTCGTGAGTACCTGGAGGAGCCGCTGATCGGCTTCCGCCTCGAGGGGCGAGAGTACACGCGCATCCCGCTCGCTCCCGATGGCAGCCTGTTCAGCGCCGAGCTGGGCGCAGCGTTGCATATTGAGGGTGATCTCCTACGCGTGATCGATCCTCAAACGGGGCAGTACATCCCTGACCTGACGGAGGCGATCCTGGCGGCTGACGCCGCGATGCAGCAGGTGGAGGAGGCCAGACGGCAGGTAGCGGAGGAAGCGCGGCGCGCGGAAGAGGAAGCGCGGCGTGCGGAGGAAGCGGCGCGCCGCGCCGCCATCGCGGAGGCGGAGGTCGCTCGTCTGCGGGCGTTGCTGGAGCGCGCCGGTAACGCGCACTGATCTGGCGCAGCCTCTTTCATTCCCCGCGGCACACTTGTTCCAGGCGCCTCATGTAATAAACGAAATCGGCGAACGCGACGTCGGGCGGGATCGAGTGATCGGTATGAGGGATATAGCCGCCCTCAGCGATCAGCGGCCGCAAGCGAGCCAGCTCGGCGTCGATGGCCGCGCGCCCATGGGCCAACGCGCGCTTGTCAACGCCGCCCCACAGCCGCAGCCCTCTCCCGTACTTCTTGCGCACAGCTACGACATCCATGCCCGCCTGCATCTCGAAGGGATACAGGAAATTGAGGCCAGCATCCATCCACACAGGAATCAGCGAGTCGATCATGCCATCGCTGTCGAGGCCGATGAAGGGGACGCCGCGAGCGGCCAGGAACTCGACCACCCGCTTGTAGCGGGGCAACATGTAGCGCCGCACGAGTTGCGGCGAGATGAGAGGGGCCGTCTTGTAGGCCATGTCCTCCCACAGCGCGAAGGCGTCGATGGACACCACGTCGAGGATCTGCGCCATCATGGCGATGACGAACTCGGCGTCGGCATCCATCATCTCCTCGACGAAGACGGGGTCGTCGTAGAAGAGGGTGCAGAGGCGCTCGACCCCTACCAGGTTGCGCAGGGGGCCGAAGAAGCCGCCCCAGCGATCGGCGATGATGATCAGGGGATACGGCTGCGCGCGCGCGGCCCGCAGCTTTTCCTGCCAGTCAGGGCCAATGCGCTGCGCCAGATCAGGCTGCATGCGCTCCTGCCAGAAACGACGGAAATCCGCGCGCGTTTCGACGGGGAACCTGACGAATTGGGGCATCGAGCTCATGGGGTTGTCCTTGCGTTCGCGCATGAGGATGCCCTCGTGATTGACATAAAGGAGGTGCGCGTCGTCCTCGGCGATCACCTCACGGGTGAAGGGGGGATGAGGGAAGAACCAGTCGCCGAAGGCCAGGCGGCGATCGGCGCCCAGGTTAAGGTCAAATTGTTGCGGATCGTACCCCTCGCGGCGCCAGCGCTCCACGGTCTCCGGCCAGGGACCCCACGACCAGAAGGGGGCGCGATCGACAGGCTGGTAGTTCATGCAGGCGTAAAAGCGTTCCAGGTCGTTCATGGGCGACGTTCCTCGGTGAGGAGTTGTTTCTGATTGGGTCGCAGCGGACAGCGGCCCCTGAGGACACGATTATACTGCTGGGCTGCAAAAAGGCGCCAGCGCAGACCTTGCCGTGGGCAGTGGCGAGCCTGCGCTGGCGCTGATCGAAGCTAAGGGTTCAGGGGATCACTTCAGTAGATCGGCGAATGCCTCCCATTGCTGCTTAATCCTGGTCGGAGGGATGTGTACTAGATGGCACTTCATGCAACCCTCGTTGCCGATCGCGCCAGATAGCTGGCCAATCATCTCAGGATCAGGCTGGTCCGCAGACAGCGCTTCACCAAGCTGGTCAACCAGTTGTTGGATAGAGGCGTCGACGAAATAGGCGCGCGGGGTGTTATGACATTGCTGACAGCCTCTCTCCTCCAACGCTTTGAACCGGGCGCTGAAGGCCTGGAAGTTCTGGCGGGCATTCGCGAGCTGGCCCTGCTGCAGGTCGTTGCCGATGCCGTTGAACGCGCCGGCCATACCGACCATGTAGTTGAACCACACCATAGCCTCGCCTGTCACCGGGTCGAGCACCTGGACCTTCCCGAAATCCGGCCAGTGGTACTTGGCAAAGGCTTTGCCCTGATTGGCCAAATGGCACGCGCCGCATACCTCACCCACCTGGCCTAGGGCTTGTCCAACCTGCGCGGGATCGCCGCTCTTGAGCGCCTCGCCTAATGCCTCGACTGGTTGCATGGGGAATTTGTCCTTCCACTCGGGCACCATCTCGGACACCTTGGTGTATTGGGCCAGGAACGCCTCATAGTTGGCCTGAACACCTGCCAGATCCTGCTGTTGCAGGTCGGAAACCAGGCCTTCAAGGGGGCCGGAGAGCGCGAACATCTCAAGCAGCCATACTGGGCCTTGCGCCTTGGGCGGGAAGTAGTTGTCCAGCGATGCTGGCAGGGGTCCCGCCAACTCTTTGAGAAGCCGGTTCTGCTCCTCCAACGCAGCCTTCTCTGCTTCCAGGCTGGTGATCTGCTGTTGGAGGGCGGCCTGGTCAGTTTGAGGGGAAATGGCTGGCGACGTGACGCAGCCTGCCAGGATCCCGGCCGCCAACAGGAGAAGCGCAACGATCGCCATCTTGGGGGTGCTGCTTCGCATGGGAATCTCCTTACTCGTGTGTGAACATTAGAGGCGCCACCTTTTGTTAGGGGACGGCGACCGGCCCAGGGTTGCCGGGGGGAAGGTTGGCGCGTCACTCCTCCAGGGTTGAGATATCGCCTTCGGAGAGTCCCTGCGCCCGCGCTTTGAGCACGCGCCGCATGATCTTGCCCGAACGCGTCTTGGGCAGTTTCTCCACGAAGTTGATCTTCTCTGGCCGCGCGATCGGCCCCAGGTGCTGGCGCACATGCTCGCGCAGCTCCTCGGCCAGCGCTTCCGTGGGCTGGTAGCCGGTGCGCAAGATGCAGTAGGCGTGAATGGCCTGTCCCTTGATCTCGTGCGGCAGCCCGATCGCCGCGGCCTCAGCGACCGCGGGATGGCTGACGAGGGCGCTCTCGATCTCGGCGGTGCCCAGGCGATAACCAGACACTTTGATCACATCGTCCACGCGGCCGATGATCCAGAAGTAGCCGTCCTTGTCGCGCCGCGCCGAATCGCCGGTCAGGTACATCCCCGGATACTTGCTCCAATACTGGCTGACGTAGCGCTCCGGATCGTTGTAGATCGTGCGCAACATGGCTGGCCACGGTCGCTTGAGGACGAGATAGCCCTCTTCGCCGTCGGGCGTCGGATTGCCGGCTTCGTCCAGAATCGCCGCTTCCTGTCCGAAGAAGGGGCGTGTGCCTGAGCCAGGTTTGAGGGGGACGACCGGCGTGGGCGTGATCATGAACATGCCGGTCTCCGTCTGCCACCAGGTGTCCATGATCGGGCAGCGTCCCTTGCCGATCACCTCGTAGTACCACTTCCAGGCCTCGGGGTTGATCGGCTCTCCCACCGAGCCGAGCAGGCGCAGCGAGGAGAGGTCGTGGCGGTTGGGCCACGATTCGCCGAAGCGCATGAGGCCGCGGATGGCCGTCGGCGCCGTGTAGAGGATGGTGATGCCGTATTTTTCGATCAGCGTCCACCAGCGGTCGGGGTAGGGGTAGGTCGGCGCGCCCTCGTACATGAAGCTGGTGGCGCCGTTGAGTAATGGCCCGTAGACGATGTACGAATGCCCGGTGACCCAGCCGGGATCGGCGGCGCACCAGTAGCGATCTTCCTCTTTGAGGTCGAAGACATATTTCAGGGTAGAGTAGACGCCGACCATGTAGCCGCCGTGCGTGTGCAGGATGGCCTTGGGTTTGCCGGTGGTGCCGGAGGTGTAGAGGATATAGAGGGGATCCTCGGCGTCCAGGACTTCCGTCTGGCATCTGCCGTTCGCGATGGGGAGCTTGATCAGCTCGTGGTACCAGTAGTCGCGGCCTGGCTCCATGCGCACGTCGTGGGCGGTGCGCTGGACGACGATCACGGTCTCGACAGAGGGACAGCGTTTGAGGGCGTCGTCGACGGTCTTCTTCAGCTCAACCACCTTGCCGTTCATCCAGCCGCCGTCGGCGGTGATCACCATGCGCGACTGGGAGTCGTCGATGCGCCCCTGCAGCGCGTCGACGCTGAAGCCGCCGTAGACGACGGAGTGGATCGCGCCGATCTTGGCGCACGCCAGCATGGCGATCACGATCTCGGGCACGCGCGGCATGTAGATGGTGATGCGGTCCCCCTTGTGGATGCCGAACGCCTTGAGGACATTGGCGAACTGGTTGACCTCGCGGTTGAGCGCGTAGTAGGAATAGGTGCGCACATCGCCCGGCTCGCCGATCCAGATCAACGCCAGCTTGTTGCGTCGCCAGGTCTTCTGGTAGCGGTCGAGGCAGTTGTGGACGATGTTGACCTTGCCTCCCACGAACCACTGATAGAACGGAGGATTGCTCGCATCGAGCACCTGATCCCAGGGATGGAACCACTCCAGCTCGGCGGCCTCGGCGGCCCAGAAGCCTTCCAGGTCCTCGTGGGCGCGGCGGGCGAGCGCGTCCCAATCCTGGACGCGCGCCTGGGCGATCACCTCCTGCGACGGGAAGAAGACCTCTCCTTCCCAACCCTCGGCGGCCAGAGACGCCGACGCGGCCGCGCGCGCGATCTCAGCCATGCGGTCACCTCCACGACACATTTCTCGATTCAATCGGCGTGGATTGCTGCCAGCGGGGGAAATGGCGGAGCTTCCTCGGCGCCAAGTGGCAGATAATTCGCAGTTTAATATAAAAATTCGTCGCTGACAAATCGCACGGGGTCGCGGTGCTGAGTTTAAGGGTTCGGGCGCCAGGTGCGGCGCAGCATCTCATGGGTGCTGGGAGGTCAATTTTTGTGAATATCGGCGTTCGCGTTGTACGAGCGGAACTCTGTCTCGGAGCCTATCCGAATAACCCTGATGCACGAAAGGCGATCAGAGCACAAGCAAGATGCAGAAAAGCGACGTAGCTCTCAGGTTTCTTCTCCCAGCGCACAAGGATGCGGCGAGATTCGTCTGGAGCAGCACGAAATTGGCCGTCCACGCGCCCACGAATCCTGGCCACGAATTCGCGAAGGACCATGACGACGAGGGAGATGCGCCAGTGCAGGCGGATGCTTCGTGGATTCGTGAGCGCCATTCGTGGACGGTCATCCCTTCCCTTCCTGTTTTCGCTACCGAACTCAGATGAACCTCAAGTTTGCAGGAACCCACTTGGTTGTGGACGACTGTCGCCAGGCTGTCGCTCACACAGGGTAGGGTCGCTCGCCGCGTCCAGGAACCTATCCGAAAAGTCTCGGCGCGGTCTCCTGACCGCGCCCCTGGCTGGTCAGGAGGACCAGCCAGAACCGTTTTCCGGATAGGTTCTTGGTGGGCGCGAGGAATAGGGGAAAGGCCTACTGACTGGCCGCGTCGACAGGAGTACAGTGCGCGGCATGGGCGACATCCTGTGAACCGGAGAGCTTGCTTCATGTCGAAGAGCCGCTTGAGCGCGATCTTCGTGATCGTCTTCATCGATCTGCTGGGCTTCAGCCTGATTCTGCCGTTGCTCCCTTACTACGCCGAGACCTTCGGCGCCGACCCCGTGCTCGTGGGGCTGCTCGTCGCTTCTTACGCGGCGGCGCAGTTGGTGGGCGCGCCGCTGCTGGGCCGCCTGTCCGATCGTTACGGCCGACGTCCGATCTTGCTCGCCAGCATCTTCGGCACCTTCCTGGGGTTCTTGCTGCTCGGGTTCGCCCGTTCGTTGTGGATGCTCTTCGCCAGCCGCATCCTCGACGGGCTGACGGGCGGCAACATCACGGTGGCGCAGGCCTACATCACTGATGTGACTGACCAGAAAGAACGCGCCAAGGGGCTGGGGCTGATCGGCGCCGCGTTCGGGCTGGGGTTCATCATCGGCCCGGCCGTGGGAGGCGCCCTGAGTGGATGGGGCTATGCTGTGCCTGCGCTGGCCGCCGCCGCCCTCTCCGCCGCCAACCTGATCGCCGTCTATTTCCTGCTGCCCGAGTCGCTCACTGAGGAGATGCGCCGCACGCTGGCGATACGCCCTCGCCCATCTTTCACTCTGGCGGCGTTGTGGGAGGCCCTCAACCGTCCGCGCGTCGGCCCGTTGCTCCACGCGCGCGTCTTCTTCGGCCTGGCTTCCAGCACTTTCCAGACCATCTTCGCCTTGTATGCCCAATATCGGCTCAATCTCAACGCCCAGGCGACCGGCTACGTCCTGGCCTACGTCGGCCTGCTGGTGGTGCTGGTGCAGGGGGTGGCCATTGGCCGGCTGACGGCGCGCTTCAGCGAAAGCCGTCTCATCTTCAGCGCCACAGCCTTGCTGGCCTTCTCCCTCCTGGCCTGGGCGTTCACTCCGAGCGTGCCGATCCTGTTGCTCGTCCTCATCCCCAATTCGTTGGCGACGGGGGTGCTCAACACGGTCCTGACCAGCGCGCTGTCCAAGGCGGTCTATCCGGAGGAAGTGGGGGGAACGTTGGGGCTGGCGGCGTCGTTGGAGAGTTTCACGCGCGTGATCGCGCCCTCGCTGGGAGGGGTGCTGCTGGCGCGGCTGGGGACCTGGGCGCCCGGCGTCTTCGGCGCCCTCCTCATGGTCTGGCTGACCACCTTCGTCTGGCGCCGCCTGATCGTCAGCCCGGATCCGCCGCTGCCGCCGCGCCTGGGCGGCGCCGACGCGCTCGCCTCCCGATTGTGAACGATGCTATCTGGGGCTGTATAATTGGCCTTGAGGGATTCGCCTCGCCATCTGCTCTAAGGAGGAGGGGGTGCAACGACCAACAGGCGTCACAATCCTGGCGATCCTGACCATCATCGCTGGCATCCTCGGCCTGCTGATCGGCCTGACCGATCTCGGCCTGGGTTAGCTTACGAGTGTTGGGCGGCATCGCCACCCTGCGTCCTGCCATGGGAGGTGCAGGTCTGGCCACCATTTTGGGAGCCTTCCTGGTGGTGATCGGGGCGGTGCTCTCCCTGGCCTTTGGGTTCGGCGCGTTGAGCCTCAGCGGCTGGGCCTGGACGCTCGGCGTGTTCGTGCAGGCTCTGCACTTGATCGGGTATGTATTGCGCCTCCTTGGCGGCAACAGGCCAGGCGCTTCGCTGATCGGCATCCTGCTGCGGCAGGCTACCTGTACTATCTGTACCGGCCGCACGTGCGCGCTGCGTTTGGCAAGGCCTGAGGCGGAGCCTGGATAGAGGCCAGATCAACGCCGCCTTCATAACGGTGACGGCCGGGATCGCCCAGGTCAGTTTCGTTTTGACATCCCCGTCGCCTTCGCTTATACTCTTGCTGATGGGCCCATAGCTCAATTGGCAGAGCAGCGGCCTTTTAAGCCGCGGGTTGCAGGTTCGATTCCTGCTGGGCTCATTTTCTATTTCCTCGTCCCTCAATCCATCCGCCAAGACCTCGGGGAGGTCCTCGATGTCCCACTCGTTGCCGACGAACCTCAGCTTTGCTACCCGCGCTGTTCACGCTGGCGAGCGCGCCCCTTCCCTCGCCGCCACGCCGGTCGCCACGCCGATCGCCCCCAGCGTCAGTTACCTCTACGCGGACGCCGCCGACCTCGACGCCGCCCTGGGCGGGGAGACGACCAGCCCCGTCTACGCTCGCCATGGCACGCCCACCGTCGCCGCGCTCGAGACCGCGATCGCAGCGCTGGAGAACGCCGGCGCGGCGCTGGCTGTCGGCTCCGGCATGGCGGCGGTCTATCTCGCCCTGCTCGACGCTGGCGCGCGCGCGGGCGCGACCGTGGTCGCCGCCCAGGACTGCTACGGCGCCACGTATGCTCTCCTCGATCATTTCCTGGCCGATCAGGGGGTGCGCACCCGCTTCGTGGATGTGAGCGACCTGGACGCGCTCGCGGCCGCGCTGCGCGCGGAGCGGCCCGCCGTCGTCTTCTTGGAGACGATCTCCAATCCTCTCCTCAAAGTGGCCAACTTGCCGGAGGTGATCGCCCAGGCCCACGCGGTCGACGCCGCGGTGGTCGTCGATGCCACGTTCACGACCCCCTGGCTCTGCCAGCCGCTCGCCTTCGGCGCCGATTACGTCGTCCACAGCGCGACCAAGTACCTGGGAGGCCACGGCGACGTCATGGGCGGGATCATCGCCGCCGGCCGCGCTCAACGTCAGTCCTTGCACGAGACGCTCAAGCTGATCGGCAGCGTCCTGGGGCCGCAAGAGGCGTGGCTGATCCTGCGCGGCCTCAAGACCCTCCCCTTGCGCGTCGCTCGTCAGTGCGAGAACGCCCTTGCGGTCGCGCGCTGGTTGCAGGGGCACCCTTGCGTGGCGCGCGTGCACTACCCTGGCCTGCCCTCCCATCCCCAACACGCCCTGGCGACGCGCCTTTTCGGCGGGCGCGGCTATGGCGGCGTGGTCAGTTTCGAGCTGGCGCGCGGCGGGCGAGCCGAAGCCTTCCGTTTCCTGGAGGCGCTGCGCCTGGTCTTGCCCGCGACCAGCCTCGGCGACGTGTACTCGCTCGCCCTTTATCCCGCGATCTCTTCGCATCGTGCGTTGTCCGCGGAGGAGCGCGCGCGCCTGGGGATCGGCGACAACCTGCTGCGCCTGTCGCTCGGCATCGAGGATGTCGCCGATGTGCAGGCCGATCTCGACCAGGCGTTGCGCGCGGCGCTCGCTTGACGCCCGCGTGGACGGTCATTTCCAGTCAGTTCACGGAGGTCCCATGACTACCAATTGGATCAGGCAACTGTTCGGGCGCGAGAAGCCGATCATCGCCATGGCCCATGTCCCGGCGTTGCCGGGAACGCCGCGCTATGACGCGGCTGCTGGCGTCGACGGGATCATCGAGAAGATGCGCCCCGATGTCCAGCACCTCCTCGACGGCGGCGTCGACGCGATCATGTTCTGCAATGAGGACGACCGCCCCTATGTCCTGCAGGCGGGGCCGGAGCAGATCGCGGCGATGACGCGGGTGATCACGGAGCTGCGGCCGCGCACGATCCCCTTCGGCGTCGACTTCCTGTGGGATCCGGTCGCCGCGTTGTGCATGGCCGCGGCCACGGGCGCCTCCTTCGTGCGCGAGGTGTTCACCGGCGTATATGAATCGGATATGGGGCTGTGGGCGCCGGACGCGGGCGCGCTGCTGCGCCTGCGCCACAACATCGGCGCCGACCACGTGCGCCTTTTCTTCAATGTGCAGCCGGAATTCTGTTCGCCGCTGGGCACGCGCTCCCTGGCCGAACGCGCCCGCAGCGCGGTCGTCTCCTCGCTGGCTGATGTGATCCTCGTCTCGGGGCCGATGGCCGGCGCCGAGCCGGATTACGCGCTGATCGAAGAGGCCAAGCGCGCTGTGGGAGAGGCTACGCCCGTCTTCCTCAACACGGGCGCCAAGCCCTCCAACATCGGCCGCTATTTCCAGGTCGCCGATGGCGTCATCGTCGGCTCCAGCCTGAAGGTGGATGGCTACACCTGGAACCCGGTCGATCCGGCGCGCGTGCGCGCGTTCATGGAGGCCGCCAACGCCGCCCGTGGCTGTTGAAGGAGGGCGCTGCAGGCCTATGTCCACGCTTTTGCTCGGCATCGATGTCGGCACTTACGAATCGAAAGGGGTGCTGGCCACGGCGGAGGGCCAGGTCGTCGCGAGCGCGGCGGCGCCCCACGTCCTTTCCTTGCCGCGGCCGGGCTGGGCGGAACACGACGCCGAGGATGTCTGGTGGCGCGACTGCGTGACTCTCTGCCGGCAGTTGCTGGCGCAGAGCGGCGCTGACCCGCGCTCCATCGCGGCCGTCGGCGTCAGCGCCATCGCGCCGTGCGTCTTGCCGGTCGACGCTGCAGGCCATCCCCTGCGGCCAGCGATCCTGTATGGCATCGACACGCGCGCCTCCGCCGAGGTCGCCGAGCTGGAGCGCACATTGGGCCGCGACGCCATCTTCGCCGTTAGCGCCCTCCATCTCTCGGCGCAGGCGGCGGGGCCAAAGATCCTCTGGCTGCGACGACATGAACCGGAGGTCTGGGCGCGCACGGCGACGATCCTGACCGGCAGCGGTTATCTGGTCTTCAAGCTGACCGGCGAGCGCGTGCTCGATCGCTATACCGCGACCGCCTATGCCCCTCTCTTCAACATGCACACTGGCGAGTGGTCGCCGATCATGGCGGCGGCGATCACCCCCCTCGAGCGGCTGCCGCGCCTGGCCTGGAGCGTCGAGGTCGTCGGACGCGTGACGGCGACGGCTGCTGCTGAGACGGGCCTGGCGACAGGGACTCCCGTCATCGCCGGAACCGCCGATGCGGCCAGCGAGGCTCTGAGCGCGGGCCTGGCCCAGCCCGGCGACCTGATGATCATGTACGGCAGCAGCATCTTCTTCATCGCCAAGACGGAGCGCCTGGTCGCGACGGATCGCCTGTGGGCGGCGGTCTTCCTGGAACCGGGGACGTACGCCGTCGCGGGCGGCATGTCCACAGGAGGCAGCCTGACGCGCTGGTTCCGCGATCAACTGGCGCCGATCGAAATGGCGGCTGCGGAGGCGGGCGGCCCCAACGCCTACGCGGCCCTGGCCGATCTGGCCGCGTCGTCGCCGCCCGGCGCACGCGGCCTCATCGTCCTGCCTTACTTCGCCGGCGAGCGCACCCCCATCCACGATCCCGACGCGCGCGGCGTGATCGCCGGCTTGACGCTCTCTCACACGCGCGCAGACCTCTATCGCGCGCTCCTGGAGGGGGTGGGCTACGGCATCCGGCACAATGTGGAGACGATGCGCGCGCTCGGCGTGGCCCCTCAGCGTATCCTGGCTGTGGGCGGCGGCACGCGCAATCGGCTGTGGCTGCAGATCGTCAGCGACATCGCTGGCATAGAGCAGTTCGTGCCTGACCAGGCGTATGGCGCCAGCTACGGCGACGCTTTTCTCGCCGGCGTGGGGATCGGCCTCTTCCACGACACGGCGCAGGTAACGCAATGGGTGCGCCATGTCGCGAGCGTGCATCCGCGGCCGGAGGTGCAGGCGCGGTATGAGGCGTATTACCAGGTGTATCGCGAACTCTACGAAGGTTCGGCGGCGGCGGTGCATCGGCTGGCGCGGGGGGCGAGTGACGAGTGAGGAGGGCATCTCTATGAGGATTACCCGTCTGGAGACGCTGTTCGTCAAGCCGCGCTGGCTCTTTCTGAAGGTCCACACGGATGAGGGGATCGTTGGCCTGGGGGAGCCGATCGTCGAGGGGCGGGCGCAGACGGTGGCGGCTGCGGTGCACGAGATCGGACGCTACCTGATCGGCGAGGACCCGCGGCGCATCGAGCATCACTGGCAGGCCATCTATCGGGGGGCCTTTTACCGCGGCGGTCCGGTGTTGTGCAGCGCCCTCTCTGGCGTTGAGCAGGCGCTGTGGGACATCACGGGGAAGTGGCTGGGACAACCGGTCTATCAACTGCTGGGCGGCGCCACGCGCAACAAGATCCGTCTCTACGGCCATATCGGCGGCGACACCTTCGGGGAGTATATCGCCAGCGCGCAGGTCAGCGTCCAGGCAGGTTTCACCGCCCTCAAGACCGGCCTCTTCGGCGCTGTGCAGATCGTCGATACGCCCGCGCTGGTCGAAGATGCGGTGGCCAGGTTCGCGGCGATACGCGAGGCGGTTGGCTCAGGCGTCGACGTCGGCATCGACTTCCACGGCCGTTGCAGCCCCGCCATGTCGATCCGCCTGGCGCGCGCGCTGGAGCCTTATCACCCCATGTTCATCGAGGAGCCAGTGCTGCCCGAAAACGTCGACGCGCTGGTGACGGTGGCGCGCAGCACGAGCATCCCCATCGCGACCGGAGAGCGCCTCTTTACGAAGTGGGGCTTCCGCGAGGTGTTGGAGAAGCAGGCTGCTGTCATCTTGCAGCCCGACGTCTCGCACGCTGGCGGCATCCTGGAATGCAAGAAGATCGCGGCCATGGCCGAATGTTACTACGCGGCGATCGCCCCCCACTGTCCGCTGGGACCGATCGCACTGGCTGCCTGCCTGCAGCTCGACGCCTGCATCCCCAATTTCCTCGTGCAAGAACACGTCACGTTAGGAGAGGGGTATCTCAAAGAGCCGTTCGTGGTCGAGAACGGCGCCATCCCGCTGCCCACCCGGCCCGGCCTGGGCATCGAGCTGGACGACGACGCGGTAGCCGTGAAGCTGTACGACGGCTCCTGGGAGACCCCGCGCCTGTGGCACGCGGATGGGTCGGTGGCGGATTGGTGAGGCGAGTCAACGAATCGGTGAATCGGCGAGGAAGCGAATCGGCGAGGGGGCGAGGTGGCGAATCAGCGAGTCAGCGAGTCAACGAATCGGCGAATCAGTGAGGGGGCGAATCAGCGTTCACGTGGAAAGGAGCCTCTATGGCTATCCATCATATTCAGCCGGCTGTCTACGCCTACACTTTCGGCATCTCCGAGCCTGTCGCGCGGGTCCACAGCGGCGATACTGTCGTCGCCGAGACGCGCGACGCCTTCGGCTACGATGCGCACCGCAATCCTTTGCCCGAGGCGATGAAACAGCGCATCCCCGGCACGACCCTCAAGGAGTCGAATCCGGTGGTCGGCCCCATTTACGTCGAGGAGGCGGAGGAGGGGGACTGGCTGGCGGTGCACATCCGCCGCATTCGTCTCACCCGCGACTTCGCCATCAGCCAGCAAAGTCCGCATTTCGGCTCACTCACTGGCGAGGGATTGGGGTATCATCTGCTCTACAACGAGCCGATCCCGGCGATCAAGTACGAGTGGCAGCTCGACCTGGTGCGCGGCGTCGGCGTCTTCGAGATGCCCAACAGCGGCGGGCGTCGCATCGAGGCGCCGCTGCAGCCGTTCCTCGGCTCGATCGGCGTGGCGCCGCGCTTTGGCCGTTGCGAGACGACGCTGACCCCCGGCGAGTACGGCGGCAATATGGACTGCGTGGAGACCAAGGAGGGCACGATCCTGTATCTGCCGGTGTGGGTCAAGGGGGCCTACTTCTCTTTCGGCGATGTGCACGCTCTGCAGGGGGATGGCGAGGTCAACGGCACCGCGCTGGAAGTGACGGCGGAGGTGACGCTCGATCTGCAGGTGATCAAAGGCAAAGCTGCCGACTGGCCGCGCCTGGAAGACGCCACCCATCTCATGGTCGCCGGCAGCGCGCGGCCGCTGATGGAGTGCGTGGCGCTGGCGCAGCTCGAGCTGTTGCGCTGGCTGGTCGACGAATACGGCTTCCAGCGTGAGGAGGCATGGCAGTTGATGGCGCAGGTGGGGACGATGCGCATCGGCAACGTCGTCGACCCCAAATACACGGTGGTGGCCAAGTTCCCCAAGCGCTACCTGTGAGGTCTACTTCTAGCCATGGCCATTCCTGCATTCGTGATAAGGATGCGCGAGCGGCAACTCTTGCGCTATCTCGTCTGGCGCTTCCTTAAAGTTTTGGCACGGTCTCCTGACCGTGCCCCTCGCTGGTCAGGAGACCGACCAGAACTGTTTTTCGGAAAGGTTCTGAAAGATAGCAGCCCTCCGGCGGCGAAAGCTCCTATCTCTGGCGCTGTCGATACAGGGCGCGGTCGACGGCCGCCGCCATCCGCTCGACGTCCAATCCCCCTCCTAGGAACTCGTTGACGCGCTGAGCCTGAGCCAGCGCGTCGGCGACCACCTCGTCGTAACGGACGTACAGCACGCGCATGTGCGGCTGGGCGGCCAGCCACTGTTCGACGGCGGCCAGATGCTTCTCGAACAGCGCCGCCATCCGCTCGTCGTCGATGGCGGCAGGATTCTCGCCGCGCCGGATCAGCATCTGCCGTTGCGAGGCCAACACTTCGTCCAGGGAGCGGCGCATGAAGATGATCTGGTAGGAGTAAGTCGGCGGCAGATATTTGAGCAAGGCCGAGATCAGCTTCACCGCTTTGCCGCGCGCCTCTTCCAGCCATCCCTGTTCCTTCTCGATCTTCTTGACCAGCTCGAACTCATAGTAGCCCCGAGGGTTGTCCTCGTCGGCCCTACGCAGGGAATCGGTCAACACCGGCAGCCCGCCCGCCTCCAGCATGCCCATCATCATCGAAGTGCCGGAGCGGGGCAGCCCAGAGACGATGGTGATCGCTTCCTCGTTCATCAGTTATACTCCTGCGAGCGTTGTACGGACCATAGCGCCAACAGCGACGCGATCAGGCTGGTGATGGGCACTGCCAGCACCAGGCCGATGCTGCCGACCAGCGTGCGCACGATCTCCTCGGCGATCGGCTCGCGGTTGAGGCGCAGGAGAAGCGGCTCAGCGTACACCGAGAGCACGAGCACCAGGGGCATCGATGCGCCGACGTAGGCCAGCAGCAAGGTATTGACCATCGCGGCGATGTGGTCGCGGCCGATGGTCAACACATGGCGGAAGAGGGCCATGCGCCCCAGCGATGGGTTGGCCTGGGCCAGCTCGAACGCGGCCGACGCCTGTCCGACGCAGATGTCGTCGAGCACTCCCAGGGAGCCGATGATGATGCCGCCCAGCACCAGCCCTTGCAGGTTCACCCCCGGCCCTAGCTCCATCACCAGGTAAGCGCTCTCCTCGCTGATGCCGGTCAGGCGCGCCCATTCCACGAACAGCCAGGCCAGCACGCCAGTCAACACCAGGCTGAGCAGCATCCCCATCATCGCGGCGTGCGCCTTGAGCGTCCGGCCATAGATGAGGTAGGTCGTGCCGGCCAGCAGCGCCGCCGATCCGATGATGCTGATCGTCACGGGATCACGGCCGGCCAGGATTTGCGGCACGATGAACGCGAAGATGACGACCAGGCTGAGCAACATGCCCGCCAGCGAGCGCAGCCCTTTGCCGCGGCCCACCAGCAGCACGAGCGCCAGAAACACCCCCAGGACCCAGGCCAACGGCGTCGTGCGTCGGTAATCGGAGACGAACAGTCGGTCGCCGTCTTGGCCAGCCATGCGTTCCAGGTAGACGCGATCGCCGGGGCGGAACAGCCGCTGCTGGCTGATCACGTTGAGGGTGCCCTCTTCGACTGCCACCTCTTGTCCGGCCAACGAGCCGCTTTCGACATAGACCAACATCTTTTGGTAAGGGGCGGTCCGGCCGTCGCCCAGATCGATCATGCCCTCCTCGGTGATGCGCAGCACGACGGCGGCCATCGTCTCGATGCTGGCAGCGTTCGCGGGCGGCGCCGCTCCTTGTCGGCGCCAGGCCCCGCCCACGACGAAGAGGGTCGTCAGCGCCATGATGACCAGCAAGGCAACTACCAGAAGCCGCGCCAGTCGTTGCATCCTTTCTCCCTCCCGCAAGCGTAGCGCGAGTATACCCCATCCTCAGAGAAGCACCAACCGTCCTGGGCGCCGGTCGATCGTGCATCCCTGGAACGGAGGCGGCGAGCTTTCCCCAGCTTGTGGGACATCAACCTGTCGCGGGCTGGATTCGAGGCCTCGGACGATCATCCGCTGCGCATAGCCAGGCCACCCACAGGATCGAGTCCAGAGGCGCGCCTCCCATTGGGGATAGACCTCCAGGGCAAGGCTCCCCTCTCGCCTTGCTTCGTTAGCCGGTCGATGCTACACTCGTTTTATATGATCACTCGCCGCGCGCAGCAATGGCTCCTTCACCGCTTCGCCGTCCTTCGCGGCCGTGCTGATGAGACGGTCGAGGATCGCAATTATCGTTACCTGCTGATCAACGGCGCCTGGTTCGGCCTCATCGACGGCGGCATCTTCACGTACCTGCCGGTCTTTTTGGCGCGCCTGGGGGCCTCGGCCTCCCTGATCGGCCTGCTGACCTCCGGCCCCTCCCTGATCGGGATCCTTTCCTATATCCCCGGCGGCGCCTACACGGAGCGCCACCGTGACCTCGTGCGGCTCACGGTGCGCGCCACGTGGCTCTCGCGTCTCGTCTATCCCATCATCGCCTTTCTGCCTTTCGTGCTTGATCGCCAGGCCATCTCTATTGCCGTGGTGATCCTGTGGTCGTTGGCGTCGATCCCGGCGGCGGTCCATGTGCCCGCCTGGACCGCGGTCATGCAGAAGGCAGTCTCCGCCCGACGGCGCGCCCAGCTCAACGGGACGCGGTGGGCGCTGTTGGCCGTCGTCTCGGCGGCAGCCATCGCTGGCTTCGGGTATCTGCTCGATCAGACGCCTTTCCCGGCTGGTTACCAGATCGTGTTCACGATCTCATTCCTGGCGGCATTCTTCAACCTGTACTTCTTCGGCAAGGTGCAGGTGCCTCCCTTCGCCCCGGAGCCGTTGGGCCAACAGGCTGGACGATCCTGGCGGGCGCGTCTGCGCGAGTTCCTGCGCCCCTTCGCTGAGAGCCGGCCTTTCCTGCGCTACATGTTGGCCAGCCTGCCCTATCGGTTGGCGCTCAACCTGCCGGTGGCGTTGTATAGCATCTATTGGGTGGACACCTTACGCGCGTCCGATACCTGGATCGGGCTGCGCGGCACGGCGGGGTATGTCGCTCTGGTGGTGGGGTATGCGTTTTGGGGGCGCGTGGCCAATCGCCTGGGGCATCGCAACCTGTTGTTGATCTGTTGCTCGTCTTTCGGCCTCTACCCGGTGCTGACGGCGTTGGCGCCTTCCATGGAGTGGTTATTGCCTGCGGCGATCGTGTGGGGCTTCACCGCGGGCGGGCTGGACATCGGGCTGTTCGATATGTTGCTGGCGGTTTGCCCCGATGGCCGTCAGCCCACCTTCGCGGCGGCGGCGCAGATGCTGGTCAGCGTCGTCGCCTTCGTTGGCCCCCTCATCGGCGCCGCGCTGGCCGACGCGCTCACGGTGCGCACGGCCCTCTTCCTCATCGGCGGCCTGCAGATCGCTGCGGCGCTGCTCTTCTTCCTGTTGCCTCGCGACGATCCCGCAGAAGGGTAGCGACGACGCCCTTCATGCGCTGGGGGAGTCCACTGCATAACGGAGCGGCAGGGTGAAGTAGAACAGGCTGCCCTGTCCGATCCGGCTCTCTACCCCAACCTGCCCCCCCATCTTGGCGACGATCCGGCGCACGATGGAAAGGCCCAGCCCGTGGCCCTGGGTGTGGCCCTGATCCAGCCGCGGGAACGGCTCGAACAGCCGCGCCTGCTCTTCCGCGCTCAGTCCGGCGCCATTGTCGCGCACCCAGAAGCGCGCCATCTGATCCCCTTGCAGGTCGGCGCCCAGGTGGACGATGGGCGGTCGGCCGCCGTACTTCAAGGCGTTGCTGATGTAGTTGACCCATACCTCTTCGACCCAGGGAGCGTGGCCGTACGCCTTCGGCCAACGCTCGCTGGCCACGATCTGCCCATCGAGAGGGCTGCGCAGGTATTCCAGACGCTGAATGGCTTCGTGGACGATCTGCGCCATATCCAGCTCGTGCAGCGTGATGTCCTGGCGGCGCGCTTCGGCCAGAACCAGCAGCTCTTCGATGATGTTGCTCATGCGCTGGCCGCTGAAGATGATCTGACGCAGATTGCGTTGTACTTCGTCTTCCGATAGGGTTGGCCAGCTCATGCTGAGAGCCTCGGCGTAGCCGATCATCAACGTCAGCGGGGTCTGCAGGTCATGGGCCACCATGTGGGCGAAGGCGTTGAGGTCGTCGTTGCGTTCTTGCAGCTCCTGGTTGGCGCGGCGCAGCGCCTCCTCGCGACGTTTGAGCGTGCTCAGATGCCCCACCGTGCGCGCGAAGAGCACGAGCAGGTCGCGCTGGCGCGGCGTGATGGGCCGCCCGCTGAGCAGGTTGTCGGTGGAGATGTGGCCGATGATCTCCTGGCCGTCCCAGAGCGCAGCGTTGGCTTTCGCCCCGCGCCCCACGACCTGGGAGCGGTCGTTCATCAGAACATCATCATCGCTGTACTGCAGCGGCTCTTTGCCGGTGAGCAAGGCGTAGCGCACCGATCCGCCAGCGATGAGCAATCGTTGATTGCGCTCGTCGCGCAGACGGCCCGTTTCATCGACGCCGAAGGTGCCGATTATGTACTCACGGTCGGTTGGGTCGACGAACCAGATGCCCAGGCGTTCGAATCCCAGTCGCGTCCGTCCCAGCTCAACGGCGAGCCGGCACAGGTCATCGTGGGTGGGCGCCAGCGATAGTTGCAGCGAGATCTCATGCAGCGCCGCAAGCCCCTCCGCGAATCGTTGTTCGTCTTCCTCTTGTTCTCGCTTCGTCCCAGGAGATGCTGGATCATCCCTTTGGTCTTCGCTAGCGTATTCAATCATGTCCCGACCTGTTCTCGATCATCTGCACGATCGTCTCTTCCAGAGTCTCCCGCGGCGCTTGCCGGAAGTAGGAGCGGTAGGCGGCCGTCTCCTCTAAGAACGCAGCCAGCTCGCCGGACGAGGGTTGAGCGCCGGGCGTATCTCCTGCCAGTTGAATCGCGATCTCGTCGCCGTCTTGCTGCAGGATCTGGAGATCGCCCCTGGCGGCCAGCCAGGCGACCCCGGCGCGCACAGTGGCCTCGCGCTGAGCCGTCGCCGCGGCCAGCGCGGACAGGCGCATACGACCGCCCTGGGTTCGCCAGGCGTATTTGATCAACCCCGCCAGGCGCTGCAAGAAGGGCAGCGGCGCGTCCAGGCCTGGATCGACGGCGAAGAGATACACCATCTGCGGCCGCGTCCGCCGAAGAACCTCTCGCAACTCGGCCGGCCCAGGGGGAGCTGTCCACACCGCCAGCGCCGGCGCCGAAGCCAGGCTATAGCGATCGTTGCCGTCAGGGGTGGAACTCCCTTCTCGCCAGACCTGGAGTTGGCCTGCGCTGCGCAATCGCTCCACGGCGGCCTCAGGATCGGGCGTCGCGCGGTAGTCCACCACCTCGAGGGCGACCTCGCTGCGCACAGCGATCGCTTCGTCTCGCGCGGCCCGCCAGGCGATCCACTCGATCTGCCAGCCGTCGCCGCCCGGCCCGGCGCGCACGCTGTACGCCAGGTCGAATCGCCCCGACGGCAGCGGCTGATCCCCTCCCTGCCACCATAGCACTTTGTGTTCGCGCCCATCCTCGTCGCGCAGGGTCGCCTGCCGGTGTTCGCCCGTGCGCCCGATCGTGCTGTGACGGACGACGGTCAGATTGCGGCTGACCAGGACCAGCGGCGGGTTCCCTGGCCCGAAGGGCGCCAGGCGCTCCAGCGCTATCACGAAGCCGGGCGACAGATCGGCCAGCGGCAGATAGCCGTCGAGGCGCAAGGCCGCGCGGCTGGCCTCCGGGCACAGCGCGGCCACGCTGCGGCATAGGCGTCGTCGGAACTCCGGCGCCCGCTCGGGGTCGAGCGTCAACCCTGCCGCCATCGGATGGCCCCCGAAGGTGATCAAAAGGTCGCTCTGCGCGGCGATGGCGTCGGTGATGTTGCATCCCTCGACGGAACGGGCCGAACCGCGCGCCGGCTTCCCAGGCGGCGTCGCGATCAGGACAACCGGTCGGCGATACCGCTCGACCAGCCGGCTGGCTACGATCCCCAGGACGCCAGCCGGCCATTGCGGATGCATCAGGACGAGCGCGGCCTCCTCGAGCAATTGCGGCGTGCGCTCGACCTGGGCCTGCGCGGCCTGGAACACCTGATCGCACAGCAGACGACGTTGCGCGTTCAGCCCTTCGATCTGGCTGGCCAGGATGCGCGCCCGGCTCAGATCATGGGTCGTCAGCAGCTCCACGGCCACGTTGGCGTCCGCCAGGCGCCCCAGCGCGTTCAAGCGCGGGGCGATCTCGAAGGCGATGTGCTCCTCCGTCAGCGTGGCTGCGTCTAGCTCAGCCGTCTCCAGTATCGCGCGTACTCCCAGGCGTTGACCATAGCGTAAGGTTCCCACGCCGCGTTGGGCCAGATAGCGGACGTCGCCCCTCAGCCGCGCCAGGTCGGCGATGATCCCCAGGGCGACGAGGTCGAGGAGATCGGCCGCCTGATCGGCGCGCCCGGCTCGCGTCAGCAGCTCCTCCGCCAGCTTGTAGGCGCAGCCGGCGCCGGGCAGCTCGCGCAGAGGATGGTCATCGGGAAGCAGCTTGGGGTTGACGAGGGCGTGCGCGGGCGGCAGGACGGTGGGAAGGTCGTGGTGATCGGTGATGAGCACGTCGACGCCGCGCGCCTGGGCGTGGGCGACCGCCTCGTGCGCGCCGATGCCCGTGTCGCAGGTGAGCAGCACGCGTGCGCCATCCGCGATCACGCGGTCGAGGGCCGGGATCGTGATGCCGTGTCCTTCGGGGTCGCGCAGGGGGATGTGATACGAGACCGATGCGCCCAATGCGCGCAGAGTGGAGACGAGGATGGTGGTCGCGGTCTGGCCATCGACATCGAAATCGCCCCACACGCAGATCGGCTCCGCGCGGGCGATGGCAGCCTGCAGGCGGTCGGCGATGGCCGTCAGCCCTGGCAACTCGCGCGCGGGCGTTGGTCGGTAGTGATCTGGACTGAGGAACGCGCGCGCCTGAGCGATGTCGGTGATCCCTCGCCGCGCCAGGGCCTGCGCTAACAGAAGATGGCCGTCGACGACGGCGAGCAGCGCGTCAGGCGCCGCGATCTCGGTTGGTTCGGCCCAAGGGAGGGCGTCGTTGTGCATACAAGATCCCTGAGGATCAGCAGAACTACATGATGACGAGAGGAATGCCTTCAGCGTTTTGGTGGTCGTTGCGGCAGAGTAGAGTGATGGACCACCACCTGGCTTGAAAAACTGAAAACGAGAGACGTCTCAAAGGTCGATAATGTCGCGCGCATTATACCAGATAAGTGTCCCCTGGCAATGCAGCGGACGAGAACCAAGCGGACTCGCGCCGCTCTGCGGCCGATTCTCGCCGGGCTGGGCGCCCCTCCTCGGACGCGGAGCGTCGCAGCGTGGCGTCCCTACGCGGGAGCGTAGGGACGAGAACCGACTTGTCGACGGCGCGCCACAGCGCGGCGCACCCTGGGCTTCGCCTTTCCGAGCCATCCCTGTCCCTGCCTCCTGGCTCCTCAAGCCAGTCCATGCTAGAATCGCAGCGCACGACTTCTGCACAGGGAGGCTTGATGAATCGGATTCCCAACTTCTTCATCGTCTTGTTGGCATTCCTGCTGGCGGCCTGTGAACGGCAGGCGCCGCCCACGGCCACGCCGACCGCTCTACCGCCCACGGTGCAGTTATCGCCGACCGCGACGCCGACGCCTCCCCCCCCGACCGCGACCCCTTCGCCGCCGCCGATCGCCTGGTCGCTCGCGCCTGCGTTGCCGCAGGCGGACGCCGCGACGGCGCGGACGGCCCTCGAGCAGGCGGGCGCTGTGACTACGGATGGCGGTATGCGGCCTCTGCAGCAGGTCGTCGACGACGCCCAGGCGAGCGTGCGCATCGGTCTGGCGCCGCTGGCCGTCGTCGCCCAGCCCATCGCCGAGCGTTTCTATGCTGTGGTGGTCCCCTTTGCGACCGTGACGGACGACATCGCGTTGGCTGAGGTGCAGGCGCGCTGGCAGGGCCAGGGAGGCGGGCCGCTGTACGCGACGCGAGAGGCGGCGGAGGATCTCCCCGTGATCCTGGGCGCACGCGCGCTCACGGAGACGTTGACGGTGGAGCAGTTGCGGATGCGGCTGGAGGCCGAGCCGGGGGCGCTGGGGGTGTTGCCGTTCGATCAGCTCGACCCGCGCTTCAAGGTCCTGACAGTGGACGGCGTCAACGTCCTCAGCAATCAACTCGATCCCAAGACCTATCCATTGGCCGTAGCGGTCGCGGCGGAAGGAGAAGCAGCGGAGGCGATCCAACCGATCTTACGTCGCGCATGGCCCTCTGCCACGAACCGCGACGCCAGCCGTCTGACGACGCTGATCATGACCGGCGTCACGGCCATGGCGCGCGGCACGGCGGAGAAGATGGAGGAGAAGGGCTATACCTTCCCGGCGGAGATCATCTCGGCCACCCTCAAAGCCGCCGACATCACCCATGTCAGCAACGAGGTGCCCTTCATCGAGGGGTGCGTCGTCAATAACACCTACATGAACCTGACCCTGTGCAGCGACTATCCATATTGGGCTGCGCTCGAGGCCATCGGCACAGATATCGTCGGCCTGAGCGGCAATCACGTCAACGATTTCGGCCGCGCTGGCGCGCGCGAGTCGCTGCAGTTTTATCGCGACCGCCGGATTCCCATCTACGGCAGCGGCCTCAACGTGGAGGAAGCGTGCGCGCCGCTGCTCTGGGAAGACCACGGCAATCGCTTCGCCTTTCTGGCGGCGCTCGCGTTCGAGCCGGCCAGCGCGTGGGCCACTGAAGATGAGCCGGGGGCTTGTTACTACTACGACCATAAGGAAGCCATCCTGGCCAAAGTTCAGGAACTGAGCCAGCAGGTGGACATCGTCTCCGTCGAGCTTCAGTATCTGGAGACCTACAACCCGTTCCCCACCGACCAGCAGGTGATCGAGTTTCGCGAGCTGCGCGCTGTGGGGGCGGACATCGTCACCGGCGTGCAGAGCCATGTCCCGCAGGCGATCGAACCGTATGGCGCCAGCGACGTCGGCGGCCCCGGCGTCATCGTCTATGGGTTGGGCAACCTGTTCTTCGACCAGATGTGGAGCTGGGAGGTGCGCACGGAGCTATACGCCCGCCACACGATTTACGAGGGGCGCCTGCTCAGCACGGAGATCCTCACCAGCGTGCTGGAGGAATACGCGCAGCCGCGCTGGGCGACGGCCGAGGAGCGGGCGGAGATCCTGCAGCGCATTTTCGACGCCGCGCCCGCGCGCTGAAGGCGATGATCAGCTTGCGTGGCCAATCCCGGCTTTTTGTACGGTTTGCTGTATAATTAAGTGCGGATTTCTGTATCAGGAGGACGTATGATCACAAAACTAACCATTAGCCTTCCCGAGGAACTGCGGCGCCAGGCTCATGCCAAGGCTGTGCAACGTGGCGAGACGGTGTCTGCTGTGGTGCGGGCCGCGCTTCAGGCGTATGTTGATGACACCCTCAGCCCCGAGATTCGGCGCATGATGGAAGGCCGTGAGCTGCAGGAAGACGACACTTTGCTGGCGCTGGTCGGCCGCTTTGAGGGCGGTCCTGCTGACTTGAGCAGCAACAAACATACGTATGCAACTGAATGAGCTTGGGATGATGCGTCCTGCAATCTTTGTAGACACCAGCGCTTATGTTGCCGCCCTTCGGCGCAACGATGAACATCACCAGGATGCTTCTTCGGTCATGCGATCCCTACAAAGCCAGCGAGTGACGTTAGTAACTACCAACTTTATCTTGGCAGAGACCTATGGAATGCTTTTGCGCTACTTGGGGCCGCAGGCAGCTCGTGCTTTCCTAGAGGGAATAGATCGAAGCCGCGCTACACTGGTGGTTCGAGCGGAGGAAAGAGATGAACGGGAGGCGCGCGCGGTTCTGTACCGCTATACGGATAAAGATTTCTCGCTGGTCGATGCGATCTCTTTTGCCGTGATGGCGCGATTGGGCATTACTCACGCGTTCACGTTCGACAAACACTTCGAGCAATATGGCTGGCAGATCGTACTTCCTTGAAAGCGCCTGGAGGTCGGCATTCTTTACGACAGGCGGAACCAGTGCTGACAGTCCGCTACCTCAGGGCGATCCATGCGCCTCATCAGATACCAGGTTGCTGGCGCGCCTGCTTCTTGCCCCGAGCGCGCCCATAGCGTCTCCATTTGATCTCCAAACAGGCCCTTCACCTCTTCCGGCTCGATGCCGGCCCAGCCGCGCCAGCCCCATGCGTAGAGCAGGTAATGGCCGCCGGGCCGGAGGGCGTTGACGACGGCCGCAGCGTAGGCGGGCCGATCCTCGACAAGCAACCCATGCAGGCAGCCGATGTCGAGGGCGAAGTCGACCGGGCCGGGCAGGAAGTCGAGGCGGTTGACGGCGCCGACGTGGAAGTGGACGCGAACGCCCGCGCGGCGCGCTTTGCGTCGCGCCTTGAGGATGGCGATCAGGGCGCTGTCGACGCCGTAGACTGTGAAGCCGTGGCGGGCCAGGTAGATGGCGTTCGTCCCCGTGCCGCAGCCCAGATCGACGGCGCGGCCAGGAGGGATGACGCCGCCCTCGACGACCTCGATCACCTCGGGCGGCGTCACGCCGGTGTCCCAGGGCGGCTGGCGCAAGTACATCAGGTTGAAGCGCAGGAGCTTGCGCCAGCGTTGCCAAAAGCGGCTGGGAGGGATGGTTGGCCGCGACGGCTGTGAACTCACCGTCCTTTATGCTCCTACAGGCTTGCCGGGCAGCGGCATAGGTGGGCGCAACGGCGGGATCGGCTGTAAGATCTTGCGCCGCTCGGGCGTCAGCCGTTCGAGCAACGCCGCCGAATACTCGTACCCGTAGCGAGTGGCGCCCCAACTGACCCCATAGCGGTAGATGACGACGCGCCGCTCGCCAGGGTTGGTGCGACTGGCGCCGCCGTGCATGATCCCATCGACGAAGAGGACCGCGTCCCCCTTCTGCAGGTGCACTTCGATCGCCCCTTCGAGCTGATCCATGCGATCGAGTCGGGCGTAGTCGCCGGCGTTGGGGTGTGGAAAATTGGACTTGTGGCTGCCGGGGACGACCATCGTGGCGCCGTCGCCCGGGCCGATGTCGGTGAGGGCCAGGATGATATTGCACTGGCCGCAGCGAAAAACGCCGTTCGCGTAGTGATAAGCGCCGCGCAGCGCGCCCTGATAGCCGCCCGAATGGACAGGGTGGTGGCCGCCAGGGCCGCGCACGGAGAGGATACACTCGTCGATGAAAAGCCCTTCCACGTACGATTTCTCTTCGCCGCAGTAGTGACGGACGTAATTGATCCAGCCCGGATGATCGATCAGTTTCTCGAAGGGGCCGCCCAGCTCGACGCAATTGTGCAATTCGAAGCCGGTGGAAGCGGTGTAGTCGCGGCGCTGGGCGTTGCCGTACCATTCTCCGTACTTCAGGGGCGGGATCGTGTCGATGACGCGGTTCAGCTCATCGACCAGCTCCGGTTCGACGGCCTGTTTGAGCACGAGGTAGCCGCGCAGGTCGAACAGAAAATCATCGAGCGGAGTCGGCATCCTGGGTTCCATCTCTTCTCTCCTCACCTGAATTTGATCGCTGATCCAGCACGGTCCGTTAGGCTCATTGTCGCGTGAGCCACCGCAGCAACTGTGCCCGTCGTTCCGATTCGGGAAGAGAGAATTTGCCTCATCAGCGTGCGAAGGCCCGGAAGGGATTCTCCACCGTCAGCCGATGGATCGTTTCTTCATCCACGCCCGCTGCGCGCAGTTTGGGCAGGAACGTCTCGCTGATGTACGTGAACGGCTTCGGCGTGCCGCCTCCAGGCTGGGCGGGATCGTACCAGCCGCGATCGTGGCTGAGCAGGATGTGGTCGCCGAGGCCGGCGTCGAGCAGGCGCTGGATCCAGCCGATGTAGGTCTCGTCGGAGGGGCCGCTGCCGATGGCGTCGTACTCCACCCAGCAGCCGCGCCGCGCCATCTCCACGTGAAGATCAAAGTCCGGCTCGGCTTGCGTGTGAATCCAGATGAACCGCTCCACGCTGTAGCCGACCTCCTCGATGATAGCGAGTTGTTCACGGACCACGCGGCCGCGGATGGTGTGGCTGCCGATGACGGCGTTCACAGTGCGCGCAGCCTTCGCCGCCGCGCGCAACACCTTGGCTTCCGTGGGGGTGACGCCGTCGTCGCCGGTGCTGAGCTTGATCCAGCCCGCACGCACGCCTGTCCCTTCGACCTCGTCCATCAGCTCACGTTCCATCAGCTCATGTAGCTTCTCTTCCGACGCCTCGTGCACCCAGTCGGGGATCCATGGCTCACGGTAGAACCCCGTCGGCACGATCAGGGGGAAGTTGGTCGCTTCCGAGACCGCCTTCAGGATGTCGACGCGACGACCGACGCCGCCAGTGCTGCACTCGCCGATCGCGGTGACGCCGACCGCGCGCGCCCGTTCCAGTTCCGGCGCCATCAGCGCGATCACATCGGCGGGATCGGCCTGGGCGTAGCCGGGCTGATCCCATCGCCGCAGATCAACGAAGACGTGCTCGTGAGGCAGGATCATCCCCAACTGTTCGACCGTGTATGGGCCAAGGGTCGTGATGATTTGTGACATCGTTTCCTCCTTATCGCGATCAGTAGATGGGGCAACAGACAACGGCATACGGCTGACGCAGGCGGCGGCCAGGTTGGCCAGCACGGCGCCGCCTGCCAGCAGCACGCTGCGACGCGAGCAACGCTCGTGCACAGGTCGGAAGAGGGGGGATCCATTCATGGTGCTGCCTCCTCAGCGATCAGCCGTCGAACCAAAGGATGTCAAAGCGCGATCACTCCGTGGGCGATCAACCACATCACCGCCTCATACACCGCCTCTAGCGAGGTATAGCGCGGCTGGTAGCCGAGCATCTGTTGCGCCTTGGCGATGCTGCAATGCGGGCTGTGGGCGATGTGGTCCCACGTGGCTTGCGCCTCTTCTTCGGAGACGGTGTGGCGCCACTCTTCCCAGGGGAGATAGCGCAGGCGCGCCGGCTGGCCGAACCAACCGGCGACCGCTTCGGCGTAGCCGCGCAGGGTCAGCGCCCCCGGCGCGACGACGTGGAAGTTCTCGCCCACCGCCGCCGATCGACGGGCGAGGGCGCGCTCGAAGGCCTGCGCGACGTCGTCGGCGTGGACGTGATGCACGGTCTCCATCCCCAGGTTGGGCAGCGTCAGCTCTTCGCCGCGCGCCAGGGTCGCGAAGACGGCGGGGTTGAAGTGGCCGGCCGGATTGAGGGGGGGCCAGCCGGGGCCGACGATGTGGCCGGGATGGAGGACGGTGGCCGGAAACCCGTAACGCCGCGCCCGATCGAGCAGATACGCCTCGATGGCGGCCTTCTGCACGCCGTACTCGCCGAAGGGACGGCGCGGCGTCTCTTCGGTCGTCGGCACCTGGGTGCTGGGGCCATGCACCCAGATCGTGCCGCAGTGCAGGAAGTGTTGCACACGCCCCTGCAGCGCTTCCACCAGGGCGCGGGCGCTGTCGAGCGTGAAGCAGATCATGTCGATGACGACGTCCGGCTGCAGAGCAGCGATCTGCGCGCCGAAGGTCCCTTCTTTCTCCGCGGCGACGCGGTCGATGGCGACCTGCTCCACCGCTTGCCAGGCGCCGTGCGGATGATAGGGTTGCCGCGCCTGACGGCTGACATTGACCACCCGATGGCCGGCGGCGACCAGTCGTGGCACGAGATACGTGCCGACATGGCCGCTGCCGCCGATGATGACGATGCGCATAGTCATCTCCTGTGCGTTCATTCTGAGGTCTGGTTTGCCGCTGTGGCGCGCGCGCGGGCAGCCAGCGTCAACAGTCCAAAGACGATCGCGGTCAGCGCGAGGTCGACGAAGATCGCCGTCATCGCCCCGCGCGGGCCGAGTCCTTCGAAGATCTGCCCGATCAGCCAGGGCAGCGTCATGCCGCCCACGCTGCCGCCGAAGAAGAACCAGCCGCTGATCCGCCCCGAGATGTGCATATGCCGTTCCGCCAGCGAGAACATCGTGGGGAAGATCGCCGCCATGCCCATGCCCAGCCCTAACGCCCCGGCCCAGGTCGCCGTGGGCGAGCGCCATCCCGCCAGGACGATCCCCATCGCAGCCAGGGAGGCTGCCAGGCTGCCGGTCAAGAGGAGGCGTGGACTGAGGCGCGCGGCGATGGGGATAGCCAGCAAGCGACCGATCGTGTACGTGCCGTAGTAGGCCGCGGTCATGTAGGCGGCTGTCGTCGCGTCGGCGAGCTGCAGGGCGCGCGCATAGGAGAAGAGCCAACTGCCGAAGCCGACCTCGGCGCCTACATAAAGGCCAAAGAAGAGGACGATGAGGGCGACCAACAGGGAGTTGGCCTCGCCGTCCACTCCGCGTCGCTGGCGCGCTGGGTTGGGAGGGCTGGGCAGGAGGGCGATCCAGAGCGCCGCTGGCAACGCGGTCGCCGCCAGCGCCCAATAGGCCCACGTGATGCTTCTCGTTGCCAGGACGACCTGGGCGATGATCACCGGCGCGAGGAAGGCGCCGACGCCGAAAGCGAAGTGCAGGCCGTTCATGTACGGCCCCACGCGCGCGCCGTGCACCCATACCAGCAGCGCGTTGCCGCCCAGGTCGACTGTCCCCTGGGCCAGGCCGCGCCCGAAGAGGACGAGCGCGAGCAGCCCCAGGACTGGCGTCACCGGAACCAGCGCCATCGTGATGGCCAGCATCGTGAGCATGCCGGCCATCAGCGGGTGGCCTGGCCAGCGGTCATAGAGGCGGGCGATCGCCAGCGCGGCCACGATGCGGCCAGCCGAGTTGGCCAGGAAGAGGATGCTGACCTGGCTGAGCTGGCTGCGCGTGTTGGCCGCCAGGTCCGGTAGGGTGGGGCCGAGCGAGGCGGCCGCCAACCCCAGGACGACGAAGACGAGATAGTAGCCGAAGGTGGTGGCAAGAGGCGCGGCAGCCCGCGTCGGCGCGGCGGGAGGCGTCGCGAGGTGGCTGGGAGCTGAGATGATCGTCTGGGGCATAAGAGATGTTCCTGGACGGTGCTCGGTAGAGTAACGGCGGCGTCAACAGACGCCTGCGCATTGTATCACATCCTCGCGCCTTGTGCTGTGCAGATAGAGATAGGGGATGACCCATCTCCTCGCGCCTGCGCGCCTGGGTGGGCGCGCCTTGTGGCGACGCTCTGCGTCCGGGGAGGAATGCCGTCCTGGATAGAGGCCGCGGAGCGGCGGGCGGTGGAGGGTGTGCTATAATGCGGCGCTCGATCGATCTTGCTGCGCCCGCGCCGCCCACCCATCTGTCAACCGGCTTGCCTGTCGGCGGAACAGGGTCGGGCGGCCTGCGGCTGCGTGAGGTGGTAAGACAACATGACCTGGACCCAGAACTACATCCCCCTTGGCGACCTTCGCCTCTCTGCGCTGGTCGCAGCGTTGCCGGCGGCTTTGCTCCTGGGATTGTTGGGAATCCTCCATGTGCGCGTCCATCGCGCGGCGCTGGCCGGGCTGGTCGCCGCGCTGGCGCTGGCGATCGGCGTCTATGGCATGCCCGCGCCCCTGGCTCTCATCGCAGCGCTCAACGGCGCCGCCTATGGCCTCTTCCCCATCGGCTGGATCGTCCTTGGCGCCATCTTCATCTACGACATCGCCGTGCAGTCGGGCGCCTTCGATCAGGTCAAGCAGATGATGGCCGGCATCTCCGCCGACCGGCGGATCCAGACGTTGCTGATCGCGTTCAGCTTCGGCGCCTTCATCGAGGGGGCGGCTGGCTTCGGCACGCCCGTCGCGATCTCGGCGGCCATGTTGATCGGGATGGGCTTCGCGCCGCTGCCGGCCGCGGGGCTGGCCCTGATCGGCAACACGGCCCCCGTCCCTTACGCCGCTCTCGGCACGCCGGTGATCGCGCTCGCCAGCGTGACCGGTCTGCCTCTCAACGAGCTGAGCGCCATGGTCGGACGACAACTGGCGCCGTTCTCCTTATTGATCCCGTTCTGGCTCGTGTGGGCGCTGTCAGGATGGCGGGGGATGAGGGGGGTCTGGCCTGCCTGCCTGGTGTGCGGCTTCAGCTTCGCCAGCGTGCAACTGCTCGTCAGCAACCTGCATGGGCCGTGGATGGTGGCGCTGGCGTCGGCCCTGACCTCGATCGCGGCCTTGATCGTCTTCCTGCGCTTCTGGCAGCCGGCGGAGGTGTGGCGCTTCCCCCATGAGCGCAACCTTGCAGCCGGGGAAGGCGCTGCGGTCGATCCTCCGCTTTCCCGCTCCCAGGCGTTGCGCGCGTGGCTGCCCTGGATCGTGCTCTCCCTCTTCGTGTTTGTCTGGGGCCTGCCGCCGGTCAAGACATGGCTCAACAGCGTGGGGATGGCGCGCATCGAGGTCCCCCTGTTGCACGAAGCGGTCCTGCGTGTGCCGCCAGTGGCAGCGCAGCCGGAGCCGGAGCCAGCGATCTTCACGTTCAACTGGCTCTCGGCGACGGGCACCAGCCTGCTGCTGGCGGGCATCGTGGCTGGACTGGCGCTGGGGCAGGGGCCGCGCGCGCTCGTCCGCCTCTTCTTCGGCACTCTGCGGCGCGTGCGCTTCTCGCTGCTCACGATCGCGGCGATGCTGGCGCTGGGGTACACCACGCGCTATGCGGGCATCGACACCACGATGGGGCTGGCGTTCGCAGCGACAGGGGCGCTGTTCCCCTTCTTCTCGCCGCTGTTGGGATGGTTCGGCGTGGCCGTCACGGGGAGCGATACTTCCTCGAACGTGCTGTTCGGCAACTTACAGAAGGTGACGGCGCAGGAGCTAGAGATCTCGCCCGTCCTGGCCGCGGCCGCCAACAGCTCGGGCGGGGTGATGGGGAAGATGATCGACGCTCAGAGCATCGTGGTGGCCAGCGTGGCAACAGGCCAGCGCGGCCATGAAGGGGACATCCTGCGATACGTCTTCTTTCACAGTGTGGTCCTGGCCGCGCTGGTGGGTGTGGTCGTGATGCTGCAGGCGTATGCGAAGTAGGGGCAGGCGATAGCGCCGCTGGCCTTACGCCGTGAACGGTCGGAAGGCCAACTGCCGATCGCGGCGGCCGCGATATTCCAACTGCGGCACCTGCGCGAAGCGTCCGGCGCCCAGCTTGGCTCCTACCTGCTCCGCGAGTTGGCGATAAGTGAGCTGTCCGTTCGCCTGGGTGATCGCTTCCACCAGGTAGTACGTGAAAGCTCCGTGGTAATCGCCGCCAATGTAGGCGTCAGCCGACTGTTGATCGGGCTGGCAGCCAGCGAGCAGGACGTTCGCCTCGCGCATCCGGATGTCGCCGAAGCGTCTCTTTTGGAACCGCAGCATGGCCTGGCGCACCCGTTTCGTGAACTCATCGTCTGAGATCTCCTGGCCGCGCAGTTTGAGCAACGTTTGCGCGATGAATTGTTCCTGCTCCTCGGCGAAACGCTCCGCTGCCGCTTCGGCGCGCTTGCGTTCTTCGTTAGAGGCGGGCAGGAAACGGAAGGTGATGTCAAGCTCGGCCACGCGGTTGACGGTGCCGGAGTGACACGAGTCCATGACCAGGGTCAGGTTGCCCGTGCGCGGGAAGCGATCGTAGTACGTCTTGAGGACGTCGTCGGTCAGCATGCCGACGCTCTCGTAATCGTAGGGGACCAGGCACTCGTCGCGGCCATCCGGCTCGTCGCCGTTCTGGTCGGCCACGAAGCTGCCGTGGCCGGAGTAGTGGAAGACGCGCACGGCGTCGGCGTCGTCGCCATCCTGGGCCAGCCATTCGAGACCAGCCTTGATGCCGGCAGCGGTGGCGTCGCGGTCGAGGAGGATGCGCATGTCGGCCTCAGCGAAGCCGTAATAGCGTTGCAGCACCCCTTTCATTTGGAGCACATCGTTGACACAGCCGCGCAATGGGGCGCTCCGATATTCATTGATGCCGACGAGCAGCGCTTTGCGCAGAGACATAGGAGACCTCCTGGGTGAGTGCGATCATCTGGATCGCATACGACGCGGCATCCGGCCGCGCGGCAGGGCGAGGGGGGAAGGCGCCCGATGGGCTACAGACTGCCATTATACCATACTTGCTGCTCAGAAGGTGCAGGATCGCGCCAGGCGTCGTATAATAGCGGCCAGGGTTGGCGCCGGATGCCAGCCGAATTCATCGAGGAGGAACCACCATGGCTAGGATTCCTATCGCGTTGCAGTTGTACTCGGTGCGCGAGGACTGCGCCAGAGACCTGCCCGGCACCCTCAAGGCCATCGCCAAGATGGGCTATGAGGGAGTCGAGTTCGCGGGGTATTATGGGTATTCGGCGAAGGAGCTGCGCCAGATGCTCGACGACCTGGGGCTGAAGGTCGCCGGAACGCATATCGGCCTGAACACCCTGCTGGGGGACGAGCTCAAGGCGACGGTGGAGTTCAATCAGGTCCTGGGCAATCGCTTCCTGATCGTGCCCGGTCTGCCGGAGCAGTATCGCAACTCGCGGGCAGCCTGGCTGCGCACGGCCGCCCTCTTCAACGAGATCGCCGCCAAGGTCAAAGACGACGGCATGTGGGTGGGGTACCACAACCATCACATCGAGTTCACGCCGCTGGACGGCGAGCTGCCGTGGGACACCTTCTTCGGCAATACCAATCCCGAGGTCGTGATGCAATTCGACGTCGGCAACGCTCTCCATGGCGGCGGCGAGGCGGCCGTCTTCCTCAGGCGCTATCCTGGCCGCGCCCTCACCATCCACGTCAAGGAGTTCTCCAAGGCCAACGACAAGGCGATCATCGGCGAGGGCGATGTCAATTGGGCGGAGATCTTCGAGCTGTGCGAGACGATCGGCAACACGCAGTGGTACATCGTCGAGCAGGAGAGCTACGCCTACCCGCCGCTGGAATGTGTTGACCGCTGTCTGCAGAACCTCAAGCGGATGGGGAAGTAGCCGCTTCGGATAGCTCAAGCCAACGTTCGGCGGCGGCGTCCAACTCCGCCTCGACAGCCCGCAACTGCTCGGCCAGGGCTGCCAGGCGCGCGTAGTCGCCGCCGCTGGCGTTGATCTCGGCTTGCAATCGTTTTTGCTGCGCCTCCAACGCCTCGATGCGCGGCTCCAGCTCCTCCAGCTCGCGCTGCTCTTTCCACGTCAGTTTGCGTAGAGCCCTCTTCGATCCTTCGCCAGCGCGCGTCGGCGCGGGGTCCTGTCGACGCGGGGTCGGCGCCCCATCCGCGCGGCGGTCGCTCGCTGGCGGCGCCTGTTCGGCCATCTCCTGGGCGCGCAGGCGCTGGTACACTGCGAAGGGCGCCGGATAACGGGAGCTGATTCGCCCATCCTCGAACGCGACCAGGGAGTCGACGGTGCGATCGAGGAAGTAGCGATCGTGGCTGACGACCACCAACGCGCCGCGGAAGTGATCCAGGAACTCCTCGAGCACCTCCAGCGTGTTGAGGTCGAGATCGTTGGTCGGCTCGTCGAGGAACAGCACGTTCGGTCGGAGAATGAGCGTGCGCAGCAGGTAGAGGCGGCGCCGCTCGCCGCCGCTCAGGCTGCTGATCCAGGCGCGCTGCTGGGGGCGCGGGAAAAGCAGCCACTCCAGCATGCGCGCGGCATCGACGCGCTCGCCGTCGGCAGTATGGATGATGGGCGCGATCTCCTCGATGTAGTCGATCACGCGCTGGCGGTCGTCCAGATCCGCGCTGCGTTGATCGTAGTAGCCGAGGTGGACCGTCTCGCCCCATTCGACGCTGCCCGCGTCGGGCGCTAGCTTGCCGGCCAGGATGTCGAGGAAGGTGCTCTTGCCAGCGCCATTCGGCCCGATGATGCCCACGCGATCGCCGGGGGCAAGGTCGAAATCGACGTCGTGGAACAGGCAGAGGTCGCCGTAGGCTTTGCTCAATCCCCGCGCGCGCAGCACCTTCTTGCCCAGGCGTCGTCCAGCCAGCGCCAGCGTGACGCGCTCCTCGCCGCTGTCGGCGCGTATCTGCAACAGCTCCTCGGCCCGCTGCTTGCGCGCCTTCTGTTTGGTGGTGCGCGCGGCGGCGCTGCGTCGCAGCCATTCCAGCTCGCGGCGCAGCAGGTTGGCGCGCCGCGCCTCGGCCTGCGCCAGGCGATCATGTCGCTCGGTGCGCAACTCCAGATAGCGAGTGTAGTTGCCAGGATAGTTCACCAATTGGCGGCGGTCGAGTTCGACGATGCGCGTGACGACGCGGTCGAGGAAGTAGCGGTCGTGGGTAACCAATAGCAGCGCGCCGGGGAAAGCGGCCAGATATGCCTCCAGCCAGGCGATCGTCTCGGCGTCGATGTGGTTGGTCGGCTCGTCGAGGATGAGGAGGTCGGCGCGGTCGAGGAGGGCGCGCGCCAAAGCCACGCGCTTGCGCTCGCCGCCGCTGAGGGTGGCGACGGGCCGCGTGAAGTCATGAATCCCCAGGCGCGTCAGGATCGTCTTTGCTTCCGTCTCCGCCGCCCAGCCTCCGGTGCGATCCAACTCGGCGCTGAGGGCCAGGAGACGCTCGCGCAGCGCGCCATCGTCGGGGGTGAGGCGCAGCGCCTCGCTGGCCTCCTCGTAATCGCGCAACAGGCGCATGGTCGGGGAATCGCTGCGAAAGAGCTGGTCGAGGACGGTGAGCGCGTCGTCGAGTTGCGGCTCCTGTGGAAGGTATTGGATGCGCGCGCCGCCGCGCACCGCGACGCTGCCGCGGTCCGGCGTCTCCAGGCCAGCGACCAGGCGCAGCAACGTGGTCTTGCCGCTGCCGTTGACGCCGATCAGGCCGACGCGCTCGCCGTCGTTGATGAGCAGGCTGACATCATCGAGCAGCACGCGTTCGCTGTATTGGTGGGTGACATGATCGAGAGTGACCAGATTCATGGACAGTAACGTTTCACCGTAGCTCTTTTCCTGTGAACGCCCTCTACGCCTCCCCGCCGACCTGTCTCAGCCCGGCTGGGCTAGGGCGTGGGGCGCAAGACGCCATATTCATCCCGCTTGAGCGGTGCCGGCTGCGTGGGCAGGGGCGCGCCGGGCGCTTCCGTGATCGACACGCCGTACGGCCAGTCCTTGGGGCAGACGGCGATATAGCGCGCGTAGCCGCCCGTGCCCCCCTTAGGCTTGGCGAAGCCGATGATGATCAGGGCGCCCGCCTCCGGCACCTGGTCCAGGTTGGCGACCCCTTCCGCCTGAGCGAAGTGGTTGTGCATCAGCCAGGCTTCCCCTTCCAGGGTAGGCGTCGTATCGGTGTCCAGCGGCTCATGGCCGTGGAAGAGGATCTTGCGCTCGAGATGGAGGAACTTCAGCGCGTCCAGGCTGACGCCAGGGAAGGGCTTCTGGTTGAAGCGCTCGATCTCGTTCCACCTCTTATACCAGTCCGAGCGCACCATGACGACGGAGCCAGCCGGGATCGGCCCGTGCCTGGCCTCCCAGTCGAGGATGTCCTGGACCTGGAGATGATAGCCTTCGTCTTGAGCCACCTTGTCGCTGATGTTGATGACCACCAGGGGGCGGATGGCGTAGGTGGCGGGAAGATCGCTGATGGTGGCCCCGAGCGGATCCCAGTGAGCGGGCGGGTCGAGCTGCGTGCCGTATTGGTCGGTGGGGAGATCGTAGGCTGTAGCGATGAACCCGTGCTCTTCGTAGGTGAACTCCTGCCCCAGCTCCACGTAGCCCTCGATGGCCTGGCCAGCGACCGCAGGCTTGAATTTGGCGTTGCCGAAGCCCGGCCAGACGGCCTGGACCGGCTCGAAAGCGTGGGTCAGGTCCACGTACTTGGCGTCCTTGAAGACGTTCTCGTAGGTTTGCCACAGATCCGTAGATTGCATGGCGGGGGGCGCCACAGGGGCTGGCAGCACGCAGGCGACCAGCAGCATCGCCCACGCGATCAACAATCCCAACGCACTTGCGACTTTACGGCGCATAGGTCTCCTCCTTGTGCATGATACAGAACGCTCGAGGTACGGTCGATCTGTCCCCACCGGCTGCGCCCCGGCGTCGCACAGGGCTTCAGATACGCGACGCGTGTGGAAAATATCGTGCCACAAAATGGGCTTTGATGCAACGCCGCGGCCACCGCGAGGTGCATTTCAGTTTGGTGGCGAGTTATAGGCGTGCCGCCAGCGCTCATCAAAGTCGTTGGGATGCGCCTGAGCGTGCGATCGTATCACAATCCGCTGGATTGTGGGGCGCGGCGCAGCGCAATCTGGAGGATTGCGGTACGGCCGCACGCGGTGCAACGCAATCCAGAGGATTGCGATACGGCTGCGCATACAGGCACTGGGCGAATGAGCGATCAGGGATACCCCCTCTTCCAAAAAACTGAAACGCACCCGCCGTCGCAAACTGGGGATGCGCTTCCAGGCTCGCGCCCTTGGACAATTGGGCCGTGCGCAGTTTGAACCGGCTTGCAACTGCTCGAGCCTGGCGGCTTTCACCGCAGGCGATCCCCGCGGTTTCACGCAGCCCGGCCGGACTTGGCGAGTCTGGCCTCATCCATTAAAGTATGGTCTCATTCTGTGTCGCGCGATCTGGTCGGGAGGCCTCTTTGCAGGAGCGGCCGTTCGATCGTCTACCCATTCGATGGTTGAGCTTCTTCAGGCACGCGCGCTCAGACACCTGGGGTGTGCGCCTCATTGCGTTCCTGGTGGCCTTGATGGAAGGGATTGACTTACATTGTCAACAGAACAAACGGTCATGGGGCTGGCCCAGCTCTTCTGGGTCTGGCTCCTGGTGGGCTTGCAGTCGTTCGGAGGGGGCGCTTCGACGCTGTTTCTGATCCGCCGTGCCTGTATGGCGCACGGCTGGTTGACGGAGGCCGAGTTCGCCAAAGCCTGGGGGCTGGTGCAGATCTCGCCTGGGATCAACCTGATCAAGTTGACGGTCCTCCTCGGCTATCAGGTGCGCGGCGCGGCGGGCATCCTCGTCGCGCTGGCTGGACTGCTGGCGCCCAGCGCATTCCTGACCGTACTCATGACGGCTGGCTTCAGCGCGATTCGCGATCTGCCCGCGATGCAGGCGGCGCTGCGTGGACTGATCCCGGCCACGATCGGGTTGAGCCTGGCCACGGGCCTCGAGATGGCGTACGGCCTGCTGGGTCGCGCCCGCCAGGAGGGGCGTTTCAGCATGGCCGCCCACCTCGGGCTGATCGTCAGCTCGGCGTTGCTCCTGCTGGCGGCGAACCTTTCGCCCGTGCTGGTGCTCCTGATCAGCGGCGGCGTGGGCGCGTGGGCGCTCGCGCACGTCACGCCGCCGCTGACCGCTCCCGCAGACAAGACGGGCCGATGAAACCATTCGTCTACTTTTGGCTCTTCCTCAAGGCTTCCCTCTTTTCCACGGGAGGGCTCGGCAACTTGCCCAGCCTGCATCAGGACTTGTTGGCGCGCGGCTGGGCGACCGAGGCCGACTTCGTGCAGGCGATCGCGGTCGGCCAGGTCAGCCCCGGCCCCAATGGCCTGTGGACGGTCAGCCTGGGCTATCTGACGTACGGCTGGCTGGGAGCGGCGCTCTCGCTGCTGGCGATCGTCCTGCCCACCTTGCTCGTGTTGGGGGTGGTCGCCCTGCACCAGCGCATCGAACATCGCCCGCGCGTGCAGGCTTTCACGCGCGGGCTGGGGTTGGGAGTGGTCGGGCTGATCCTGGCGGTCGCGCTGACCCTCTTGCGTTCCTCGGTGACCGACTGGCGCGGGGCGATGATCGTTGTCGGCGCGCTGGCGTTGGCGCTCAGCCGACGCGTGCCGGTGATCGTGCTCCTGGCCCTGGGCGCCGGCGTCGGCTGGTTGCTGTACGGCCCACCCCTGGCGACAGTCCTCAGCGCCTTGGGCGGCCGATGAGCGGCGACGGGTGCGGAGGTCGGTTCAGGGGGCGTCGTCGTCGCACGGCGTGTCGAAACAGACCAGCAGATCGCCGTAAGCGACATGCTGGCCGCTCGCCACGCGCACCTCGGCGATGGCGCCCGCGCGGGGCGATTTGATGAGGTTCTTCATCTTCATCGCCTCCAGGATCAGCAGCGGCTGGTTGGCGGCGACCGTCTCGCCGGGCTGGACCAGCACCTGGAGGATCACCCCAGGCATGGGCGCGGTGACTCCTGGCAGCCGTTCTCTCTCGTCGTCGGCTGCGGGCAACGGGCGCTGGGGCGGAAGCGGGACGCGCGAGGCGATCGGCACCTCGCGCAGGTTACGCGGGATGATGTCTGGCGTGACCGTCGCGCGCGGGCTGTCGCCGATCCATTCCATCTCCACCTCGAATGGCTGGCCGTCGACGCGAACGTCGAGCTTGCCGTCCGCGCGCTCCTCGATCTCGACCAGGAAAGAGTGTCCGCTGACGTTGATCCGATAACTGCGCATATCTCCCTCAGGAACGGGGCCGCCATGGTTCGACCTGGCGGCTGCGGCCAACGGCGACCCAGCGGCTGGGGATCGTCCCGGGCTTCTGCGCGCGCGCCATCGGCGAGGCCATGCGGCGCTGTTCGGTCGTGTAGGCGGCGATCGCGACGGCTACCGCGGCAGCGCGCGCCGCCTGGAGCCGCGTGGGGGCGGCAGCTATCTTGTGAGACTGGATCGTCCGGTTGCGCCAGCGGGCCAGCGCCCAGACCATCGCCGTCGCCATGAGACTGGCCGCCAAGGTCAGGCCCAGGATGGCGATCGAGACAAGAATCAGCAGGCTTCCCGTAGTCACAGCGACCTCCTGGATGATCCTCGAACGGCCTATACGGGCATGATGCCGTGCTTCTTCGGTGGATTGGTCACGACTTTGGTGCGCAGCACCTCGAGCGCGGCGATCAGGCGCGGGCGCGTCTCGCGCGGCTCGATCACCTCGTCGATCTGGCCGAGGTCGGCTGCGGCGTAGGGGTTGTGGAACTTCTCCCGATAGGCAGCGATGATCTCAGCGCGACGTTGGATGGGATCGGCGGCCTCGTTTAGCTCTTTGCGATAGAGGATGTTGACGGCGCCGTCTGGCCCCATGACGGCGATCTCGGCGGTCGGCCAGGCGAAGGCCAGGTCGGCGCGCATCTGCCGGGACCCCATGGCGATATAGGCGCCGCCGATCGCCTTGCGCGTCACGATCGAGATCTTGGGCACGGTCGCTTCGCAGTAGGCGTAGATGATCTTGGCGCCGTGGCGGATGATGCCGTGGTGCTCCTGGTCGACGCCGGGGAGGTAGCCGGGGCAGTCGACGAAAGTGATCACGGGCAGGTTGAAGGCATCGCAGAGCCGGACGAAGCGGGCGATCTTGTCGCTGGAGTCGATGTCGAGCACGCCAGCCAGGTGGGCAGGCTGATTGGCGACGACGCCGACGGCGTAGCCGTCCAAGCGAGCGAAGCCGACGATCGCGTTGGGCGCGAAGTAGGGATGCACTTCCAGGAAGCTATCGCGGTCGAACACGTGCTGGATCACTTCTTTCATGTCGTAAGGCAGGGTCTCATCGGATGGCACGATCTGGTTGAGCGCTTCGTCCATACGTTGTGGGTCGTCGTAGGGGCTGATGCGTGGCGCGTCGTCGGTATTGTTCTGCGGAAGATAGCTGAGGATTTGCTTGACCAGCGCCAGCGCCTGCGTCTCGTTCTCGGCGACGAAGTGGGCCACGCCGCTGCGCTGGTTATGGACGAGGGTGCCCCCCAGCTCGCGAAAGGTGACATCTTCGCCGGTGACGGTCTTGATCACGTCGGGGCCGGTGATGAACATGAAGCTGGTGCGGCGCACCATGACCACAAAGTCCATGAGGGCAGGGGAATAGACAGCGCCGCCTGCGCATGGCCCCATGATCACTGTGATCTGGGGGATCACTCCCGAGGCCAGCACGTTGCGCGCGAACAGTTCGCCGTAGGCGGCGAGGCTGCACACGCCTTCCTGGATGCGCGCGCCGCCCGAGTCGTTGAGGCCAATGAGGGGGATGCCGCTCTCCATAGCCAGGTCCATGATGCGGCAGATCTTCTGCGCCTGCACCTGGCCGAAGGAGCCGCCGAGGACGGTGAAATCCTGGGCGAAGACGGCCACGCGACGCCCGTTGATCTTGCCGAACCCGGTGACGACGCCGTCGCCGTGGACGCGTTTGTCGGCCATGCCGAAATCGGTGGTCTGATGGCGGGCCAGCGCGCCGATCTCCTGAAAGGAGCATTCGTCGAGCAGGAGGGTCAGGCGCTCCCGGGCGGTCAGCTTGCCGCGAGCGTGTTGCTGCTCGATGCGCTCCGCGCCGCCGCCTTCCATGGCGAGGCGGCGCATGGCGCGCAGGCGGTCGATCGCATCTGTCATTGTGGGCCTTCCTTCGCTGATCTGCGCATGCCGCGCAGAGGGATTATAGAGAGATGGCGGGCGTCCGGCAACGGGCGTCTCTCAAGGAACGTTGTAAACTGCTCACCGTCTGGGCCACAAATTCGCCTCAGCCGATTGGAGATAACCCCCTGTCGGCGCGCTTTGCTCGTCGACGGCCGTCATGGTATAATGCGCGCCATCTGGAGAGGTCGCATAGTCTGGTCGAGTGCGCGCGTCTCGAAAACGCGTAGGGTGAAAGCCCTCGCGGGTTCAAATCCCGCCCTCTCCGCCTGATCCCTTTCGATCGAGGCTCCCGTGGGGGAGCCGTTTGCTTTTGGCGTCGCTGGCGCGCGAGCTTCGCGGCGGGGGTGCACGGATTTGTCAGATTGTAGCTGGCGACGGGCATGATCGCTATGACCGCAGTCAGCGCAGCGACGATTTGGTCAAACGGAGACCCGATGCTATAATCAGCGTTGGGGAGAGGTCGCATAGTTGGTCTAGTGCGCGCGCCTGGAGAGCGCGTAGGGTGAAAGCCCTCGCGGGTTCAAATCCCGCCCTCTCCGCCTCTCGTTTTGTGCTTGGCAGGCTTCCGTAGTTTGGGGACTACGGAAGCCTGTTTTTTGTGTTATACTAGAGGTAGCAAAGCCGGCCAGGCTCAGCTAGGAGGTTGGCCATGTCGATTCTCGATCGGGTCCTAAAGCGAGGGCGCGCTGCTCAGGCAGAAGCGCAGCCCAAAGTAGCGATGAGTGAGGAAGAGGCCCGACAGAAGCGCATCGAACTCTGGAACGAGCTTCGGGCAAACCCTTCGCCGGAGCGGGCCGCGCAGATCGCGCGCGAGGCGACCGCTCTTCTCGATGTGTTCGGCCGTCAACATCCGTTTTATGGCAACATCAACGATCTGATCCAGGCTGCCGAGAAGGCGGCTGGGCACGAACGGTTGTTCGCAGGAGAGTAGCCATTCCGCCGTGGGGCGATGAGAGCCTGGCCGGCTTATCCGCTTTGACAAAGTGAGCCATCTCTTTTATGATGGTCATGGCCGTGCTAGATGGGGAGCTAGCGGTGCCCTGCACCCGCAATCCGCTATAGCGGGGTCGAATTCCCTCTCGAGGGCTGGCGTGCGTCAGGACTGTTGGGCTAAGCGGCGTTGATGGCTGGGTCCTGCGCGGCAGGAGCCTGTGAACCCCGCCAGGTCCGGAAGGAAGCAACGGTAAGCAGTCCCTCCTGGGTGCCGCAGGGGAGCCTGGCCTGAGCTGGCTGGTCGACAAGCTGGCGACCGTGGCTCGACAGAGGGTGCACGGCCAAGAACACAACAAGCGACCATTCGTTTTCGATCAAGAGCCGTGGGCCGTTCGGTCCACGGCTCTTGGTTATTGGCCCAGGATGCAGGACGGGTAATGGTCGCGGAGCCGGCCTCCGGACTCAGACCTTTAGAGCCTACCCGAAGAACGGTTCTGGCTGGTCTCCTGACCAGCCAGGGGCACGGTCAGGAGACCGCGCCGAAACTTTTTGGAAGGTTCTCGGGCGGTTTGGCTGTGCGCAGTCAAGCCAAAGCCTCCGCGCCCAGCCGTCGATGGGGGCTTCAGCTTGGGATCAGGGACGCGTCCATGTTCCGTCTTCACAGCCGCCAGCGGGTCGCATCGGCAGGGAATGTGCTCCAGGCGAAAACTGTGTGAGGACGGATGACATGTAAGCCGCCATGATCCCAGGCGTCCGGCCCGGGTTGGTAGTTGGCCCAGGCGTATTTGGCGCGAAAGATGGCGGAGAGGCGCGCGCCAAGCTCAGGGTCAGGTCGGCTGATGGGATGCGCTTCTCCTTCGAGGATCACCACCTGATCGCCGCTTTCGAGGTGGACGACGACAGCGGGATTGACGGCCAGATTGCGGCTGCGGCGCGTCTGGGGACTGCCCTCGATGTAGAGGGCGTTGTCCAGCCAGGCCCCCCACACTGGCACAGCATGCGGACGGCCATCGGGGCGGACGGTAGCGATCCAATAGTTGCGGGCTGCCGTCATGCGCTCTTCGACAAAGCTCCAGGGCAGCGTCCCTTCGACGGTGGCAGGGACGCCATAGTCGACGGGCATGGCTGGGCGCTCGGCGTGGCTTGGGGCGGAAGAAGGCGAGAAAACCGTATTCATAGGTTGCCTCCTGTGTGGAGTATACCCTCACCCTACCCTCGCGTCAACGGCCGAACGCCGGGGAAGAAGCGAGGCAGCGGGGACGGCATCAGGGTCTGGCGTTCGCAAACGGATGACGCCCGCATCGGTCAGAGCAACGCCTCATGCGTCAGCGCCGCTTGCAGCGCCTCACGGCTGAGGGCGACGGCGCGCGGCGCGGCGGCGCGACGCGCCTTGACCTCGACCCCCCCTTGTTGCAGGCTGCGCGGGCTGATCGTGATCCGCCAGGGCAGGCCGATCAGGTCAGCGTCAGCGAACTTGACGCCTGCGCTCTCCCCACGTTCGTCCCACAAGGCGGTCCAGCCGAGCGCTGCCAACAGATCGGTCATCTCGGCGACGGCGGCGCGCACAGGCTCCTGGTCGTTGCTGAGCGTGACGATGTGCAGACGGAAGGGGGCCAGGGACGCGGGCAGGCAAAGCCCGCGCGCGTCGTGATTGGCTTCGGCGATCGCGATATGCAGCCGTCCCAGATCGACGTGGGCGACGGCGAGGGCGATCGGCTGAGGACGCCCGCGCGCGTCGAGGTACGCGGGGGCGCTGTCGGCGGAGAGCAACTCCTCCAGCCGCGCGCAGACCAGGCCGTCGACGGCAGCAAGGGGCGCGCCGCAGGCAGGACAGGGAGCGCCAGGGCGCGCCAGCGCGAGGTCGACCAGACGTTCGACGACGAAATCGCGCGGATAGCGGACGTGGCGCAGATGGTATCCCGGACGGTTGGCGCCGGCGACGAAGTTCGCCTCGGCCTGAATGGAGAGGTCGCCGATGACGCGAACCCTGCCGCGCGCAGCCAGCCCCACCGGCGACGCGAAGCCAGCGACGATGCCGGCCGCCTCCAGCTCATCGGGCGCGGCAGGATGGAGCGGCTGGCCGACGGCGCGCGCCAGCTTGTCGGCGTCGATCTCGAGGTCGCCGCGGATCACGGCGAAGACGATCTGGCGCTCGGAGGTGGCATAGAAGACAGCCTTCAGCGTCTGGCGCGTGGCGACTCCCAGAAAATCGGCGACGGCCTGGATCGTCTGGCAGCCCGGCGTTGCGACTTCCTCGATGGGCAGCGGCGGTTCGGCGGGAGGGGCGATGATGCGCGGTCGCGTGGCGCCCGGTTCGCTGGCGTGGTGGCAGGCAGCGCAGGAGAGCCACTGATCGGGGCCGCCGTCGCAGGGGAAGGCGGCGGCGCGGGCAGGCCCTTCCTGATCGCCGACGGCTGCGATCTCGATCAAGGGCGCGTGGAGCGCCTGCCAGTCGGCGAGCCAGCGTTGCCATGCTGTGAGGGCGGCGTCGGCCAGGGTCTGGGGGTCTGGCGCCAACCAGGCCACGGCGAGCGAATCGGGAGACGGGTCCCAGGTCAGGGCTTGCGGGAGCTGGCGATAAGAACGAATCTGCTCGCCGCACACTTCGCGTAGCCAGGAAAACTTATTGGCGGGAAGAGAGACGGCAAGGAACTGCGCCTCCGGCAGCGCGGCGAGACAAAGATAGCGCAGACGTTGGAGCACGGCCTGGCCGAGGGGCAGCCAGAGGGGAGGCTGGCCTGGCTCGCGACGCAGATAGCCAGCGCGGCGCAGCCAGGTCTGGCCGGCTGGTTCCGACAGCGTGGATACCTCGCGGCGCGTGCGGCTGAACAGGCGGTCGATGGTGGCGGGCAGCGGCGGCAGATGAGGAGCGTCTGAGTCCATGGGCAGCCTCCTTCAAGCCCGGCGCGCGGCCAGGATCTCGCGGCGTTTGATAACGCGGTCGACGGCGTGGCCCAGCGCGTCCCAGGGCGGCTGTTCCAGGAAAATAAGTTCGGGCGCCAGGGGGCGCACGGCCTCCAGCATTTCGGCGCGGGGGAGGCGTGTGGCGTCCCAGGCCAGGCAGAGGACGCCGCCGGGGCGCAGGCGAGCGCTCCAGACGGGCAGCGCGGCGGCCAGCAGATCGATCACCGCCCCTTTGTGTTGGATGCCGTAAGGAAGGTCGCCGACGATGAGATGCGGGCGCAGGCCGGGGAGCAGCTCAGCAGCGGCGGAAGTATCGCCGTGGGCGAGCGTGCAGGCGAGCCGGCCAGCTTTCGTGTCGATCGTGAAGGTCCAGCGGTGTCCCAGGCGACGTAAGCGCTCCTCGCGCACGTGATGCGCGTAGCCAAGTTCGGTCAAAAAGTTATGTAAGAACGTGACGGTCGACTCGATATCGCTGCGCGCCTCGTCGATGCCGCAGGCGTTATGGCCAGCGATGAGCGCTGCGAACAGCGTAGTGCCTCCGCCGCAGAGAGGATCAAAAACTTCAAGTGGACCATTGTTTTGCGCGTAGTCAGACGTAAAATGGGCGGCGTTGAGAAGAAATCGCGTCAGATCCTCGTTGGTCTTGCCCTTATAGCGCCGGGCATGGAGGAGGCTCTCAGGGAGGATGTCTGGCTGGGTGGACTCGATGGGGACCAGACACGGATCGCCAGTTGCGGTCGTCGAGAGCCAGAAACAGCCGCGGATAAGGGCCAGGCGGCCGAGGGCGGCCCATTGCGCGTCGTCGAGGGAATCACGCAACGTCAGGACCAGGCTGGGCAGGCCAGCGATCGCGCGCGGCTCGGCGGCGGCGATCAGGGGGCCGATCGGGCTGAGCTGCAGCTCGGGCAACGCCAGATGCGCGACGAGGTCGGCGTATTGGGAGCTGCGCTGCGGCGCGAGCAGACAGACGAGTTGCGGCGGCATCGGCGGCTCCTTCACGGGATGCAACCAGCGGCGCGCGCATGGGCGATGCCGGTTTGCAGCTCTTGCTCCTCATAGTACCAGTCGATTTCGAACGTGCGCACGGCGTCGGCGGGAAGGTGGCGGCCGATATGAGCGAAGTCCAGCTCGCCAAGACCGGGCAGCAGGTGGTCGCGCAGGCCGATCACATCGTGAAGATGGACGCCGACGATGCGTGCGACGAAGCGATCGAGCCAGGGCTGATGTTGATGGTAGCCGAGGTTGGCCAGCGCCTGGACGTGGCCCGGATCGTACCAAAAGCCGACGGTCGCTGGCGCATGATCGGCAAGGAGGATGCCCAACTCTTCCAGGGAGGGGATCTCGCGGTATTGGCGACGCGATTCGACGCCCAGGCGCAGGCCGTAGCGGATGGCCAGGGCGGCCAGCTCATCCAGGCTGCGACGCGCGGCCTCGAAGAAGGGCGGTTGGCGTCGCGCCCGCTCGGCGATGATCTGATCGCGCAGGCGAAGGTAGGCAGGGGAGCCGACCTGGCCGCCGAGGTAGCGTTGTTCGAGCGCCCATTCCCAGTGCGCCGGCAGGTCGACGGCGCCCAAATGCAGGCAGACGGCGCGCGCGCCCATGTCGGCGGCGAAACGCAGACACTGCTCGCCCTGGCGCACGGCCCACGCGCGAGCCTCAGGGTCGGGCGAGGAGAGGAGCGCGTCGGCGGCGCGCCCATAAGGGGAGGGCGCGGTCGGCGCCGGATAATGGACGGCGAGGATGACGGCCTGGCCGGGGAGCAGATCGACGGTCTGTTCGACGGCGATCGTGTGGCTGACCTCGATGGCCGGAAAGCCCAGGTCGGCTGCCGCGCGCGCCAGCGCGAGCACATCGTTGAAGCGATGTTGAGACCACATGGTGGACAGGGCAAATGTCACGATAGTTCTCCTGAAGGAAGATGACTGATCGCATGGCTTCCCCGAGAATCGCCGCGGGCCGGGAAAGGATTTGGATCACGAAGGCGCGAAGCGCCGCGAAGAGCGTGAAGCGTTGCAGCGGGCGCTGCGCGTTCTTCGCGCTTCGCCTCCTTCGTGTCCCTTCGTGGCTTCGTGCTCCAGATTCTCATCCGCCGTTCGCTCCCCGGCTTCCCACTTGCGCTTGCGCTTGCCTGCGCTATACTGGCGCCATGATGGGTTGGCCGCTGGCTGCGTTCGCGTAGGAATGATGCCCGACTATGGTTCACCAATCGTCCGATGAGATCGCCTTGCTGCGGCGCGTCGCGGCCGGAGACAGCGAGGCGCTGCTGGCGCTTCATCAGCGTTATGTGAATCTAGTTTATAGCATGGCGCTCCATGTCCTGCAAGATAGGGCGCTCGCAGAAGAGGTGACGCAGGACGTCTTCCTCAAGTTGTGGCAGCGCAGCGAGCGCTACGACGTGCAGCGAGGCCAGTTCAGCACCTGGTTGTTAAGCGTCACCCGCTTCGCGGCGATCGATCGCCTGCGCTATGAGGGACGACGGCGCAGCGTGTCGTTAACAACCGATGACGGCGCGGCCGAGATCGAGATCGAACACGTCGATCATGGAGAGTGGGAGCGCGGGCAGCATCTGCGTCTGCTGCTGGAGGAGCTGCCCGCTGAGCAGCGTGATCTGATCGAGACGGCTTACTTCGGCGGCATGACCCACAGCGATCTGGCGGAGCACTTCAACCTGCCCTTGGGGACCGTCAAAAGTCGGCTGCGGCTGGGATTGCAGCGCTTGCGCTCCCTGTGGCTGTCGGGATCGACGCAGGAGGATGAGCAGTGAATCCTGGGCGCGATCCGATCCATGCGAAGATAGAAGAACTGGTCCCAGCGGCCGGATGGGGCCTGGCAGACGTCGATGAGCAAGTCGCAGTGGAACAACACGTACACACCTGCGCGCGCTGTCGCGCATCGCTGGCCGATTACCGATTGCTGGCGGACGAGATGCTCTATGCGATCCCTGCGGTCGAAGCGCCGGCGCGTCTGACGGACCACCTGCGCCGGCTCCTCGCCACAGAAGCGCGCTCGCGAACGACGCCAGCGACGGCAAGGGGATGGCTGCGCGCGCTCTCCTGGCCGGCCAGAGGCCTCCCTCGCTTAGGATTGGTCGGATGGGCTGCTCTGGCGGCGACTTTGCTCCTGTTGCTGGCCTCCAACTTTTATTGGAGCCAGCGCACGACGCGAATAGCCGGGCAGGCCGCGGTGCAGGCGACGGCGATCGTGGCTTTGGCTGAGTCGCCGCGCGCTGAATTGCTAGTAGAGAATGGGGCGCCTGGCGCGCGCGGCCTGCTCTATTACAGGCTGGACGCCCGCGTGGCGGTCCTGCACGTGTATGAGTTGCCCCCCCTTGAGGCGGGGAAAGTCTATCAGGTGTGGCTGGTTCGCGCTGCGACGCGTGAGAGCGCCGGGGTATTTCGCATAGCGGAAGGAGACGAGGAGGCCACTTTGCTGATCGAAGCGACGCTGCCTTTGGCCGAGTATCAGGCGGTGGAGGTAACGGTGGAGCCGCCAGGGGGCAGCCCAAATCCGACGACGCCTCGGGTGATGTGGGGAGAACTCGGGCAGCAGGCGCCGCAGTCACACGGGGGCGGCGGTTGATCTGTGATGGCCAGTTTCATCGTATCCCTGAATAGCGGGGATCGCTCATCTTTCATCTTGACAAGGAGAGGATCCGATGACAAGGAAGTGGATGCTCGGATTGCTGATCGCGGCGCTGGCCCTGGCTGGCTGCGGCGTGGCTCCGGTGACGTCGGAGATGCTGGCCAGCTCGGCGCCGGCTGCGGCGGCGGAGGCGGCGCCAGCCGAGGAAGCGCCAACGGAAGAGGCGGCTGCGGAGGAACCGGTCGCGCCGGCGCCAGATACGCCCAGGGTGAGCGTGGTCGATCAGCCCGTCGTCGATGGCCGGGTGACGGTCGCCGAGGTCTTCAGCAAAGGTCCGGGCTGGCTGGTCATCCACGCCGATCGTGAGGGCAAGCCAGGGCCGGTGCTCGGCTTCAGCCCCGTGGTCAATGGTCTCAACCAGGACGTGGTTGTGGCGCTCGACGCCGCCGGGGTGACGGAAACGTTGTATGCCATGTTGCACGTCGATGTCGGCGAGCTTGGCAAGTATGAGTTTCCGGGGGTCGATGGCCCGGTCGTGGTCGACGGCCAGATCGTAGCGCCGTCGTTTCGGGTCGAAGTGAAGTAGCGCGTGGCGATGCATGAGGCCGTCGAGTCGCTCATCCCTGCGCATGCGTTGGGCAGCGCCGATCCTGAGGAGGCGCGCCAGGTGGCGGCGCATGTGCGCCGCTGTTTCCCCTGTCGCGCCCTTCTGGCCGATTACGTCCGGCTGGGGGAGGCGTTGCTGTTTGCCGTTCCCCTTGTCTCTGCGCCGGCGCATCTGCACGATGATTTACGGCGACGTCTGACGGCCCATGAGGCTGGTCGCAGGTACAACGGGCGGTTGGCCTGGGCGCCGCGCGGATGGGGATGGGCGGCGCTGGCGGCCTCACTCGTTTTGTTTTGCGCCTCGAACCTCTACTGGTGGGATCGGCTTACCGCAGCCGAGGCAAGCATGGCGCTACAGGCGACGGCGATCGCTGCCATGAGAGAGGCGCCGACCGTTCGGTTGGCGGGGGATGCGCCCGCGCCGGACGCCTATGGGACGCTGGCGGCGCCTGCGCGCGAGACGGTCGCCGTACTGTACGTGTACGGCCTGCCGGCGCTCGAGCCGGGCAAAGTCTATCAGGTGTGGCTGATCCGCCAGGGACAGCGCGACAGCGGCGGACTCTTCACGGTCGACGCGCGCGGCGCGAGGACGTGGATCGTGCGCGCGCCGCGCCCGTTGGGCGAGTACGAGGCAGTGGGCGTCACCGTGGAGCCGGCCGGGGGGAGCCAGGGGCCTACCTCCCCGCGTGTCCTGGGCGGCCGTTTGTAGCATCGAGCTGAGACGGGGCCGCGTTCTCCCCTGGCCCCGCTTTCTTGATTTTCCCCTTGCGTGTGGGCAGAGCGATCCCGTGGCAGACTTGACCGCAATCACGCGTGGAACGCGCCTCCTCGCCTCTTCTCTGTACCGTGGCCGGGCGCTCACCCAATGGCCGGCGCGCCTGCTGCGGCCGTCATTGACGACGATCGAGGAGCGCAACTCCTGGAACCTGTGCGTCGAGATCTTCTGGGCGGCCATCCTGAGCAGCGCCGCAGCCTTCAACGCCGCGTTCGCGGTGCGCCTGGGAGCCACCAACGCCCAGATTGGCCTTCTCACCTCTTTGCCCGCCCTCCTGGCGGTGCTCGTGACCATCCCTTCCGGCCGTTTCCTGGAGAGCAAAGCGCAGCGCAAAGGATGGATCCTGGCCAGCCTGCTCGTTCACCGTAGCGGCTACCTCCTGGTGGCCGCCTTGCCCTGGTTGCCGCTAGGCGACTTGAATCGAGGCGCGCTTCTGGTGGCGGTCTTGATCGCCATGAGCATCCCCGTCCACTTCTTCAATGTCGGCTTCAGCGCGCTGCTGGCCGACGTCATCCCGGAGCGACGGCGCGCGGCGACCTTCGCGGCACGTAATATGATCCTCTCCGGCACGGTGAGCGTGGGGGTCTTCCTGAGCGGCCAGTGGCTCGAGCGGTTCGCTTTCGCCTTTCCGCTGAACTATCAGGCGCTCTTCCTGGTGGGCTTTGTGGCGTCGATGGTGAGCATGGCCTATCTGGTGCGCGTCCAGGTCCCCGAGACGCCGGTGACGCCACGCGCTCAGAAGGGGCAGTTCTCGCTGTTGGCGCAGTGGCGGAGCGCGCGGCGGGCGATCCAGGAGCATAACGACTTTGTGCGCATCACGGTCGACACGGTGCTCTACAGCCTGGGGGCCTGGGTCGCTTCGCCGTTGTACATCCTCGATTTCGTACGCGAATTGAACGCCAGCGACGCCTGGATCGGCCTGCATAGCACGATCGCCAATGTCGCGGCGATCGTGGGGTATGCGGTCTGGCGCCGCATCATGGCGCGCTGGGGAGAGGCCAGGACGCTGCAGCGCGCGGCGTTGGGGGTGGGGTTCTACCCGTTGATGGTGGGGCTTTCGCCCTCCTTGACGCCGATCCTCTTCGCCGTCGGCCTGCACAGCGCGATCGCGCCGGGGGTGGGGTTGAGCCATATCAACACGTTCCTCAAAGCGTGCCCCCAAGAGCGGCGTCCTACCTACATCGCCATCTACACGACGATCGTCAATATCGGCGCCTTCCTCTGCCCGCTGTTGGGTGTGGCGCTGCGGATCGCTTCGGCCTGGGAACGACCCTGATCGGTTGCGGCGTCTTCTGGCTGTTGGGGGCCGCTTCGTTCCGACTGTGGCCTGTGCGCGTGCCGGACACGATCTGAGCGGGAAGCGCGTAGCCACGCGACTGTGGACAACCTTGTGGATATGTGGATAACTCTACCAAAAAACGCAATATCTCTTCATCCACTCTGTCAGTAGAAAGTGCTATGCGATAAATATGTGATCTGCAGGCTGGCAAGAAGCGCTGCTGGCGGCTAATAGGCCAGGCGCCTGAAGGGTCTCATATCGACCAAAGCGGCGATAGAAGCATCGGTTGTATGGAGCTGAATGATGCACCTTGATTACTGATTTTCGTGTAGTAAAGCGCGATTACCAAGCGGAGCGACCGCAGCCATGCAACCTGCAACCCGCAACCTGTAACCTATAGCTTGTCACCCTTATCCGAGACGCTTCGTGGTTTCGCGATCTGGTTCAGGCATGATAAGATAGACGGCACTCGCTCTGATGAGCCAATTCCTGAGGAGGACGAAGAGGAGGGACCGATGGCGCATCCTGCATTTGCGGCTTTACAGGCGTTGGGACAAAGCGTATGGTACGACAACATCCGCCGCGGCCTGATCACCTCTGGCGAATTGCAGCGTCTGATCGACCGTGGGATCGTGGGGGTCACCTCGAACCCGACGATCTTCCAGCGCGCGATCGCAGCCAGCAACGATTACGACGCGGCGCTGCGGGACCTGGCGCTGGCTGGCCACGACACGCCTGAGATCTACGAGGCCCTCGCGATCGCTGATATTCAGGCGGCGGCCGATTTGCTGCGACCGGTCTATGAGCGCACGGCGGGCGACGACGGCTATGTCAGCCTTGAGGTGTCGCCCGATCTGGCTCACGATACGGAGGGCACGATCGACGCCGCTCGTCGGCTGTTCAGCGCCATCGGTCGCCCGAACGTCATGATCAAAGTGCCCGCCACCTCCGCCGGCCTGCCAGCGATCACGCGCTTGATCGCCGACGGCGTCAACATCAACGTCACGCTGATCTTCTCGGTGCAAGTCTACGCGCAGGTGGCGGATGCCTATATCACCGGCCTGGAGCAGCGGCTGGCGGCGGGGTTGCCTGTTGACAGAGTGCGTTCGGTGGCCAGCGTCTTCGTCAGCCGCATCGACACGGCGGTGGACGCGCTGCTCCAGGAACGTCTGGCGGCCAGCGACGACGCGTCGCGCGCGCAGATCGAAGCGCTGTTGGGCAAGGCGGCAATCGCCAACTCGAAGATCACCTATCGTCGCTTTCAGGAGATCTTCGGCGCGCCGCGCTTCCAGGCGCTGCGCGCGCGGGGCGCCCACGTCCAACGTCCCCTGTGGGCCTCCACCAGCACCAAGAACCCTGCCTACCGCGATGTGATCTACGTCGAGGAACTGATCGGCCCCGACACGGTGAACACGATGCCGCCGGCCACCATCGACGCCTTCGCGGACCATGGGCGCGTGCGCCAGACGCTCACGGAAGAGCTGGAGGAAGCGGAAGCGACCCTGGCGCAGTTGGCGACGCTGGGCATCGACCTGGAGGCCGTCATGCAGCGTCTGCTCGACGAAGGGGTCAAGGCGTTCGCCGACTCCTTCCACGATCTGTTGGGGTGCATCGACGCCAAGCGCCAGGCCCTCCTGGCTGGCCGCCGCCAGCCGTGGACAGCGAGCCTGGGCGCGTTGCAGCCGGCCGTCGACGCGCGCCTGCGCGCCCTGGAGCAAGACAGGGTGATCAGCCGCATCTGGAGCAAAGATGCTACCGTGTGGAAGACGGACGCCGTGCATCAGGCGGTGATCCGCAACCGCCTGGGCTGGCTCAACGTCGCTGAGGAGATGATCCCCCATGTCGCCGAGTTGCAGGCCTTCGCCCAGGCGGCGTGGGATGATGGCATCCGCGATGTCGTGCTATTGGGCATGGGAGGCAGCAGCCTGTGCGTCGAGGTCTTCCGTCAGGTGTATGGGACGCAGCCGGGGGCGCCGACTCTCTGGGTCCTGGACACCACCCATCCCGAGGTGGTGGCCAAATTCGAGAGCCAGATCGACCTGACGCGCGCGCTGTTCCTGGTGGCCAGCAAGTCGGGGACGACCACGGAGGTGGCCTCGTTCGACGCCTATTTCTTCGATCGCGTGCGGGCGCTGGTGGGGGAGCGCGCAGGACAGCACTTCGTCGCCATCACCGACCCGGGCACGTCGCTGGCGGAGTCGGCGACGGCGCGCCATTTCCGGCGCGTCATCCTCAATCCCGCGGACATCGGCGGCCGCTACTCGGGCCTCTCCAACTTCGGCCTGGCGCCCGCGGCCCTGGCCGGCATCGACATCGCGACGCTGCTGGCTCAGGCCGATGCGATGGCCAAGGCGTGCGCGCCCTGTGTGCCGGTGACTGAGAACCCCGGCGCCTGGTTGGGCGCCATCCTGGGCGAGGCGGCCCTGGCCGGACGCGACAAGATGACGATCCTCACATCGCCGCAACTGGAGAGCTTCGGGCTGTGGGCAGAGCAACTGATCGCAGAGAGCACTGGCAAAGAGGGAAAGGGGATCACGCCGGTCGCCCAGGAGACGGTGGGTGACCCTGCGGTCTATGGCGACGATCGGCTCTTCGTCTACCTGGAGCTGGACGGCCAGATGCAGAGGGAGGACGCAGTGGCGGCCCTCGCCGCGGCGGGCCATCCTGTCGTGCGCCTGCGCCTGCCGGACATCTCCTGGGTCGGCGCCGAGTTCTACCGTTGGGAGATGGCGACGGCTGTGGCGGGCGCGATCTTGGGCATCAATCCCTTCGATGAGCCGAACGTCAAGGAATCGAAGGACAACACGCGCGCCGCGCTCGACCAGTACGTGGCGGCCGGGCGCCTGCCGGAGGAAACGCCGCGCTACGCCGCGGATGGCCTCGCCTTCTACGGGGCGGGGGATAAAGGAACGGATTGGGCTGAGGCCCTGCGCGCCCATCTGCGCAGCGTTCAGCCAGGCGATTATGTGGCGCTGATGGCCTACCTCGATTCGACCGGCCCCTATGAAACGGCGCTGCAGGCGATTCGCCTGACCGTGCGCGATCGGCTCAAGGTCGCGACCACGCTGGGCTACGGGCCGCGCTTCCTGCATTCGACTGGCCAACTGCACAAGGGCGGGCCGAATCGCGGGGTCTTCATCCAGATCACAGCCGACGCCGCGACCGATCGCGCGATCCCTGGCCAGCCCTACAGCTTCGGCACGCTGATCGCGGCGCAGGCGCTCGGCGACCTCCAATCGCTGCGCGCCCACGGTCGCCGCGTCGTGCGGTTACATCTGGGCGGCGATGTGGCGGGCGGCCTGGAGCGCGTGCGGCAGGCGGTGGCGTCGGTATGAGGACGGCATTCGCCGCGACAGGTTGTTAAGAACCTATCCGAAAACCCCGTCGGGGTAGGCGAAGGCATTGCCTTCGCCTACCCCTCATCGGCAAGGTTTCGGATAGGCTCTTGTTATACAATGAACTGATCCTTCGGCGCGGAGCCGAATGATCTTCCCTAACTCCTGCTTCGAACCTATCCGAAAAGTTTCGGCGCGGTCTCTTGACCGTGCCCCTGGCCGGTCAGGAGACCGGCCAGAGCCGTCTTTTCGGATAGGCTCTAGACTCTTCGCCTGGCGTCTCCCCGAGCGCCCTTCCCACATAGCAGGAGGCTGAGTCAGCGCGCAGGCGAGGGGGCTTGGGCCGTCTGCCCCGGCGCATACATCTCGCAGGTCGTGCACTCAGCGGGCATGACGCCCAGGGCGCGGCTTTGCGCGGCCCAGCACGGCTCTTCTGGATGTTGATAGGCGGGACAGTTGGCCCTGGCCCATTCGCTGCAGCCTTTGCGCTCCCAGCAATGTTCTCCTTCCAGGGCGGGCTGTGCGGGCGCGCGAAGCGGAGCTTCTTCGACGGGCGGCAGGCCGCGGGCGCGGCGCGCTTCAGCCTGCCACTGTCGATCGAGGCGACGCAGCGCGTAGGCCAGGGCTGCTGTGATCGCAATGGGGATGCCGATGCGGATCAGCAACATCCCCAGGATGACGAGCGTGTCCACAATCGCTTCCATGATCATTCCCCCCTCATTCCTCGTGGGTGAACACAGGCAGGTAGCGGGTCGCCAGCGCGAAAGCGATCACGCCGAGGCTGACCAGCGTCAGTGTGACGATGACCTCCATCCACGAGGGGATGTAGGCTGGCCCCGTATACGCCAACAGGCCGATGAGGCCAACGTTCAATCGGTTCAGCACGATCCCGAAGACCACAACCAGCAGCGCGCCGCCGAAGAGGATGCGCGGTTGGCGGCGCAGGCGCGCCTGCGCGAAGAGGATTATCGGGATCGCCGCCCCCAGCCCGATCTCTAACCAATAGGATGTCGCCTCGAGGCTCGGCTGAAACAGGAGCGGCCAGGCGCCGCGCCCCACCAGATCGGCGAGCTTGAGCACAAGGTAAAGGGCGAGCACGACGGCGGCGGCTTTCGCCAGATCGGCGAGCAGCTCGATCTCCAGGCCCCGATGGAACGCGCGCGCGCTGAGGGTCGCTTCCACGATCACCATCGCCAGCCCGACAGCGACCGCCGATAGCCAGAAGAAGAACGGCAGGTAGATCGTGTACCAGAGCGGGTGCAGCTTCTCGGGCACCAGCACCCACAGCGATCCCAGGGATGACTGATGCAACGTTGACAGGACGATCCCCAGGATCACGAAGACGATGGAGACGCGTCGCAACAGGTTGAGGATGGCCTGCAGCGGCAGGCGTCGCGCCAGAGGGGCGATCGCGACGAGGCGCTCCAGGATCACCGGCAGGAACTCGATGAAAAGGACGGTGGTATAGGTGGCGACGCAGACGCCGACCTCCCACAGCACGGAGTGATGTTGCCAGTGGACGAGGGGGCGCCAAATGTTGTAGGGGCGGCCCAGGTCGACCACCAGGCCGGCGATCACGAGCAGGTACCCCAGGAGGCCGGTGAGCACGGCGGGGCGCACGAGCGGCTCGAAGCGCTTCAGGCCGAAGATGTGGACGGTCGCGCAGAGGACGAAGGCGCCAGCGGCCAGGGCGACGCCGCTCATGACGTCGAAGCTGATCCACAACCCCCAGGGGAAGGCGTCGCTGAGGTGGGTGACGGCGCCGAGGCCGAAGACGAAACGCAGCAAGATAATGCCCAGCCCGACGCCGATCAGTGTGGCCATGGCCAAGCGGACGAGCGCGCGCGGCCAGGGGTCAAGGCGGACGGCGGGAAGCGACAGCGGCTCGAAGGGAGGAGCGGGCAGGTGGGCGGCGCGGCCAGCCAGGCGATAGGCGGCAAGGCGCGTGGCTGCGATGAAGAGGATCGGCGCGCCAGCGGCGAAGATCAGGATCGCGCCGAGCAGCCAGAGTGGGATCGCATTCATGCCTCCTCCTTTCGTTCTGGGCATTTCCCCTCAGCGCTTGCGCCTTCTCGGCGGTGGGTATAGATCGCGGCGCCGGTCATCGCCGTCGCGACCCCGGCGATCACCATGGGCAACGTCGCCATGATCCTGGCTGTCGTGCGCGGCGGCGCTTCGTGGGGCAGGTCGGCGGGCAGGCCCAACTGCGCGAACGGTACAGCGGACAGGTAGAGGATCGAGGTCCCGCCCACCTCGAACTCGCCGTAGACGTGATCGATATAGCGATCGGGATGGGTGGCGATCTGAGCGTGCGCCTGCGCCAGCAGGTCGTCGCGTCGACCGAAGCGCAGGGCGCCGGTCGGGCAGGCTGCGCTGCAGGCGGGGGGCTGTCCCTGCTGCAGGCGGTCGAAGCACAGCCAGCATTTGCTGATGCGTGGGGTCAGGCCGTTGTCCCAGTCGAAGCGCAGAACCCCGAATGGGCAGGCGACCTGGCAGTAACGACAGCCCAGGCAGCGTTCGGGGCGATAGACGACTGCGCCCAAGGGGCTGCGGTGCATGGCGGCGGCGGGGCAGGCCGAGACGCAGGCAGCGTCCAGGCAATGCATGCACTGTCGCTTTACATAATACTGGGCGGATTCACCAGCCTGGTTCGTCCCCTCGCGACGGTCGACGAACGTGTAGACATCTTTGGCCAGGCCGGTCGGCGTCGTCCCGAGCGAGGCCAGTTGGTTGGCCTCCTGGCAGGCGAGCGCGCACGAGTTGCAGCCGACGCAGCGGGTGATGTCGATCAGCATGCCCCAGGCGCTGGCGGCCGGGGAGGGCGCTTCGGCGGCGGTCATATCTGCCGCAGCGAGCCACGCGGCTGTGAGCGCGGCGGCGCCGCCCAGCCGTTGCAGGAACTGACGGCGCGAGAGACGGGGCGTGCTCATGGGCGCCTCCTCGCCTGGACGAAGGCGCTGACGACCAGGACGAACGCGACGCCGAGCGCGCCGCCGATGCCCAGGCCCAACCCCAGGGTCACCAGCGACAGGGTTTGCAGGGAGCGGTTGGCGCGCGTGAGCGCGGCCACTTCCTTTGCCAGTTGCGCTTCGCGGGCAGAAGATCCAACGGAAGTAGATATGCGCTCTGATGCCAGACCGGAAAGACTGGACGTGGCGCTGTGGATGCTCTGAGCGTGACAGGCGATGCACACGTCGCTGACGACGGCAAAACCATGGCTGTGGAGAGCAGGTTGCTCGCCGCCCGTTGCCGCTGACAGGTGGCAGTCGATGCAGGCGACGCCAGCCGCGCGATGCGTGGTATGCGCAAAGCTCTCACTGACCTGCCGATGGCACGAGCTGCACAGCGCCTGATCGGTGAGGCGGAACTGCTGCGAGTGCGAGAGATGACAGCCGATGCACTGGACCCCTTTGCCGGCGTGCAGGCTGCTCTGCCACTGGCGATAGGTCTCGGCGTGGCAGGCAGCGCAGCTCTTCGATTCGACGTCGATCGGCATGGGGCCTGCTTTGGGATGTCCCTCGACGTACGGGCCGTGGCAGGCGCTGCAGGCGACCTGATGTTGGGCGTGCGGCGAATCCTGCCAGGCGGCGGCCTCGCTGGTATGGCATACCTGGCATGCTTCAGGGTCGTCCTCTTGGGGGGACGGCAGGGCCGCCTGGGCGATGGCCGACGGATACAACGCGACCAGCGCGATGAGGACGACGGCGATGCGCCATCCCTGACGCGCGCGACGACTTCCTTGTCTCATTGGCCCCTCTCCTTTCCTTTGGTCAGTTCAGGCGGTCTGCTGTGATGGTGAGGCAGCGCGCCGGATGGCCTCGCTGATGAGGAGGAGCGCGACGATCGGAAGCCCCATGCGCAGGATCGTGAGGCCGACGATGGCGACGACGGCTAACCAATCGAACGTCAACATATCCCTTCCCTCCTGGATGGCGTGCTGACATAGCCTGTGTCTTTACTCTGGCACAGAAGCGCGTCGCCATCCATTCGGGGCAATACCCATTTGATCCCCCATGCGGGATGGGGAGATCGCGTCAGGGAGATGGGCGTTCTGTGGGGAAAAGGACTACCCGTCCTATGGGGAAATCAGGTCACATCCTGAGGAACAACGATTGGCCGCGGGCTTCAGCACGGGGACGCTGATCAGGCCCGCGGCGATCGACGGCTTATTGGTCGCGTTACTGGCTCTTCTGGCTCTTGGCGCCGGCCTGGAGTTTGTTGATCAGCTCGCGCGGCGTGACGCTGGCCATGCGCTCTTCCTGCGCTTTGGCGGCGGCCTGTTCGCCCGGCGTCAACCCTCCCATGCTGCCCAGTACAGCCACCTGCGAGATGCGTCGTCGGGTCTCGCCGCTGTGGCAGCTTGGGCAGGGGGGCGGGGTGGCCTCCTCTGCCGCTTTGATCGAATGCCAGAAGTGCTCGAAGATATGATCGCAGCTCAGGCAGACGTATTCGTAGATTGGCATCGCTCGCGCCTCGACGGGGTTCTGAGCCTGCTTTGCCGCTGGCGCGACCTTCGCGCGGCGGCGTTCGCGGCGATTTAGAACCTATCCGAGAAGTTTCGGCGCGGTCTCCTGACCGTGCCCCTGGCTGGTCAGGAGACCAGCCAGAACCATTTTTCGGGTAGGCTGTTAGGCTGAATAGTTGCCTAGACATATGGAAGCTGATTGTAAGTATACATAAAGCAGGGCGCGTCGTCAATCTGGCCATCGAGGGGGTGCGTTTCGGGCGCGGCGCAATCCGGAGGATTGCGGTACGGCCGCTCATACAGGCGATGGCGAATGAGCAATCTGGGACGCCACCTCTTCCAAAAAACTGAAATACACCCATCGAGATCGCGCGCCAGCCCGATCTTGGCCCCTCCTCGCGGGTCTCGATACGGGCTGCGCCGAGACACTCAAG
>FWPU01000402.1_pt1 | contig 108385 bp, 105 predicted proteins | sample 2228361 | NCBI WGS metagenome assembly FWPU01 (sample SAMEA103939777, study PRJEB20133) | metagenome | reverse complement strand
GCAAAGATAATCTGTGAAAGGTTCAATGTTGTAAAGTCAATTATTCAACAAAGCAGATTTTTCTTGACAGAGCAATAAATCTACTTTACCTCTTTTTTCCAAAAGACCTTGATGAAGGTGGATACCATGTGTTAACCAATGACCGAAATTACCATTAACCTTACTTCTTCTTTATTCCGTATTTCCTCATCTTCATCTCCAGCACACGGCGTGAGACCCCTAATTTTTCAGCAATCTCTTCGTTGCTTAAGTGTCTATATCTTTCTACTCCTCTTTCAATAATCTTTCTTTCTGCACTTTTCATAAAGTTTTCAAGAATTTTAAATCCATTTTCAACAGGAATTTCATTGTTGTAAAAATTAGAATTTTCGTTTTTTGCAATTGGTAATTCCCATGCCTGAATTACATCCCCTGAAGATGTAATAATACTACTCTCAATTATATTTTCCAATTCCCTCACATTCCCTGGATAGGAATAATTAAAAAGAACTTCAACTGCCTCTGCTGAAAATTTCTTGGGCTTTATACCCAGTTTCTTTGATTTTTCTTCAGTATAATATGCTATCAGTGGTAGAATGTCCTCTCTCCGTTCTCTCAGCGGGCTCAGATAAATATTGATTACATTAAGCCGATAATAAAGGTCATCGCGAAATCTCCCCGCTTTTATCAGTTCATTCAGATTTCTGTTTGTTGACGCTATAATCCTTACATCAACCTTAAAAGGCCTTAAAGCACCAATCCTCTCAACCTCCCTCGTCTCAAGAAATCTTAACAATTTTGCCTGAAGAGCAGGGTTCATGTCTCCTATCTCATCAAGAAAAAGGGTTCCCATGTCTGCAAGTTCAAACCTGCCTGCCTTAGAAGAATTTGCACCAGTAAAAGCCCCCTTTTCATAACCAAAGAGTTCACTCTCAAGTAGATTATCCGGGATCGCCGTGCAATTAATTGCAACAAATAATCCATTCTTCCGTTTGCTTAATGCATGAATCGCCCTCGCTACAAGTTCCTTCCCTGTTCCACTTTCACCGGTGATTAACACATTTGCATCGGATTCTGCTGCCTTATTTATTAAGTTAAGGACCCCTTTTATATGGGAACTCCCGCCAATAAACCTGCCACAGGCAAACTCCCTCTGGAATTCCTCGCGCAGACGCCTGTTCTCCCTCTGGAGGGCAACCACTCTGCATGCCCGTTCAATAACAAGCAATAACTGGTCATTTGAAAATGGCTTTGTGAGGTAATCAAATGCACCGCTCTTTATCGCCTCAATTGCTGATGGAATGGAGGAATACGCGGTCATTATAATTACTTCAATATCACTAAATAATCTTTTTATCTCTTTCAGGAATTTCATTCCATCCATGCCTGGCATTGAAAGGTCAGTAATCACAACATCAGTATCATCCTTAAGAAGTTTAAGCCCCTCCTCTGCAGAATATGCAGTTTCTACAATAAATTTCTCTATAGAATCAAGATAGAGTTGTAAACTCCGGCACATCTTCACTTCATCATCAACAATAAGAATCCTGTGTTTTAACGAATCATTCATAATATACAATTATTTTATATCACACGGTAGTTCTATTATAAACCTCGTTCCCCTTTCTGTTCTATTTTCTGCCCTGATTGTCCCATTATGGGACTCTATTATCTGCTTCGTAATTGCAAGACCTAACCCTGTTCCATCATGCTTTGTGGAATAAAAGGGTTCAAAAATTTTATCCTTATCTTCAGCCCTTATCCCCGGTCCATCGTCCTCAATAAGGATAATCACATTCTTCAAACCTGTCCAGGACTTTTTTATCCTTGCACCTAACTCTTTCATCCTGCCCACTATTCCATCTGCTATTGCACTCTCTGAATCTATTTCAGATGGAGTCAAAACCTTTACTGATAGCATACCGCCCTCTCGCGTCTCTTCAATTGAGTTCTTAATAATATTGAGCAACGCCTGGTGAAGAAGATTCTGGTCGCCCTTTATCATAACCGGCTCCTCAGGAATCTCCAATCGGGGAGTTATTTTAGATTCCTTTAACAGAACATCCATCATTTTAACTGTTCTCCTGGTAACATCAGCAATGTCTACTAAACTGAAAAGGGGCTCAGTGGGCTTTGCATAATCAAGGACTTTTCTGACAGTATCATTTATTCTCTCTACCTCTTCCTCAATGTATTTGAGGAGTTCCCTTTCTGGCTCTTTAAGTTCAAGCCGTTTCTGAAGCGCTCCAACAGAACTCTTGATAATGCCCAGTGGATTCTTAACTTCATGAATTATTATTGCCCCCATCTTTCCAAGGGTTGCCAGATGCTCATGCCGCCTTCTCTCAGCATAATTAATTGCATTTTCCACAAAGAACCCAATGTTCTCACCTATTATTTTAAATATCTCCTCATCGTATTTTCTTATAAATGAATCAATCTCAAGTTTACCCACACCAATTACTCCCAATAATCTCTCCTTAAATCTAACAGGAATTATAACTGTATTGTTAAGTGCTCTAAAGAGATACCTTAACTCGGGATCTGTCTTTTTTTTTGTAACAGCTCCAGTTGTAATTAAAAAGGGCTTCTTTCTTAATTCATCCATCTTTTCCTGAGATGGAGACATAATAAAATCAGGCGCTTCAGGAATTGTGGACTTTACCTTTATAAAACGGTTCTCTTTTATAACATAAAAACTGGATTCAAACTTCAGGTTTTTCTTTATCCATAAAATTATCTTCCCCGCAATAACATTTATATCCATCGCCTTCCCGAGCTCTGTAAGCAATTCAATCAATTCTGACTGCACTCTCAACTCATCCATGTAGAATGTCCTTCTGATAAAGCGTTGAATAACTACACGCAGGGGATGAAATAAAATAACTATTGCAAGAATTGAAAGAATATTTTCAAAAGGTGTATGCCCAATGAGAAATACCTTCTGCGTAAAAAAACCGACAACGCCAACGACCAGAAAATATACACCAACCAGAATCCCGCTCAGAACAGAATAAATCATCGTATTCTGAATAAACCTGTCAATATCAAAAATATTTTCCTTTAATATTGCGTAGGTCATAAAGATCGGGAAAATAGTAGATAAAATGATAGCTCTGTCAAGAGTAACATACTGAGAACGAAGGGGAAATGTAAGTGACCACAGGACACCGAGGGTTGAGGCACAGAGAACTGCAATCATTAGTGCTTTTGACTTATGTCGGACAGAGAAGGAATTTGTCTTTATTGCGGTGTATGAAAGAACAGCAATATCCATGAAAAAAAATAATCCCATCAATGGCGGTATTGCCTTAAAGAAAAAGAACGAGGCACGATGGGAATTGTAAAATATCTCATGGAATAATACCGGAATCCCCACAATTACATAAGGAATTGTAAGCAACCAGGGATATTTTTTGACCCTTTTCCTTTCTTCTGGAAATATCAGAAATAGATGTAATGATGCAGCACCAAAAAAGGGATAGAGGAGCCATATTCTTGAGTATGTATAAGTTGTGTTAACATCAAAGCCAGTAGTGTAAAAGATTGCAATTAATGAACAAAAAATAAGAAACACCCGATTAGCTCTCTCCCTGATTCTTATAAGAAAAACTACACCACCTATGATAAGGAACAAAAGTCCTATGGAATAGGGAAGGTAAAAAGTAAAAATTTTATCCCTTACAGACAGACGAGAACTTTTTATATTTACACTTCTTATTTCACCCCGGTGCATAATCATGTAAGAGATTTCCCTGTCAGGGTTTTCTTTCACGATCGCTAATATATCGCTTCCGCTATTTACCCTTTTCCCATTGACTTCAAGGACAATGTCAAGGGGTCTTAATCCAGCCCTGATTCCTTCCCATGTATCACGCTGGGTAATTGAAACCATGGCGTTTGAATAAGTGAAGAATCCCGGATAGATGTCATCAAATTTCAAAAAGAGAACAATGGAATGGACAGAAATAAAGACGGCGATGATAAACAAAAGAGACAAAGAAATTTCTATAATGTAGAATTTCTTTATTATATATCTAATCCTGTCTGTCATATTCAAGTTGATGCATAATCCTATTGACCCCATCAACAATCTCTTTTATTACATCACGGACTGGCAGAATTGATTTTATTAAACCAACCGCCTGACCGCAATTAAAAAGCCCTTCTGACAGATTTCCCTCTATAATGCCGAGATAGTTCTTATAAGAATTTGTCATCTCTTTGATTATTCCTATATCTGCACAGCTATTTTCTGTTTCCTGGACTTTTCTTGCATAGTCAGTGAGAAGAACCCTTGCAGGGTGATGTTTTCTCGCTATAAAAATTGTAGAAACATCATCTGCATGAATTATCGCGTTCTTAAAATTACTGTGGGCATTGTTCTCAACTGTTGCAATAAATCTTGTCCCCATCTGAACTCCTTCTGCACCCAGAGCAAATACAGCAACCACGCCCCGGGCATCTACAATTCCGCCTGCTGCAATAACAGGAATTTTATCCCCTACTGCATCTACAACCTGTGGTGTGAGTGAAAGCGTCGTAAGTTCGTCAGGTCCATCGTGTCCGCCTGCTTCAAAACCCTCTGCCACAACAGCATCACAGCCCGCATCCAGTGCCTTCCTCGCCTGTTTCACATTTGAGATTACATGGGTTACAATCAATCCCTCTCTTTTTAATCTTGGAACCACAAGGGTTGGGTTTCCAGCAGATGAAAATACTATCTTGACCTTCTCCTCAAGTATTACCTTAAGTAACTCTTCAAAATCGCGCCTTAAAAGTGGAAGATTGACTCCGAATGGTTTATCAGTAAGTTGTTTTGTCTTCCTTATTTGCTCCCTTGCCTGTTGAGGGCTCATGGCACTCAAACCAATTAATCCGAGTCCGCCAGCATTTGAAACAGCAGAGACTAATTCTGCTTCACTGCAGAGCGCCATCCCTCCCTGAATGATGGGATATTCAATCCCGAACAATTTATTCACCCGCGTCTTCTTCATAATGAAAATTATATTATTTTAAAAGGAGAAATCAATGAAAAGATGAGGGTTATGTGAAATAGGTAATTTTACACACTGTTAGTCCTTCATATTTCCTAACCTTTTAAAATCCATTCTACCATAATTCTGCTCCGCTATAACTTGAGATTATATAATAAATGGGTCATCTTTTCATCAGAAAAAATTACTATTCAATGAACTTATAAAAATGTTATAATACTTACAGATGAAAAAACTGGTCTCAAGAAAAGAGATTGTAAAAATAGTTCAAAAATTAAAAAGCGAGGGTAAAAAAATTGTCTTTACAAACGGCTGTTTTGATATTCTCCATGCTGGTCATGTAAGATATCTAAATAAAGCAAGAAAATTGGGCAATATACTTATTGTTGGATTAAACAGCGATTCTTCTATAAAAAAAATAAAAGGCAAAAACAGGCCCGTAAATAATCAGCATGACCGTGTAGAGGTGCTTTCAGCACTTGAGTCCGTTGATTATATAGTAATTTTCAACGAAGAGACACCAGAAAATATCATAAAGTTAATACTGCCGGATATCCTTGTCAAAGGAAGTGACTGGAAAGGAAGGGATGTTGCTGGAGCGGATATAGTGAGGAAGAACGGCGGGAGGGTCTCCTTTGTTCCGGTGCTTCCTGGAAGGTCCACATCAGGGATTATAGAGAAAATCAGACAATTCTGAGGTTTTTTAATCCCTCGTATGTCTGCGTCTGGTTTCTGCCTGATTCCTTTGCAAAATAGAGAGCTTTGTCTGCCTTATCAACGAGTTCTTGCTTCTCCTTCGCATCAGAAGGATATGTCGCAATTCCTATACTTATTGTTATATTAAGTTCCTCCTTGCTGTTGAGTATAAAGGTACTCTTCTCCACACTTTTCCGGATCCTTTCGGCAATAATGACCGCTTCCTTCGTCGTAGTATTAGGGAGAATTAAGACAAATTCCTCCCCACCATACCTGCATGGAAAATCTGTATCTCGTATAAACCTTTTTATAAGTCCGGCAATCTTCTTGAGAACCTCATCTCCCACTGTGTGCCCCTTCGTATCGTTTATGCTCTTAAATTTATCTATATCAAGGAGCATTATGCTTAAGGATGTATTGTATCGCAGTGCCCTTCTGAACTCTGAGTCAAGAATTTCCTGAAATTTTCTGTGGTTATATAACTGGGTAAGGCCATCGGTAACTGCCATTGCCTCCACCTGCTGATACATCCTTGCGTTATCAATTGCAACAGACACCTGATTGCCTAGGACATCAAGTATTTCTGCCTCGTAGGTTGTGAAGAAATGTTTTTTTTCGCTCGCAAATATCATTGCCCCCATATTATTGCCCTTTATCTGAAGTGGTATAAGAAGTAGAGAAGAATAAGAGGGCGCAGATATTTTTGGTCCAAAAAGCGAGAGAAGTAAAGATTTCTGGGAAGAATCGCCTATCATATAGGTTCTGTTATATGTGTTTATTAAATATCCTATTAAACTATCCTCCGCCCTGAATTCTCTATTTATAAATTCATCCTTATTATTTCCGATATAGGACTTTATGCTAAATGAATTATTTTCTTTATTATAAAAAACTATTGTTCCGAAAGAATATCTCACTATTTTCTGTGCAGAATCAAGGGTGGTAAAAAGAATATCGGAGAGATTCAAACTTGATGCAAGTTTTCTTGATACTTCATAGAAGGATGCAAATTCAGTCATTTCTGAAACCATCTGGTGAACAATTTCGGCATGTTCTATTGCCTCCATAATCTGGTTACCAAGTATAGAAATTATTTTTTTATGCTCCTCATTAAATGCCTGAACATCAATACTGTCAACACAGATGATCGCCTCAACCTCCTGTGAGGTCTGTTTTATTACAGGGACAGCGAGAAAGGTTCTTATACCAGGGTCTAACCTGTAGTATGGGATACCGCTTATTCCCTTTAATTCCGAAAGATATATTGATGTCTTCTTGTTTAAGACCCATTCAAAGACCCCCTCATTAAAATCAATCTTCTCTGCAGATATCTCTTCTGTATCTGATATAATATCCTTCAGCGTAAACTCACTTGAATTACTGTTCCTCAGAAAAAGTACACAGGAAAATGGATGTAAACTTTGTTTGATAACCTCCATGATTTTATGTATTTTATCATCCAGGTCCATGGACAATCTCAGCATCCTTTTCTGTCGCTGCTCCCTGGAAAGCATTTTTAAATCACCCATATCAAAATTATGCTGAACAGGGCTATTAAGAGACTCTGCCTCTTTTATTATATCTTCGTATTTTTTTTCTATAACATCTTTTTGTCGGGACTCTGCAAAAAGATACATGCCTACTATAAAGACAAATAAAATATTAACGCCAAGATTCAGTAAGTGCGATTGTAATGCACTAAGTCCTGGTTCATTGAGCCATAAAGACAGGTCAAGAAGAAAAACAATAAATGTATTGAGAAGGCCGTATTTTACTCCTGCTACAGCACAGGAAAGGGAAAGAAAAATGTAGTTAAGGACATAGATTTGAGGGAAATATTCCCTGAATTGATGGGTGAGGATATTAATACCAGCAAGTAAAAGAAGTAAAATCCCGTTCCTCTGCTTAATATCATTTTTTACCAGGAAGAAATAAAAACTGCCAAATAAACCAGCAATTAGAAGCGCTATGAGGGCTATGTGCAAAGCATCGTAAATGGACTTTCCATAAAAATACCCCGTTGATAGAGATATAATAATAACTCCTGATATTATAGATGCGAAGTTTTCTTTTAGAAATTTTATAGGTCCTGGCACCAATTTTTATCTATCTTTGAAGAGGAGGAGAACTTCATCCTCGCGCACCATTCCAAGTTCCTCACGGGCTATGGATTCCACCGCTTTTCTATCCTTCTTTAAGGCCTCTATCTTCATCTGAAGGACATTATTTTCTTTACTAATTTTTTCTGAATCGCTTTTTATATTTGCAATTTCATGTTTTAATTCAATAATTTTCAGGATGCCATGTTTGCCTTTTACGCTATAAATCAAGGAAAGAATGGTTATCACTATAAGTAGGACATAATATATTTTCCTCGCCACTTTTATAATGATTCTCACCCTGCCTTTTATTTATATTGTTATTATTATAAAAATTTGCAACTTTGTCAAATCTTATTTCTCCTTTGGCTTAAATTGAGTGGAGATCGCAATTTTTTTCATTCCGCTATTCCGGGCAATATCCATGATTTGAACAACCCTTCCGTGGGTAACATTTCTGTCTGCCTGAATAACAACCACCGCCTGGGGATTTTTGTCAGCGACCTTCTTTAATTCACCCAATAACTGTTCAACATCAACAGGGACACTGTCAACCATAAGGTTCCCCTCCCTGGTGATAGATACAGTCACCTCCCTTTCCTTTTGAACTATCTCCTCAAGAGATGACTCAGGAAGCTCAACCTTTATCCCGGGGTTCAGCATAAAATTCATTGAAAGGGCAAAGAAAATCATAAGATTAAAGACAGTATCTACAATCGGCGTAATATCTATCTGAAGGCCCTCTGCTCTATTTTCTTCTGTGAATTTCACTATGTGCCTCAAGTAATTTAATAATATTAAAAACTCCCTGTTCCATCTCTGTCGCAAATTTTCTCGTGCGGGAATAAAAATATTTATACGCGACGATTGTAGGAATTGCAACTGTAAGTCCGGCAGCAGTTGTGTATAATGCCTCTGAAATGCCTCCAGCCAAACTCCCTGGATTGACAACCTTCTCAAGCGATATAACTGAAAAAATTCTTATCATACCTGATATTGTCCCTAAAAGACCGAGGAGGGTGCTCACACTTGCAATTGTGCTCATTCCCTCAAGATACCGCTCTAATTCCTTTACCTCAATCTTGCCCTTCTCCTCCACAACCTCCCTCAATAATTCGCCCTCAGTCCCAGCATTTCTCAATGCCTCAAGAACCACTCTGGAGAATGATGTGTTTTCCCTGTAACACATAGCGGAGGCTTCAGATATTTTCCCCTCCTTTATAAGTTCACAGATGCTTTCATGTAGCCCCTCTGGCATAATTTTGCTCTTCCTCAGCACCCATAATTTTTCCATAACTATGGTGAGCGAGATAACAGAGCATAAAATGATGGGATACATAAAGATTCCACCCTTCTGAACAAAATCCCACAGATTTTCCACATTTCACCTCTCAAAATAATTTTATAATTATACTACAGATTTTTTAATTTCTTGATATCTTTTAATATCAACGGAAAATTTTGAGCGGGTAATTACATCGCGGACCTTATCATTGTATTCGGGAGAAGAAAAATAATTTTTCAATATCTCGCTCAGCGGCAATATCATCTCCTCTGATTTCCATATAAACCTTTCACGCCTCCCTCTGTCAATAATACAACCTGAATGGACAATCCATGCTGATTCAGTAAATGAGAAATCCTTCAATAATTCCTTAATAGTAAGCATCCTGCCATAGGCCTCGGGGTTATAAAATCTGAATATCTCAGAGTACATCACTGCATTATGGTAATACTGAGGGTAATTTAGTATCCCATCCATACCGAGATTGATGGCAACCTTTCTAATAAGGTCAACTGTAGCCATCCCCACACCAAGTCCAGGATGGTCTTGCCCCGGAAGTTGTGGCTTATCATGGGTAAACTTCTTTAATGGATTCTGTAAACAGAGCCATTCAATAATCAGCATGTTCATCTTTTCAACCTTTACTGATTTCAAAAAGTCCTTCCTTGGAGTAAATGTGCCTGTGCTCAGAATAATTTGGGCGAGCATATTTGACTGATTCACCTTATCAAAGTAGAGACATAGACGCTGATGATAGGGGTCACTGGTATCCATTTCAAGCAAAAGGTTCTTAAAACCCTGCTCCTTTATTTTCCCCCATATTCCACTGTTTATAAGAGCCTCCTTAATTTCATCTTTTGTATAAGTATTAAGGTAAAGGTCATAGCCCCTCTTATATAATAATTGCTCTGTGATCTCCTCAGGCGTAAGATCAAGTTTTAATTTCTGTGGAAAAACCTCATCAAAATGAACCAGCCGTGCGAGGCGTTTTTTTAGATTTTTCTGCGGTTTTGTCATTTATTCCAGAATCTTATTGAAAAACAGTATGGCAAACAATGTTGAGTTCAAGTGAGACCCTTCCTCCACCTGTAAGCCCTGGCTTTTTTATTACAGGAATATCCTTCCCGAGCAGTTTTACTCTATCCCCCTCTTCCTTTTCAATCGGATCAAGAACAACAATATGTCCTGATTCACTCATGAGGTCATTCATCTTAAAAAATATCTTTTTCCCCTTGTAATTTATGTATTCTGGAAGATAGAGCTTTAAATATATCTGATTCTTTGCCGGTGACTCTCCCTCCTTCAATGCAGTAGAAGAAATATATTTGTTTCTCTCAATACCAGAAGGGATTATTATTTCTGTTGTAATAAAATAGTCCGCAGGTCCTTCTTTGAGCGGTGTTTTGAGTTGAATGCGAAAAATGTCCTGATACTGACCATGGAGCGCATCAGAATATTTTGAACAAACATATTCACTAAAATCAATTGTTTCCTGATTTCCCTCGCCATAATAATATACTACCCTTGCGCCCTCCGGGAAATGCTTGAGATAAGCATAGTCAATGCCTAACTTCTCTGCGATCTCCTTCTCCTCCCTCTCCTCCATCAGAAGTGCTTCTGCTGACTTCTTTGCCCTCTTTAACCTATCAAGGGATACAAGGGCTGATTGGGAATAATTCCTGCAATCCCTTGCAACCTCTTCGTACATTTTGATTACTGTTTCAAAAGCAGGTGATGCATAAATCTTATTCACATCTCCTGAAGGGTCCTCTGTCTTCAGGGATTCCAATAATTCATCCCTGGTTTTGGATTCAAGGGCAATCGCCTTTTCAAACCTATCCGCACAGGACTTATTGTGCCAGACAGTCAATCCAATGACTGAGGCGATCACTATCACTATAACAATACCTGCAATTATTATTGCGGTTCGCATTCAGATTTTATTATATTAATAAATATTAAATTGTCAATAAAGATTTAGATGTGGGTAGTGTAAAATTCTTTCTGGCCTTTTAGTAAATAATACCGTCTTCTTTCTACCTTCCAAGAAAACTCCACAGAATGTTTTGCGCTACCAAAATTTTATCGTTTATACGCCAAGGTCTGTAGGCGCTCTGCCAAGTGACTGAAGCAAGTCAAGAACCTTTTTTATTTTTTCTCTCACATCCAGTTCTGTATCTACCCTATCAGGATATATCTGGTACATTCTGCGAAATTTTTGTGGAGTAATATTTATCATCAGGGAATTCCCTCCTGATTCCAGTCCCCGTCGTGCTCCGGTCATTTTATCCAGCGTCTCAACAGCAGTGGTGACAAGAATTTTAGTATGCGGATACATAATCCTTGCCTTTGCAATAGTTGTGAGTGCCAGTTTTAAAGTGGGTGGCCCCATACTACCCAGCGGTGTATCCGGGTGAGGGATAAAGGGGCCGAAGGAAAACATTTCTGCCCCAAGGTCATTTGTAAGATGTATGTCTTTAATAATATCCTTCATTGATTGACCTGGAAGACCAATCAAAAACCCGGTAAAAATAATGTATCCCATTTCCTTTAATTTACCTATTAATTCAATTCTCTCTCTAGGATGCTGTCCTGGTTTTATTCTACTATAAAGTATTTCATTTCCCGTCTCAAATCTCAAAAGAACGCCCCTTGCCCCCGCATCATAAAGTTTTCTGTATAAATTAAATTCCCTTTCTCCAATACTTAAGATCAGCAGAACTGCACACCTCTTCCTGATTTCATTCACCATAAGATTAAGTTTTTCCTCACTATACCACAGATCTTCTCCTGACTGAAGAACGATGGCTTTAAATCCCAGAGAGTTCACCGCATAATCGCACAGTTCAATAATTTCCTCCGGCTCCATTCTGTATCTTGGCAACCTGCGGTTATCTCTTCTTAACCCACAGTAGAGACAGTTGTTTCTGCAATAATTTGAAAACTCAATAATTCCATGAACGCAGCAGGAGTTTCCAAGATATTCCTGCCTCATTGCATTGGCTACTTGGTATATATTTTTTCTTTCCTTTGTAAGTTGAATATCTCTTTCCCGTAATTTAAAAAATAATTCCTTCCATGTATCTAATACCGATAAGGCATCCTGTTCTGGAATCTTCTGGACTACAAATCCGCCCTGAGCGTAAATATAATCACCGGGGCTTAATTCGTAAAACTCATTTTTTGCTTTTCTCTTTTCACCAAAATAATCCACGGTCACGATGCTATCGTTGATTTCTATAACCCTACCTGGAATAGCATAGCACATAACTAAAAGTAAATATCACGTTCTCCCTTTCTAATTTTTTTAATTCGTTCTGATGTTTTCTTCCTTAATATTTCGTCATCTATCTTATTTAGATAATACTCAATAACTCTGTAACCACTCTCATAAAGACCGTCTGTAGCAAAATCCTCAAGGTATTCTGCGAAAGTAAGTAATCCATTTGGTCTGCAGAAATTATGAATCTCCCCTGGTTTTGAAAGCTCCATAAAGCGCTCTCCTGTTCTGCCTGTCCTGTAGCAGGCAGTGCAAAAACTGGGCAACAATTTATCATCAATTACTGACCTTATTACTTCAGATAGAGACCTTGTGTCATTGAGCAAAAACTGACATTCCTGAGTCCCATTTTTACCATATCCCCCCGGGGATGTCACTGATCCTGCAGATGTCTGTGATATACCAATACGATAGGCTATTTTTCTTATCCAGGGGCTCTCCCGCGTTGAAATGATCATACCTGTGTATGGCACAGCAATCCTCAGAATGGCAATAAGTTTAAGAAAGTCATCATCAGAAACAGGGTGCTCTGGTGAATATGTTACAGTCGGTGCAGGTCTGAATCTCGGAACAGAAATTGTATGAGGACCAACACCATACTTTGAGTCAAGATATTGAGAATGTTGAACAAGGGCAAGGACCTCAAATCGCCAGTCATAGAGCCCAAAAAGGACGCCAAGACCCAGGTCATCAAGACCTCCCTCAAAAGCCCTGTCATGGGCAGTTATCTGTCTTTCATAATCCGCCTTTGGTCCATGGTGTAATTTTTTGTATGTTTCTCTATGATATGTCTCCTGGAATAATTGATATGTACCTATCTTTGCTTCTTTCAATCTTTTGTAATTTTCAACAGTAGTTGCTGCGATATTTACATTTACCCTTCTGATATTGCCTTTCTCTGTCTGAATCGAATAAATTCTATTAATTACCTCAGTGATATATTCTATTGTATTTTGTGAAGGGTCTTCACCAAATTCAAGTAATAACCTTTTGTGCCCCATATTAATCAAATAATTTGTCTGCTCAATAACCTCTTTAATGGTTAACTTTTTTCTATCCATTTTATTACGGGTATGAAAATTGCAATATTCGCAATCATTTACACAAAAGTCAGAAACATAGAGTGGGGCAAAGAAAACCAACCGTTCTCCATAAATCTCATTCTTAATAGTGCTGGCAACCCGAAATAATTTTTCTTTATGTTCTTCTTTTACAATGTTCAGAAGTACCCCTACCTCCTCCAGAGACAACCCTTTTTTCTCCATTCCCTTCTCAAGTATCTCATCAACCTCACTATCTGAAGGTTCTTCATTTTCTGAAAGAATTTTTACTATCTTTTGCTCGTCAATTATTTTTTGTTTAAAAGACATTCTGTTTATGTCTCTCCTTCTATTGATTCAACAACTACACCACCCTTTCCTTCTCTTTTCTTTATATCAAGTGCTGTATCCTTTAACGCTGTGGGCCTTTCCAGCGCATTAAAACAAAATTTTATTGAGTCAGCAGTAAGGTCAGAGTCATTACCAATAGTGAGTACAACCTTATTGACCCTTTGAATACCATTTCTTTCTGCCTGACGGCTGATCTCTTCTATAATTGCCTCTGTGATTTTCCACTCATGCATCAGTTCCCTCCACTATTTTTAAAACTTTGTCACCGACAACCTGCATTGAGCGATAAAGAGATTCAGATATGCCTGGAGACACAAATGGCGGGATATTCTCTACTTGAACTGCTATAATCTTTATGTCAATATCACTCTGTCTTTTTAACTCTTTCAATAAATTCGTTGTAGGCATCTGGTGCATTGAAAAATCATCAATCTTTTTTAACGGGATATTATCAATCTCCAGTTCGAAGACCTCCCCCGGCTTTTTTTCAACATCCACTGCGTCTATAATTATGATTTTTTTAGGTTTTAAATCACTCAAGACAATGTCAAAGAGGATATTCCTTATGCTTAATCCTGCATCTATTACAGCGACATGCGGTGGTAGAGAATAATTATCTATAATAAATTTAACTGCTGCAGGACCAAAGCCATCGTCGCCAAACAAGATATTACCACATCCAAGCACAAGAATATCCTTTCTCAAATATTCTGGCAACAAATTCTCCATAAGCCCCTTTTACTCAATAGCACTATAATGTGAGAGCCATCCTGTACATTTTTTTAAAAATTAACCAGGGTGTCAATCTTTCTCATTCTATTGTCAATAATATCAATCTTCACCGGCAGTGTTCCATCCAGATTGTGGGTTGCACAGGAAAGACATGGGTCATATGCGCGAATTGCCATTTCTATCCTGTTTAAGATTCCCTGGTCATATTTGCCCTCCTTAATCAATGACTTAGCTGCCTTCTTTACTGACATATTGATAGGAGCGTTATTGTGAGTTGTCCCAACAATCAAATTCACATTAGTCACAATCCCATTTGCATCGGTCTCATAATCATGAATCAGCGTTCCACGAGGCGCCTCCACACATCCCACACCCCTTGCTGCCCTTGGTTTAACTGCTTTCCTGATATCCCCACTGGTAATCTCAGGGTCATTTAAGAGTTCAATTATTTTCTCAGAATTATAGAGCAATTCAATCAGCCGTGCCCAGTGATAGAGCAATGTCCACTGTGCTGGTCTCCCAAAGGTCTTTCTGAATTCCTCTAATTCTTTCTGTGCAAGAGGAGTAGATATGTAATCACATATATTGATTCGCGCTAATGTATTCGCCCTATAAATTCCAGAAGGGCTATCAAGGTCCATTGAGAACTTACCTGCTTTCTTCATGTATGGAAACTTAAGATATGACCACGGTTCAACATGTTCTGCGATATAATCTGTATACTGCTCATAAGTAAATTCCTCATATTTCCCATCGGGTGTCATAAGCCGCAAAATTCCATCATAAAGGTCAAGGGCTCCATCCTTTTTCACTGTCCCGATAAAGCCCGTCTCAATTACGCCGAGCGTTTTTACTACATCAAGAAATTGCGGGAAGATGTTTTTCTTTGCATAATCAATTGTAAATTTTGCCAGTTCAAAAATTTCCTGCGCCATTGGTTTTAATTCTTCCACCTCTTCCTTTGTTAATGGCTTGCTGAAGCCACCCGGAACCGCAGTTACGGGATGTATTGCCTTACCAGAGACAATTTCCAGCATTCGCGCACCGAGATGCCTGCATTTGACCACTCTCTTTGCTACATCTGGTAACTTCTCAGCAATCCCAATGACATTCCTTATAGAATAATCAGCGTCAGGTCCTATTACAAAATCAGCACCTGCAAGGAAATAGAAGTGCAGGATATGTTCTTCCGTATAAGCAATACTGTTACAGAGTTCGCGTAATTTTTTCGCTGTCGGTGGAATCTCTACCCCAAACACAGCATCGCATGCCTTTGCACTTGCAAGATGATGGGACCAGGGACAAACACCACAGATACTTGTCACAATCCTGGGCAATTCCTCCACTGGTTTACCAATGCAGAATTTTTCAAATCCCCTGAGTTCTATAACATTTACCCATGTATCCTGAACATCACCTGCATCATCAAGCTGGATTGTAACCTTTGCGTGCCCCTCAATTCTAGTTACTGGTTGAATTACAATTTTTTTATTCTTATTCATGATACGCCTCCTTTCTTATCTTTTTGGCAATGGTCTTAATCTGCCATGTGCCCCAATATACCTTTGAAATGTAGCAGGCCTGTCCGGGATTAAATTTGCGTCCAAACCAATACTTGATATAGCGCCCATCATCTCAACCATTGGATTTGCGTCCTTGCGAATCGGACCGAAACAACCCCTGCATGGCATCATGCCCTTTATACATCGCGGCACTTTCTCATGGCCACCACAGCCCGACTTGGTCACAGGCCCGAGGCAAAGAAATCCCATTTCCATGAAGCACCTTGATTCTTCCACCTTCTTGCCTGGTGGAACAATGTAGTCAAGTGGCCTCCTTAACGAAATATCTGCCTTCTTTTCCCTTTTTGTGGGACAATCATCGCAAACACTCCTTTCCGGAAGAGAGAAACTTTTACCCTCCAGAAGAGAGGTTAGCGCCTCTGCAACAAGATCTGGCGATGTGGGACACCCGGGGATATAAACATCAACCTTAACAATCTCATCCAGCGCATACACCCTGTCAGTGAGGGGTGGAATATCATTTTTCGGCGTATCCGCCGGGTCAGTTGATTTTGAGCCTCTGTAAACCTTCTCATAAATTTCATCTAATTTAAACTGATTTGCCAGTGCAGGAATGCCTCCGTAACAGGCACAACTCCCAAGCGCAATCAGCGTCTTGGTTTTTGCCCGCATCTCTTTAGCAAGTTCCTTATTCTCCTCGTTCCTGATACTACCAGCAATAATACCAACTTCTGCCTCTGGAATCTCCATTTTACTCTTCTCACCTATCTGACCAAAAATCTTGTGGTCCATCAAAACCGGGATATGAACGAATTGAAGTTTTGGGAGCAGGTCAAGCAATTTCTCACCAATATCTAAAACCGTAACTTCACATCCACCACATATAGCAAACCATTCCTCTGCAACTCTTACTGCCATAAAACACCTCCTGTTTTTTATTTATGTTCCTTCTATCTTAATCTCTGTTACAACCCTTCTTGTATAAATATAAATCTTTCCATTCTCTTTTATGATTTCTGTTTCAAATCCCTGCCCGGCATATTTATTTATTACCTCTTTTGCCTCTTCTTCACTCCCATATTCATTTCCATCCCACATAAATTTTTTTCTTTTAATAATCCTTGATAACAGCATATACCACCTTATATTCTGTAAGGATTTGGTCCCAGTTTCTTTATCTCTTGGACAAATTCCCTCATGATTTCTGCAAAACGAGGACCCTCAGACGCAGATACCCATTCAAGACGGAATCTCTCTCTTTCAATTCCAAGGTCATCAAGCATAAGAAGAATTCCATCCGCCCTACTCTTTGCCCTCAGATTACCTTCCTGGTAATGACAATCACCCGGATGACACCCACAAATAATAACACCATCAGCGCCCTTTGAAAGCGTATTTATTACAAGATTAGGATGAACCATTCCAGAACACATAACCCTTACAATTCTTACATTTGTTGGATATTGCAGTCGTGAGACCCCGGCAAGATCAGCACCTGCATAGGAACACCAGTTACAGCAGAAGGCAATTATAAGGGGCTCAAATTCCTGGTTATCCTGGTTAACCTTGTCTTCTTTCTGTGTCAATGCGGTAGTTGTTTCCATTTTCTTTACCTCCACCACTCCTTTTACTTCCCCCTTGCCCAGGGGGAGATTGTGGGGATTCACTTACTTATAACATGCATCATCTTTTTCACTGCCACATCCAACTATAAAACTCCCTAACTCAACAACTCTATACTCCTGAAAGCACAGCGTCCACCTGCGCTCCAATCTGATCCAGGGTGAATCCTTTAACATAGCACCCCTTTTTGGGACAGGTTGCCATGCAAGTACCACAGCCCTTACATATACTTTCATTAACCTCAACTACTTTTTTTATTGAGTCCTTCCATACATATTCAAGCAGGGTTATTGCTTTATACGGGCATGGCTCAACACAATAGGCACAGCCGTCGCAATTTTCATCAATAACAGTGGAAATGTTTGCCTCCAGTTCCACTGTGTCCCTGGATAGAATTGTCTGTGCTCTTGCAGCTGTGGCCTGTGCCTGTATGATGCTCTCTTCAATCAATTTTGGGAAATGAGCCAACCCGCTTAAAAAGATACCATCTGTAGCAAAGTCAACCGGCCGCAATTTCATGTGTGCTTCAAGGAAGAATCCATCCTGGGTTAATGGTATCTTAAAGTGCTGTGCCACATCTTTGTGATCCTCGTGAGGAACTATTCCTGCTGAAAGAACAACAGTATCAGCAGGTATTTCAATTGGGACATTCAGAATAGTATCCTTTACTTTTACTAACAGTTGGTTGTTTTCTCTTATAACCTCTGGCTTGCTATTTTCATCATATCTGATAAATTTAACGCCCTTTCTTCTTGCTTCTGTATAATATTTTTCCCTGAATCCATAGGTTCTGATGTCTCTGTAAAGAATGTAAATTTCTGTATCTGAATCCAGATCCTTTAGTCTGAGTGCATTCTTAATTGCTTCTGAACAGCAAATTCTGGAACAATAGGGCCTTTCAGTATCCCTTGAGCCAACGCATTGAATCATCACAACTGTATTCCCTTGCAACTTTGTACCCTTTGCTATAAGTTCCTCAAGTTCGCTCTGGGTTATAACCCGTTTATCCTCTCCATACATATACTCAGTGGGCTTGTATTCTCTTGCCCCGGTGGCAATAATAACAACACCATGCTCAATTTCGTAATTATATCTATCCTTTTCTACCACTGTTTTAAAATTACCGATAGACCCGGATACACTTTTAATTCTTGCCTCTGTAAATAGTTTTATTCTGCTGTGTGAAACTACCTTTTGAATCAATTTCTCCATTTTTCTTTGCGGATTTTCCCCATTAAAGAGATAAAATACCTTCTTTAGATTTCCACCGAGTTCTTTTTCTTTTTCTACAAGATATACATCAAAGCCTGCCTCTGCCAGTTCAATGGCAGAAGTCATTCCCGCAAGTCCACCACCTATTACAAGGGCTGATTTCTTGACATCAATAAAGCCCTTTTCAAGCGGTTCAAGCAGGCGTGCCTTGGCGATTGCCATTTTTACCAAATCCTTTGCTTTTTTTGTTGCCTTATCCGCTTCAAACATATGAACCCAGGAACACTGGTCCCTGATATTTGCCATCTCGAATAAATAAAAGTTCAATCCTGCTTCTCTTATAGTATTCCTGAATAGTGGCTCATGAGTCCTCGGCGTACATGAAGCAACAACAACACGATTAAGATTATGCTCCTTTATCTTTTCTTTAATCCTTTCCTGTGTATCATTGGAACAGGTATATAAATTATTCTCTGCATAAACCACATCAGGAAGGGTTCTGGCATATTCAACTACTTGGGGTACATTTACAACTCCAGCAATATTTGTTCCACAGTGACATACAAAAACACCAATTCTTGGTGGCTGACCCCTAACATCAATTTCCGGTGGATACTCCTTTGGAACAATTAAACTACCACGAACATCGCTCAGCAAAGCAAGCACTCTTGAAGCTGCAGCTGATGCCTGCGTCACTGTTTCAGGGATATCTTTTGGTTCAGTGAATGGTCCCGCAACATAAATGCCTGATTTTGATGTTTCCACAGGTTTAAAAACAGATGTTTCGCAGAAATTAAACTCATTCAATGAAATCCCTAATTTTGTGGCAATCTCTCCTGCACTTTTCGGCGGAACCATACCAACAGAGAGCACCACCATATCATATTCCTTAGATTTCTTGATGTCGCCCTCTGCAAGATACTTAATAACAAGGTTCTTTGTTTCTGGAATTTCCTCTATCACAGGGACCCTACACCTTATATAATTAACTCCGTGTTTTTTGGCTGTCTCAAAATATGCCTCAAAACCCTTGCTGAATGCCCTTATATCCATAAAGTAAATATCGCATTCCAGTTCTTCTCCTGCATGTTCCTTTGCAATAATTGCTTCTTTGGTCGCATACATACAGCAAACAGAAGAACAATAATCCCTCTCATTATCGCGAGACCCTACACACTGGATAAATGCAATTCTCTGTGGCTTCCTCCTGTCAGATGGTCTCATTATATGACCAGAGAACGGGCCTGATGCAGAGAGAATCCTTTCAAATTCAAGAGAGGTCACAACATTTTTATATCTTCCATATCCAAGGTCCTTCTTAACTTCTGGCTCAAAAATTTCATAGCCAGGCGCCAGAATTATAGCACCAACATTAAGTTTTATTTCTTCATCTTTCTGATCATAGTTAATTGCCTTTGCTTCACAGACCTCCTCACAGATACCACAGGCATTATAATTAAGACGAATACATGTTGTTTTATCTATTACCGGTTTATTAGGAACTGCCTGTGGATACATTATATATACTGAAGGCCTTTGATCCAGACCCATGTTATATTCATTTTGTATCGGGATGAAACTTTTTTGAGTTGTAAGTTCAGTAACCCTCTTACCTACAGGGCAGACAAAATTGCATGCACCGCATGTCCAGCACATCTCGTTATGCTTGCCAAAGGGTGGCTCCATCTTTTTTCTCGGGCCTCTGCCGGTAAGGGATATAACGCTCCGTCCCATCCTTTCCTCACACATTCTTACACATAGTCCACAGAGGATGCAGTCCTCATTCTTTTTCTTTATACGAGGTTCTTTGATTCCATACTCCTCAGCAATTTTCTTAATTGCCTCTGATTCAGGGCATCTCGCAAGAAGCAATTCTGCAACTATTTTTCGCGCCCTTTTCACCCTCTCTGTATCAGTGAATACACTTATACCCTCAATGGCAGGGTAGGAACATGATGCCTGAAGTGCAGGAACCCTTCCTGGGACATGGACTTCAACGACACAGAGGCGGCAGGCCCCATAGGGACTGAGGGCCTTGTGATAACACAGGGTAGGAACTCTAAGTCCAATTCCTTCAATCGCTTTCAGAAGTGTCACCCCTTCTTTTACTTCAACATTCTGATTATTTATCAAGAGCTTGATCATTTCATTTCTCCCCTCAATTTCGTTAAGCCCGGATTTTTCTCCTCTCTTTTAATAATTTTTGCAACTCCCAATCACATCTAAGACATCTTTTCGCCTCCATCATAGCAACTTCTTTTGTCCATCCAAGTTCAACCTCATTAAAATTTTTCCTCCTGACTTCAGCAGGCAACTTTGGCATTTCGGGTCTTGATAAATTTTCTATTCCTTCTTCTACTTTAATAGGTTCAATTTCCACACAGGGTCTCACCGGCTCGTATTCTCTCTTAACCTCTTCACCTCTCAAAAACTTATGAATTGATTGAGCAGCAATCCTGGCAGTTGCCATTGCCGTTGTAACATCTCCCGGACCTGTAACTGCATCACCACATGCAAAGACCCCCTTCTTAGATGTCTGAAATGTCTCTTTATCTGCAAGGACTGTATTCCAATTTGATAAATCCAGACCAAATCCCTGAGGGATTTCAGGGTCCTGAGAAATTGCAGGTAACAATGAGTCAAGTTCCACCACAAATTCTGAACCCTTAACCGGGACAGGCGACCTTCTGCCTGAGGCATCAATCTCGCCCAGGGTTGTTCTGATAAATTCAATCCCTTTTAATTTTCCATTTTCAGAAATTATCCTCGTTGGAGCAACAAGAAATTCTATTTTAATCCCTTCTTCAATTGCTGATTTTACCTCTGATTCAACTGCCGGCATCTCCATTCTCGTCCTTCTGTAAAATATTCTCACATCTTTTGAACCAAGCCGTAAGGCTGTTCTTGCAGCATCAATTGCAGTATTACCACCACCGATAATACCAACCCTTTCACCCAGTGATGTGACAGGTTCATTTAGATTAATTTTTCTTAAGAATGTTATCGGGTCTATTACTCCATCTGTATCCTCACCAGGTATTCCTAACCTACGATTCTTGTGAGCACCCACCGCAATAAGAACAGCTTTAAACCCATCGTTGAATAATGTATCCAAATTTTCAACAGGTGAATTTGTTTTAATCCTGACCCCTGCTTTTTCAATCAAATTTATTTCCATCTGAAGAAGTTTCTTGGGTAATCTATATTCAGGAACTCCTACTGCAAGCATTCCGCCGGGAATGGGCAATTTTTCAAATATAGTAACATCATACCCTTTTAGTGCAAGTTCATATCCTGCTGTAAGTCCTGCAGGTCCTGAACCAATTATTGCAATCTTTTCATCATAGCTTTTTTCAAAGGGCTTTACATCAGGCATTTCTCCTGAACTTATTTCCCAATCAGAGAGGAATCTTTTCAAATCTTTTATTGCAAGGGAGCCACCGGAGTCCTTTGCCCTGCATTTTGTCTCACAGTGTGCCATGCATACCCTGCTACACACTACCGGTAAGGGATTTGTCTTTCTTATTATTTCAAGCGCCTTTTTAAACTCGCCTTTAGCAATTAATGTTATATATGCAGGGACATCAGTTTTTAATGGACACAAATATTGACATGGAGAAGAAATTATACCCCTGCAAACAACAGCAGGACACCTTTTATATTTAATGTGCGACTCATATTCATCCCTAAAGTATCTGAGTGTAGAGAGAACAGGATTGGGCAATGTAGTTCCAAGACCACACATTGAAGCATCCTTAATTGCTGACCCGAGTTCTTCAAGAAACTCAATGTCTCCTTCTCTGCCTTCACCCTCTGTTATTCTTGTAAGTACTTCAAGCAATGCATCGCTCCCATCCCTGCAGGATGTACATTTCCCACAGGACTCATCATTAGTAAACTGAATAAAGAACCTTGCCACATCCACCATACATGTATCTTCATCCATAACAATCATGCCACCTGAACCCATGATGGAGCCAAGGGATGATAAACTTTCATAATCTATAGGTGTATCAATTTTATCTGCTGGAATACACCCACCAGAAGGACCACCTGTCTGAATCGCCTTTAATCTTTTATTATCAGGAATTCCATTTCCAATCTCGTAAACTATTTCACGAAGGCTTATTCCCATCGGGACCTCAATCAGACCAGTGTTGTTAATCTTTCCGACCAGTGAAAAAATCTTTGTCCCTTTACTCTTTTCAGTGCCAATGCCTGCAAACCAGTCAGCTCCCCTGTTTATAATTACTGGAACATTTGCGAGTGTTTCAACATTATTTATCACTGTTGGACAGCCCCATAAGCCAACCTGCACAGGGAACGGCGGTCTCTGTCTTGGTTCAGGCGACTTACCTTCAATAGAATGAATCAGTGATGTCTCTTCCCCGCATACAAAAGCACCTGAACCCTCTCTGATTTCAATGTCAAAATCAAAGCCGGTTCCTAGAATATCTCTACCCAACAATCCGTAATCCCGTGCCTGCGAGATTGCAGTATGTATGCGCTTGATTGCAAGTGGATATTCCGTGCGGATGTATATGTAACCACGTAATGCGCCTATGGCATAGGCTGCAATCGTCATACCTTCAATTACAGTATGTGGGTCTGACTCTAACAAACTTCTATCCATGTAGGCCCCTGGGTCTCCCTCATCACAATTGCCTATAATAAATTTGGGATTCTTTTTCGCATCCCTGCAGAGTTGCCACTTATTTCCGGTAGGAAACCCGGCACCACCTCTACCACGCAAGCCGGATTTAACAATTTCTTCTATCACTTTTTCCGGGGTCATTCGCGTCAGTACCATCTCCAGCGCACTGTATCCATCCCTGGCAATGTACTCGTCAATCTTTTCAGGATCAATGAGACCCATGTTTCGGAGAACTATAAGCATTTGCTTTTTGAAGAAGGGAATGTCAGTTTCTGAACCAATACTCAGGGCGTAGTCAGTAATAATTTTTCCCTGAACTATATGTTCCGAAAAAATTTTTCTTGTCCTTTCAGGCGTCAGGTCAACATATTTTACTGGAGGTGCGTTCCGCAATTCAACAGTCGCCATTGGCTCACGAGAACAGAGCCCTGCACACCCTGAAGTAGTAAGCATAATGTCTTTTATTCCGCTTTCTTTTATCTCATTCATGAACGTAGTAAGAATTCCTCTTGCACCAGCAGCTATTCCGCACGTTCCCATATGGACAATAATCTTTCCCCTGAACTCACCTCCCCTTAAATAAATACTTCTTTGTGCCTCTTCTCTTTTTCTTTTTAATTCCTCAATTGTTAGCTTTGTCATATTATGCTGCCTCTTTCTGTCTTTCTTTAAATCTATTAACTAACCCTGTGACCTCCTTTGTTGTCAGTTTACCGAAGACTTCGTTTCCTACCATCACTGCCGGAGCCAAACCACAACAACCAATGCATCTTGCTGATTTTAAAGTAAATTGCATATCCGGTGTTGTTTCGTTCTCCCTGATTTTAAGAACCTCACTGAAACGCTCCATCAATCGTTCTCCGCCCCTGACATAACAGGTGGTTCCGAGACAGACATTAATTACATATTTCCCACGCGGTGTGGTACTGAAAGCGGTGTAGAACCTGGCAATCCTTAATATATGAGATAAGGCATAACCGGTCTCCTGCGAAACATATCTTAATACATTTTCAGGTAGGTAATTAAAAGTGGCATTTATCTCCTGTAATATGGGCATAAGAGGACCATCTCTGCCTTTATGTTTTTTAATAATCTCAATCACCTGCTGTTTAAATTGTGGTTCAAGTTCAATCCTTTTTACTTCATTTATCTGAACCCTGTTCCTCGTAGGACAATTAGCCACACAGGCGCCACAACCCGTGCACTTATCCTCTTTAATATACCTTGCTCTCTTTTTCAAAACTACCATGAAATTACCGGGTTCACCCTCAATACGCTCTATATCAGACAACGTAACAGGTTGAATATCCTTGTGCCTGCCTATTGCAACAAGCCGTGGCGCCATTGTGCACATTGCACAATCATTAGTAGGAAAGGTCTTATCAAGTTGTGCCATTACTCCACCAATTGAGGGCTTACTATCAGCCAGATATACCTTAATCCCTGCATCTGCAAGGTCAAGGGCTGCCTGCATCCCTCCAATTCCTCCGCCAATAATAAGGGCAGAACCGATCTTTTTATTTACATCCTGCATAATTACATCCCTCTTATCGTAGTACTATAGTACCATATCTTCTGTCATCTGTTATCTGTCTTCTGTCATGCTGCCCTTACCTCCTCCTTTTCCTCCTCACCCAGGGCAAGTTCCTTTACTGATTCAAAATAAATAGCCAGAGGCCTGTAAATCATATGGCTCATCCTTCCAAAGGGTATCTCAATCAAAAGCATTGGTGTGGTAATCACAATATGAACTGCGTAGGTATAATGCACAAGCATCTCCGCTCCTGCATATCTGAATGCATGCACGAGAATCCCACTGAGCGCAGTTAATAATAAAAATACCGGGAATGCAAGGTCCCTGAAGTCAGAATATTTATAAATATCTACCCTTTTTCTAATCCTTTCAATCAGCATATCAACAGAACCAACAAGCATTCCAATTGTCGCAAGATAACCAAGCCATCTCTGTGGATGGTATAAAGGATAAAAACGGTCTGTCTGGAACCATCTCAGAAAGAATGTGATAATAACAAGCATAAGTACACAACCGGCAGCAAGCATCCAGTGGGTAAGACGGCGCTTCCTATGAATTGTCTGTGGACATCTCCCTATATTTCTGTGAGTAATCATGTGGAGGAATATGGTCCAGATTTCCCTTAAATAGTACTTCAATGGTATTTTTTCATCTTTCATTGTGAACCACCACATTCTAAAGGAATTCGTCAGCAGGATAAAGAATGGAAATAATACAACTATAAGTGTGTAATAGATAATTTTATTAAACATATGTTCAAGCCCCATAGGGGTCCCTGTCATCTCAGAAAGTGACATTCCCACCCAGAGGGAATGATAGAAATAGATAATGAACACTACCAGTACTGCAATCCCGGTAATGAACGCTGTATACCATGCCTTTGAGCGATTGATAAGACCTGCAATGCCTGTCCAGTCATAGACCGCATTTAGATAGCGTCTCAATGTCTTCATTGATTCCTGTGGCTCTGCCTGCCTGGGACAGGTAATGGTACAATCCCCGCAATCATGGCACAGCCATGGTTCAAGTCCTTTATTGACCAAATCTTTTAATCCTAAAATGACAAACTGAATAGGCCTTCGTGGAAATGTCACTCTTTTTTCTGAAAGTTCACAAACAACAGCGCAACTGCCACAATTAAGACACGCATTAATGTCAAACCTGCCGTATTGTCTTATAACAGAGAGAATCCGTGGGTCAACACGCATACTTCACCACCCTCTTTTTCATACACTCGCAAAATTTATACCAAATTAATTTATCTGAAAAAAGTTTAAATAATCAACAATACCAGATTGTACAATTTTATTTTTTTATTAATTTCAATAAGAAATTAAAATAATCAACAATACCAGATATGTACAATTTTATTTTTTATTAAATTTCAATAAGAAATTAAAATAATCAACACTTCAGATTTACGCATAAAAATATATATGGGTTATAACACACAGGGGTGGGTCATAACACACATCTACATAGCAAAGTCCCTATCCAAGCAAAAACTCTTTTGCTATCTTTTCCCATTCCTTTAACGATAGTACCTTCGCAATTCCATTAACAGGGAACCCACCATCCTGATACACAAGTCCGAGGTCACCGCCAGAGAGTTCTCTTAACCGCTCAAGCGTCGTATTCATCCATGCCTTAGCCATTCTACCTGAAAAAAGATTTTTAATATCTGTGCTAATTCTCGGTGTTTTAACCTTCATAATCCAGCCCTCTCTGTATGGGTCGTTACCGATTTTCTCAGGATTCTCCAGGACATTTTCATTGTGTGCGATAATCTCACCGCTTACCGGAGAGAGAAGAGGAATCTCTTTACCATCAATTACCACTCTTAATGCTGGTTCACCTTGTGAAACCTTTGAGCCAGTGGGGGCTAATTTTATTGAAGTTACACTACCCAGTAATTTGCTCGCAAAGTCATCTATCCCCACTTTTACTACATCCATGTCCTCCGGTATTATCCATGTATGTCCTTGATGGTAGTAGAGATTCTCGGGTATATTGAACCATTCACTCAAAGAGGGGATATGAGCACTCCTTAAAGAAGCATGCCCAACCCGCCTTACCGGCGTTGTCAAAAACCTCCAGTAGAGTGTCAAACCCAGCAGAAATCCGATTACCAGGAGATACTCAATCCCTTTTGTAGCAAAAATATCTACATATGTGAAACCTTCCATTGAGGAACCTCCTTTCTTATGGTTTGCCTCTCCTTAACCTCTGCCTCTACCTCTTTAACCCATTCGGGTGATTCTCTTAGGACTGGCATCCTATTCACAATCCACCTGAAAACCCAGATTTCAGTGAATATGATTGCAAGTGTAACCTCTATCTCCATCCACGAGGGATAATATCTAACTGGCGCATCCCATTTAAATGCAATTATTGAGACATTCAAACGATTGATAATAATTCCAATAAGAGTTAGAACGGATGCTAATCTGATTACATTGATATTTAAATTTCGGACACCGTAGAGGTATAGGAGGCATGGAATAAGCACAAAGCCAAGAACCTCTGTAAGATACCAGTTGCCCATCGGCGAATTGATTTCTGTCCAGTGTTTACCATGGATAAATATCAGGAGTTTCAGAAAAAGATAGACAAACATCGTTCCTGCACATGCCCTGCCAAGTCCAAGGACAATTTCATCATAATTTCTGATATGACCCGGCGAGAGTTGGCTCCTGAAGACCCTATGACTTATTGTCCCCTCAAATATTACCATTGAAAGCCCTGCAAATATGCTTGAGACAAAGAATAAAATTGGAATAAATTCTGAATACCAAAGGGGATGTATTTTGCCTTTCGCCATCAAAAAAAGAGCACCAAGGCCAGACTGATGGAGTGTTGAGAGAGTAATCCCAAATATAACAGCACCAAGAGTCAAAGTCCCTAAAAATTTTCTGATTCTCTTCCAGCCCAGCCATTCTGCAATTGCGGGGGAGAATTCAATAAATTCAGCAATCATATACAACATAAAATGCCAGGCAACAAGGAAGAGCACAGAACTTACACCAAAGGAATTTCCAATTATGGGATTTATTACATTCCATGGACGTCCAAGGTCAAGAAGTAGTGCCCCTGCATAAAAAACATAAGCAAGGAATCCGTTAAGGACGGTAACCCTGACAATTGGATGGTATTTCTCAGCACCAAGTATGTAAACCATAAAGGTGAGGACATAGGCACCACCTGCAAAGGCAACACCAGTTACAACATCAAAACCAATCCAGAGACCCCATGGATAGTCCTGAGAAAGATTCGTTATTGAACCGAGTCCCTTTGTGAAACGAATCACAAGGAGAACTGCCCCGAGAATAATCACAGGTATTGAAATTACATTAAAAACAGTCAATATCTTACCCTTTGGTTTAAATTCATTGATAATAAAACATAGAAACTCCTTAGTTCCGTTTTTGATTTCTTCTAATATCCTTCTATCACTCATAGCGAACCTCCATTTTCGTTTTACCTTTTACCTCTAATATAACTTACACCAAGTAAAAACGCAGGCCAGAGCAACAGAACAACAGGAACACCATAGAGGAATCCCCTGGTATATTCCGGATAGGGTGTTGTCCCGAGGTCTGTCCGAAGTCCAATCTCTTCAAATGGAACTGCGGAGAGATACAACACTCCTGTTCCACCAACCTCGTGTTCACCGTAGATATGATGAATATACTTATTCGGCTCTGCATATATTCTTGCACGTGCAACCTCAATCAGGTCTCTCCTTTTTCCAAACATTAATGCGCTCTGCGGACAGGCATCCACACATGCAGGATTTTCGCCCCTCTCAAGCAATTCCCAGCACATTACACACTTCTGAATCTTTGGGTTCGGACTGTTATACTCAAATTTTGGAATATCAAAAGGACAGGAAATCATGCAGAATCTACAACCCATACATTTATTGCTTAGCCAGATTACTGGTCCTTCTTCTGTTTTATACATTGCCTTAACAAGGCAGGCAGAGGCACATGCTGCCTGGTTACAATGCATGCACTGGGATTTCCTGAAGAAGACACCCTTTGAAGTATTGTATCTATTAACCACAGTCCATTGCGTCTCTGATGTTTTTCTTTCCTTATCAAAGACAGTTTCATCATCTATATCTGGATCAGGAAGATTGTGCGCCTCTGCGCATACAAGTTCGCAACTTCTACAGCCAATACATCGTGTTGTATCAATGAGTATACCCTTAAACTCCTTCTTTCCATCCCCATCATCGGTTTTCCCAAACACAGGAAGCAAAAGTCCGCCAGAAGTGATACCAGCAAGCTTTAAAAATTCTCTCCTTTTCATCTCAATTTACTCCTTTCAACATTTTAGGAATTCCTTTACTATCTCTTCCCATTTTCTTCTATCAATTTTTTTGATATCCCTTGTTGTAATTTCGCCACCATCAGAAAAAGTCAGCCCTGCCTCCGCACTCATAACCATAAGATAGTACAATTTATCCCACTCTTTTGAAAACCATTTCTCAGCGTCCTGCCCTTTATAAAGTTCATCTACTCCATTATTCTCCAGTTGAACCTTAACAAGCCAGCCAACGCCATAGGGATCTCTTACTATAATCTGCGGGTCTCTCTGAACTGATGGATTAATTGCAATTACTTTCCCATTGACTCCGCTTTCAAGTTTAAAATGGCTCTTCCCTGATGTTATACTGGCAAAGTGCTTTTTTTTGTTAACCCGATTATTTTCCTGAAGAATTTGAATCTTATCAATCTCACCGAGAAGTTTGACCGCAAAGGCATCTATCCCCATTCTGACCACCTTACCTGTTTCGGACGCTAACCAGGTGTGACCCTCGTGATAGAAAAGATTATCCCAGAAAGTAATTCCTCTTATCTTCTTCGCCTTCAGAAGTGATTCCCTGATTTTTCGCCTCGAAATAATCAATAAATTCTTAATTCCTTCTATCAAATATTGAATTAATATAAATATGTATCCCATCTTGCTCACCTCCTTTTTATCCAAAAAATAATCTTGCTATCCTCTGCCATTCCGCCTCCCGCAGTTTGGAAAACATATCTTCAATTGACTCTCCCCCATCTGTTGCTGTCTCCCCTACTTCATCACTAAATACTCTGATAAGACGTTCAATCTCATTCATCATCCATCTTCGTGTTGTATTGCCGTAAAATAAGCCGCTGATGCCACTATCTGTTGGCTTCATTAAAAATATCCAACCATTTATATATGGGTCATAATTTATGATTGAAGGATCTGCAGTTACTGATGGATTTATATCCTGAATAATACCGCCTGATGGAGTAATCATTCTCACTATTCTGGTGCCGGAATTTACAAGCAGACAGACATTATTTTCTCCGATACTTGAACCAACAGGAGCAATTGTTAATTGTTCTATTTTACCAATTAGTTTTTGAGAAAAATCATCCATTCCGATTTTAGCAAGATTATCTTCAAGCAATGAGAGCCAGGTATGCCCCGGATGATAATAGTAATCCAATTTGATTTTTATTCCCCTGATATCCTCAATATCTCTTTTGCTGTGGCTTAAATCTCTGTAAACATTGCACTCAGCATAATTAGCGGTATTACAAATGCCCTCACCTGAAGAGAGATGATTCAACGGTATCATCTTTTTCATTGGAAACCCCTTACAAAAACCTACTTTCGTTATTTCAAGAAAAGGACATTTAGTTCCCTTCATAAAAGACCTCCCTTATGGAGTTTATTACTCATTTTTCACGTCCTTTTGTAATATCTCCATATAATCCCTGAAAGAGCAGTATAAACTGCAGCCAGCACCAGATATTGAATGCCAATTATTACATATGCCATTGTTTCACCTCCGTTTTCCACTTATCCTTTAGTGCAATTTCCATTCCAGAATGAGATTTTGTTTATTTCTTGTAACTAATTATTTTTAAAGGATTTTTTATTGACTGCAAATTTGACAAATTGTCAATTGATAAAGAAAAGTGCTGTAAAAATTAACATTTCTTTAAACATAGAAAATTTCTTAATAAAAAAAGATAGTTATATATAAAAAAAATCAACGGGGTTGTTGCGTTTTTAAACCATATTTTTTAATCTTTTTATACAATGTAACCCTGTCAATCCCAAGAATCTGGGCGGACTTCATGATATTCCATCTATTCTCTTCAAGTACGAAACGAATGTGTGCTTTCTCTACCTCTTCAAGGGATTTGTTGCTGTAAGGAATTTTTTCATCTAATGAAGGAATATTGATATCACCCTCGCTAATCATCTTACCTTTTGCTATTACCATTGCCCTTTCAATTACATTTCTCAATTCTCTCGCATTGCCGGGCCAGTCGTAGTTCATTAACAATTTCATAGCTGTTTCATTTATTCCATCAATTGATTTTTTCATCTCTATATTAAACTTCTCAATGAAATTTTCAACAAGAAGTGGAATATCCTCCTTCCTTTCTCTCAATGGTGGAATAAATATAGATATAACATTTAATCTGTAATAAAGGTCCTCTCTGAATTTTCCTTCCCGGATTGCTTTTTTAAGGTCCTTATTCGTTGCAGCAAGAATCCTTGCACGGACCTTGATTAACTCAGTTCCGCCAACCCGCCTGAATTCCCTCTGCTCCAGAACCCTAAGCAGGTCCATCTGCAACTTCAAACTTATATCTCCGATTTCGTCAAGGAAAAGCGTGCCATTCCCTGCTATTTCTATTTTACCTATCTTCGTAGCATCAGCACCGGTAAAGGCACCCTTTTCATAGCCGAACAATTCGCTCTCAAGTAGCGTTTCTGTTAATGCAGCGCACGAAACGGATACAAATGGAGCTTCCTTTCTATCGCTCTCTGCATGTATGGCCCTTGCAAGCAGTTCTTTACCTGTGCCGCTCTCTCCCTGGATCAGGACGGTTGAGTTGCTTTTTGATATTGTTTTTATAAGTTCAAAAATTTCAATCATTTTATGATTTTTGCTCACCATATCGTGCAATACATATTGCTTTTTTAATTCCTTCCTCAGGTATAAGTTTTCCTTTACAAGTCGCTGATGTTCAAGAATCTTTTGTATTGTCATTGAGAGGTCTTCAGGATTAAAGGGCTTCACAAGATAATCGTAGGCTCCATTTTTCATCGCTTTTACAGCGGTTTCCACTGTTGCATAAGCAGTGATAATTATTATCGGAATGTCCGGCCTTAACTTCTTGATTTCATCCATCAATTGTAAACCATCCATACCCGGCATTTTTAAGTCAACCAGCAGTAGATTCCACTCCCTTGAAGGCAATATTTCAAGTGCCCTGACTCCGCTTTCCACCGCTTCAACCTCATAGCCATCCTCCATTAACCAACTTGAAAGAGAATCCCTGACAATTTCTTCATCATCTACAATCAATATGTTAACCCTTTTCCCCATTTTGTTTACCTCCTGAATTTTATTTGCTGAAAAATGGACTCTTTACAATTCGCACAAAATTCCCTTCCCTTCTTATCCACATCTAAAACTGAATTAGAAAAATACATAACGCAATCCATTGATAGACAATGAACAAGCCCGAACGTATGTCCCAGCTCATGAAGGCATTCCTTGCGAATCCGTTCATAAAACAGAAGGTTGTCGGGCTTTAATCCATAGTATTCCTGCCTCAATCTGACAGGAGACACAACAGCACCTATTCCACCGAGCTGTGCTTCACCAAAAACAAAGGTAAGTATGGGAACGTAAAGGTCTTTCTCAATAATCCCCAGAATCTTCAATGTCCTCTCAGGTACCTCACTTATGAGTTCCTTCAAAATTTTCGTAGAATAATATTGGCCTCTTACACCATCGTAACTCTTTTCTGGTACCAGCATGTTATTCATAATTTCCACATCTAAACCAATATATGCCATAATATTCCTTCTCAAATACTCAAGAAGTTCCCTATCTACCTCGCCAATCGGCCTTATGCGAATAACGCTATCTATTCTTCCTCCATTTTATTCTCTAAAGGAAGGATTATTGAAATTCCTGTGCCTTTCCCAGGTTCACTTTTTACCTCAATTCTTCCTCCGTGGCGCGTTACAATTCCCTCAACCACTGAAAGTCCAATACCTGTCCCCTTCTGTTTCGTAGTGAAGAATGGGTCAAAAATTTTTGGAATGTCCTCGGGGGCAATTCCCACACCAGTATCAAAAAAGTCAAGGACAACACTATTTTTCTCAGGTTTATACTCTGTAGTTATAGTAAGAACACCTCCTTTTTCCATGGCTTCACAGGCATTTACCATAATATTAAGAAAAACCTGTTTCATCTGGGAAGGGTCAACCATAACATCAGGAATGCTCTGAAATTTCTTCTGGACCACTATGTTATTCACCTTAATCTGATTAGTAATTAGAATCAATGTCTCCTCAATAAGTTTTGTCAGATTAATGAGCTTTCTGCTTGGTGCTTTCGGACGGGAAAAATCCAGAAGATTTCTGACAATTGTGCTTGTTCGTTCAACCTCCCTGCTCATGGTAGAAAGATATTCTTTGAATTTTTCAATATCTTCATCTAGTTTCCCATTCTCAATTTTTCGCTCCATCAGTTTTATATAAGTAAATACACCACTCAGGGGGTTATTAATCTCATGCGCAACTGTTGCAGCAATCTTACCAATAGCTGCAAGTTTCTCTGCTTGAAGAAGTTGAAACTGTGCCTGCTTCAACTCTGATGTCCTTTCTTCAACCTTTTTCTCAAGATTAGTAATCAGTTCCTGAATTTCTTCATTCGCTCTCTTCAAACTGCCAGTCATATTATTGAAGGAGCGTGCAAGATAGCCCATTTCATCGTCAGAAAAAACAGAAATAGAATAATTTAGGTCGCCCTCACTAACTTTTCTTGTGCCTTTCACAAGTTCACGGACAGCCCTCCCAATAAACCTGTTAAAAAATATAATTATAATAAAAGAGATTGCGATAATTGCAAGTAATGTAAAAAAAATGACCTGATTTCTAGCTAATTTTACCCCCCTGTCTGTCTCAGCAAGAGACATCGTTATATCAATTACACCAAGAACCTTCTGTGCTGAGGGATGCGCATGACAAGTAGCAGAGGAGCACTCGGGCTCGTTGTAAATTGGGTTTATCATACCTATAATCCTGTATCCCTTGTCTGAATTAAAAATTCTTCCCCTTTCAGGAGTAGTCAGTTTTTCAATGGGTTTTTCCTCTGAATGACATACATAACATGCTTCTGTTTTTTTATTCACCATATTGCCTACTTCGTTATTATCTGTGGAGAAAAGGACTCTGCCTTCACTGCTGTAAATCCTAACCTTTTCAATACCTTCCTGCTCCCCTATGGTCTTCATTATTCTATACGCCTTTTCTTTTCTGTTTTCCAGCATGTCAAATCTGATGGATTTTTTGATGGTTTCACTCAATTGGGATGCGGACCTGAGAATTGTCTCATTAAGATGTTTTTCCTGAATTCTCAAACTCATGAATGCAAAAAAGCCCTTAACAACAATGGCTGTAATAGCAACAGAAATAAGAATTTTTGCGCCAATACTCCTATACCATTTCATTTTATACCCCCTATATATTTTATTAGCAAAAACTATACCAAAACATAATGAAGGCAAAGTATAATATCGGTTAATACGAAAAACTGGGTGTTATAACCCATGTATAGGTTAAGACACGGATATTCGTGTGTGTTGATTTTTTAAACACTTTGGTGTTAATCTTATTTATACAACATAACATTCCTAACCAGTTAATTTTTTTAAAAAATTTTAAAAATTTCATAAAATCATTACATTACATGGATTCTGCATTATTACTTAAAAAATATGGCATATTTTTTGCTAACAATACAAAATGGATATGATAAAATATAATCCTGTAAAAATCCTGAGGATTTATTCATCAATAATGCCTCTATTACTGCTATTTCCATTCTCAAATGTTCTGGGAGTCATTCAAAACAGTGAGTGCCTTGCATGCCATGGAGAAAAAGATATGGGAAGTGTATATATTGACGAGAGGGAGTTCAAGGACTCTGTCCATAAAGATCTTTCCTGCACGGATTGCCACGAGGATATAACTGATCTCCCACATCCGGAAAAATTAATAAGAGTTTCATGCAAGGGATGCCATGAGAACATCTTTGAAATTTATGCTAAATCAATCCATGGAAAAGAACGAGCAAAGGGGGATGAATTAGTAGCCACATGTAAGGATTGCCATGGTAAGCATAACATCAGGTCATCAAAGGACCCTCAGTCATTAACCTATCCGGTAAATCTTCCCGGGACATGTTCCAGCTGTCACGAGGATGAAAAAATTACAAAAGAGAAGCATATTCCTATTGGCAAACCATATAAATCATATTCAGAAAGTATTCACGGAAAGGCAGTGATTCAAAGAAAATCAATGATGGCACCAACCTGCAGTACATGTCATGGCGCCCATGATATTCTACTCTCAAGCGAACAGGCGTCAAAAACGAACAGAAACAATATCCCTAAAATGTGTGGCAAATGCCACTACGGCCTCTATGAAATGTATATTGAGAGTGTTCATGGAGTGGCGTTCCTTAAGGGTGCCCAGGACTCCCCGGTATGCACAACCTGCCACGGTGAGCATCTGATTGAACCACCGAAGGAGCCAACCTCTCTGGTTTACTCTACTGAGATTTCAAAAACAACATGCCCTCAATGCCACGCAGCGCAGAGAATCGTAAGAAAATATGGATTACCCTCGGACAGGATTGAATCATATCTTGATAGTTATCATGGCCTCGCTGATAGGTTCGGGGATACAACTGTTGCAAATTGTGCATCATGCCACGGTGTTCATAACATATACTCCAGCGCTGACCCTCGCTCCACCATCTATCCAGAAAATCTTATCGCAACCTGTGGCAAATGCCATTCCGGAGCTACTCAAAACTTTACCAAGGGTAAAATACACGGAACTATAACAAAAACCAGAGAGCTATCTGGAATAATAAAATACTATGTGCGACTCTTTTATATTATTTTAATTCCTCTGGTCATACTTGGAATGCTCGGACATAACATTCTTGATTATATATACCGCCTCCGCCTTAAATCAATTGAGCAAAAAAATATAGCAACATATATAAGATTATCTCTTTCAGAACGTATTCAACATATCGTTATGTTCACAAGTTTTATTATCCTATCAATAAGTGGCTTTGCCCTGCGGTTGAAATGGAACCTTCCTTTTTTATCCGGTGAAACGAACTCACTGATAAGAGGTACAACCCACAGAATTGCTGCAGTAATCTTTATAATTATCTCCATCTATCATATTTTTTACCTCTTAAGAAGTGAACGTGGAAGAAATATTATACGCGATATGATGCCCACACTTAAAGATATCCGGGACGTTTCTCAAGCCCTCTTAACCTATCTTGGCTTAAGGAACAACTATCCACAACTTGGCAGATTCAGTTACATTGAGAAGTCAGAATATTTCGCATTAATCTGGGGTACAGTAATAATGATTGCAACAGGTATTGTAATGTGGTTTGAGGAATTTTTTATGCAATTTATCCCCAAATGGGGCTTAGACATTGCAAATATAATTCACTATTATGAGGCAATCCTTGCAACCCTGGCGATAATTGTCTGGCACTTTTATCATGTCCATATAAAACCGGGTGTAAAGTATACAAACATCGCCTGGCTTACCGGAAAACTCAGTGAGGAAGAAATGAAGGAGGAGCATCCCCTTGAACTGGAAGAAACAGAAAAAAAATGAAAATTATTCGGAAGGCCCCTCCACCTTATTCAATCGTAATGAGCCAGTAAGGAATGGGGGGCGCAGAAGAGGCTTATTATGTAAATATCTATTCTATCTTCTGGTTTTTTCCTTTGTATCTTTTCCAGCATTTTCAAAAGATTATAGATGCATTGAATGCCATGTGGGTGAAAAGAGCAAAAAAAAGATTGAAGTCCAGGAACTCAAAAGGTCAATCCACAAAGGACTTGGGTGTACTGATTGTCACGGAGACATTTTTTACCCACACAAGGGAGTCAAACATGTTGACTGCTCACAATGTCATGAAAAAGAAACAACGGATTATCTAAAAAGCGTCCATGGAAAATCAGCATCCGCCGGAACAGAAGATGCACCATTGTGCACAACCTGCCATGGGAACCACGAGATTACAAAATTGAACAGGTTAATGATTCCTGAGGTATGTCTTAATTGTCACTCTGATAGAACAATTGAGAAAAAATACAATCTTCCAGGGATTGAATTTATACAGGCATTCAGAAACAGCGTTCATGGAAGGGCCCTCTATAATCTTGGGCTAATAAATGCGCCCGTATGCAGTAATTGTCACAATTCTCATCTTGTCCTTCCACATGATGACCAATCCTCTTCAATTCATAAAAAGAACATCCCAGAACTCTGTGGAAGATGTCATTTATCTGAAAAACAGGAGTACCTCAATAGTATTCACGGAATAGCATTTCAAGAGAATCTTAAAGAAGCGCCTGTCTGTATTGATTGTCATGGAGAACATACAATTTCAGTCATCACTGACCCTAATTCAAGAATATCTCCTAAGAATCTACCAAACACATGTTCAAAATGCCACGACAATGTTGCTATTGCTGAAAAATTCGGGTTCAAATCAAAACGCTTTACCACATACCTTAATACATTTCATGGTGTGGCAAATGTCTACGGTTTAACAACCGTTGCTAACTGTTCCTCCTGCCATGGGTATCATTCAGTTTTGCCCTCTTCTGATCCACGCTCAGCGACACATCCTGAGAATATTCCAGAGACATGTGGGAAATGTCATCCGGGCGCTGGCATTAATTTCGCAAAGGGTCCTGTCCATGTTGAAGCAATACCCACTGTCTCAAAACCTGTATATTACGTAAGGACATTCTACAAATGGTTTATCGGGATTCTGTGTGTTATGTTCCTGATTCACATGATAGTAGATTATGCCGGCTACAGGAAGAAGAAAAAGTCATTTGCAAAGGAGATAAAAATTGACGAATATGAAAAACCATGAAAATAAAAATAATGGCTTTGTGGAAAGGATGAATTTAAACTTTCGCATTCAACATATGATTCTATTTCTCTCACTTATAATCCTTGCAATCTCTGGACTCGCCCTCTATTTTCATAACACCTGGTTTGGTAAATTACTGATCGCGCTTGAGGGTGGAATTGAAGCAAGAGGAAAAATCCATAGGGTATCCGCAGTGGTATTAATATTGTTATGTATTTATCATCTCCTTTACATACTCTTTTCAGAGAAGGGACACAGTGAATTCTATAAAATCATCTTCCGTCTGCAGGACTGCAAGGATTTTGTGATTGACATCCTATATTCTCTCAATCTATCCGAAAAATATGCTGAATTTGAAAAATACAGTTATAGGGAGAAGTTCCAGTACTGGGGCGTCGCCACAGGTGTATTGATAATGACATTCACAGGACTTATCCTCTGGTTTGAAAACATCTCAATGTCACTGATTCCAAAATGGTGCATTGATTTGACATTTGTAATACACGGAGGTGCAGGACTTGTTATATTCTTTTTACTTTTTATCTGGCATCTCTATGATGTCCATCTATCACCATTTAATTTCCCTGTTGACTGGTCCTGGCTCACAGGAAAAATCTCCCTTGAAAAACTCAAAAAGACGCATTATAAGGAATTCCTGAAGATTACAGGAGAGAAAAAGTGAAAATTGTGCGGTTATTTTTTCTAACTGCATTTATACTTACACCTGTAGGATTAAGGGCAACCCTCACAATACAAAAATGCATGATATGCCATGGAAAGATCGGCTTTAAAAAGGTTGAAGAGAGCGGCAAGGTCAAGAAGCTTTATGTCAATCTTTCAGTTATTGAAAAATCAGTTCATAAAAAGAAAAGTTGCACTGATTGTCACGCTGATGTAGTTGAGATTCCACACAGGCAAAGGCCAGAAAAGGTAAAGTGTGTCCGATGTCACTATAAGGGCAACCCGGAAGGCGCCCCTCAATCGGATAAATATCTTGAATATCAAAACAGCATCCACGCAAGGGCACTTGAAAAGGGCAACCCCAAGGCACCTGCCTGTCAGGAATGCCATGGCAATCATGATATCAGGCATACAAAGGATGTCCTGTCAAGAGTAAGTAGGTTTAATGTAGCCAGAACATGTGGCACCTGTCATATAGATGTTTTTGCACAATATATTACCAGCATTCATGGGAAGGCATTGCTTCTTGAACATAAAACTGAGGCACCAAACTGCAGTGATTGTCACGGCGAACATAATATATTATCTCGGGCAGATCCAGAATCAACAGTAAACCCGCTTAATATTGTAAAGACCTGTGCCAACTGCCATGAGTCAGTGGATATTGTAGGCAAATATGGAATTGAGACGACACAGGTAGCACTTTATGAACACAGTTTTCACGGAATCGCAGTTAAGTTTGGTTCAAAGACCGTTGCGAATTGTGCCTCCTGTCACGGAACGCATAACATTCTACCTCCGGAGGACCCTGACTCTCCTGTCAATATAGAGAACATTCCAAAGACATGCGGACAACCTCAGTGCCACCCTGGAGCAAATAAAAATTATGCGAAAGGTAGAATTCACGTGAATCCAAAAAGTAAAGAATCAGGCGTTATTTTTTACACTGGTTTATTTTTCAAATACCTGACCATACTTACCATTGTTGCGCTTATTACTCATATTCTGCTTGATTTGAACCGGAGGTCAAAGGAATGGAGGGACCAGAAGAAAAAACAGTGAAAAAAATCTTTGAAAAACCATTAATAGAGGAACCCTCTCTAAATGAAATAATGGAGGAAGTTATCGCAAGGATTCAATCATTATTGTTTAAAGAAGATAAAAAAATACCTGAAGACATAAAACAAAAGGTTATTAAGGAAATCACTGATAAACTCCCTGAAATAATATCCAGAAGAATGAATAAGATAAAAGAGGAAATTATCCTGGAATCAATAAATCTGGCTATTACTTCCAGAAAGGAACTGCTTACATTATACAGGAAAGAAGAGAAAAAGAAAGAAAGGGAAGAGATGTTCCTCCGTTTCAATATCCATTTCCGGATTCAACACATGATGCTTTTTACCAGTGTAATACTTCTGATTTTAAGTGGTTTACCACTGAAATTTCCTGATTTTTCGCCCCTCTCTTTTCTCGTTGATGTTTTCGGCGGCATTGAGAGCACACGGATTATCCATAGAATAGCTGCATCACTGCTGGTCTTTTTCATGGTTTATCACACCCTTTATACAATCTTTCACCCTGAGGGAAGACGAGATTTTATTCTTCTATTACCATCGCCAAAAGATGTCAGGGATGTCCTGCAGAATCTTCGGTACTTTTTGGGAATTACTGATGAAAAACCGAAGTTTGGCAGGTTCTCTTATGTTGAAAAGTTTGATTACTGGGCTGTTTACTGGGGATGCGTAATAATGATTGGTTCTGGAGCATTAATGTGGTTTCAGGAATTATCTTTGAAAATACTTCCAAAGTTTGTTCTTGATGCTGCAAAGGAAGCACACAGCGATGAGGCGATACTCGCAACACTTGCTATTGTTATATGGCATTTTTATAATGTCCATTTCAACCCGGATAAATTCCCGGGTAGTTTAACATGGTTACACGGAAGAATCACAAAGGAAGAAATGATGGAGCATCATCCCCTTGAATATGAGGAAATTATGAAAAAAAGAAAACATATAACAGATAATAGAGAACAAACATAAGAAAATGACAATGGTCCAATTTCGTGAAATAATCAAAAACTGGTGGAAGAACAAAAGCGACCTGACCAGGGGTATTTTAATTGGCTTTTTGATCATCGTTGGATTGTTTTTTATAATAAATCTCACCTTCTTCGCTACCTCACACTTTCCTTCCTCCTGCAATGCATGCCATATAATGAAACCATATTACGAGAACTGGAAAACATCTGTTCACAATACAGCCGGATGTATTGAATGCCATCCATTCAGACCTGGATTTATAACAACAGCAATACTGAAATACCTTACTGGCACCTATAATCCAAGACCTCATGCAATTGTAGAGGACAGGTCTTGTCTTAAATCTGGCTGCCATAACGAACGGCTCAAGAACAGCAAAACGACATTCAAGGGCAGTATAATCTTTGATCACGACATTCATATAAGCAAAACAAAACGGGGAGAAAATTTAATATGCACAACCTGCCACTCTCAGATTGTTCAGGGAGAACATATTTCCGTAACAGAAAAGGTCTGCTTCCTCTGCCATTTCAAGGGCGCTGCTAAAGATCAATCAATCACCGGCTGTCCCTCTTGCCATGGAATGCCTAAAAAGATTGTTGAACATGAGGGATTCTCCTTCAGTCATGAATCCTATTTAAGGATCGGCATTGGATGCAACCAGTGCCACACAGAGGTCTCATCAGGTGATGGAAATGTCTCTGAAGAGAAGTGTCACTTCTGTCACATCCCGCGAGAAAAATCAGACGTTGGCTTCACCCAACTTCATCAAATTCATGTCACAGAGAAAGCAATATATTGTTTCAACTGCCATGAGGAAATAAAGCACGGAAGCATTCGTCTCGTCCAGCCCTTTGAAGTCCGGTGCGAATCCTGCCATCACAGAAAACATTCCCCGCAGAAAGAACTTTATATAGGGGTAAGCGGAAAAGGTGTTACTGACACCCCGAGCAGGATGTTTGCAGCTCAGGTCAGCTGCGACGGATGCCACACGCACTCTAATGGAAAAAGTGATAGATACAAAGCAATAAAAAATGCCTGTGTTAACTGCCACGGCAAAAAATATGATCTTATGCTGGATGATTGGAAGAGAGAGATAAATTCTGCTCTTGATTATGTATCCAATCTTATGAAGGACACAGAAGAATTGCTTAAGAAAGATTTTCTTAAGAAGAAAAAGTACGAAGGCACAAGGAAATTACTTGAAGATGCCCTGTTCAATTATAATTTCGTCAGGGATGGCAGGGGCGAACATAATGTAGAATATGCAGTAAAACTGCTTGCATCATCAATGGACCAGTACGAAATTGCGAAAAAATCAATAAATCCTGGATATTCTCCAACTACAAGACCGGATGTCTTGAGGGAGCCGGATGGATATTGTGCAAAACTCTGCCACAACAGATTGGGATTACCGGAGAAGAAATTCTTTGATGAAATGCATATTGAATTCCCACATCGCCTCCATTCAGAAGAGATGGACCTTGGCTGTGCAACATGTCATTCTCCTGAAAAGCATAAAATGCGAATCATAACAAAAGATGGGTGCATGAACTGTCACCACAAGGGAGAGGAACCCAATTGTCTACAGTGCCACCCGCTTCAGACAGAACTATACAGGGGCGACTTCAGGAATAAGAAGATTATTCCTGATGTAATGTTCTCTGCGGGAGTTGCATGCATTGATTGCCATAACCTGAAGGAGAAGGCACATACAGTGGAGACACTTAAGGATAAATGTGTTGAATGCCATGAAGCGGGATACGATGACCTCTTGATTCAATGGGAAAAGGACCTCCTTGAGAAAGAGAGCATTCTTACACTCAAAGTTAGTGAGTTGAAAGACAAAATAGAATCAATCAAACTTCTTGGGAAGGAACTCCCAAAAAACAGTGAGAATTTGCTGAGAAGGGCTGAGTTAGTTCTGAAAGCAACCGGCGAAGGCAGGGGCGTGCACAACTATAACGAGAGTATAAGGTTGATGGAAGAAACGGGGAGGGAGATTGAGGATGCTCTAAAAAAATAGTTATAAAACTCCTTAGCAAGATTTCCTTGACACCGCAATACTTATTGATGTAGATTTTATATTTACAGGCACGTAGCTCAGGGGTAGAGCGTTCGTTTGACATGCGAAAGGTCGGCGGTTCGAGACCGCCCGTGCCTAATTTGAGTTAACCAGTTATTAAGTTTTTAATTTACAGGGTTTTCAATATATCTTGACATTTATTCTGTAATAATTTATACTCTAATAAAAAATGGAAGTTGTATATAACAAAAAAGGCCTGCCAGTGAATGTCGGTTATCTCCCATTATAAAATTCTTATGTTAAAATCATAAAAAGGAAATATTTAATGGCACAAAGCGCTTCTGAAAAATTATTTGCTCAAGATATTTCTCTCAAAGAGAGAGTAATTGCAGTAAAGGTAAATGGAATACTAAAAGACCTTAACACACCTGTTCAAAAGGACGACTCCATAGAACCAGTTTTTTACGATTCTCCTGAGGGAATAGAAATTCTCAGACACAGCACATCCCATGTAATGGCACAGGCGGTCAAACGATTGTTCCCCTCCGCTAAGGTTACCATAGGACCATCTACTGAAGATGGTTTCTATTATGATTTTTATTATCCCCCTGGCTTTAAACCTGAGGATATTGAAAAAATAGAAAAAGAGATGAAGAAAATCATCAAAGAGGGTCTAAAGTTCACTAGAAAAGAAATGAGCAAAAAAGAAGCCACTGAATTTTTTAAAAAAATAGGAGAGTCCTACAAGATTGAAATAATCAACGAGATACCTGAAGAGATTGTCTCTATTTACGAGCAGGGTGAGTTCACTGACCTCTGCAGAGGACCACATCTTCCTTCTACAAACTTCATAAAACATTTTAAACTCCTGAGCATAGCAGGTGCATACTGGCGCGGTGACGAAAGCAGGGAGATGTTACAGCGAATCTACGGGACAGCATTCCCGGAGGAATCACAACTGGAAGAGTATCTCCATCTCCTGGAAGAAGCAAAAAAGCGCGACCATAGAAAACTCGGTAGAGAACTTGATTTGTTCAGTATTGATGAGGGCATTGGCTCCGGACTTATTTTATGGCACCCGAAGGGCGCAATTGTCAGAAAAATTATTGAGGACTTCTGGAGGGAGGAACATATTAAATATAATTATCAAATTATTTATACTCCTCATATTGCGCGATTACATCTCTGGGATATAAGCGGACATACACAATTTTACAGGGAGAACATGTATTCCCCTATTGACATTGACGGCGTTAAATTTCAGTTAAAGCCGATGAACTGCCCATTCCACATTACAATATATAAATCGCAGATAAGAAGTTATCGCAATTTACCAGTCAGGTTCGCTGAACTCGGAACGGTTTACCGCTATGAAAAGACCGGCGTCCTACATGGACTTCTTCGCGTTCGTGGATTTACACAGGATGACGCCCATATCTTTGTCACCCCTGAACAACTTGAAGAAGAGATACTTGAGGTAATCAGATTTACGATTTACATGCTAAAGACCTTTGGATTCTTAGAATATGATGTCTTTCTCTCCACAAGACCTGAAAAATTCGTGGGTTCCGTTGATAACTGGGAAAGGGCTACAAATGCCTTGAAAGCGGCACTTGAAAAATTAAATATAAATTACCATGTTGACCCTGGCGAAGGCGTTTTTTATGGACCAAAGATTGATATAAAAATCAAGGATGTTCTGGGAAGACCCTGGCAGTGCTCCACGATTCAGGTTGACTTTAACCTTCCGGAAAAATTTGATGTTACATACATTGATAAAGACAATCAGAAACACAGGGCTGTAATGATTCACAGGGCTCTTATGGGTTCTCTGGAAAGGTTCTTTGGAGTGCTTATTGAACACTATGCCGGTAATTTTCCTCTCTGGCTTGCTCCTGTCCAGACTGCAGTAATTCCTGTCTCAGAAAAGTCACTTGACTACGCAAAGGATATAAGCAAGCGTCTGAAAGAGGCACAGATTAGAGTTGAAGAATTCTTTGAAAATGATAAACTTGGATATAAAATAAGAAATGCTGAATTAAAAAAGATACCGTATATTGTTGTAGTGGGTGAGGAAGAAAAGAAAACGAAAACACTCTCTGTAAGAGAGAGGGTTGAACATAAAGAAAAGAGAGGGATATTGCTTGAAAATTTTATAGAAACAATTAATAATAAAATTAAATTAAAACAATAGGAGGTCTGACTGGAAAAAAGTTTCTTTGTTAATCAAAAAATAAAAAGCCCCAGGGTCATGCTTATTGACGAAGAGGGCAAACGGCTCGGTATATTCGCATTACAGGACGCATTACGGCTTTCCGCTGAACGAGGATACGATCTCGTTCAGGTCGCTGACAACACTGATCCGCCGGTATGTAAATTAATGGACTTCGGGAAATTCAAGTATGAGATGAAAAAGAAATTACATGATGCGAAGAAAAAACAAACTCAGATAAAAATAAAGGAGATAAAATTGAGACCTGCTACAGGTGAACATGATTTGAATTTTAAGATTGAACACATAAAGCGATTCCTTCAGGAAGGGAACAAGGCAAAAATTACAGTGGTACTTCGTGGGAGAGAAATGATGTTTAAAGGACTTGCAGATGCTGCAATGGAACGGGTATTAAATGCGATTAAGGATATATCCATTATAGAATCACCGCCGCGCCTTGAAGGCAGGAGTTTATATGCGATAGTAGCCCCACAGAGGAGGAAATGATATGGCTAAAATAAAATCTCATAGTGGTGCGCGCAAGCGATTTAAGGTTACGGGAAAAGGCAAGATAATGAGACGGGTTACAGGAAGACGTCACCTTCTTGAATGTAAATCCGGGAAGACATCCCGAAAAAAAAGAGAATACAGACAGTTGGAACCAGGTATTGCAAAAAAGATCAGGAAGACAATTCCTTATGGAGTATAAAATTTTCAGGAGGTAAAAATGCCGCGAGCAAAAGGTGGATTCAAAACACGACGGAGAAGGAAAAAGTATATAAAGGCAGCAAAGGGATATTGGGGCAAAAAGAGCAAATTATATACATTTGCTCGAGAGGCAGTTGAAAAAGGGCTCCAGTATGCTTACAGAGACAGAAAGGCAAAGAAAAGAAATTTCAGAAATCTCTGGATAGTCAGAATTAACGCAGCAGTCAGGCCACATAATTTATCTTACAGCAGATTTATCTGTGCCCTCAAGAAAGCGAATGTTGAGATTGATCGAAAGGCACTCGCATATCTTGCTGTCAATGATCCTCAGGCATTTAGTGAGTATGTAAAGGTTGCAAAAGAGAATCTTTGAAAAATGGGTGATTCTGAAAATATTGAGCAGATCAAAAGTAAACTGAATGACACAAAATTAAGGGCTATTAAGGAGATAAGCTCAGCAAAATCAACGGAGAACCTGAAAGATATTAAAGCGAAATACATCGGCAGGACCGATGGTGAAATTACTCTTTTTCTCAGAGGATTAAAAAATTTTAAAGAGGATCTCAGGCCCCTTCTGGGCCAGGAAGCAAACAGAATCAAAAATGAAATTGAATCAACAATAGATGAAAAATTACAAGAATTAAAAAAAATTGAAGAACAAAAACTGCTGGAGGCACAGTGGCTCGATCATACCCTGCCTGGAAGAAGGGCCCCATCAGGGAAAATTCATCCTGTAACACAGATTATTACAGAGATTGTGGAAATTTTTAAACTCATGGGGTTTGAAGTCAGGGAGGGTCCTGAAATTGAGACGGACTATTATAATTTTGAAGGACTCAACATACCAAAAAATCACCCTGCAAGGAACATGCATGATACCTTCTATCTTCCGGACAGTTTGCTTTTAAGAACTCATACTTCGCCTGTCCAGTTAAGGGTTATGGAAAAGACAGAACCACCACTTAAAGTTATAGTTCCAGGAAAGGTCTATCGCAGAGACTCTGACATAAGTCATTCGCCAATGTTTCATCAGGTGGAGGGTTTTTTGGTGGACAGCGGGGTCTCATTCGCCCATCTCAAGGGTGTCCTCACAGAATTCTTGATGGCTTTCTTTGGCAAAGGCACAAGAAGCAGATTTCGTCCGAGTTACTTTCCCTTTACAGAACCAAGCGCGGAGGTTGATATACAGTGTATCCTGTGTTCCGGTAAAGGTTGTCGTGTCTGCAAAAATATGGGCTGGCTTGAGGTCCTTGGCTGTGGCATGATCCATCCAAAGGTACTGAAAAATGTGAGGTATGACCCGGATAAATTCAGCGGGTTCGCCTTTGGCCTTGGCGTGGAGCGATTTGCTATGCTGAGATACCGTATTGACGATATACGTCTGTTTTTTCAGAATGACATCAGATTTCTGGAGCAATTCTAATGAAATTAAATACTGAGTGGTTAAAAAGTGATTTCGGAATTAATTTATCTGATGAGGAATTGATTAGCACCCTGACAAACATTGGCTTTGAGGTTGAATCGGCGATAAAGTTTGAGGACTTTACCATTCTTGATGTGAATATTACCCCAAATAGGGGTGATTGTATGTCCCACGCAGGAATCGCAAGAGAATTATTAGCCCTATCAGGCAAAAAACTACAACAAAAAAGAATCGTTTTAAAAGAATCACAGGAGGAAGTCAGTAAATATATCTCAGTAAATGTAATGGACAAAGACCTCTGTCCCAGATATTGTGCAAGGATAATTAAAGACATTAAGGTTCAGGACTCGCCTGATTGGCTTAAAAAACGCCTGGAATCTATAGGAATAAGGTCAATCAATAATGTTGTTGATGCTACGAACTACACTCTTATGAAAATAGGCCATCCCCTCCATGCTTTTGACCTTGACAGGATAAAGGGTAATAAAATAATTGTCCGAAGAGCAAAAACAGGAGAAAAATTAAAAACCCTTGATGGCGTGGAAAGACAACTCTCACAAAAAAATCTGGTGATTGCTGATGGGGAGAAACCAATTGCCCTGGCAGGTGTAATGGGAGGGGAAAATACAGAGGTCTCCTTATCAACTACTAGTATACTTCTTGAGGCTGCTGTATTCTCACCAGAATCAATACAGGAGACCTCAAAGGAATTAAAAATTGAGACAGAGTCATCAATAAGGTTCAGCAGGGGGATTGATTTTGAAGGAACCATATACGCCCTTGACCACACAGCAAAGATGATACAGAAACTTGCAGGTGGAACAATACCGAGATCTTCTATAGATATCTGTGCTGGCAGACATCTGAAACGCACTATAACATTTTCTGTTGATACAGTAAAATCTTTCCTTGGAATTAATATAAAGGGGAAGGAAATTATAAAAATACTCAATGCGTTAAATTTTAAAACAACTAAAAAGAATAAAAATATTACTGTCTTAGTTCCGTCTTACAGAAATGATATTTCATTCCCTGCCGATATTTACGAAGAGATCGCAAGACACTATGGATACGACCGCATACCACTGACAATTCCATCTGAAAAACTTTACAGGTCCCCTGAAGTAACAAAAAATATCTTAAAAATAATAAGAGAAAAAATGCAATCCATGGGTTTTATAGAAGTTATAACATATAGTTTTATAAACCCTGATTACAGAGATAAACTATTACTTAAGAACTATAATTCCACCATAACTATGCTAAACCCACTTTCTCGGGACCGCTCTGTTATGAGACCCTGGCTAATTCCTGGATTGCTTGAAGCTGCTGAATATAATATAAATCATGGTAATAACAACCTCAGATTATTTGAAACAGGGAGGGTATTCCATTATAACTCATACAGAACCTGCGTAGAAGAAGAACACCTGGCTGGATTGATAACAGGTTTTGCTGAAAATGAATGGTATGCCCCGAAAAGGACTGCGGATTTTTATGATATCAAGGGAATAATTGAGGAGATATTGGGAATCTGGAATTTATCTTTAGTTACAGAGCAGGGGAAGGAGCCCTATTTAGTTCCCTCTGTATCTGTTGACATATTTGCAAATGGCGAGAAATTAGGTATCGCAGGGGAGATTATGCCAGAGGTAAAAGAAAGAATTGGAATCAAAGGTCCCTGTATTATCTTTGAGTTGAACATAAGCAATTTACTCCAGAAAAAAATCCCAACCCCTGAATTTAAACAAATTCCACGACTCCTTGCACTTGAGCGGGATATTTCTGTTATCGTAGATAAGAAGATTCAAGGTAGGTTATTAATTGATACGCTCATGGGGTCATCTAAACTTATCAGTAATGTGAAAATTTTTGATGTCTATGAAGGGAAAAATATTCCGCCGGGCAGAAAAAGCATTGGAATAAGAATACAGATACAGCCAGCAGAAAAAAATTTGACAGAAGATGAGATTGATAATATTATATTAAATGCAGTAAAAATTTTAGAACAGAATTTTAATGTTGAATTAAGGGGAACAGTTTATGACAAAGGCAGACCTTGCTGAAAAGGTTTATCAAAAAATCGGCTTCTCAATAAATACAGCAAACAGGATTGTTAATGAAATTTTTGACATTATTAAAGAAGCATCAAGAAAGGGCGAACAGGTTAAAATTTCGGGTTTCGGTGTTTTTGTCGTCAGGAAAAGAAAGGGTAGAGTTGGTCATAATCCAAAAACAGGTGAAAAGGTAAATATTTCGCCATTAAAAATACTTAAATTCAGACCTGCAAACACACTTAAGAAGAAAGTTATAAAAATGGGGGGACAAAAATTATGAAGGGCATCCCTGATAAACTATATTTTAAAATTGGTGAGGTAAGTGAAATAACAGGCGTTAAACCATATGTGCTAAGATACTGGGAAACAGAATTTAACATAATTGAACCACTTAAAGCAAAGAGTAAACATCGGCTCTACAGGAAAAAGGATATAGAATCCATCCTGATGATAAAAAAATTGCTTTATGAGGATAAGCTGACTATCGCAGGAGCCAGAAAAAAATTAACGGAATTGACCGAGGGACAAAAAAATATTCACCGGGAACCGCAAGGACTGAACCTTAAGAAAATTATCGCTGAACTTACTGAAATACGGGATTTACTGGCTCAATGAATATTTCGGGGCGTGGCGCAGCCTGGTAGCGCACTCGTTTGGGGTGCGAGTGGTCGGCCGTTCAAATCGGCTCGCCCCGACCATATAAATCATCAGCCTATTGCTTATCCTGATTAAGATTATATCCACGCACCTGGCAGGAAAGAGAAAGTCATTTCTCTCTCAACCTCGGTGATACCTTTGCAACCAGCCAGTCAGTGAATGAGGGGAAAAATTTATTCATAAACACAATAAATTTACCACCCGCAGTAATTACCTCTTCCCTCTTCTTTTTATAAATTGCATTAATGATTACCTCTCCACATTCCTCTGCAGTCATTTTTCTTGACTCCTTTGAAAATATCGCCTTTGTATCTCCTGCTCTCATTGCATGGTCAGGAAAGTCCGTCTTAATCAGCCCCGGGCTGATTACCGTTACATAAATATTATATGGCATCAATTCAATGCGCAAACTCTCTGAAAGGGCATGGAGAGCAAATTTCGTCATTGCATAACCACCCACTCCCGGCATAGCACGCCTGCCTGCAACACTTGATATATTAACTATATGTCCTGAACCCTGCTTTTTCATAGGAGGTATTACCTCCTGAATGCAATAGAGAGGGCCAAAAATATTTGTCCGGAAAAGTTTCAGAAGCGATTCATCATCAATCTTTTCAATCTCCCCGTAAAGGCCAATACCTGCATTGTTCACCAGTATATCAACCCTTGAAAAATTCTTAATTGTCTCAAGGAAAAGATTTCTAACATCCTCTCTTATAGAAACATCAGTCCGAACATAGATTGCCTTGCCTCCCTTCTTTTTTATATCATCTACTACTACTTTAAGTTTTTCCTCTGACCTTGCAGCAAGCACTACCACTGCACCCTCATCTGCAAATTTTATGGATAATGCCTTCCCTATTCCACTTGATGCCCCTGTTATTACTACAACCTTATTTTCAAATCTTCTCCCCATAATCAGACTATTTCAGGATTTCTCCTTCTGATGCATAGCTTACCATTCTTCTGTATCTCTCCATAAATTTTGGCGGGCGTATACTTTCTTTTACTGTTGACTGTTTTACTACAGCCACCTTCGGAGCAATATTTCCATAAAGAACCACCATTCCACCCCCTCTAAAATACGGTGTATCTACCATTGTATTCCTTTGAATATCTGATTGCCAAGGTATTACATCCCCCAGGAACATATATTAACGGTATGTCAAGACAAGGAACTTCACCAGCAGAGCGTATTCCTTCTTTTACTGACTCAGCAATGCTTCTTAAATGTCTGTGTCCTGGATTGAGTGCTGTCCCAGAGTTTGCAATTCCAATAAAGGGCTTGCTAAACATTCCCTCCAGTTGTTTCAGGCGCTTAGCCATTTCGCTGAAAGCAAGGGAAAGAATGCCGAATTCATCCCTGCTTTTAATTTTTTGTTTGTATTCAAATTTACCCTCTGAAAATTTTTCAATCGCTGATTTAAGTTCGCTTACTGAACTGGCAATGTATCTAGTGATAAGCATGCCTATACCTGCAACGAAAAGTAATCCAACAACTCAAAGGATAATTGTAAATCTGAAAGCACTTTTTACGATATCATTTGCCCTCTTTGTCCTGTTATTCTGGTCAGTTATTGCACTCAATTTTATACTTTTGATTGCAGACATCAGTTCGTCGCGTGTATTCCCTATAAGCGCCTCATATTTCTTTGCCTGACTGGATGCAGGATTTGATAAAAACTTTATACTATCTTTTAATATGTTATCATACTTTATGTAAAGTTCAGCGTTTTTTTTAATTGCTTCATCATCCTGGTCAGGAACTTTTTTTAAATTATCAATAAGTTGAAAAATCTCGTCATTCCTACGCATAAGGAGAGCAAAGGTCTCCGGAGTTCTGATAATAACATATCTCCGTGCATAAAGCTCCTGCGATATCAGCGCCTCAAGAATTTTATCGCTGATCTCAATATTCTGAATGTCCCTGTTTATTATAATTGAATTTTTATTATGAAGGCCTTTTAAACTTATAAGATTGTAAAAAGATGTTGTTATACCAATAATTGCAAGCAATAAATATCCGATTAATATCTTCTCGCCGGTTGTGAAACGAAAAAAATGCTGTAATATTTTCATTATTATTTATATCTTCTTCAATTCAAAAAGCCATCTGCCGGGATTCATAATTCCATCAGGGTCAACCATCTTTTTAATTTCCCGCATCATCATGAGATAGTTTGGGTCAATCTTTTTCAAAAATTTTTTTACTGCCCAGGCAGGTGCTTTATATGGGATAAATCCAGATTCAAGAACCATATCGCAGAGTTCAGAATTGACCTCTGCTACCCTCTTTCTCTCAGCAGGATCCTTTTTATTGAATATCATAATAAATCTCAAAACCCCATAATGTCCGCCCTTCATTGGTCTTGTTACCGTAGTTGGGGGAAAGCCCGCCTTTTTCATTATCCTTTCACCTTCTCGCAGTCCCTGCTCCCATTTTGATGTTGGGCCATAGGTCCCGACCCAGGTCAGTCCACCGCCGGTTGTCTCTATCAGAAAATCAAGCGACATGGGAAAATCTGCAAACTTTGAAAAGTCCGGATTAACTCTGATTAAATCCTTTACCTCAATGGGACCTTCAAGTTCAACACCAGTTGAATTAAATTCCTTAAGTATACTTTTGACAATTTTTTCTTTCGCCTTCATCTCTTCAGAGATATTTCCGGAGTAGTCAAAATAGACATAAAATTCAGGCTCATCAGGGTCTCTTTCCATCGGCTTTTCAATCCCGAGAAGCATCTTCCCTGTAGGCCAGGTCAGCCCACCAATATCATCAAAGATTCTTGCCCTTGAAAATTTCCTCATTATATTAAATCCATCTTCCGCAGAATATGTCAGTATAAAAGCCCTGCGCCTCAACGGAGGATTGGGATAGAGCTGGACAGCCATCTTTGTTACAATTCCAGTGGTGCCCTGCCAGTTGACAAAAATGCCGGTGAGGTCAGGCATGGGTGCGCGCGAAAACCAGTGTGTACTTAGAGCTGCAGCTCCGGTCTTGATTAAGTCACCATTCGGAAGAACCGCCTCAAGGCCACCGATCCATTCGCTCATTGCTCCGTGAAGGAAGGAGAGATTTCCAAGACCGTCCAGGAGACAATTCGCAACAACTGATACATAGGGAGGTGATAGAGGATAACCTATGGTTAAATTTATACCATTCTCGTCCAGATATTTTTTTAATTGTCCGAAGGTAACACCTGGTTCAAGAAGGACATACATTTCATCCCTGTTCACCTCAATAATTCTATTCATCTCCTTCAAATCAAGAACTATTCCGCCTTCCACAGGGATTGCAAGTCCTCCGAGATTCGTTCCAGCAACAACAGGCGTAATCGGAATTTTATATTCACTTGCAAGTTTAACAATTTTTTGAACCTCTTCAGTATTCTTTGGTTTCACAATAAAATCAGGAGTATGGGGCTCTGCTTCCGTCATATCCTCACTATATGGAATGAGATCCTTCTTTTCATAAAGAACCCTACCTTTACCTGTAATGGACTCAAGTCTTCTGATAATCTCCTGCATATTCTCCTTTTAGATTGATAATAATTTTAACAGTGGCAACAATTTCAATATATTTCCACCTATTTTTACATCCCCTTTCAAAAACCTTTTTAAAAGATTCCTTCTAAGTGCAATGTCAACAAAGGCATTTAGCGTTCCACTCACAGATGCATCTGCTTTATCTGAAAATCCCCGCCTGATAAGAACATCACCATCTATAAAACTCAGGTTTGCCTTCATTCTGCCAGCCCTGATATTTATTGAGGAAGATAATTTATTAGCAACGAGCGAAATTTCCTGTATCTCTAAATTTTTTTTAAGCATGCTGGCAAGAATAAGCCCCAGGAGGCTCATGTTTTCAGGATGTTCAATCTTTATCATAAATTATGGCTCCACGCTCCCCAGGGTCGGGGGAATCAGGTGCTTCAACAGACTCCTTCAATATTAATCGCTTGCTACTATTACAAAGCTGGTGGAGGGAATCGGACCCCCGACCTAGCGCTTACAAGGCGCTTGCTCTACCGACTGAGCTACACCAGCGTAAATCAAAATTATACCTTAGAATCAATATAAATTGCAAGAAAAATTCGTCTTACGCCCTCTGCCTGATAACCTCATACATTGCTATTCCTGCTGCAACGCTGGCATTGAATGAAAAACCGCTGAATAATGTTGGTATCTTTACAAGAAAATCACAATTTTTCTCCCTTGTTAAACCAATTCCATGTCCTTCACTACCAATAATTAATGCAATATCTTTCTTAGCATCAAATTGTTTCAATTCAATATCTCCTTCCTCTGTTAATCCTACAATATTGACATTATGTTGTTTTAATTCTGCTATCAGGTGATTAAGATTCTTCACAATGCAAATCTTTAAGTGTTCCACAGCGCCTGATGAGGCCTTGCAGACAGCAGGGGTAACCTTTGCACTTCTCCGTTCCGGTATAAAGACACCATGGACACCACAGAGCAGAGCGCTCCTTGCTATTGCGCCAAGATTATGTGGATCCTCTATGGAATCAAGCACAAGGAAGAAAGCATTTCTTCCAGAAATCGCCCAGTTCTCAAGAACCTCATCCATTTTGCTATATACATAGGGTGTCCCCTCAGCAATAATTCCCTGATGCTCATTATTACCGGTAATTCTGTTCATTTCATGCCTGTCAAGAAATGTTACCTCCATTTTCTTATCCCTTGCCATTCTTTTAATCTCATTAAAATCCCTCTCTGAATTTCTCAATAAAATTAATTTTTTGATGGCTCTCTTTCCTGCTACAATTGCCTCCCTCACAGGGTGAAATCCATAAATAAATTCAGATGTCTGTGTATTTTTCATTATTTCAGAGAATTAACAATTTTTCGCACTATTTCAACCGGATCATTGGCTTTTAAGATAGGTCTTCCAAGGACAATATAATCTATCCCCAGGTCGCGAATTTCTGAAGGTGCAAGGGACCTTTTCTGGTCATCCTTCTCGCTTTTATCAAGCCGTATTCCTGGAGTAACAATAATAAAGTCATCTCCAATTGCATTTCTCACTTCTTTTGCTTCCATAGGTGAACATACAATGCCATCTATCCCACTATCCCTGGCAAATTTTGCAAGGACGAGGACATGTTCCTTTAATTCACGATTAACGCCTGCTATTCTTAAATCCTCTTGAGATAAACTTGTTAGCAGAGTAACTCCTATGACCTTAATATTTTCCCCTGCCTCCTTTTTTGCAACCGTTAACATTTCCATTCCGCCAGATGTATGAACAGTAAGCATGTCAATACCAAAGGACCTCATTTTAGCGACGGTATTGCCAACTGTATTCGGTATATCATGCAATTTTAAATCAAGGAATATTTTGTATCCCTCAGATTTTACTGCTTCTATAATTGATGGACCCTCAGATACAAACAACTGAAAGCCAATTTTTATCCATTGAATAAGCCCCTTCAGGGGACTAATAAATCGCTTCGCTTTATCTCCGCTGTCCATGTCAAGGGCAAGTATAAGTTCTGTCTTCATCACTTTCCCCCTGACTGCTGAAGTTCCTTTACAACTTTAATCAGTTCCTCTCCATCCCTTTCGGAGAGAACCTGGCGGGCTGTAAAGATGTAGAAATTTAGAAGTTCATTTAATCCCCCAAGCAAGAATTGTGTTAACATCAATTCGGAAAAGCCGGCAATCTTGCTCAAATTATCACTCTCCACCAGCTGCATTCTTCTCAAATTCTTAACTATATTTGTTGCATCAAGTTGTCCTGATACATCTATCTGAACGCCATCAAATATCTTTTTATGCTTATCGGAAAGTTCATCAAAGAATGAGGAGAGCGATCCACCTATATTGTAATCTGGAACCACAGCGTGAATTTTATCAACAATATATCTGTAAAGATTATTATATTTGTCTACTGCTGCCTGCATCCTCTTTATCCCTGCATCTTCTTCCTTCTCCTCCTCTCTATCTACTATCTTAACTACTCTTGTTTTAAGTAACTGATAAAGTAGTTTATAAGTATTAAATTCACCAAGCTGTGACCTCCTCACTATTTCATTAACTGATACCCTGCCATCAATACAGGCAAGAATCTTCTGAAAAGCAGGCGTCAATTCAACTGTAATTGGTTCATCAGTCATTGTTATATAAGAATCGCCTGAAGGTATTAATTCTTTTATGAGTTTCCATTCATCAAGCCGCCTGAAGCCCTCCATCAGGATATTCTGGGTATTAAGGGATAGTCTGGTGAGGTCAGGTGGTAAAAAGTCACCCTCAATAAAAAGGAATGTCCCCTCTGTAAATGAAAATATGCTGTAGATAATCTCTTCCAGTTGATATTTCACACCCCACCAGAGGTCCTTGGGCGTTATAAATTTATTTTTCAACAGAATCCCGCCAAACCTTGTTTTCTCATTCATCTGTGCCTCTGCCTGTTTTAACTGTTCTATTGAAATTTTCCCTGTTCTGTAAAGGATGTAGCCCAATCGTTCCTCAGGAAGATTGGAGGACGCAAATACAATCTCGCCTCTTCTGAAATATACGCTCTTCTTGACCTGCTGGGAAACCAGATGTAGAACACCTGTTTTCTGAGTCATGTTGAGGATTGAAAAAAGGTCACTTATAGAGAGTCCTCCAATTTCTCCAATGAATGCTACTCTGCCTTCATTCTTTCTATTCTCTCTTTTTAAAAGGATATAGTCCTCATAAGGGATTATTAACTCATAGGGCTCTCCTTCTGTAATATTCAGTTCCCTTCTTAGGTCATCAGAAAGCGTTAATGCACCATTTTTAACAACCACCTTATCTTTCAAATCTGAACTCCTTTAATAAATCCATCAGTTCCTTCTCCTCTTCCCTGTTAAGATAATGCCTCAATTCAAAAAGTTCAAATTGAAGTAATTCGCTTATAGCGAGGTTAATGAGTTCCTGTCCGCCGTCCTTTATATGCAACTTATTCTTCATAATTTTAGATATATCAATTGAACCATCCTTTTTTAATTCTACTCCATCAAAAATTCCCCTGAACTTTGGCGAAATATTTATAAAAAAGGTATTGAGTGTTTTGTGAACATCCTTGTCAGGTGATTTTGTCTTGATTATTGTATAGATGTCCATCAAAATAGAATTAACATTTCTGAGAAGTTCTTCTGTTTCGTCCTCTTTTCCATATTTATCCACAAAGACCTTTGACCCGGGATAAAGGACCTCTAAGTTAAGCAATCGGACAAGGGCATCAGTAAGTTTACTGTCTTTTAATGCTATAATTTCATTCACTGTCTTCTTAGCCCTCACATAACTTACGACTTCACTCTCTTTCTGGTCTAGCTCCAGATCTGTAATATTTTCTCTTACTCCAAGCAAGATATCAAAGGATGGAAGAAAGAATTCAGGTTTTGCTTTTTTATTTGATTTGCGCAATCCCTTAAGGATGGTATTCATTAAATTAATTGGAATATTTGCTGCAAGGTCAGTAAAATTCCCCTCCTTGAATTCAAAATACCCCGATTCAAACTGAAATAAGCTTAGCACTATCTCCTCTATCTGCACCCTTACACCAAGGAATAAATCCCTGGCTGTAATAAAACCCTTATCCACAAGAATTTTACCAAGTTTTCTTGAAGGAGAAATTTCTTTTGCAGCAATGTTCAACTGCTCTTCTGTAATCTTACCATTCCTGATAAGTGATTCACCGAGCCGGTCATCGTCAATACTGGAGGTGGCAAATACAACCTTCCCGTTCTTAAAATAGAGTGACTTTACTGCCTCTTTAAACATGAATTTTAATATTCCTGTCTTCTGCAGCTTACTCAAAAGGAGCAGCAGATTACTTACAGGTATGCTCTCAATAAACCCCTGTAAAGTTATCATGCCCTCACTCTTTTCATTCATAATAGCAAAACATCCTCATATATTTTTAGAATCCCTGTTTCTGGATCCTTATAATCCAGTAATGATAGACATTATTAATACTGTCTGAAATCTCAACGCCCACAAATATTTCCTTAACAGGAAGTGATGCCATATATGTATAACTTTTTTCTGTTGAACGAACCTCCGTCCTGCAGTAAGAATCTGCACAATCAAAAACCTCCCATTTATAAGAAAGAACATCTCTATCTGGATCCTCCGCATCAACAAAAAAATCTATCTTCTCTGGGGGGTCTGAATCACTCAGTGTAACATTGATAACATGCGTTGCAGGTAGATACTGGAGAATTCTGGGCACATGATTGTTATTTTCTCCATTGCCCGTGGTTTGCAGGTCCTCTGGCATAACACAAGTCAATACAGAAAATATAATACTCATTAAAATTATTATAAATTCCTTCACAAACTTCTAAATCTCCAGGTCATCAAGGGTTAACAACTCTCCTTCACTCAATGAAACTGCCCTTCTGATTCTGTTTTCAAACTCTAAAATATTGCCGGGCCAGTCCTGGCTCTTCAAAAACCTGATGGCATCCGGTGTATAGCCCAGGAGCGCCTTTTTATACTGCTTTGCAAATTTCTCCAGAAAATGACGCGCGAGAAGGTCTATGTCTTCCTTTCTCTCCCTGAGGGGAGGAACCCTTATAACTGACCCCTGGAATAAATTGTAAAGTTCCCTGTTGAATCCGGAACCCTTGACAGCTTCCTCAAGGTCACCAGAGGAAAAGACCAGCCGAACATCCACCTTTTCCGGAGTTGCAGAACCAATCCTTGTAATAAATCCTTCTTTAATTAAACCAAGCAACTTTAATTGCAGGTCGCCGGTGATTTTCTCAGCATCTTCTATGTATAATGTGCCGTTCTTACAAAGATGAACCTTGCCTTTCCTGGTATAGATTGCTCCCGGCAGTCCACCCTTTACTATTCCGAAAAGTTCAATATTAAACTGCAATTCGTTGTAGATTCCTGCTTTGAGTATTCCGAATTCGCCATTTCTCCCGCTTTCCCGGTGAATAGTAAAAGCCACTGATTCCTTCTCGGTCCCTGTCTCTCCAATTATAAGGACAGGCACACTTTCGCTGGCAACTGCCTTTAGTTTTCTGAACATATCCTGCATCACTCCAGAATTTCCAATCAGCGGACCAAGTGTGGATTCACCCAGTTTGTCAAGTAGTTTACTATGCTCAGCTCTGAGTTCACCAAGAAGGGTTGCATTTTCTATGAGAAGCGATGCCTGGGAGGCAAATATTTTCATGACTTCAAGGTCTGCGATATTGAACAGGTTTTTTACGCTCTGACTTCCGAGATAAATTAAACCAAGGAATTTATTCCCTGCTGAGAGTGGAACGCACATAACGGAATGAAGATTTAGATTCATAACGCTTTCAGCATTTTTAAATTCGTCATCGCTGAGTGCATCAGAAACAATGACTGCCTTCTTCTCTCTGATTACCCTTGCTATAATTGTATCACTTAATTTTTCAATGCTATCCTGGAGCAATTCCCGCTTTATACCGTAGGACGATTTTAATCGGATCTTACCATTTTCAAAAAGTAAAAGGAATCCATTATCAGAATGTGTAAGATGCACAACATATTCCATTAATTTCTCAAGAAGGTCGTCAAGAGTATAAGCGGACATCAACCTCTCACTGAAACTGACGACTCTTTCAAGTGCAGGCAGACCTCCGTCATCCTGAACCTGTCTCTCTATCTTCCTCTTAAAGTTTTGAGCAAAGACAATTCTTCGTTTACCAATATCAATAAAACTACCGTTATTCAGCACCCCTCTGTTTACCCTTTTCCCATCCAGCATTATAGTTATATCTGGCTCCGCTCCTGCAACCCTGAATCTCTCTCCATCAAAAGAGACATGACAATGAATTTCTCTTACATCCTGCGATTCAATCTGCAGGTCGCATGTTTTGGATGAGCCAATGGTTGTTATATGAGAGCCCAGTTCAAACTCCTCAGCAGTTCCATTCTCCTGATTGATAATAATAAAATGGGGCATAGATGATATTTTACCATCTTTTGAAGAATTGTGCAATTATAAGGGATTAACTAACTCTCTTCCTCTTTACAATTATCCCCCTTATTCTTCTCAGAATTACATAGAGATAAAACATTCGCTCCCAGTAAACCCTTTTATTGACATCTTCCAGATAAAGGTTGATAAAATCTGCCCTGAACTCATGTAAATCCATCTTCCCCACATCAAAAATCCTCAAGACAAAGGGCAATTTATGAAATAACCTTGCCCTGTTTAGGTCGACGAGATAAAATACCGGTTTACCATCTGAATTTCTCTTCATCAAAAAATTTGTGAGATGAAGGTCCCTGTGCCAGACCCCTGCATCGTGGATTTTCTTCACATACTTTGCAATGTCAGGCAAAATTTCATGCGCCCTCCTGTATCCCTCCGGCTGTTTCTGTAAATATTCTCTCACCGTAATGTAGTTGTCTATACTTTCAGTTATGTAAATGTTCTTTATAACAAATCCAAAAAATCTCCTCACAATTACGCACAGGGGTTCAGGGGTCTCAATGCCATATTTTAGTAAGCGAATTGCTACTTTGAAGGAACGCATCGCCTTTGAAACCCTGAAGGGGCTCAGAAGAAAATGGAGTTTGCTCCTCCATCCAAATGATTTAACAATTAATCTTTCCCCTGATTTTAAAACAACCTCAGCAACGAGATTTGGTGCAGTCATGTAGGAGCGGATAGTGTTCTTCTCAATGAACTCATCCGGTGCAATGAAGAGGTCCCTAAGTTTATTCCTGTAATCACTCCTGCATGTAATTGTGTATTCACTACAACGGAATTTTTCATACCCGGTCATATCTTTATTGTACCAGAATAAGATTATCTTTTCTTGTTAAATCCTTTATTTTATGGCATATTATTATGATATGAAGATTGACTTCCGTAAAAATATCCTTGATTACTTTGAGGAAAGCTCTGCCTTAAAGGTCTCTTTTGCGCAAGAGAACTGGAGGTCTATTGAGGCAGTGGCTAAATGCATAGCGAAAGCGCTGGATAAGGGGAATAAAATCCTTCTCTTCGGCAACGGCGGAAGCGCTGCGGATGCTCAGCATATTGCAGCAGAATTTGTCAACCGCTTCCGGATGGAAAGAAGACCCCTGCCAGCAATTGCTCTGACTACTGACACTTCAATTATCACAAGCATTGGAAACGATTATACCTTTGATGAGGTCTTCTCAAAACAGATTCTGGCTCTCGGGAGAAAAGACGATGTCGCAATTGGAATAACCACGAGCGGAAACTCCAAAAATGTGCTTCTGGGTTTAAGAGAGGCACGGAAGCAGAGGATGAAGACAATAGGATTCCTTGGAAGAGATGGAGGCAAAGCAAAGAATCTATGCGATATTAAAATTATTGTCCCTGCAAAGGATACCTCCTTTATTCAGGAATTACACATCACGACATTCCACATAATCTGCCTCCTGGTGGATGAAATACTTTATGGAAAAAAATGAAATCAATTGATTTCACAAAATTGAAGACATATTCTCTGAAGTCTCGCAAGAGTAAGGTAAGAATTGCGGACTTCTGTTCAGAATATAGAAATAATTCAAGATTTATTGATTTCTTAAATGGTCTTCCGGATATCCTTGCAGGAAAAAACCTAAAGGACCTCATTGAGCGTATTATCAAGGCCAGGAGAAAGGACAGGCATGTTCTTGTGGGCATGGGCGCTCATTTAATTAAGGTGGGACTCTCTCCCATCTTCATCCAGGCGATGAAAAAAAACATTATAACGGGCATCGCAATGAACGGCGCATGCCTTGTTCACGATTTTGAAATTGCCTTCGCTGGTAAGACATCAGAGGATGTGGACAGCGCTATAAAGGATGGAAGTTTCGGAATGGCTGAGGAAACAGGAAGAATGATTAATGAGGCAATCATAAATGGTGTTAAAAACGGTTCTGGAATTGGCAGGTCTGTGGGGAAGATGATTTACGAAGGGAAGCCAAAATATTTCAACCTGAGCATACTCGGAAACGCATACAACCTTGGAATTCCTGTGACAGTTCATATTGCTCTCGGCACAGACATTATCCACTTCCACAGAAGTGCAGAGCCAGAGGCAATCGGAAAGGGGACAATAATTGACTTTAAGAAGTTCACAGAACTTGTTGCAGAACTTTCAGGCGGCGTATTTATAAACATTGGATCAGCAGTAATTATCCCTGAGATATTCTTAAAGGCAATAACAATTGCCCGCAACCTTGGCAACAGTGTATCAAATATTACAACAGCCAATATTGATTTTATCCAGCATTACAGACCTCTGACAAATGTCATCCGCAGACCAACACAGGGAAAAGGCACAGGCATATCATTAACAGGACATCACGAAATCATGGTGCCACTCCTCTTCTGGGCTGTTATGGAGAAATTGAATAAAAGGCCCTGATGTATTATTATCCGGTTTTCCTCAACATTGTTAATAAAAAATGCGTAGTGATTGGCGGAGGAAATGTTGCTGAAAGGAGAGTAAAAGAACTGATACGATGTGGCGCAAGGGTATGCGTCTATGCAGAAAAAATAAGCAGGGAAATTACAAATCCTCGAAAAAGAATAAAAATTTATAAGAGTTATTCTCCGGCAATTCTGAAAGGTGCGACTCTCCTCTTCATTGCAACTGATGACCACAGATTCAATCAGAGGGTACTGGAGGACGCAAAGAGAGAAAAACTTCTCGTTAATGTCTCTGATGACCCATTAAACTGTATGTTTATCGTTCCATCCATAATTCGCAAGGGCGACTTTACCATCGCCATAACTACCGGCGGGAAGGCACCTGCCCTTTCAAAGGCAATAAGAAAGGTCCTTGAGGAGCAATTTGGAAATGAATTCATCCTTCTTATGAAAGGCATTGAAGCATTGCGAATTAAAGTCAGGAAAAGATTGAATAAAAGTGCGGACAGGATTAAAATATTTAAAGAGAGCCGACTTGAAAAATTTCTAAAGAATATTATGGGTAAAGAAAAGAGAGAAGAATATATTAAAAATTATCTCAAACAGGAAGAGAGAAGAATAGAAAAGATACTCGGGAGCAAAAAATGAGCATTATAGCATTTACAATTATATTTTATTCCATCTCCCTCCTTTTTTATTTATTTTATCTTGTCTTTCCAAAGAAACAACTCAGCATTGCTGGCTATTTTTCCCTATTGATTGCCTTTATCTTTCATGTGGTTTATCTTGTAACGAGAATTTCAATTGAGGGCTATTTCTTCTCAAGCACATTTCAGCAATCACTATCGGTCTTTGCCTGTCTCCTCATTCTCTTATTTTTAATAATCCAGCGGTTTTACACGCAACCCATACTCGGAAGCATTTTTCTGCCGGTAGCAATGATTCTTTTTATCTTCGGGCTAACATTCACAGGAAAAACGCCTCAGGAAATCAAAGGGGTCTGGTTTCCCCTCCATATAATCCTTACCTATGCAGGATATTCCTTTTTTTCCCTATCATTTCTCGCTGGAATCTTTTATATTATTCAGGAGAAGGAACTTAAGGGGAAACACATCGGGAGAATCTTCAGACGCCTACCTCCACTTTCTGTTATGGACGAGATGAATTTAAAATGTATTACTTACGGTTTTCCACTCCTCACCCTTGGCATCATTACAGGAGCAATCGGAGCACAGAAGGTCTGGGGAACATACTGGTCATGGGACCCCAAGCAGACCTGGTCTTTTATTATATGGCTTCTTTATGCAGCCCTTCTGCATACGAGATTTGTCACCGGTTGGAGAGGGCAGAAGATTGCAATTGCTTCAATAGCAATATTTTTTGTCTTATTATTTACATTTATCGGAGTGAATTATCTCTTTCACGGCTTACATAGATTCTAAATGCATGAAAATTTTCACATTCTTGTCCTCGGATTGAGTCATAAAAGCGCACCTGTTGAAGTCAGGGAAAAACTTGCCATTTCACCAGTAAATATCGGCCCATTTCTCGAAAAACTTGTAAAACAGGACTCTATAAAGGAGGCTTTAATAATCTCAACCTGCAACAGGGTTGAGATTTATTCTGTTGTCAGAAATCTATCAGAGGCAATTGAAACAGAAAAAAAGATGCTCTCCGATGCGCAGAATACTGAGGTTTCAGATTTTGAGATATTCCTTTATGCCTACTCTGGCATTGATGCAGTGCGTCATATATTCAGGGTTGCGAGCAGTATTGATTCAATGATAATTGGCGAACCCCAGATTCTCGGGCAGGTAAAGGACGCATACAGACACTCAATAAGTGCGAGAACAGCCGGACCGATTCTCAACAAGTTAATGCACAGGGCATTCCATGCAGCAAAGAGGGTCCGGACAGAAAGCGGTATCGGCAGGGCAGCAGTATCAGTGAGCTATGCAGCGGTGGAACTTGCTTCAAAGATTTTCGGGTCACTGGAAGGGAAAAAGGTACTCGCAATGGGAGCGGGAGATATGGGGGAACTTGTTATCAAGCACCTCATACAGAATAATGTTGGAGAAATTTTTGTTACAAACAGGACCTACTCAAGGGCGGAAGAACTTGCTCGGGCTTTTAATGGACACCCAATACCTTTTGAGAATTTAATAAACGTTCTTAAAGATATTGACATATTAATCTGTTCTACCGGTGCGCCGCATTATCTTATAACGCCGCAGAACATAAAAGAGATAATACCATTGAGGAATTACGCACCCATGTTCTTTATTGATATATCTGTCCCGAGAAATATTGATCCGGAGATAAACAATATAGAGAATGTCTATCTTTACGATATTGACGACCTTCAGGAAGTAGTATGGGGAAACATTAAAAAAAGGGAAGCGGATGCAAAGATTGCCGAAGGAATAATAGAGGAAGAGGTAAATGCCTTTTTTAGATGGTTTGAGGAATTAAAAATTGTGCCCACCATTGTATCACTTAAAGATAAGGTAATGCAGCTGAGCGAAGAAGAGCTGAACGAGGCAATTTCAAAACTAAAGGGTATCAGTGAAGAACAGAAAGAGATTATCAGAAATCTTACTGAAGCAACGATAAACAAAATTCTCCATCTCCCCATCACTGCACTTAAAAAGATGCAGCACAATGGAGAAAGTTATATTTATATGGATGCTCTCAAAAAATTATTTGGACTGGAAGGAAACGAGTATGACGAGAAAAATACGGATAGGAACAAGAGGAAGTAAACTCGCGCTAGTTCAGGCAGAGTCAATAAGAAAGGCAATTTATGAAAAACATAAAATTGACTGTGCACTGGTAAAAATAAAGACCACCGGAGACAAAATCCTTGACAGTCCCCTTGCAAAGATCGGCGGAAAGGGGCTCTTTGTAAAGGAGATTGAAGAGGCACTCTTAAGAAAAGAGATAGATATTGCTGTTCACAGCATGAAGGATGTGCCTGTGGAATTAAAAAAGGGGTTGAGGATTGTTTGTATAACTGAACGTGAGAATCCGTCAGATGCCCTTATTTCAAGGAATGGTGAAAAATTGTCTGAACTGAAGTCACCAAAAATAGGCACAAGCAGTTTGCGACGACAGGTCCAGTTAAAATCACTTATCCCGGATGCAACGATTGAGAATCTGAGAGGAAATCTTGATACCCGCATCAAAAAACTCCAAGAGGGTAAATATGACGCAATTGTTGTCGCTTCAGCAGGACTCAAGCGGCTTGGCCTTTTACATCTTGCAACTGAATTCTTCTCTCCTGAGACAATGATCCCGGCAATTGGACAAGGCTCGCTTGGCCTTGAGGCAAGGGAGGATGACGAAGAGGTGATTGAAATGGTAAAATTTCTAAATCACGAGAAAACCAACATTGAGGTCACTGCGGAGAGAGCATTCCTGAAAAAACTTGAGGGCGGGTGCCAGGTTCCAATTGCCGGCTATGCTGAAATCCATAATGGAGGACTCGAAATAAGCGGTATGGTTGCATCCTTTGACGGAAATAAATTATTGAAGTCCACGCTGAAGGGTCCGGAGGAAAAGGCAGAATCCCTTGGCATTGAACTTGCAGAAAAACTCCTGAAGTCGGGAGCAAGAGAAATTCTGGAGGAGGTATACGGAAGGAGATTGAACTCCTGAGGTTATAATAATTGTCCTTGACTTAATTCAAATTCCCTGTTAACATTACTCCTGATGAAAAAACCGCTGGTTATATTTTTATTTCTTGCTACAATTTTATCCTGCGGAGATAAAACCTCACCAAAAGGATTATTCTATTCACTGAATGGAGGCGGACCAAAAGTAATATTTAATCCTGATGCAAAACCGGTTCCGATTGTCCCATTTCCCAACGACTTAATGACCAGATATGATGATACATCGCCGACAAAATTGCGTTTAAATCTCCCCCTCAATGCTGTTACACAACTTGAGAATGAAGTTCGCAAAAAACTCAATACAATGGATGGATTCGGGGTAATGTCTCCGATTACTGTATCATTTGATAAACCCTTAAATCCAGAAAGGGTCAACAGAAATACTATATTCCTGATCAACATTGATGAAAAGTCACCAAATTTTGGCAAGCCCGTCCAGTTATCATTTGGAACCGGACTTTTTCCCGCAAAGATAAGGACCTTCAGCATGTTTGCAAATGACCCGAATAGCAATTATGATAACATTCTATTTCCATTCAATGTATCTGAAGACGATTATTCCAGGAATACCTTAGAACCCTATTACATTCCGGACGATAAAGCAGGAATCTACACCATTTACCTAAGGCCCCTCCTGCCCATGGAGGAAAATACAAAATATGCTGTAGTTCTTACACCTCTTATAACTGATATGGATGATAACCCCATCCAGTCCCCATTCCCCCATGTAAATCACATACTTCAAACCGAGGACCTTCTGAAACTCGTTGAAGGCACACCCTCGGTTATGAACAAATTGAATCTTGATAATAACCAGATAGCTTTTGCCTGGTCCTTCACAACTCAGAGTGTAACAAGAGACCTCTATTCCATCAGGCAAGGACTTGAAGGAAATGGGTTGTTCTCTTATCTCTATAAACAATTTCCCCCTGTCTTCGGGCGGATTAACGAATTAAATGCAGGATGCAGCGAACAACCATCTATCTATGTGATTAAGGCAGAGGACTTTTCTAAGGGGCTCCAAAACTTTCTCAATACATTTGCGGATCTAATAGACCTTGGCGATTTTCCCCTTGCAATACTACTTGATTTCAGTTATGTGGATTATTTTGTATTCGGAAGTTATACTTCACCATCGTTTATAAAAAATGAAGGTGGTTTCTTTAAGATTGATTATATAACAGGCAATGCAGGCGTTATCCCGGATAAGGTGACATTCTTTGCAACAGTTCCAAAGCAAAGGGATAAATACAAACAGCCCTTCCCTGTCATGCTCTTTGGACACGGCAATTCTGAATCGCGAATTGATGTGCTTGCCATAGCAAACAAACTGGCAGAGTTTGGCATAGCAGGAATAAGTATTGATGCGGTGGGTCATGGACCAAGCGACTATCTCTCGCCAATATGCGCAACCGAGGAGGGACTGAAGAGTTTGCTTGAGGAATTAGGTGAGGAATTACAAATTTCCGGTGACCTTGATACAATAATGCCTGCTTTGATTGTGCTCCTTGTTGAACCACTTGCAACGGGTCTCTGTATAAATGTTGATTTATCTTACCCAGAGAACTGGCGCAACATCCTGAAGGAATTCACTTCAAATGGGTTGATTTATAGTTTGGCCTGTGAGGGGAGGGCAAATGATGTAGATGGAGATGGTGCACTTGATTCGGGCGAGGATTTTTTCATATATGACCCCTTTGTCTCCCGCGACAACCTACGTCAGACCGTTGTAGACCAGATGCAACTGGTTCGCATTCTCAAGCACCTCGGAACCGACATCAATGGCGACGGAGTGATTAACCCCGAGGAGGGCGATTTCAATCTTGACGGCAAACCTGATATTGGCGGTGCAAATAATCCGGTATTCTATTCAGGGCAGTCCCTTGGCGGAATACTCGGCAGCATCCTTACAGCCGTTGAGCCAGATATACCAAGGAGTGTCCTGAATGTTCCAGGCGGAACACTGACAGACATCATGAGCAAAAGCACACTCCGCGGTGTTACAATGAGAATATTCAGGAAGGTCGTTGGACCTGTAATTGTAAGTGTGTTAGAAGATGGCATGCTTTCACTTTATTTTAATGATGATTCAAAACCCTTTGATAGAGTTGAGCCAGTACTTGAAGAAGGAGATAAAATTATACTCAGAAACGCTACAAAGAATCTTGAGAATGAAACAATTGCTGGTGATAAAGGAAGATTCTGGATTAATATCCCGGCCGATGAAGGAGATAAACTTATTCTTGAGGCGCAGAGAGACGAAGAGAGGATTCTCACCAGAACAATAATTATTGACAGGGAACACAGCGGGATGGGATACGAAAGAAACTCCTGGGCCTTCAGAAACATGATTGATATGTCGCAGATGGCAATGGATGCAGGAGAACCACTCAACTATGCAATCCATTACAACAACATAAAAAGAAAGACAGGACCGAACGACGAATATCAGAATTCTGTGCTCCCGGGCTATCCGGAAAAGGGCGTTCTGATTCAGGTATATGCAGCGGATACAACAGTTCCTGCTTCTACCGGAATTGCTCTTGGATTTTCTGCAGGGCTCATTGATTACACTAATTTACAGAAGTATGTTGAGAAAGGAGCTATTGTTGGCTTGATTGATAATTATAAGAACTTCTTTGCAGGAGGAACATTCGGTGATTCATTTCTCATTACTCCACCGGTTGTGGAAAGCAGTATAAATGTCCAATCAGCCCTCCGACTCCATCTTACAGATGCCCACGAATATTTTCTTATTCCTGAAGGGACAGAGGATATAGGAACTGACAACTGTCCTGATTTTCTTGAGGATGGGAATGGCGGTTGTGTAAATAAGCCGTCGGAATCGCCCTATGATATTAAGAATAATCCCGACCCCAACAATGATAATTTCTGTGGAGCAACAAACCCGTCAGGAACTGAGAATAATCTACAACTTGAAAGCAACGAGGACACCAGCGGTCCTGGAAGATGGCGAAACGATGGAATTCTTGAAGTGGATTATACCATCCTTGCCCAGATGCAGGCAATCCTGCATTTCCGGTATTGCAATATTGTTGATGATATGGCACTTTTACTTCAGCGTCCTGAGTGCCCTGTTGAGATTCCATATGCTGATTGTATAGTTACAGAGTAAGAACCAGAGCAACGCCTTTAAAAACCAAATACCGCTTCAACCTTACTGATTTCCGGTATCTCTTCTTTTAAACGCTCCTCAATACCCCATTGCAATGTCATGTTGGCTGCTGCACACCCAGCACAGGCGCCCTTGAGTTGCACCTTGACAACTCCATTTTCATCTACATCTATCAAGTCCACATCTCCACCCTCTAACTGGAGCATTGGTCGTATTTTCTGCAATACATCTTCTACCTTTTCTCTTAATGTCATTTTTTTCTCCCTTTATTGAACCAACTTTGTTTTTATAATCAACACATCGCCTGGTCTAATCGGCTTTCCGTCAAGGTTGTTCCACAATTTAATATCCTTAATACTTACACTGTATTTTTTAGATATACCATACAATGTATCACCACTTTTAACAACATATCTTATTTTAACTATACCACTACTCTCTCCATCAGTCAATTTATTGTTATTACCCTGTCCTTTTATCCCCCTGTAAACCTCCGGAATGATTAACCTCTCCCCTACTCTAAGTCGCTTACTGTTCCTGATGTTATTAACATCCTTTATCAAACGAATTGAGGAATTGTATTTTTTAGCAATTAATGAAAGCGTCTCCCCCTTTCTAACGGTATGAATGCTGAATTTATAACGCTCGTTAGATGGTATTGCGCTTATCGCGGAACTACATGACTCGTATTGCGAAAGCGGAACTTTCAATTCATAAGAACTCTGTGGTGGAGTAAAATTGGTGCGCAACTCAGGATTTAAAAAACGTAATGTTTTGTATTCAATTCCGCATTCTCTTGATATTACTTTGAGGTCGTAGGCACCATTCAATGAAATTTTTGCATATTCCACCGGCTCATGATATTCTACATCTGTAAATCCATAGGACTCTGGATACTTCGCTATCAATGCTGCTGCAATCATCTTTGGAACATAGTCCTTTGTCTCTCTTTTTAGGTATCTCGTTTCTGCAAGTTCCCAGAAGTCATCATTCTTTGACCTCTGCATGGCTTTTAAAACCTTCCTTTCCCCTGCGTTGTAGGCAGCTGCAGCAAGATACCAGTGCCCGAACATATTATAAAGGTCCTCTAAATATTCAGCAGCAGCAATAGTTGACTTTTCCGGATCACGCCTTTCGTCAATCCAGTCATTAACTTTAAGTCCATATCGCCTGCCAGTGGATTTTATAAACTGCCAGGGACCGCATGCCCTTGCCCTTGAATAGGCGTGGGGATTGAATCCGCTTTCAATCAAAGCCATGTATACAAGGTCTTCAGGCAATCCCTTTTCTTTGAAGATTTTTTTCATCATGGGAATATAGGCGCGGGACCTGCTCAACCATTTTGTAAAAATCTCACGCCTCGTTGTTTGAAAATATCTTATAAAATACTCTACCTTCTCATTTATAATTATTGGAATATCAAATTTTGGTTCTCCTGTTAAATTTTCGGTGGGCACAGGTATATCCTCTTCAAGGACATCCGTAACATCCTTTTCCTCACTCTGATTCTGAAACTCATTTACGGTTATCTCGGAAGGTTGAACCTCTGACCTGTGTGCACAGGATAGAAATACAAAAATAATAAATATTCCTGTTAGAGTAAACTTATTCAATAGCCTACCTTTTTTCTATTATATTAAATCTATACAAAAGTGTCAACAGAATTAAGATATAAAAATTATTCAACAATCAATCCATCAAGCAAACGGATTCTTCGGACACATTCCTTTGCAATATTCTCATCATGTGTAACAATGATCACAGTTACTCCTCTTTCTCTGTTAATCTTCTTAATTAAGGCAATGATAGAATATGTTGTTTTTGAATCAAGGTTTCCCGTGGGCTCATCGGCAAGAAGAATTTCAGGGTCGTTTGCTAAACTTCTTGCAATTGCAACCCTCTGTCTCTCTCCTCCTGAAAGTTCAGATGGATAGTGATTTAGCCTTTCTTTTAAGCCAACCAGTTCAAGCAATGATTCAGCTTTTTTTACTCTTTCTCTTGCACTGAAAATTTTCTCAAACATGGGTATCTGCACATTTTCAATTGCAGTGAGAGATGGCATGAGATAGAATGCCTGAAATATAAAACCCACTGTTGAGGAACGATACTCATCCAGCGACCCCATCTCACGAAGCTCCTGCCCCTTTACATAAATCTCCCCAGTTGTTGAAAGGTCAAGTCCACCGAGTAGATGAAGGAGCGTGGATTTACCGCTTCCGCTCGGTCCAGTAATAGCAACGAGTTCGCCTCTTCTGATACTGAAACTTATACCACGAAGTGCCTGAATCCTCCCTTCTTCGTAATGCTTTGTAATCTCATTTGCAACTATTATATTTTCCTCATTCATATCTCAATGCCTCTATTGGCGAGAGATTTGCCCCTATATAGGCAGGATATACCCCACCGATAATGCCCAATCCAGTAGCAACAAGAAATGCCTCGCCAAAGACCATGAGTGGTATATCCCCGCTCACAAAGGTGCTTGTGAGTGCATATCTGCTTAAAGCGAGCAAGAGAAATTTACCCAGGAAACATCCAATAACTCCACCCAGTAGAGACATTGCTATGGACTCAATAAGAATCATCGTCATTATTCGCCTCTTCCTCCATCCAACAGCCCGTAGAATACCAATTTCCCTGGTTCTCTCAAAGACGGACATTCCCATTGTATTCATTGTTCCAATTGCTCCTACAAGGAGTGCAATCAGTGATGTTGCCCATGCCATTCCCTTTGCCATCTTTATTCCCTGATTGGACTTCAGTGCTTCTTCCACCTGCATTGAACTGACCCCATGAAACCTTTTTTCTATCTCTCCAGCAACAGATAAAGCATCTGCGCCTTCCTGAATGCGAATATTAAATACAGTTACACGATTTTTCCTATCCATTAATTCCTGCAGCCGTTTAAGGGGCATTATTAAGCTTCCATTTTCAAATATGTTATTGCTCTCGTAAATGCCCACCACCTTAAATACATCGGTTTCAATATTAATATCATCTCCTACCTTCTTTTTAAAATTGTCTGAAGTAATTCTCCCGATTATGACATTATTCTTGTCCTCATCTTCCAATGTAAGTAATCTGCCAAGAGCCACCCCCTTATGAGTTGCAACCCTGATGTGCTGAAAGAGATACTCTTTCGGGTCCCAGCCAAATATCATCAAGCCAGGGCTATCCTCAATCGCTACAAGGTCAACAAGAACCGAAGCCACCTCCTTAACTCCATCAATCTTCAAAAAATCCATTTTCATTGATTCATCAAGGGAACTTGTTAGAATATCCGCTGTCCCACTCTTCATAACCACCACATCTGTACCCCTTGCCTGAAATGCCTTGAGCCACTCATTTTCAAAGCCCTGCGATATTGTGACAAGCGCCACAACCGCTGTTATGCCGACAGAAATTCCAAGAATTGTTAGTAATGTTCTCATTTTTCTACGGACTAAATTTCTTAATACGAGAGAAAGAAAAAACATACACCCTACTCTTGAAAGAGTTTCTTCCACTTCTTCATTGCCTCTTCCCTCTCCTTATCACTAGCACCACTGCCTGAGTCCTTAAATTCAAAGTATTCACAATAATTTGATTTTTCTCTATCTGATACCCATTCTGCCCTTGTCTCTCTGCATTTATTATAATAATTCTCATCATAGAATCTACAATTCATACAAATGTGGAGGTCCCTGGAGCATGAGGGGCAGGTATCCCTAAACATTACCTTCCCTTCTATAACCACTTCCTTCTTGCAGAAGAAACATCTCTTCATATCATATTACCTGTCTCCTTACCCATAATAACAGAAAACATAAAAAATATTGATAAAAATGATAAAACCTTGAGAAACCTGACAGCGGGGTCGTATTTAACTCCAAAGAACACTGACTGGGTGTAATCAATAAATTCAAATCTAACTCCATCAATTTCAATTGGAACCCCTTTCTCCAATATTACTGCCTCCTCCCATGAATTCCCGATCCTTTTATACACTGTTACCTCGGGCTTGAGAAAGGAGCCGGAGCCATCAATATGGAGGATATTACCGGAAAAGACCTCACTGAATTTATATTTAGCCACCTCCGTTAAGAACTCCTCCCCTGATTTAACTGTATAGATTCTATCGTTTATCCTCAATTCAATTAAATGTTCAAAACTATAAAGGTTTAATGAATAGGATGAGAAGGTAAGTGAATTATTGACTCTGAGTAAATGTTTATATTTCCTGCCATCATAATCAACCTCTACATCAGCGGTAAATTCCCTGTATGATTTACGAAACTCCTTCGGATTTATAATTCTAGGCGATTTTTCATTTGGAAATACAGCCCTGAGTCGGTTCCGCAGACCCTTCTCTTTTATGTATTCTGGAATTTCAGTATAGTCAATATAAAATCTATTCAGGCGAACCCCAATTATATCACCTTTTCGTAACTCAATATTCTTAAAGTCCCCCTCCATCACTTCCACCTCACCCTCCTTTGCAATCCTCCACGATATGACCAGCAGAATGATTATTGAAATAAAGAGAAAGTGATAAACTATTGAGAAAATTTTAATAATTCCTTTTGAACCCTTTATCCTGGTAATCGTACATAAGACAAGGTTGAGGAACAGAAGAAAGAGAATAAGGAGAAAATACCAGGAATTAAAAACATTCAGGAGAGAGAGAGATTTTATAAAGAATAAAAATTTACCACCTGCCTTCACATAATCATCAAGTGATATGCCCTGCGGGAATATTGTCGCGGCAAGATAAATCAAACATAAAAACGACAACAGGGCTATTGTGAGGTTTGTTGAGGAAAGGGCTCTGTATGTGGTTCTTAAAACTTCTTGAGCACTATAACGCATAGGTATGCAAACTCGGTATTCCGAGAAGTTTTGTAAGCCAGTTCACACCAAGGAATGTCATAATCATAGAGATAAAACCAAATACTCCTATCAACGGTATTAACCTTCCTCGCAGGGCTGTTTTATTTGCGTAATGTATATATACAGCATATACAGTCCAGGTCAAAAGTGCCCATGTCTCCTTTGGGTCCCAGGCCCAATATCGTCCCCATGCCTCCTGAGCCCAGATAGCACCGGAAATTATAGCAAAGGTAAGCAGAAGAAATCCAAGAAGGGAAATCCTGTAGGAAAAATTCCTGAGCATCTCTCTTCTGTCTTCATCCTGCATAAATATCCTTATGCACTCACCTGAAAAATTATTCACAAAAATTGCATAAGCGCCAAAGGCAGTGACTGCATGATAAAAGAACCATCCGCTGTTGAGGGCAGGTGGAAGTGATTCAGGCGCAGGGTTCAGAAAGAAAAAGGGATAAAATAAGGCAGAAAAGGTCACCGGCAGAACAATAACTCCAAGTAAATAACCATCTTTATTTATAAGAAAATAAAAGGCATAGACAAGGACAGTAACCATGCCGAACCAGAGCAAACTCTCATAGAGGGTCTGAAATGGAGGCCTGTTTGCAATTGCCCAGCGGAGGACAATGGCTGAAATGTGGCAGAAAATTCCGAGTGCAATAAATATTCCGGGGAATATCTTTCTCATATTATGATTGAGTATTAATTTATAAAGAATAATCAGCCAGCTCATAAAAAATAGAATCTGGGCGTAAAATATGAGTTTGAATTCATTAAGAAGCAACTCTTCTTTAATCTTTAAAATTTCAGAAACTTCCACCTTTAAATCACTCTTCGTATTGATATTGTTTTCACTTCAGAAACTTCCTGAGAATCCTGTATGTCTCTTCTAAAAGTTGCGGCATGACCTTTGTGTTAGAGGTTGCGGGCATAAAATTTGTATCTCCATTCCATCTCGGCACAACATGAAAATGTAGGTGGTCCTCAAGCCCCGCACCCGCAACTCTGCCAAGATTCACCCCGATGTTAAATCCCATAGGGGAAAATGCTTTCTTCAAAATATCAATTGCTTTGCCTGTGAGTTTGATTAACTCAAGTTGCTCATCATCTGTAAGAAGAGAAAGGTCTGCAGTATGCCTCATCGGCGCCACCATCAAATGACCACTATTATAGGGATAACGATTCAATATAATAAATGCACTTCCCCCTCGGAAGAGTATTAAATTCTTCTCATCATTCTTTGATTTTATATATCTGCAGAGGAAACAACCCTTCTCCTTCGGGGCTTTTATATACTTCAGTCGCCAGGGCGCCCACAAAATCTCCATCATCCAATCCTTACTATTTCTCCGCTGATGTGGTCTTCCACAGTAAGAATCCCGATGGTGAGGTCATCTGTAAAACGCCTGTCAGATGGTGTCCCTGGATTAAACATCAGAACGCCTCCTTTCTCACCGTTTCTTGCCTGATGCGTATGACCGAAGACAATACAATGAACATCTTTAAATTCTTTGATTAATTTATCTTCTATTCCCCATGGTGCTCCCCAGCCGTGAATTAACCCGATTCGGAATCCTCCCACCTCAACAATCTGCTTCTGAGGAAGTAGATTTTTGATTTCCGGGGAATCCATATTGCCTGCCACACCATAAAAATTAAAATCTGTGAGGAACTTTAATAACTCAATGTCAATAAAATCACCTGCATGAAGAATCATATCGCAGGGCTTCAGGTATTTATTAAAACAGGCACGAAATTCATCTCCGACCTTCCTGAGATGCGTATCGGATATTACTCCTATTTTCATAATGAATTAATAAGAATTCAAATATTCAATCATCCCCTTGCTCGCCTTAAAAAAGGGATAAATTCGCTCAGGCAGTTCTATTGTGGTGCGAGCTCTGGGATTTCTGGCTTTCCTCGGTCTCCTTCTCCTTCCCTCAAAAGTCCCAAATCCGCGAATCTCTACACGCTCACCCCTGCTCATGACCTCTGTAATGGAGTCAAAGACAATATTCACACTCTCCTCAATTGCTTTTGCAGGTATGTCCGGAAACATCTTCGCAATTTTGCTGATGATTTCACTCTTAATCATATAAGTCCTCCATCAGAAATACATTAAATAACTTATACTAAGCCATCTCCCCGTGGACATCCTGTTAAAAAACAACTGGCTGAGATTATCAACAAACTTTTTAAACATTTTGAATTTCTTACGCACAGGATAAACTAACTGCGGCTTTCCGATAATTCCTGCCTCCATTGCTGCATGATCAATCGCATCTTCAAAATTCCCCAGTTCGTCAACAAGTCCTACTTCCTTTGCCATCTCTCCCGTAAAAATTCTTCCGTCTGCAATCTTCTTTACTAAATTTATATTAAGTTTTCTCTTTTCAACAACAGCACTTACAAACTGGGAATGAACATTATCAATAAGTTCCTGAAGATATACCTTCTCTTCCGGTGTCATATCACGGTATGGCGCTCCTGAATCTTTAAACTGCCCGCTCTTAATTACAACTGGCTCAACTTTCGCCCATTTGAAGAACTCCTTCATATTTACGAATTCCATTATTACGCCTATACTGCCTGTAATGCTACCTGGGTTCGCAAATATGGTCTGCGCAGCACAGGAAACATAATAAGCTCCTGATGCACCGACAGAGCCAATGGAAGCAACAACCAGCTTCTTCTGAGCAAGTTTTTCCACCTCCCGGAAAATCTCCTGCGCTGGAGCAACCGCTCCACCGGGTGAGTCAATCCTCAAGACAACTGCCGGAATAGAATCATCATCTTTAAATTGTTGTATATCCTTTGTTATCTCATCGGATTCATAAATTAGACCCTTGATTTCAATAACGCCAATCTTTCCCTTTCCAAAACTTATTGCCCCTGGAATCCCATCCGGTTTACCCCTATCGGTCAGACGAAGTATCAAAAAACCAGCAATCAAAATAACAATTATTCCAAAAAGGGCTTTACGAACCCTCATTCCCTCCTCCTATTGTTCTGATTTCTTTTTGCTTTCCTTCATCGTGCTCAGCAACAGGTCCCCCAAACTCGTTGTGGCATTTCCAGTATTAATGTATTTCTCTAATTCCCTCTTCTCTATTTCTCGTTCAAATAACCTTATGCTTAAAACTATTTTTTCATTCTTAATGTCAAGTTCTATTACTTTTGCTTCAACTTCGGTCCCGGGTTTTAAATTAGCCCTTATCTCTTCCTCCCTCTGATTTATTTCCCTAAAGGGAATTATTCCGGAAAGACCTTCTCCAAGGTCTACCTTGACAACATTATCTTCCACTGAGAGAACCTTTCCTTTGATATTGTTGCCCACTTTAAATTCCTTCTTTATCCTCTTCCATGGGTCCGGGGTCAGTTGTTTTATACCCAGAGAAATTTTTTCTTTCGCTGGCTCTATCTTAAGCACAACGACATCAATCTCATCACCCACTTTGTAAATCTCGTTCAAATTCTTTATTTTCTTTGACCAGCTGACATCAAGAATATGGACAAGCCCTTCAAAACCCTCTCCAATCTCAACAAAGAGCCCGAAATCAGTAATTCCCTTTATCTTTCCCCTTATTTTTGTTCCACATGGATATTTAAACGCCAGTTCCTCCAAAGGGTTCGCCAGCAACTGTTTCAAGCCAAGAGCCATTCTCTTTTCCATGGAGTTTCTATCAAGGACAACAACCTCAATTTTATCACCAACCTTCAGAATAGATGAGGGCTTGCCGAATTTCCTGCCCCAGAACATATCAGATAACTTAATTAATCCTTCAACACCCGGTTCAACCTCAACAAAGGCACCAAAATCCGTTACACCGGTTACTGTCCCTTGAACCTTTATTCCTACCGGATACCGTTCTTCCACACTGTTCCAGGGGCTTTCTGTAAGTTGCTTGATGCCAAGTGAGACCTTTTCTTTCCCCTTATTGAATGCAAGAACCTTAACCTTTACCTTATCCCCTACCTTCAGAATCTCAGATGGATGCTTTATCTTCCCCCAGGAAATATCCGAAACGTGCAGTAACCCCTCAACTCCACCGATATCAACAAAGGCACCAAAATTTGTTATGCTCCTCACCTCACCGTCAAAGACCTTTCCCACCTCAAGGGATTCTAATGTTTTTTCCTTAAGTCGCGCTCTTTCATCCTCTAAATATAGCCGTCTGGAAACAACAATCTCCTGCTTTTTGGGATTGTATTCAGTTACATAAAATTTTGCCTTCAAACCAATATATTTATCCAGGTCATTGCTGTTCTTGATATCCACATGGGATGCTGGTAAAAATGCTCTCAGTCCAAGGTCAACAATCATACCACCCTTGATTCTGGATGTAATCCTTCCTTCAATTGGCTTTTTATTTTTAAAGGCATCCTCTATTTTATCTATTGCCTTTTTACGATCCGCAAGGGTTTTGGATAACTTTAGTACTCCATCGTCAGGGTCAGTGCCAACGATTAATACATCCACTCTGCTCCCCACCTTTACTGTAAGATTATTCTTCTCATCCTGAAATTCCCTTATATCCGCATAACCCTCTGTCTTTGAGCCAATGTCCAGGGCAACAAATTTTTTTGTTATTTCAACTACCCTTCCCTGAACAATTTCCCCCTTGTTAAAAGAAGGCAACTCTATCTTGTTGTAATACTTTTCAAATTCTGAAGTGAGTTTATTTTCTACAACCTCATTCATTGTGTTCCTCAGCGTCAGTAAAAATTATAACAACATAAAATCTTTATTGCAAGCAAAATCTAAATAATTTTTAAACTTAAATTGCTATTCAATTTTCTTACCTGTTATTACTACTTAAAAATGTCACATATTTGGTATTTATCAGGTAGCAAATGACTTTTTTACCATTTGCTTCTCATTGGATACCTTCAACACTTCAGCGCTTCAGTTCTCATAAGAAGGATAATTTACATCAACTCTTCCTGTGGAGACATTTCAAAATAGTAACATCAGAATTATATTCATACGATATTAGATCCCCCACTACGCCCTCAGTTTCGCATGATTTGCCCATATAAGTATTATTAATAAAATTAAACCAATAATAGATAGCATCCTTCCCACAAAGTCCAACATTCAGCGGGTCATATCCATCTGTCGTATAGAGTTGGTATAGCATATTCTCTGTAGGCTTCACAATCCCATCAGCAATGATAACCCTTGATGGTTCCACAATATGTTGTTCTATCTTGTCAAAAATGGCTGTATTTACCGGATCTCTTTATAATAACCTGAGGGAATTGATTTCCCACGCAAAAACAATAATTGGTCTGCAAAGATAAATAAAAACAGAGCATAAATAGCATATTCTTTCCTCTTTATCTTTAAAGTAAAGAGTAAGAATATCAGGATGAAGAATAGATTTATCAAAAATGTAATCAATAAGGCAAAGAGACAAGTTTTTACATTGACTACGCCGGAAATAATAAAAAAGAGTGACAAGAATTATAACAAAAGAGAATATAAGGACTTTGATAAAATTCCAGCGATTTATGCTTTCAAGTAATCTTTGAAGTGCATTTGTGCAGAAGATGATATATGCAAGATAGGCAATGCCAAGATAAATACCTGACAATCTGAAAAAGGAGAAGCCAGGTAGATTAAAGATATATTTATTTAAGGGATTGGATTCACCGAAGATAAGCGATAGCGGAAGAAGAAACCAGAGGAGGAGCAGATATTTATGATTAATCTTAACGATTTCTCTTGAGAATAGCAGGGATAACACTGATATAAGAATGAGAACATGTCCCGGATTGCCTGTTATATAATAATTAAAAAGGTTGGTATTTGACCACAACCCTGGGAATAATACAAAGAGGATAAACCATAAGGGCGGTTTATTTTCCAGTGCAAGTTTTGCTGTTTCTCCTGGATATAATGCCCTGTTGGAGTTCAGATAAAGTTCAAGGGTAGGTAATATCTGAACTTTTGCATCTTTATATATTATAATCCAACCCCCTTCAATGGACAATTCTCACAATCGGGCTTCCTCCTGCAAAACTCCTTCCCCACCCTTACGAAAAGTGCATGATATTCGTTGAATAATTTCACATCATGATCCAGATTATCCATAAACAACTCCTGAATCTCATCGTAGGTCGCATCCTCCGGGATTATATTATGCCGCGAAAGAACCCTGTATGTGTATGCATCAACAACGAAGATGGGCTTTTCAAGGGCATATAACAAAATGCTATCTGTTGTCTCCTTCCCGATTCCCTTCACCTCTAATAGTTCTTCACGAAGCGCTCTGATTTCATTATTCTTCATCGTCTCCACTGAGGCATTGTATTTCTCTATGAAGTATTTTAAAAAATTCCTCAATTTATTTGCTTTCTGATTGAAATATCCAGAAGACCTTATAAGACTGGCAAGTCGTTGATGTGAAAGAGAGAACAATTCCTCAGGTGTAAAAACCCCTGCATCTTTTAAATTCCTTATCGCCCTCTCCACATTCTTCCAGTTTGTATTCTGGGTCAGTATGGCTCCTATCATCACCTCAAAGGGCGTCTCTCCTGGCCACCAGTGCTGTGGACCAAAGGTATTAAAAAGCCGGTTGTAAATCTCCATTAATAATTTTCTCTTCCATGTCATTCTTTTACTTGATAAGCCGTTTGCGGGCACTATTTATTGCAACGATAAAAATGGGAATAGATAACAATATAAGAATCATAATCTCTGTAAATATAAAATTATCAATACGCCCGAGAATTAAATTCCTGCAGGCATCAACTGCATGTGTAAGTGGCATAAACCAGGCAATCTTCTGAATCAACAGAGGCAAGTTTTCTATCGGGAAGAACACACCTGATAGCAAAAACATGGGAGAAATTATAAGTGTAAAATAATAACTGAAGAACTCATAGGAGGGCGAAATCGTTGTAACCACCATTGAGAGGGATGCGAAGAAAAATGAAGTAAAGAGAATCGGGAACAGGGTAAGAACTCCAGTATATGAAGGCACAAGATTGAGAATAAGCATCACAATAAGCATTATTAAACTATTGATTATTCCCTTTGTTGTCGCCCATAGTATGTCGCCTGCAATAACCTCGTTTACATTGACAGGCGTTACAACAATTGCATCATAGGTTTTCTGCGGAACCATCCGTGTGTATGAGCCAAAGGTCGCCTCGTATGCAGCACCATTCATTGCTGTCACAGCAAGCATGCCCGGTGCGAGAAACTGGATGTACGAGAGTTCACCTACATTTTTAACGAGAGCGCCAAATCCGTATCCAAAGGCAATCAAATACAGGAGAGGCTCGCCGAAATTTCCTATTATGCTCGCACGATAGTGCTTCAGCCAGACCTTAAAATTCCTGTTCCAGACCTTGAAACATCTGAGGGATATCTCCTGTATCTGCAACAATTCAAACACCTATGCCTCTCCCTCCCTCAATGCCCTGCCAGTCAATTTCAGATATACATCCTCAAGATTTGCCTTTCTGAGAGAGACATTATAATTATTGTTAAACTTATCCAGAAGTTTCTTCAAGTCATTGCCAAAGATATAGATTGTGTTTCCCCATTTCTCCCATACAAAACCATCCTGAGAAAGTATCCCCGGATTGAACTTTTCTACATCTCCCCTAATCTCAATCACTTCTTCTCCAACTATCCTTAAAACGAGTTCTGAAGGAACCCCTTCAATAATTTTCTTCCCTCTATCAATAATCATAAGACGGTCGCAGAGCCGTTGTGCTTCATCCATGTAATGAGTTGTAATAATCATTGTAACTCCCCTCATCTTGAGTATCTCAAGCCGTTCCCACACAAGGTGCCTTGACTGCGGATCAAGTCCGGTTGTTGGTTCATCAAGAATCAGCAGTTTGGGTCTGTTAATCAGGGCACGGGCAATAAGCAGTCGCCTCTTCATTCCACCGGATAATTCCGGCACATACTCATCCCTCTTTTCCATGAGCCCGATAAATTCAAGCAGCTCATCAGCCCTTTTCATTGCTTCTCTCTTTGGAATCCCAAAATAGCTGGAATAGATAAGAAGATTCTCAAACACTGTTAAATCCGGATCCAGATTGGCTTCCTGCGGGACAACGCCAATATCTGATTTTATTCTCCTCGCAAAGGTTCGGACATCAAAACCAAAGACCTTGAGTTCTCCGGATGTCACAGGCGAATAGCAGGTTACCATATTCATTGCTGATGACTTCCCTGCTCCGTTTGGACCAAGAAAGCCAAAGGACTCCATCGGATACACGACAAAATCTATACCTGCAACTGCAATAAGTTCTCCGTATTTCTTTACAAGTGACTTCGCTTCAACTACTGGTTCCTTCATTAACCTGTTCAACCATAAATTCGTCTTTATCCGGCAAGTACTTCAGACGGAACTTCTTCTTGCCGTCCTGCCCCTTGAATTCAACCATTCTGTATGTGCTTGTCTGGGCTTCCTTGAGGAGGTACTTGAGATAGAATAGTTTGTTCTCCTTTATGAACCTTAGTTCCTCAAGCCCCAATGGGTCGCCAGCAAGTTTCATAAATAAAATGTAACAAATTATACTGAAATCTTCAAGAAAAAGCAGTTTATCATTTTTCTCTTTTTCTGATACTACTACTTAAAAATGCCACATATTTGGTATTTATAAGGTAGAAAATGACTTTTTTACCATTTGCTTCTCATTGGATAACTTCAGGACTTAAGTTCTTCAGATCTTATAAGAATGATAATTTACATCAACTCTTCCTGTGTGACATTTCAAAATAGAAACATCAATGAATTGTAAATGCTTGAAAATAGTCCTCCTCTGTGTTAATCTAAAATAGTTTATGGCACAGAAGTCAGAGCGAATAATTATAGAGAGTAATTCCATCCCACAACATATCGCCATAATTATGGATGGCAATGGAAGGTGGGCGAAGAAGAGGCATCTTGACCGGGTGGAGGGACATCGTGCCGGTGTAAAAACTGTGAAAAAGATTGTAAAATCAAGTGTGAAGCTTGGCATTAAGGTTCTTACGCTCTTTGCCTTTTCAAAGGAGAACTGGAACAGGCCAAAGGACGAGGTCTCTGCCCTGATGGAGCTCCTGAAGCATTACCTTAAGAGTGATATACAGGAATTGATGAAGAATAATATCAGGGTGAGAATAATTGGTGATATAAATGACCTGCCCGAAGACATTCAGATGTCACTGCAAGAGGTAGTAAAGAAGACGAGTAAGAATACAGGAATGAATCTGGTCTTTGCATTAAGTTACGGAGGGCGTGCTGAGATTTTAGAGGCGGTTAAAAGGATTCTATATGATTCCAGAAAGGGGCTCATTACTCCTGAGAAATTGTCAGCAGATGTCTTTGAGGGTTATCTTTACACTGCTGGATTACCGGATCCGGACCTGTTAATCAGAACGAGCGGGGAATATCGCATCAGTAATTTTTTGCTCTATCAGATTGCCTATACTGAAATTTATGTGACAAAAAAACTTTGGCCTGACTTTACTAAAGATGACCTTGTGCAGGCAATTCGTGACTATCAGAGGCGTGAGCGAAGATTTGGCATGACAAGCGACCAGATACGGATTAATAATGGCAGAAAAGTGGAGAGATAAATCAGATTCATATAAATACGTAACAGTCCTTGGTTCAACCGGCTCAATAGGGATAAATACCCTTGAGGTAATTGAACGTCTAAATGGGCTTTTCAGGGTTTTTGGGCTTTCAGCCGGGAGGAATATAAAACTGTTGAAGGAACAAATAGCAAAATTTAAACCAAAAGTTGTTGCTGTTGAGAATAAGGAAGTATGTAATATGCTCAGTGCTGAATATGCATCTTCTGATAAGAAGATTATATTTCTGAGCGGTATTGATGGGATTGCGGAATTGGCAGGAATGAGGAGCGATGACATTGTTGTCTCAGCAATAAGCGGTGCTGCAGGATTAATCCCGACATTGTCTGCAATTAAAAGAGGGAAAAGGGTTGCCCTTGCGAATAAAGAATCAATGGTAATTGCTGGTATGCTTATGGTAAAGGAAATAAAAAAACACCATGCTGAACTGATTCCAGTGGATAGCGAACACAGTGCTATTTTTCAATCCCTTAGCGGGAACAGGAAGGACCGGGTTGCAAGGATATTGCTAACAGCCTCCGGAGGACCCTTTTTCAACACCCCTTTAGCAGGATTAAAAAAAATTACACCCTATATGGCGCTCAGGCATCCAAAATGGAAAATGGGGAGAAAAATTACTATTGACTCAGCAACATTGATGAATAAAGCCCTCGAAATTATAGAGGCAAGGTGGCTTTTTGATGTTCCGCCAGAGAGTATTGAAGTCGTAATACATCCAGAATGTATTATTCATTCTATGGTGGAATTCAGGGATGGCTCATTAATCGGTCAGTTCTCTCTGCCAGATATGCGGACGCCAATTGCCTATGCACTTACATATCCGGATAGGGCAGAACTGGGATTAAAGAAACTGGACCTTACAGAAATAGGAACACTACATTTTTCAAAACCTGACAGAAAAAAATTTCCGAGCATTGATTATGCCTATTCTGCGCTCGCAGAATGCAATCAGAAAGGTGGAACAATGCCATCTATTTTGAACGCTTCCAACGAAGTAGCAGTAAATGCTTTCCTTAATGGAGAAATAAAGTTCCTTGATATCTACAAAACTATAGAATATACAATGAAAAGACACAAATCTTTTATTCCCGATACCATTGAAGATGTGCTGGAAGCGGATAATTCAGGCAGGAAGATTGCCTTAGAATACATTAAAAAGATAAGGAGGAGTTAAAGTGCTGATTACAATTCTGGCGACACTTTTTGTCTTAGGGGTTTTGATTATAATACATGAACTTGGCCATTTCTGGGCAGCCCGTCTGCTTGGAATTACTGCCGAGAAATTTTCATTTGGATTCGGACCTAAATTAGTGGGCATTAAAAGGGGACAGACAGAGTATCTGGTTTCACTGATTCCCTTCGGTGGCTATGTGAAGTTAAAGGGTGAGAATCCGGATGAAGCAAAAGACATCTCTCCGGACTCATTTTCATCAAGAAGTCCCATCCAGAGGATGCTGGTTGTTTTTGCCGGTCCATTCATGAACCTACTTTTTCCTTTCTTAGTTATGCCTGTTATATTTCTAATTGGTTACAGCCTTCCCTATTATGAGACGATTCCGCCCACTATTGGAAGTATACTTGCCTCAATGCCAGCGGAGAAGGCGGGTCTTAAAAGCGGAGATATTGTATTGAGTGTGGATGGGAAAAAACTTAAGAGATGGTCCGAGTTACAGAAATGGATTCTTCTTAATCCAGAAAAGGAACTTTTACTTACAGTTAAGAGAGACAACGAGACGCTCCAGTTAAAGTTGACCCCTGCCATGGACCCGCAGACGGGTTCCGGCTATGCAGGAATCATGCCCGTCCTCCCTCCAGCAGTGGGAGGTATTAAGAAGGGGAGCCCTGCTGAAGATGCGGGAATCAAGCCGGATGACATGATTCTCAGTATTGATGGAGAGCCGGTTAAACAGTGGATTGATATATCAAATTTAATAAAATCATCAGAGGGCAGAGAACTCCAATTTGAGATACAGAGAAAAGGGGATATTATTAAAAGTAAGGTTACGCCTGTATTTGACAAAGAGTTAGGTTTTTATGTTATAGGAATTGAACCCAGAATCTATATCACAAAAAGATTCGGAATAATTTCTGCAATAAGTGAAGGAATAAGATACAACGTAGATCTTTTTACCACAACCTTTGTCATTCTGAAAAAATTATTCTCCTTAGAGTTACCGCTGAAGTCGCTCGGGGGTCCCATTACAATTGCTGCTGTCTCAGGGGAAGCAGCAAAATCCGGGTTCAGCCGGCTTATTGAACTGATGCTCTTTATCAGCGTGCAACTTGGAATTATCAATCTGATTCCATTCATCCCCATCCTTGATGGAGCGCTGATTGCGATGCTCTTCTACGAACTCCTTCGCGGAAAAGAGATGAATATGAAGGTGAAGGAGGTATTTCAGCAAATTGGCATTGCATTGATAATATTACTTATGCTAATTGTGACATTTAACGATATCAACCGGCTCTGGGGAGAAGAGATTATAAAATTTATAAAGGGTCTCTTTGGTAAATTTACATGAATGTTCTTTCTGTTGAGACATCAACAAGAACTGCGGGGGTTGCTCTCATTAAGAACTCATCGCTTCGGATAGAGCGCCTTTTGAATCATGGGCAACCGTCTGGTGGATTAATAGGGCTCATTGATTCCATTTTAAAGGAGTGTAAAAAAACAATAAATGATGTTGGCCTCTTTGTTGTTGATACCGGTCCAGGGTCCTTTACAGGCATAAGGGTTGGGCTTTCAACTGTTTCAGGCCTTTCCTATGCCCTTTCAAAACCTGCAGTGGGTGTAAGTTCCTTTGAGGTAATTGCACACTCGCTTTCATCTGATTTACCTGTGGTGGTCTGGATTGATACGCACCAGGGAGATGTTTACCAGGCAATCCTCAGATATGGGAGGGATGGCCTTGAGTACATTTCTCTGCCGAAGACAGGAAGGCCTGAGGAACTATTAAAAGAGATGAAATATAAAAAAGATAAAAAAGACAACGGAGGGGGACTGATATTTGTTGGAGATGGTGCAAATAAATTTCGGGATTTGATTATAGATCTGATAGGGGGAGAATCTATTTTTTTAGAATGTTCCTTTTCTGTGCCATCAGCAGGTGTTCTTGGTATGGTTGGATTAAAGAAATTCTTAGAAAAAGGAATCAATTCAATACTGCCTTCCCCATTTTACTTAAGAGATTTTTCTATTGATAAAAAATTGACAGAGAAATTTTTTGGTTTTAAAATATAAATCTTACAGGAGGATCGGGATGAAAGACGAGGAGATTATCAAAGAGCTTATAACCCAGAATGAAGAGGTTAAAAAATTATGGGAAGACCATCAAAATTATGAGAAGATTTTGAGTGAATTTAATACAAAACCAGTCCTTACAGCAGAAGAAGAAATGGAGAAGAAAAGAATCCAGAAATTAAAACTCCTTGGCAAGGACCGGCTGTATAAATTTATCCAGGAATACAGAAAAAAAGCCCACTCTTGAGGTAAACTATGAGAAGTGATAGAGTAACAAAGGGACTTGAAAGGGTCCCACACAGAGCGTTATTATTCGCTACTGGATTACCGAGAAGCGAGATTGGAAAGCCAATTATCGGTATTGCATCAAGTTTTACAGATATAGTGCCTGGCCATACTGGCATGCGCGAACTTGAGAGGTTTATTGAGAAGGGAGTGCATTCTGCTGGTGGTTATCCCTTTGTCTTTGGGGTACCTGCAATCTGTGATGGAATAGCAATGGGGCACATAGGAATGCATTATTCACTCCCGCTCAGGGAACTTATTGCTGACGTCGTTGAGTCAATGGTGATGGCACATGCCTTTGATGGTATAGTCCTACTCACCAATTGTGACAAGATAACCCCCGGCATGCTAATGGCTGCTGCCCGGCTTGATATCCCTGCAATTGTTGTGACAGCAGGACCCATGCATACCGGAGTTTACAGGGGGAGGCGTCTTGACCTTGTTCATGATACATTTGAGGTAGTAGGGCAAAGGCAGAAAGGTAATTTGACTGACAGTGAGATTGAAGACCTTGAGATATGCGCCTGCCCGGGAGAGGGCTCCTGTTCGGGGCTATTTACTGCGAACACAATGGCCTGTCTGACAGAGTCAATGGGAATGAGTATACCGGGGTGTGCAACCGGGCTTGCTGGCTCTGCAAAAAAGAAGCGCATTGCTTTTGAGAGTGGCACAACTATTATCAAGATGGTAAAAAATGGAATTACCGCGAGAAAGATTATGACAAGACATGCCTTTGAGAATGCAATTCGCGTTGACCTTGCACTGGGCGGTTCCACAAATACGGTCTTGCATCTTATGGCAATTGCCAGGGAGGCACATGTTGATATTACCCTTGACGACTTTGACCGCCTGAGCAGAAGCACGCCGAATATTGTCCGGATCAGGCCGGCTGGGGACCATTTTATGGAGGACCTTGAGTATGCTGGTGGAATCCCTGGTGTATTGAATACATTAAAGCCACTACTTAAAGATAACATGACTGTCACAGGGAAGAGTATTCTTGAACTTGCAGATTTAGAAAAATCTCCCGACAGGAACGTGATTAAACAACTTGATAAACCCTACTCTCAGGAGGGTGGAATTGCAATACTTAAGGGCAACCTTGCTCCGGATGGTGCAGTTGTAAAGCAGTCCGCTGTTGAAGAAAAAATGAAAAAATTTACAGGTATTGCTCGGACATACAATTCAGAAGAGGAAGCCATGAAGGCAATAATGTCTAAGAAGATCAAGGCAGGCGATATAGTTGTAATCAGATACGAAGGTCCAAAAGGAGGACCTGGAATGAGGGAGATGTTGTCGCCTACATCAGCAATTACTGGCATGGGGCTGGAGAGTAGTGTAGCGCTCATCACTGATGGCAGGTTCTCAGGAGGGACAAGGGGTCCATGTATAGGTCATGTTTCTCCGGAGGCAATGGAAGGTGGTCCAATCGGACTTGTTAAGGATGGCGACAGGATAGAAATAGATATACCAGCGAGGACTTTAACGCTTGTAATAAGTGAAGCTGAGATGAAGAGAAGAAGAAATGAATTTAAAGCAATTGAACCAAAAATCAAACATGGATACCTTGATAGATATTCGCGATTAGTTACTTCAGCGAATACAGGCGCGGTTCTGAAGAATTAGTAGAGAGGAGAAATGAAAGAACACAAAAAAGAAAAAACAGATAGCAGAGGACAGAGATTGGAGATGAACGGTGCAGAGATACTGGTTGAATCCCTGCACAGGGAGGGTGTTGATGTTATATTTGGCTTTCCGGGCGGTGCAGTGCTGAATATTTACGACGCCCTCCCGGAGTCCACCATCAATCATGTGCTTGTGAGGCATGAGCAGGCAGCGGTGCACGCTGCTGACGGATATGCAAGGGCCAGTGGGAAGACAGGTGTGGTTCTCGTCACATCCGGTCCAGGCGCTACTAACACGGTCACAGGAATTGTCACTGCCTACATGGATTCAATTCCACTTGTTATTATTACCGGACAGGTTCCGACCTCACTTGTTGGTAATGATGCCTTCCAGGAGGCAGATATTGTTGGTATTACAAGACCATGCACCAAGCACAACTATCTTGTAAAGAATATAAAGGACCTCCCGCGGATTATCAAGGAGGCTTTTTTCATTGCTTCAACAGGCAGACCTGGTCCGGTCCTGATTGATTTACCTAAAGATGTGACGCAGACAAAGATCTCTCCTGTATTTCCGGATAAGGTTGAGATAGCTGGATACAAGCCCAATTATTTTGGTCATATGGGACAGATAAAAAAATCTGTGGAGACAATATTCTCCTCGGAGAAACCAATAATTTTCATTGGTGGTGGAGTTAATCTTTCCGGGGCAAGTGAAGAAGTAACAGAATTCGCGGAGATTCTTGGCATACCTGTGACATCAAGTTTAATGGGGCTTGGTGGTTTTCCCGCAACAAATCCCCTCTTTATTGGAATGTTAGGTATGCATGGAACTTACACTGCTAATATGAGCATCCAGAATTCGGATTTAATTATAGGCATCGGCGCCAGGTTTGATGACCGTGTGACAGGCAAGGTTTCGGAATTCGCTCCATATGCAAGAATTATTCACATTGACATTGATCCAACCTCAATTGGCAAGAGCGTCCGGGTTGATGTGCCAATAGTTGGTGATGCGAAAAATGTCCTGAAGAGTATGCTTTCGCTTGTTAAAAATAATAAGACCTCCGCTGAATTTAAAAAACGGATTGCACCCTGGCGAAAACAGATAGATGAATGGAAAAGTAAATATCCACTTACATACAAAAGAACATCAAAGAGAATAAAGCCACAGCTTGTGATTGAGACAATATACAAACTTACAAAGGGAAAGGCAATAATTAGCACTGATGTAGGACAGCACCAGATGTGGGTTGCTCAGTTCTATAAATTTGATAAGCCGAGAAAACTTTTAACATCAGGTGGCCTTGGCACAATGGGTTATGGTTTTCCAGCCTCAATTGGTGCTCAGGTTGCTTTCCCGGATGAACTTGTAATTAGTATTTCCGGTGATGGAAGCATTCAGATGAATATTCAGGAGATTGCCACAGCAGTTCAGTATCATTTACCGGTAAAGGTTGTTATAATCAACAACAGATTTCTGGGAATGGTTAGACAGTGGCAGGAGAAGTTCTACAATAGAAGGTATTCCTATTCCTGTATTGAGGTTCAACCGGACTTTGTTAAACTTGCTGAGTCCTATGGTGCAGTTGGTATTAGAATTGAAAGGGAAGATGAACTTGAAGGGACATTAAAGAAGGCCCTCAACAATGGTGAGCCAACAATTATTGATGTGCTTGTTGACCGTGAGGAGGGCGTTTATCCCATGGTTCCTGCGGGGGCCAACCTCAAGGATATGATTCTGGTGTGAGGTTAGAATGAAGCACGTGATTTCATTGCTTGTTGAGAACAGATTCGGTGTACTTGCAAGGGTTGCAGGTATGTTCAGCGGCAGGGGCTATAACATTGAATCATTGACTGTTGCAGAGACAGTGGACCCGAGCATTTCAAGGATGACTATTATTACTAGCGGCAATGACCAGGTCATTGAGCAGATTACAAAGCAACTCAACAAACTTATTGATGTGATAAAGGTCTCAGACCTTACAGAGACCGATTTTGTTAGCAGGGAACTTGCTTTAGTTAAGGTAAATATAAACGAGTCAAATCGATCAGAGATTTTGAGCATAATAGAAATTTTCCGCTCAAAGGTTGTAGATGTTAGTCAGAATTCATACATCATTGAAGCCACAGGGGATGAAAACAAGATTCAGGCAATCATAGACCTTTTGAAGCCCTTTGGCATTAAGGAGATTGCAAGGACCGGACCGGTCGCAATGGTTCGTGGTGTAAAGAGGAATGAAAAAGGTTTAAATAAAAATAGTGGAGGCAAATAAATGAAGGTCTATTCTGAAAAGGACGGTGACATTGAAATTCTGAAAAACAAGACAGTGGCAGTTATTGGTTATGGCAGTCAGGGTCATGCCCAAGCACAGAATCTGAGAGATAGCGGTGTTAATGTAATTATTGCTGAGGTTGAGGGTACAAGAAATTACAGACTTGCGAAGGAGCATAGATTCAACCCTATCTCCGCAGAAGAGGCAGCGAAGAAGGCGGATGTAATTCAGATTCTTGTTCCAGACGAATATCAGGCAGATGTATATAATAGGGAAATTAAAAAAGGATTGGTCAAGGGCAAATGTATATGTTTTTCTCACGGGTTCAATATCCATTTTCATCAGATAGTTCCTCCTCAGGATGTGGATGTAATCATGGTGGCGCCAAAGGGTCCTGGATATATGGTGAGACAGGAATTCGTAAACGGCAGGGGTGTGCCGGCATTGATTGCGGTTCATCAGAATGCCAGCGGGAAGGCAAAGGAGATTGCCCTTGCCTATGCAAAGGGCATTGGCGCCTTGAGGACAGGGGTCATTGAAACAACATTTAAGGATGAAACAGAGACAGACCTTTTTGGTGAACAGGCAGTTTTATGCGGAGGGCTCACCGCGCTAATTACTGCTGGATTTGAGACGCTTGTTGAGGCAGGCTACCCACCGGAGATGGCTTATTTTGAATGTCTCCATGAGATGAAACTTATTGTTGATCTTGTTTATGCAGGGGGTATTGCTAATATGCGGGCAGCAATAAGCAATACAGCAAAATACGGCGATGTCACCAGGGGACCGAGAATTATAAATGATGCTGTGCGTCAGGAGATGAAGAAAATCCTTAAAGAAATACAGACCGGGGAATTTGCGAGAGAATGGATTCTTGAGAATCGTGCAAACAGGCCCGTCTTCAATGCACTTCTCAAGAAAGGAGCAGAGCATCCAGTTGAAGAGATCGGAAAAAAACTCAGAGGCATGATGCCCTGGCTTAAAAAGGATTCAGAAGGTAAAACTAAAGAATAAATAATGCGATTGCCAATAGCAAAAGATGGATTTCCAATTATAATACCCGCACTTGCTACAGGACTTTTTCTCGGAATTTTTAACTGGAAATTTGGAATACCATTTCTTGCCTTTGGAATATTTTCCCTGTGGTTTTTCAGAGACCCTGATCGTGAAGTTCCCTTTTATTCAAACGCTATTGTTTCTCCGGCAGACGGAACTGTAATTAAGGTTGAGAATGTATGGGATGATAGATTTATCAAAGACGAGGCAAAAAAAATATCAATCTTTATGTCAATTTTTAATGTTCATGTCAACAGGATTCCCTTTGATGGTGTTGTTGAAGATGTAAGATACAATCCCGGAAAATTTTTGGTTGCCAGTAAGGATAAGGCATCGGAGGAAAATGAACAGAATGCAGTTGTGATAAATGTGAATGGTAGGGATAAGATTGCCTTTGTGCAGATTGCAGGATTTGTAGCAAGAAGGATTGTATGCCACCTGAAGAAGGGGGATCGGGTTTCAAGAGGTGACCGTTTTGGTATGATACGGTTTGGCTCGCGGCTTGATGTGTATCTGCCGAAAAATGTACAATTGAGTGTTCTTACAGGAGATAAAGTAAAGGCAGGGCAAACAATACTGGGGTATTTTTAAATGTATAGGTGAATGGATGAAGTTAAAGAACAATTCAGAATTCAGCAAGAAGGGCATTTATATTCTCCCGAACTTTTTTACATCTGTAAGTTTATTCGCAGGATTTTATTCAATTCTCGCCTCAATAAAAGGTGATATTGAAAAATCAGCAATTGCAATTATAATTGCAGCAATCTTTGACGCACTTGACGGCAGGGTTGCAAGATGGACGAATACAGCGAGTAAGTTCGGGACAGAGTATGATTCCCTTGCGGACATGGTATCATTTGGCGTCGCCCCTGGAATACTTGTTTATATGTGGATTCTTAATATATTTGACAGGGGGGGGGGGGGCGTTGCCTTTCTCTATGTGGCATGCACAGCCATTCGCCTTGCGCGATTTAACGTGCAGGTTACTACAGTTGAGAAGAAATTCTTCATCGGGCTTCCATCCCCCGGGGCAGCTGGCCTGGTTGCAACCAGTGCATTATTGTATCTTCAACATAATATTGAAAATGTGCCACAGAAGACAATCGCTAAGTTATTATCAAAACCTGTGGACTTTTTGATTGATAAGCCAATTGACTTTCTTTTCTCAAAACCTGTATTCTTCCTGATACTTGTATTTGTCGGCGCTTTACTTATGATAAGTTCAGTCAGATACAGAAGTTTAAAGGAGATGGAATTTCTCAGAAGCAGGCCTATTTTCTTTATGTTTATTGCTGTTGGATTTCTTATTTTACTTTATGTTGAGACGGTAAAGGTCCTCTTTACGCTTGTTACGTTATATGTTATGAGCGGTCCGATTGAAGGAATTCTCAAGAGAGCGGGATTGATAAAACAGGAGATTTCAGCAATAAGACACGGAAGGGAAACAAATATAATTCATGTAGGAGGAAAGGAAAGGTTAGATGGAAAAGGTTAAAATTTTTGATACAACCCTCAGAGATGGTGAACAGTCACCGGGCTTCAGCATGAATGTGGAAGAAAAGATCCGGATGGCAAAACAGCTTGAGAAATTGAATGTTGATATCATTGAGGCTGGCTTCCCTATTGCGTCCCCTGGTGATTTTGAGGCAGTGAAGGCAATTTCAGAAAATATAAAAAACTGCACCGTCGCCGCGCTTGCAAGGGCAAATCGTGCAGACATAGAGCGCGCTGCTGAGGCATTGAAGAATGCAAAAAAACCCAGGATTCATGTCTTCATCGCTACATCAGACATTCATCTCGAAAAAAAATTGAATATCTCCAGAGAGCGGGCACTTGAGACATTGATAGAATCAGTTAAGTTTGCGAGGGAATTTGTTAATGATGTTGAATTCTCGGCAGAGGATGCGACCAGGAGTGATTGGGATTATCTCGTGAAAGTCTTTACATCAGCAATTGATGCAGGTGCAAACACAATTAATGTTCCTGATACTGTAGGATATACGGTTCCATCTGAATTCAGGCGTTTGATTACCTATTTAAAAGAAAATGTCAAGAATATAAATAAGGCAACCATCAGCGTTCACTGTCACAACGATCTCGGACTTGCAGTTGCAAATTCAATCTCTGCTATTGAGGCGGGTGCAAGGCAGGTGGAATGCACAATTAATGGGATTGGTGAGAGGGCAGGAAATGCATCCCTTGAAGAGATTGTGATGACAATTTATGTAAGGAAGGATATTTTTCCATTTAAGACCGATATTGTAACCCAGCAGATTTATCCCACAAGCCGGCTCCTCACCCATATTACAGGGATTCGTGTCCAGCCAAACAAGGCAATTGTTGGGGATAATGCCTTTGCCCATGAGGCAGGCATTCATCAGGACGGCGTCTTAAAGTATACGCAGACCTACGAGATTATGACTCCGCAGTCAATTGGGTTGCCATCAAACATACTGGTGCTGGGCAAACACTCTGGCAGGCACGCTTTCAAAGAACGCTTAAAGGCACTTGGCTATGAATTAAGCGATGAAGATATCAACAAGGCCTTTGCACAATTCAAGGTGCTGGCTGATAAGAAGAAGGAGGTCTATAACGAAGACATTGCGGCAATTGTAAGCGATGAGGTTTTGAAGATTACAGATAAATTCAAACTGCTTTCAGTAAATGTCGCAAGCGGGACTGAGACGCCGCCATCTGCAACAATTGAGATGGAGATAGATGGGCGCCATTTTAAGTCGGCAGGCAATGGCAACGGACCGGTTGACGCCATCTACAAAACCATTGCAAACATAACTCAGACAAAATCAAAATTACTCAAATTTTCCGTAAACGCCATCACCGGTGGGACAGAAGCATTAGGGGAGGTATCGGTTCATCTTGAAGAGGATGGAATCAGCGTAATTGGCAGGGGTGCACACACAGACATTCTGGTAGCAAGCGCCAAGGCATACGTAAGTGCACTGAATAAACTGGAGTATATGAAAGGACACAGGCAAAAGGAAAGCACACCTAAAGGGGTGTAATCCTCTTATTCTCCTTGACGAAATAACCTCAAGACATTACAATAAAACTCTTGTCCATGGAGATGACGATTACAGAGAAGATACTTGCCTCCCACGCGAGCAAAAAATTTGTGGAGCCAGGAGAATTCATCCTTGCGGATGTTGATGTTGTGCTGGCAAATGACATAACTGCACCGCTGGGGATTAAAGAGTTCAGGAGTATCAATAGAGCGAAGGTTTTCAATAAGGATAAGATTGTGCTTGTTCTTGACCATTTTGTACCGAATAAAGACATAATGTCCGCAATGCAATCAAAGTATGTTCGGGATTTTGCGATGGAACAGGGAATCAGGCATTTTTACGAGGGGAGCGACGGTGGGATTGAGCATGCCCTCCTACCGGAGAAGGGGCTTGTTGTCCCCGGAGATTTAATTATTGGAGCAGATAGTCACACCTGCACCTACGGCGGTCTCGGCGCTTTTTCAACCGGCGTGGGAAGTACTGATTTTGCCTGTGCAATGCTTACAGGCAAAGTGTGGTTAAAGGTTCCGCAGTCAATGAAGATTGTATTTAAAGGCAGGAAAAGGAAATGGGTCTATGGAAAAGACCTTATACTTACAGTTATAGGTAGGATTGGCGTTGACGGCGCCCTCTATCGTGCGATGGAATTTCATGGGGACACAATCAAGACCCTCCCTATTCCTGAACGGCTTACAATTGCCAACATGGCAATTGAGGCAGGCGGAAAGAATGGGATATTCCATGTAGATGAGGTTACAGAAAGATTTATAAAAAAATTCAGCAAAAAGAAGCCCAGAATTTTCAGGAGCGATAAGAAAGCCAGATATGTAGAGGAGATAGAGATAGATGTATCAAAGATTGAGCCGGTTGTTGCTTTTCCTCATTTGCCGGAAAATGTAAAGAATGTTGAGGAGGCACGGGGCATAGAGATTCAGCAGGTAGTAATTGGTTCATGTACAAATGGCTGGCTTGAGGACCTACGAATTGTAGCAAAGATTCTGAATAAGAGAAGGGTCAAGAGGGGTCTGCGCTGTATTATATTTCCTGCCACATACAATATATTCAAGCGCGCTTTAAAGGAGGGACTCATTGGGATATTCCTTGAGGCAGGCGCAATTGTCTCACCACCAACCTGCGGACCATGCCTTGGCGGGCACATGGGAGTCCTTGCAGAGGGCGAGCGCGCAGTTTCTACGACAAACAGAAATTTCATAGGCAGAATGGGACATACAAAGAGCGAGGTCTACCTTGCTAATCCTGCTGTTGCTGCTACCTCTGCAGTTCTGGGCAGGATTGCACACCCGGAGGAATTAAAATAAATGAAGTTTCGTGGAAAAATCTGGAAATTTGGTGATGATATTGATACTGATGTAATAATTCCTGCGAAGTATCTCAACTCCTCGGACCCTGCATATCTTGGTCAACACTGTATGGAGGCAATTGCTCCTGACTTTGCAAAGAAGATAACAAGGGGTGATATTATTGTCGCAGGCAAAAATTTTGGTTGCGGTTCTTCAAGAGAACACGCTGCTGTGGCAATCAAGTCAGCAGGGATCTCCTGCGTTGTTGCAAAGAGTTTTGCAAGGATCTTTTTTCGCAACGCAATAAATACAGGGCTTCCACTCTTTGAGGCACCTGAGGTCGTTGATAAAGTCAAGGAAGGCGATGAGATTGAGATAGATGCAAACAGAGGGAAGATTATTATCGGAGATAAAGAAGTCAAAATACCTGAGTATCCCGAATTTCTCCAGCGTATAATAACCGCAGGTGGTCTTATGAACTACATTAAAGAGAACAGGGGCTTTTAGGTGTCAGATAAGCGCAGATTTAAGGTTCTCCTTCTTCCGGGTGATGGTATTGGGCCAGAAGTTGCCTATCCTGCAAGGGATGTGGCACAGATGGTTGCAGAGAAGTTTAATATTAAAATTGAATTCACAGAAATGAAGTTCGGCGGTGCCCTAATTGATGAGAAGGGAGTTCCAATTACTGATGAACTGCTTCGTTCTGCAAAGAAGAGCGACGCAGTGCTCCTTGGTGCAGTGGGGGGACCAAAATGGGAAAACCTTGAACATACAAGAAAGCCGGAGGCGGGCTTGCTTGCTATCAGAAAGGGCTTAAAATTGTTCGCAAATCTGAGACCTGTGAAGTGCTATGAGCCATTAGTTCATTCATCTACACTGAAACCTGATGTGATCAGAAACACAGACCTTGTTGTTGTGCGAGAATTAACGGGTGGCATTTATTTTGGCAAGCCAAGAGGAATTGAGAAGGATAAAAAGGGCTACAATACAGAGGTTTACAGATACAATGAGGTGGAAAGAATTGCGAGAAAGGCATTTGAGATTGCAAGGATGCGCAGGAAGAAGGTTACATCCGTGGATAAGGCAAATGTCCTTGAGAGTTCACAGTTCTGGCGAGATGTTGTGAATAAGGTGCATCAAGAATTCCAGGATGTTGAATTGAATCATATGTATGTGGATAACTGTGCGATGCAATTGATAAAAAATCCAGGACAGTTTGATGTTATTTTAACGAATAATATCTTCGGTGATATTCTGAGTGATGAGGCTGCAATGCTGACGGGCTCAATTGGTATGCTACCTTCTGCGAGTTTGGGAGACAGGCATGCCCTCTATGAGCCCATTCACGGCAGTGCCCCGGACATAGCAGGAAAGAAAATCGCCAATCCCCTTGCGGCCATTCTCTCCGTCGCCATGATGTTTGAGTATTCCTTTAATTTACCCGGAGCAGGCAAACTTATTAAAGAAGCAGTCGAATCGGTCTTAGAGGAAGGTTACAGGACTCCAGATATATTCTCTGATGGATGCAAAAAGATTACCACAGATGAGATGGGCATACGGATACGGGAGAAGATTTTCCCTTGACGATGCTTGAATAAAGTGATAGAGTTTATTCTAATGTATAAAAGATTGCTCTCTGCTGGAATAATTTTGATCCCGGGACTCTCCTTTGCTGCTGTCCCGCAATTCAATGATTATCAATCCGTCTGCACAAACACAAGTTGTTACATTGAGGGCACAATATACATCTCAGAGGCAGGCACTGCACGGGTCACATTCGCACCGGACCAGGACATTGACCTGGAAATATGGCTTGGCGCAGAATCAACAGGAGATTTGTGCTATTCTAAGCCGGGATATTTTAAAAAAGATGTACAGGTTACAATAAATTTTATGAGCACCGGGTTTGAAATTCAGGAGGGAACTAATAGCCCAGAAAAAGGCAGTTGTACATTTAACCAGAATATCTCTGTACAGTTAATAATTGTAATAAAAAATGCATCCTCAGAGAAGGGCACAAATACAGTCACACTTGTTGTTGATACACAGGCGCCAGAAGCACCCACTGGGGTTTATGCAAGCCCTGGAGACAGAAATGCTATCCTTCACTGGAGTCAGAGTTCATCAACGGATGTAAAATACTATAATATTTATTACCGCCCGGAGGGCGCATCGGAGTTTATCCTCGCAGGAAATACCGCCACAGGGACTGAGACGAGTTTTACTGTTTGGGAGCTTGAAAATGGTGTGACATACGAATTTGGGGTCTCAGCGGTGGACAGGGTTCTGAATGAGGGGAGCATAAAGAGTGTCCAGGATGATGGTCAGCCCGTAAAGGTAACGCCTACAGAGATTATCGGTCTTCATGGACTTTCACCGGAGGAAGAGGGCGGATGCTTTATTGCAACTGCTGTATATTCTCCTGATAGCCCTCAGGTTAAAATTCTGAGAAGATTCAGAGATACATTTTTAATGAATAATCTGCCCGGCAAGATATTTGTAGGACTATACTATAAGTATAGTCCACCTGTGGCTCAATTTATCAGAAACCACAGAACACTACAGAATGCCGGCAGGATTCTCCTTGCCCCTGTTGTCCTCACTGCATCCCTCTGTCTAAATCATTTATCTCTAATTTTGTTTACTGTTCTGGCAATCATTGTTACTGCGTTGTTTTTAACATACCCGCGATTTTCATGGGTGCGCAGTAAAAATCTCATTAAGTTCATCAGGGGACCATTGATTTTATTATTATTTATTTTTACACTTTCGGAAGTCCATGCTGAGTCACCCCAGCACTTCTCCTTCTCAATCCATGCTGGTCCTTATGTCCCGAAAATTCCCGGGTATTCAGAAATCTATGGCGGGTCAAACAAGCCCATGTTTGAGTTTGGAATGGAGTGGCAGTTTTTGAAACTATTAGGCAAACTTGCACTTGGTGCAAGCATTGGCTATATGCGAGATGGTGGCTACGGGCTTTTTGAGAGCGACCATAGGCAGTCAGAGATTCGCTTTGTGTTTCAGGTTGTACCGGCAAAGGCAACGCTTTTTTACCGGGCTGACTTTTTTAAAAATCAGCCGGTGGTTCCATTTGGTGAATTCGGCTACGACTTTTATTATTTCACGGAGAATAGTGCCACGGGAGGACATTCCTTCAGTGGTGGCAAGGACGGTTACCATTATGGCGGCGGAGTCCAGATTTTACTTGATATACTTGACAAGAAAAGTGCCGGCGCAATGGATGCGGATTATGGAATTAACAATACATTTCTTACATTTGAATATAGAATCTCCAAGGTCAATGACTTTGGCAGAGGGGTCTGGGACTTCTCCAGAAAGACCTGGTTCGCAGGGCTTATGTTTGAGTTCTAACGGAACCTTTTTGTTTCTCCGGTGTTTAATTTTGTGAAAGGAGGAGAAACATGAAGGTATTAAAAACAATCTTTATTCTATTAAGTATCATCTTTGTAACTTTTGCCTGTGGAAAGGACGAGAGGGTTCCTCTTACAGCAGGTCTTGCGAGCAACGTAATAGGTGAATCAGCCAGTGTCCTGAGCGAGGATGATCTGATTGATATGGAAGTGACAGGAGGAACACTGGATGTACAATCACTTGCTCCGGAGGCAATTGAACCAGCAGAGATTCAGCCGGTGGAGGTTTCAGATGGTCGTGTGCTTGCCCTGTTAAACCCAAATTTTCTTTGGCCAAGGCCCCTGCTCTTGAGGACAATCAGAGCACCATTAACCACACTGCTCTATTTCTATGCCAATCAGCCCTCTGGTTGTCCACCTGATGTTCAAGGGACCTGTCCGTCCCTTCAGAGTCCGAATTCTTCTTGTACAATCACTTTCAATTTTACCCCTGAATGCAATGCAACAGCAGTTACGTACATACTCGGTCAGCAGGTGACGCTTACCTTTACCGGTGGACTTTCAGGCACCATTGATGGCAATAATGGGCTCCCGGTCCTTACCGCCACTGCGAGCGACCTCAAAATTGCCTCAGATAGTGGAAAATACCTGATTTACAACGGAACAGTAAAGAAAGAATTTACGGACATTTCATTTACCGGTGCAAACTGGGTGCTTTCAACCTCAGACCTTGAAGTTACTGACTCTGCAGGAGCAAAGGGGACTGCATCAGGCACAAGAACAGTTGAGGTGAAATATGGAAGTTATTACCATGCAGTGAATCTCGGGACCCTTACTTATACACCTCCGAACAGTCCAAAGGTCGTTACAATTGATATAGATATTGAGAGGACAGTAACCCGTGAAGAATTGAAAAAGGTTGTGGTAATTGACGATAAAATCACAACAGACGGAATTCTCAGGACGCTTTCAGGCACATTGACATTTAGCGGCGAGGAACGGGGTGAAAGCAGTGAACTTGATTCAGTCACACTCAACGGTGAACTCACGAGAACGGGTCCGAAAGGGAGCGTAACAGTAATCTACGGTGATGTGGTCTTTAAAATGACCTGCAATCATAATCCATGGGGCGGCCAGATTGAAATTACAAACGGTGAAAAAAGTATAGTCATTGACTTCCGTGAGGACTGCGGATGTATTGTAGACATTACCTGGCCGAACGGAGAAACAACCCAGCACAATACCTGTGAAGATAAAGAACCAGGAGAGGAATAACAACTGAATAGCAAATCATGTTATGTAAGGGCAGGTCTTGGACCTGCCCTTCTTATTTTTAGTGTACTCCGTCAGGGAACATCAAATATTAATAAGATGATTCATGTTTTCTATGATAATACTCAGGAGAGGCAGAGTGTGGGAAGCAGGAGGTTATATGCGGTGAATTGGAGGGGGTGGCGCCCCTCACTTGCCAGCAAAACCCAGACCTTCAGAAGTTGAAGAGCAGGATTATGAGAATGCCTCCGAGCATGGATGCTGGAGAAACCGAAGAATCATCCGGGTCCCCTTGCTGGCAGAGTTCAAGGCGCCACCCTCTCCCATTATAACCACCTGCGCACTGAAATGCCTGATACACATCAATGAGGGGTCACGACAAATCATCACATATCATCTGCGGAAGGACTATCCCACCCTGCCTCTCATCTCATAATGAGATTAATCTTAACTTTATCCCTTGATTTGTAGGTTTCCCCGATATAAGAATCTATGGCTTTTTTCCTCAAGTATGTTAAAATAATATGCATCAGTGTGAGGTATCTACCTGAGCGATTTTCCGAAATATTAGATGAGATAGAATAGATGGCTTTCAGGATAAGAAATCTACCCCCTCTCATTGAATCAGCCAGTATGTATTTCATAGCGATTGTGCTTGTGAAATTTTTTATCTCAGCGAAATTTTTCGGCAGATTTTCTGATGCCCTTGTTCCAGCAATCTTTCTCTATATACCCCTTTTGATAATAATCATTTCAAGAAGGAATCCTGATGAGTATGGCTTTACATTTAAAGGATGGGGTTTAGACCTGTTTTATGTTCTTATCTTTATGTTGATATTTTTCCCGCCTGTCTTTGTGCTTTATTTTATTTACAGGAAATTATTCTTTCAGGGCTTCTTTCACTTTAACCTGCCTTCAGATATCATCCTTCTGTTCTTTACCCAGATTCTTATTGTTGGCCTTTCAGAGGAGGCATTTTTCCGCGGGTATCTCCAGAAGCGACTTTCAGAGGGCATTGAGGGGAACTGCATAAATTTTCATGGAATAAAAATATCCTGGGCACTTTTTATTGCCAATATTCTTTTCACCATTACACACATAATCGTTCTAGGGCAGTTCTGGAGAGTAAATGTATTCCTCCCAGGACTTGCCTTTGGCTGGCTGAGAGAACAAAGAAGGAGTTTAATTGCTCCGGTTCTCTTTCACGGACTGAGCAATGTATTTATGAAAGTTCTTGAGGCAAGTTTTTAATTCCTCAGCGGTTTGTTGTACATGAGCATATGCTGGATGCGCGCCTGTGTCTTTTCCTCGCCGCAGAGTGAGACAAATGCCTCGCGTTCTAAATCAAGCAAGTACTGTTCAGAAACCAGTGTGCCCGGTGTAACATTGCCACCGCAAATCACATGAGCGATCTTTTTGCCTATGTGCTCATCATATTCTGAGATATTTCCGGAATACCTGAATCCCTTTAGGGCAATCTTGAGTGTTGCAATGCCTTCTCTTCCTGCAACAGGAATCTGCTCCATCCGGAGCGGTCTGAATCCGCTTCTCGCAAGACCTAGAGCCACCTGTTTGGCATCATAGATTAATGATTCTCTATTGAGGGAGATACTGTCAATAGGTCTTAAGAGCCCAAGTTTTTCCTGTGCCTCCTTTGCACTCATTGAAACCTTTGCCATACCGATTGTCTCAAACGTGTGAATGGTTGCCTTCATGATGTCTGGTTGAACAGGTCCGCTGCCGAGTGCGCGAATTAGAACCTCCTTACACCCACCTCCGCCGGGAATCAGTCCGACCCCGACCTCAACCAACCCCATGTATAATTCAGCATGCGCTCTTACCCGGTGAGCATGCATTGCGACCTCTGCACCGCCCCCCAGCGTCATTCCAAAAGGTGCAGATACAATTGGTTTTGGAGCATATTTTATTCTCATATTAGCATCCTGAAAGGCCTTCACAACTTCCTCAATCTGTTTCCATTCCTTTGCTTGAGCAGCAGCAAGAATCATGAATATATTTGCTCCCACACTGAAGTTTTCTCCGTTGTTGCCAATAACCATCGCCTCATAGTTCTTCTCAAGTTCATCAATACCATCGTTTATCATCGCAATAATATCACCGTCAATAGAATTCATCTTTGAGAAAAACTCAAGGCATATCACCCCATCTCCAATATCAATCAATCTGGCACTGGAGTTTTCTTTGATAATCTTTTTCTGCTTCTTCAGAATCTCAAGGGATACAACATTCTTTCTCGTCACAATCTCTTTGTATGACTTTGTGTTAAAGTCATAATAATAGCGTGTACCATTGACCTCTTTATAAAATGTTCCCTCAGGCGTATTTGCTACCTCTTTTGCCTTTTCAGGCACGTTAATCCCCTCTCGTTCCATCCTTTCAATGGATGCTTTCAGGCCTATTGCATCCCATGTCTCAAAGGGCCCAAGAGCCCAGTTGAATCCCCACTTTAAGGCATTGTCAATATTTAGTACATCGTCAGCAATTTCAGGGATTCTGTTTATAGAATAGATTAATGTATCTCTTAATAATTTCCATACGAGCTGAGATGCCCGGTCTTCTCCTGCTATGATTGTCTTTACCTTTTCAGCAGGGTCATCAATGTCCTTTACAGTGCCGATTGAGTCGTATTTGTATTTTTTGGATTCACGATATTCAAGGGTATTATAATCAATGACAAATTTTGTCTTTTCACCACCTGTGCCCTTTTCCTGTTTGTAAAATCCCTGACCGGTTTTTCTGCCGAGCCAGTTCTTTTCCACCATCTTTTTTATAAAATCAGGAATCTTAAATATTTCACGCTGCTCATCATCAAGGGCTGTTTCATAGACATTGTTTGCCACATGGACAAATGTATCCAGTCCCACAAGATCCGCTGTTCCGAAGGCTGCGCTGCCAGGTCTGCCAAGGGGTCTTCCGACTATTGCATCAACTTCATCTACAGCATATTTGTCATCAAGCATTACCTTTATTGTGTCCATCATGGAGAACATTCCAATTCTGTTAGCAATGAAATTTGGTGTGTCCTTACCATAAACGACTCCCTTGCCCAGGACGTTCTCAATGAAATCAGCCATATAACTTACAACCTCTGGCAGAGTATCAGCACCCTTTATAATCTCAACGAGGCGCATGTAACGCACAGGATTGAAGAAGTGGGTAATGAGAAAGTGTTTTTTGAAACTCTCGCTCCTTCCCTCTGCCATGTCTTTCAGACGGATTCCAGAGGTGTTTGATGAGACAATTGCATCTTCCTTCCTGTATCTGTCAACATTTTCAAAGACCTTTCTCTTTATGTCAAGGCGCTCAACAACGACTTCAATAATCCAGTCAACCTCCTTCAGCCAATCAAGATTATCCTCCATATTGCCAGGTGTAATTAGTGAAATATCCTTCTCTGAGTAAATGAGAGATGGTTTTGATTTTAAAATGTTATCAATACCTTTCAGAGCAAATCTGTTCCTTACTTTTTTGTCATTAAGTGTGAGCGCTGCTTTTTTCTCATCCTCTGTGAGTTCCTTTGGAACAATATCAAGAAGGTAAGATGGAATTCCAGCACCGGCAAGATGTGCAGCTATTCCGCTTCCCATTACCCCTGCACCTAAAACTGCAGCCTTTTTTATCTTATATGCCATGATAATCCCTCCTTATAAGGTCTCAATTATTGTAGCAATGCCCTGACCGCCACCGATGCACATTGCAGCAAGGCCGAGATTAAGTTTTCGCCTGCGCATCTCATATAGAAGTGTGGTGATAATTCTTGTTCCTGATATGCCCAATGGATGTCCGAGGGCTATTGCTCCGCCGTTTACATTTACTATGGCAGGGTCAAGTCCAAGTTCCCATATACTTACGAGGGATTGTGATGCGAAGGCCTCATTGATTTCCACAAGTTGAATATCTTTGACTTTAAGTTTTGCCTTTTTCAAGGCCTTCTGCGCGGCAGGTATTGGACCAAGTCCCATGACCTCCGGTTCAACGCCAGCAAGACCAGTTGAGATGATTCGTCCCAATGGCTTTATCTTTAATTTCTTTGCCATGTTATATGACATGAGAACCATTGCTGAGGCGCCGTCGCTCATCTGGGAGGAATTGCCAGCAGTGTGATAGCCATTTGTTCTGAAGGCAGGTCTCAGTTTTGCCAATGCCTCAAGTGTTGTGTCTGCCCGGGGTCCCTCATCTTTATCAACGACCCTCCAGCCCTCGGGAACCTTTCCTCCATCATAGATTTTAACCTCACCTACATCATTAACAATCAGTTTTACGAGTTCATCATCATACCTGCCATTTTTTTGGGCATCAAGTGCCTTCATGTGGGAGGAATAACCGAATTTATCAAGTTCTTCCCTGGTCAATTCAGGATATTTTTCCTTGAACCTATCAACAACTCTTTCAGCTGTCTCTCCCATTGATATATATATATCAGGGTAGGTTTCATCCTCGGTGAAGCGCGGGTTCGGGCTAAATTTGTTTCCAGCCATTGGCACCAGAGTCATTGATTCTGTTCCACCTACAATGAAAATGTCGCCATCGCCAGCCCATATTGCATGAGTTGCAGTGTGGAGAGCGGTCATGGCAGAGCCGCAGAATCTGTTAAAGGTTGTAGCAGGGACCTCCTTTGGAAGTTTCGCAAGGGTGGCAGAGATCCTTGCCACATTCATTCCCTGTTCTGCTTCTGGAAAGGCACAGCCACAGCGTATATCGTCTATAAGGGTGTAATCAAAATCTGGCAGGCGCTTTAAAGCGGATGTGATTACCTTTTCAAATAAATCGTCAGGTCTTGTCTTTACAAAGGCCCCGCGTTTTGCTCTACCAATTGGGGTACGGACAGCTGAAACAATTACAGCATCCGTTGATTTTAATCTTTGTGCCATGATAGAACCTCCTTATGAATGAATATTCATTCATTATTTATGATATTTCCAAATTTTTATCCTGTCAAGAAAAAGAGAAAGTTTTGATGTTACTATTTTGAAATGTCAAATTAGGAAGAGTTAATGTAAATTATCCTTCTTTCAAGAAAATGAGATGAAGAAATGGGTCATGTTATTTTAACGAGTTCCTCTCCAGTTTAAATCCCTTGTTCTTCGTATATTGAGATAGAACCGCTGTCTTTATCCCCCCGCGCCTTGTAAATTCTGCAAGGACGCTGAGTTTAACCGGCTTCAGCAGTTTAACAAGGTCATCTGCAATTCTATTTACTATATGCTCGTAAAAAATCCCCACATTTCTGTAAGATAAAAGATAGTATTTCAGAGACTTTAACTCAACGCACTTTCTGTCGGGAACATATATTATTGTAAGTTTAGCAAAATCCGGCAGTCCACTCAGCGGACAGAGCGATGTAAATTCGCGGGTCGTAATCTTTATCTCAATCTCCTTCCCTCTGTATTTGTAATCAATTGATGAAAGGAGTCCAGGATTTATCACACTTTCTGGTTCAGGAGTCAATCCTTCGTATTGTTTCATTTTATTCTTCATATTGTTCAATTATATCCTGATTCTCTATCATAAACCCCTTTTTACCATGAAAAGTACCGTCCTGTGCTCCATAATTAAATTCAAAACTCGTATTACTCCCTTTTATTGCCCCAACCAGCGCTCCACCCAATCCCCCTCCTGCGCCAAGTAATGTTCCGTAGTATATGGCTTTCATACTGCCAGAGTATCTTAGGCATGTTGAATTCTCATCACATTGCGGGTCCTTTCCCTCTGTCAGACCAGCCACTGCCCCGATAACAAATCCACCAGCAAGCCCTAACAGAAATCCCTGAATCCCGCCTGTTACACGATTTTTCATCTTTATTGATTTTACCATTTCAACTGGCAACTCATTTTCCTGGTTTGTTTCCATGTCATAAAATGTTATGAACTCATCTTCTGACTCAGAATACGCCTCTGCCCCGGAAACCGAAAATTCTTCTCCATCAATGAGTGTAACTTTAGCGTCCCTTCCATATAGCTCATCATTAAGGTTCTGATAAAATTCCCATTTATTATCTTCTGATAAAACATACCTGTGGGCACAGGAGAAAAACAGAAGCATTAGTAAGAATGCTACCTTTATTTTATAAAGAAGCATAAATCACTCACGCTGCATCTTGAACATATATTCCTATCATAGACACCTTTACAGCCCTCTGATATTCCCATGTGACACAATACAAAATCATACTTCAATGGGTCATTCGTATCAAGTTTTTTAAGACTCTCCGTAATCTCAATAGCCATCTTTATATCCGGTGTTCTCCTTTCTTTTAATCCCAGATTTTCTGCAAGTCGGACAATATGGGTATCCAGAGGTATAATCAACTGTGATGGTTTTATTCTCTTCCATATCCCTGTATCAAGCCCATCTTCATACCGAACCATCCATCTTAAAAAAAGATTCAGACGTTTGTATGCGCTCTTTGAACCAGGCGGGGGAATCAAAAAATAAAAGCCCGGATATTCATCTTTATCTATCTTGTTTATTGATTTAAGAGAATAAAAATTCCTGACAAATCTCTGTATAGCCATCAGTAAATTAGAATCACTTTGTAAATATCCCTTAATAAAAAATTCCTCCAGCCCGCCATTCTCCTGATATATCTCCTTTAATGCATGGCATAGTTTTACAATATCTTTCCCCTTAACAAACCTGTGGGCAAAATGAGAAAAATGATTTTCTCTATCAGCAAAGTTCTTTATAAAAGCAGCGGGAGACCATTTTATTATTTCAAAGAGTTTTTCAAGATTTTTTATAATCATACCTACCCTTCCAAAAGCGAGATGGGCTGAAAAAAAGCCGGCTATTTCTATATCCTCTTTATTTCTGAATCTGTGGACAAACTGGACCGGGTCATCAGCCACAAATTCGGTTATACTCATTTTTTGACGCAATGAGTCAAGAAAACGCTTGAGTTTTGTGAAATCAGGAGATTGCATAAATTTGGAACTCTAACTCTGAATCCAATTTTGTTCCTAACATTCTTTTATTTTTAATTTTGTAAGCACCAAATTCTTAATTCCTTTTCTATATCGGAAACATAAAAATCATCTGGAGACCTTATTCTTACTCCCAAGCAAGAAATATTTTTAACATCTATACCTACAAAATCATTATCTATCTTACCGCATTCTTTAATTAAATATTCAATGTTATGAGTCCTTTCATGTTTTACTTTTTTATATTATAACACAGGAAGAGTTGATGTAAATTATCCTTCTTATGAGATCTGAAGCGCTGAAGCCCTGAAGGTATCCAATGAGAAGCAAGTGGTAGCCACACCTTTTAAGGTGTGTAAAAAGGTCATTTGCTTTCGCCAAATTATCCCACTCTTACCTCCCTTCCCTTTGATGGGAGGGGATAATGGGGAGGGTGAGGGTAGAGTCATTTGCGCAGGCTACTGATAAATACCAAATATGTGACATTTTTAAGTAGTAATAACAATATTCT
>FWPU01000691.1_pt1 | contig 108603 bp, 106 predicted proteins | sample 2228361 | NCBI WGS metagenome assembly FWPU01 (sample SAMEA103939777, study PRJEB20133) | metagenome | reverse complement strand
TTATTGACCTGCTTTCTTGTAAGTACTACAATATCTCTAAGATTAGAGTGCCTGACTTACAGCAGTCTCTATTTTAAGCGGACAGTAGTGAGTCTAAATGGTTAACGAAGTCCTGAGAAAAGACAGGATAGACACCTATGACTCCTTCCATCTCCTGAATATCCTTTGTCTTGTGTGCCACCACATGCATGTCATCTGTATCAAGAATAAGGACTATCTGATTGCCTTTTATACCAAATACCTTGACATGAGGCATATCTTCAAAATCCCTTATTAAGTTATCGCAGAAATCTTCTTTTACCCTTACAATAATACTTATTTTATCCATTAAAAATTCCTATCCCGATACTTTAAATTTAAAAGCACAATACTTGCAGAAATAGCGAACTGCTGTATTTAAAGCTTAAGATAAAAAACTGTAAATATGATATTAATGTGTGTTATCAGGAAGTAAATTTTCCAGATCCCTGTCGCTGCCCTCAAGACTATAGTAGGCAAGGTATACATTTCTGACGCCGTCTATGTCCTTAAGCGAATCCAGTGAATTTTTTACATCGGAGACTGTCTCCCTCTCAACTAAAAATACTATTTTTTCATCCTTTACTTCGTTGATCTCTACACCCCTTGCTTTCAATTCGTCCACTATCATTTCCACGTCTTTCATATCATTTGCCTCTATAAACCCGCTTGCAACAATCATCTCAAACCTCCTATGGGCATAAGAGAGACTTCGTCCCCCTTATAAAATCCCCTATTTCTTTATAGTAATTTTTATAAGTCTTCCCTTAGTCTCGCACCCTTCTGCACACCTGCCACAATAAATGCAGTTTATATCCCTGAGTCCAGGCTGGTCTATGTTTTTAGCTATTTCTACGTTCATGTAACACATCTGGTCGCACAGATTGCATTCACCGCACTCCCCTTCCATAAACTTCAGTTTAAGAAGGCTTACCTTGTTAAAAAGCCCGTAAGTCTTTCCCACAGGGCATAAGACCCTGCACCAGAGTCTTGGAAAGAAATATTCGAGCCCGAGGAGCAAAAATATCATGCCTCCTGAATATGCCAGCACTATAGGTTCCACAGGGAGCTTAAATGCAAAAAACACGCTTCCTGTCAAAAGTCTGAAAAAGTTTGTAAGATGTGAAATATAGCTTGTGAAGAATGGTATATTCATCAGGCCTGATACAATAAGCAATGCTGCTGCAATTATATATCCAATTTTAGTAGAAATTCTCTTCATCCTATCGCCTGTTGACCATCGCCTATTGCCCTTTATCCTATCAACAATCTCGTAAAGAAAGTCCATAGGACATATCCATCCGCAGAATGCCCTACCAAATATGAGATAAATCGCTATAACAGGTAGCACTGAAAGGAGGGCTGTAGTTGTAAAATCCCTCGATGCAATAAGACTCTCAAAATATGCAAAGACATCAATAAGATTTACAAACCATATAGCGAGTGAGCCTGTCAAACCACCAACAAGAAACTTTATCCTGAAAAATTGGAGTAGAAACAATATGAGCACCCCGAGCATTACAAATCTTCTCAGTCTTGAAAGCTTTATCTTTGTGCTGGCTGACCTTTGACTTCTAATTTCTGACTTCTGACTATCTGTACTCACGTTCCACCAGCCTTCCCCTTGCCATTATTTGAGGCATATTTTGGCCATAAACAATGTTATAGCGCTCTTCATTGGGCATGGATAAAAGTCTTTTAAATTCGTTTGTATAAGAGGCTTTGACCTTTTCTTGATACTGTCTCTTTGTAACCACCTTTATTGCAGAACCACCAAGTGGACAGTATTTTACACACAAACCACAACCAACGCAGTTGTCATTTATGTAAGGCTGATTACCCCACTCACTGTTGTAAAAATCAAAGACCTTTGCACCAAGTGGACATGCCTTACTGCAGGAAAGACATACATCGCCGTTCCAGCCAAAGCAAAGGCCAAAATCAATGAGTGCCATACCCATTGTCACCTTTTCCTTTTCTATTTTTCTCAATGCCCCTGTAGGACAGTGTTTCGGACATTCCATGCAGAGGCCACATGGGAAATCACGCATATCCTTTATGTATGGTGTACCGAAGTTCCTTATATCTTTCAGCCCTAAAATTGCAATAGCATCATACTTCATCACATGACAGACATTCACACAGACACCGCAACTTATACATTTAGAGCGAAACCTTTTTTCAGGCAAGGCACCCGGAGGCCTTATAATGCCCTCAACATATATATCTGGCAGTGGACCTGCAAATTCTTCCTTTCCTGCATAAACATGTCCTTCAAAAATAGTCAGCCCGCTACCTGAAGCAATGACAGAACTAATTATCAATGAGGTCTTTAGAAAATCTCTTCTCGAGAGGCCTTTACAGGTCATATTAGTCTTATTAGTCCTATAGGTCTTATATTTTTATTTAGTTGGTGTCGGAGTGCAGGCACTCCGACACCCTATCACTACGCTATAACCTTTCCTGGTTCTGCCTGTCTTGTCTTTGTCTTGCCTTTGTAAATTTTCACAGCAAACATCTTATAGTCAGGCTGGAAGCTGAATGGGTCAAAGGCATCTCTCATTATCATGTTTATTAGCTTGTATTCATCAAACCAGGGGACAAAGACATAGTCGTATCTTGGACCTCCTGTTGCCTTTGTAACATCAAGCACCTTTGCAGGAAGTTCAATCTTACCCCTTGGAGACTCGACGATCACAGAATCACCATTTTTTATCCCGAGCTTTTTAGCAAGCTCTTCGTTGATCTCAACATAAGCACCTGGAACCGCACGGTTAAGCTCAGAAACCCTTGTTGTCATACTACCCGAATGCCAGTGCTCAACAACCCTGCCAGTACATGCACCATATGGATATGCTGTAGTGTCGATAATAAGAAGTTTGCTTCCATCTGCCTTTGTGTATTCATGCCGCAGGTTCTGAAACTCTGCAGGGCTTAATGCTATGTTTTTGAGGGCATTCATGTCCTTATCCGGGTCGCCTATAACATTAACCGTATATTTTGCAGTTACATCAAAAGGCAGTGTGCTGTTTTCTTTAACCTTCTTTGGATTGAATGTCCTTTCGATGACCTCCACTGTTTTGTACTTTACAAAGGCCTTTCCATCGAATTTGCATGCCCACCATGGATTTGCCCATGCAATGGCACGACCATCCCAGCCCGGCGCCTTTCTGGTCTTTCCGTCAGGCGTAGGTATGTCAACCATTCCATAAATAAATGCATTAGAGTTGTAGAAGCTCGCATACCATCCTTCGGGCAGGTTTTCCTGTCTGTGGTATTCCTCATCCTTTTTCATTGCCTCTATATTCTTCTCAAGCCATACACCATATACAGGATTGAACTCTTTCATGTTCTTAATATAAAAAGCTGTCTTGCCTTCTATGTGCGGGTCGTAAGGATAGGCATATTGTATCCTCGACTGGTATTTCTCGTATCTCTTCTTTATTTCTGGATTGGTATGCACCTCTTCAGGAAATGGTATCCTGTAACCATGGTTTTGCTCAAGAAGGAGTTCACGTTTCATTCCACTGAAGTCATAACCAGTGCCCTTTGAGAGTTGCCTCAGTTCATCCCATATATTCCATGAAAATTCCCTGTTCCATTCCTTTGTCTTACCGGCAGCAATAGTCTTTTTGAGCCAGTCAGGACCATCATACCTCTCTGGCCAGAATTGAGAGACATGGCCTTTCGGAACTATACCCTTTTCCTCAAGCCTCCTCATTATGCAGGCAAAAATAGTATGGTCAGGAAGTGTATTTCCATACGGCTCTATTACCTGCTTGATGACCTGATACCTTCTCTCAAGATTACCGAATATGAACTCCTTTTCAAACCAGCTCGATGCTCCAAGAACTATATCTGACACCATTGTAGTAGCATTAGGAAATGCCTCAAGTGTTACCACAAGAGGCCATGCCTCTCCTTTTTTTGCACCAGCCATTGCAAGTCTATAAGGCCATGCATATGGAAGGCTCTGTCCTGCATTGACAGTAGATATAAACTGAACTTTTATCTGTCCTGCACCAAGACGCCTGAACATCTCGACAGTATGCGGACCCGGCTTGTCATGTATCTTAATCTTCTTCATCTCTGCAGATATCTCAGATTCAGGTAAACCCTTTTTCTTTAAATATGCTGATGCCCTGTCTGTCCATATCTTCTCTACTGCTGCCCTGTGGAGGGGATTTGCAACAAGCCTTCCATAAGGAAGGGCATGGCAGAGTGCGCCCGGCGCCCTGATTCCACCACAGGCATTGGGCTGTCCGGTAAAGCTGAAGGAATGTCTGCCGGGTTTAACCGCTTTTCCTGTTATCAGGTGGAGCATATGCAGCGATGCATTAACCCATGTACCCTGAAGCTTCTGGTTCACGCCCATGCACCACGCAGACAAAGTATATCCTTCGGCAAACCATTTCGCTGCAAGCCTTATTGCCTCTGGGCCGCTTATCTTTTTCCATGTCCGGGTTGCCTTTTCATAGACGAGCGGCGCTTCGCCCTCGAATATTATTTCGGAGACCTTTTCTGGCTTGTAGTCCTCAAGGAACTTGAGGAAGGCTGCAAACCCCTTATAGAGATCTTTTAATATGTCATCCTCAGATGCATATTTAGTCTTAAGAGATGGATATGTCTTTCTCGGCTCTGCTGTATATGTTAGATCCCATGCCGTATCCCTTGTACCGCCATATGTAGTTTTTACCCATGTCTTTTTAACATCTTCATGGATTCCAAAGCTCACATGCCTTTCGATGAACTTTTTATCGAGGTATTTCCATTTTGCATCCACAGCGCCTTTCTCTACATCATACTTTGCACCATCAAGCTCATGGGTTATTACATATGCCATCGCATTTAAAAGGACTATATCCCTTCCTGTTGCAAATGGCAGCCAGAGGTCAGCGATCGTGCCGGAACGGGTCTTTCTTGGGTCTGCAAGGATAACCTTCATATCTGGGTTTTTTGATTTTGCTGCTGCCATCCTGTTAAAGATTATGGGGTGTGCCTCTGCAGTATTGTTGCCGATAATAAAAAGCGTATCTGCATGTTTTTTGAAATCTGGGTCAGGCACATCAATATCATCGAGACATCCATATGGCTCATCTTTGCCAAATGTATAGAGATAGCCAACAACAGCAGATGCCATGCATGTCCTTGGTTGCCCTTCTATTGCATTGTTGGCAAGCATCCCACCACCTTTTAATGTCTTGTTCATTATATGTGTCTCTTCAGTGCCAAGCTGACCGCTTCCATAGAATGCAACACTATGTTTATCATGCTCTTTAATTGATTTTTCGACTGCATCAGCAACAAAGTTGATTGCATCTTCCCATGGAATCTCGACAAAATTCTCCTTTAAATCTACCTCTGATGGCTTCAGTCCCCTCGGATCCTTTGTTGTCTTTCCTTGAAGAACCCTTGGAGAATTAGTTAAATCGGGCTTGCCTGTCTTTGTATTAATCCATTCTTTTCTTATAAGAGCGCCTTTGGGCCTGTCTTTATACGCAATGGCCTTATGGAGATAGAAACCTTTAGTACAAAGAACACCCCTATTTACAGGACTCTTCAGGTCTCCCTTTAATGCTACTACCCTTGTGACCTTGCCTACGGCATCAACTTCACAGTCCGCTATCATGGTGCATCCGACTGCACAGAACCTGCATTGCCCTACTGGAAAGGACTTAATAGGTGCCGCAGCCAGAAGCATTTCAGGCCTTGCAATACCTGCTGCTGCAGCAGCGGCTGTTATGGCACTTGCCCTTAGAAAATCTCTTCTGCTGAGTCTCATTTATGACCTCCTATTTTTAGTGTCAGTGTCGAGCGCCCTGCGTCATTTGACGCTCAACGCTTCACGCTATTTTGCTGGTTTAATCATATAACTATTTGCACCCACCTTGTCCCCTGCCGGTGAATAGTCCCCGTTAGCTGCAACCGCCATCACCGTAATGCTTGCATCGGTTTTCTCTGATGGTGCCTTCCAGCTAAAATTCCATTTTCTCAATTCAGAACCTTCCTGCGTATGGGTCAATATTCCATTACTCAACTGTGTATTTTTTTTGTCCTTGACTATTAATTTCCCTGCTGTTGCTTCAACTGCAAAACCTCCCTTGCATTCGCTCATACTATCGAGGTCGCTTGTTACAATAACCGTTAGATTGTATGTCTTACCGGGGACATAATCTTTGGGCAATCCCTGAATCTTTACCATATCCTGAACCATTTCTCCATCGTGGCAGCTTATACATTCCAGATTCGGAGCGCTGTTTCTATGGCCGTCTGCTGTGGAAATATAGAGTACGGTCATAAAATATAATACTAAGAGAGTTATAATTTTTTTCATATCCATACCCCGTTCTCCTTCAAACCTTAAAGTTTTTGAAAAAACAAAGGGCAGGACATATGCCCCGCCCTTTCTACCATTACTTTGCAGCAGTCTTTGCTGCTATGGCATCGGTTAATATTTTTATTCCCTTCTGTGACTCATCAACCGACCTCGTGAGCGATTCCCTCGCCATATCAGGATTGTGGAAGCCATCAGAGTTCTCTGCTGTCCAGAATTCCCAGAGTATGTGAGCCTTGAGATGCTGATTCTGAGCCTGTTTAATCACATCTTCAGCAACACCAGCCTTTTTTGCTTCTACTATCTTATCTATTAATGCAGAGAGCCAGAACTCTGCCTTTCTCATTTTACCTTTTGTGTATGCCTTTATTGAGTCTATAGCATACTTTGCCTGCTCCTCTGTCCATTTGCTATGGCACTTTAGACATGTTTCCTTAAGTTGAACCTTGGGTGTTACTGCAAAGTGTGATGTATAGACCTTACCTGTCTTTTTGTCCTTTACCTTCGGGGTATGACAGTCATCACAACCAACTCCAGCCTTTGAGTGCTTGGAGTTGTAAAAAGCTTCTGCCTCGGGATGCTGTGCCTTCCAGAGGAGTCCGCCTGTAATGGCATGCTTAAAGTCAAGAAAGTTAATCTTGTTTACATAGTGTTCATATAGATCAAATACATCTTTATAAGGGAAGTGATTTGTCCTTCTGTCTGTCATCTTAACAGGCTCTCCTGTCTTTGTGTCGGTACCAGGATTGCAGTTATACTCAACATGGCACTGACCGCACTGAAGTTTTGTGTCGTACTTCTCGAGAAGGGCGATTTTTCTTGTATATCCCCTCACACCTAAATCGATCACCCTTATCCCTGTCCTCTTTGGATCCTTGTGCCAGAGGGTGTCTCCATCAGGCCTTGTGAGTGCATCTATCAAACCATCCCTTACTATCCTCGGTTTTGCTGCATGTGGGTCATGACAGATAAAGCAGTTAAGACCATGATTCAGATTCTTTGCGAACTCAGGGACAAAAGACGCCCTTGACCATTTTGCACCCTTGTCAGGGTCTCCCATATATGCCCAGTCGAGGATATGGTCTTGAGTTTTACAATTCAGGCATACCGGATTTGCTGCGGCAGCTGTTTGAGGAAGAAATGCCTTATGCTCCTTGGCATCAGGTCTTGTATCAACAAGGACATCCCATGCCTTTCCGCTTTCAAGTATATACTGCCATCCATTTTTACCCTGGAATCTTCCGCCATATGCCCTATCAACGATTAAATGGTCAATAAGCATCCACGTATGGCTCCTTGTAAGTGCATGCTCCTTTGTAAATCCATGACCTGCCATGAGTTTATCCCAGAATGGATTGGGAGACCTGTTTGTGAGTTGTGATTTCTCATCCCTCGCAGGCCTGTGATAAGCCTCTTTCATAAAGCTTTCATATTGTTCCTTATGGCACTGTCCGCAAGCCTCCCATGACATGTCAGTAACAGGTCTTGTATCAGGCCCGGGTGATTTCAGGTGCTTATCAAGCCCGCTATGGCAATTTACGCAGTTAATCTTTGCATGTTTCCCCATCTGGTGCAACTCTTTGATAGGCCCATGACAGCCATAACATGTCTCTACCTTTACAGCCTTCTCTTTTGGCGCTGCCTTCTGGGCATCAGCCGTCGCGTAATATAGCCCGGCTACAATGACAATCGCCACTAAGGCTATAAGGATTCCATACAACCTCCTTCTTTTTTCCATCTTTACCTCCTTTTTGTTATTCTTGTTAATCCTACGGTGCCTTTAATGAAATATGGTATCTACACCCCCGATCACCTCCTTACTCTAAGAATTATCTCCATATTTAATTCTAAAACTACAATTTGTAAATTTGCTGTTAATTTTATGTAAAAATTTTGTAAAGTTTGTGTGTACTTTATGCCTGGATGAAAGGATGTGTCTTTTCAATTATGAATGAAAAATATGTTATCTTATTGTGAAAGATGATGGATTCATGATTACAATGTCTGAGGGAATATCTATTAAACGGTTATCCTCGAGATCAACTTTTTTTTATAAATACATTTTTCCCACAATATGGATAACGGGTTTCGGAATAGGTGCCTTGCTATTCATTCTAAGAAATAATTTGTGGCAGAATGGAGAATGGTCGGGGTGGTTTATAATCTTTTTGTGGATAGCTGGTAGTTCCATTGTTATGTGGTTTTCCTTGAAGATCAAGAAGGTTTCTCTTGTGGATAAGGGATTTATTGTGTCAAACTACAAGACAGAATATTATGTTGGCTTCAGAGATGTTCTCAATGTCGAAGAGACAAGGTTATGGAATCCAAAACTCATTAAGATAAACCTTAAACGAGACTTTCCCTTTGGTGACAGGATTGTTTTTATTGCTCCTTACAGGCTTCAACTTATCTTTATGAACCATCCCATGGTAGAGGAGTTGAGAGAGATAATTAGAAGTAACCTTCATTAGGGTAAGGAATATCTTATAATAAAGAAATATGAAACCAAACATGCTTGATTATAAAGAGGAATATAGGCAATTCAGACTCGATATACCGAAGGATTTTTCCTTTCCTCTTGATGTGTTTGACAGGTGGAGTGGTAATGCCCTCTTCTGGACAGATGGAGAGGAGACGATGGTGTTTACCTTTGATGAAATGAGAAGACTTTCATCAAAGGGGGCTTCTGCCTTAAAGAAGGTCGGTATAAATAGAGGGGATAAGGTGATCGTCATGCTTCCAGCTATCCCGGAGTGGTGGGAGGTCATGCTTGCATTAATGAGGCTTAATGCTATACCTGTACCTGCTACCACAATGCTAATGACAAAGGACATAGAATACAGGCTTTCTGCGACAGATATAAGGGCTATAATAGCTATTGATGAAGATATAAAGAGACTGGAAGATATTATTAAAAGATACGATGTAAAGGTTATATCCATAGGTGGGAGTTGCGGTGATGTCAGTTATATTAAAGAAAGGGATAAGGCTGAGGAATATCAAGGCACCAGAGGTTTGTCAGATGAACCGTCTCTCATATATTTTACCTCTGGAACTACCGGGCCACCCAAGATGGTGTTACATACCCATACATCCTATCCTCTTGCCCATTTGGTAACTGGCAAATACTGGCTTGACCTTGGACATGGTGATTTACACTGGAATATATCTGACCCTGGTTGGGCAAAAGCGGCATGGTCAAGCCTGTTTGGACCATGGCATATGGGTGCAACGGTTTTTTCTTTTTATAGAAGTGGGCGATTTGACCCTGTTCGTACTATAGAGGTGATGCAGAAATACAATGTAACCACCTTTTGCGCGCCACCTACTGTTTACAGGATGATTGCAAAGGATGTCTTGGCCCATGAAAGGTCTTCTATAAGACTTCCTGTGAGGCACTATGTTGCTGCTGGAGAGCCTCTAAATAAAGAGATAATAGAACTGTGGCGAAAAAAGACAGGCCATTACATATACGACGGCTATGGACAGACAGAGACAGTTAATGTTCTTGCAAACTTTAGGTGCCTCCCAATAAAACCGGGTTCTATGGGTGTGCCTGTGCCTGGGTTTATCGTTGATATCATTGACGAGCACGGAAATCCTCTTCCAGTTGATACTGAAGGCGATATTGCCATAAGGATACATCCTGTCAGACCTGCTGGTTTATTTAAGGAATACCTCGGTGATCCCGAGGCAACAGCAAAGACTATCAGGGGACAGTGGTATTTAACAGGAGACAGGGCATACAAAGACTCTGATGGATATTTCTGGTTTGTTGGCCGGGCGGATGACATAATCCTCACATCAGGTTACAGGATTGGTCCCTTTGAGATAGAGAGCATTTTAATAGAGCACCCTGCTGTAAAAGAATCGGCCGTAACTGCGAGTCCTGACGAGATAAGGGGTGAGGTTGTCAAGGCCTTTATTGTCCTGACAGAGGGGCATTCGCCCTCGGAAGAACTCATCAGGGAATTACAGGAGTTTGTCAAATCGCGCACGGCACCGTATAAATATCCAAGGAAAATAGAGTTTGTTCAGGAACTACCAAAGACGATAAGCGGGAAGATAAAACGGAGAGAATTAAGAATGAAAGAATTTGGTTAGGTCTGATGTCGAAGGTTTGTGAGTTACTTTATATTATCTCCCTATTATCCTGTTTACTACCGAAAGCAGACGTCTCGGACTGAAAGGCTTCTAGATCCATTCAGCAACATCAAGTTCTCTTTCGTTTAAACCTACCACTTCTGACGTTAGGGATGATAGTACAATTACGGGTATATGTTCGCAACCAGCCTTACTCTTAAGGTTCCTGATTAGTTCTACGCCATTCATATCGGGCATGTCTATATCGGTTATTACCATATGAGGCTTATATCCGTTTAGCTTTCTCAATGCATCATTTCCGCTTAGCGCCTCAACAACATCGAAGCTATTACTTTTCAGTATGGTCGATAGAAGATCGCGAACTGTTTCGGAGTCATCAACAATTAATATGCTTTTCTTTTCTTGCATGATATCTTCTCTCTTACAGGTAAAAGCATCTTTACATTCGTGCCTCTATCCTCTTTTTTATTGATCAGGAGTTTACCACCGTGAATATTGAGGATCTGCCGGGCAATATATAATCCTAACCCCCTCCCGTTATTGCCCGGAGACCCTCCCGGGAGAAATAGCCTGCGTATCCCCAACCCGGTATCTGATATCTCGATAAATATATAATCTGTCTCCATTCCTGTCCTAACTATAAGTTTCCCCCCCTCTGGCATGGCCTCAATAGCATTGTTTATAATGTTTCTGATCGCCTGCTCCATCTGAAAGGAATCTATCCTTATACGGGGTAATTTGTTATATTCGTAAGTGGTCCTTATCCCTCTTGAGATTGCCTGAAGGGATGTAGCCTTCTCGATACTCCTTATCAGCTCATTTATGTCTGTGCTTTTCCTGTTAATAGTAAAGGATGATGCCAGCAGCCTGGAGATAAGATTTTCGAGTCTTGTTATCTCATCTTCAATGATGTTTGTGAAATCAAGGATATTGCCAACCCCTGAGTATTCCTCTTTTATAAATGTGATAGCACCCCTGATTACATTTAAGGGGTTTCTGAAACTATGAACGATTGTTATGTTCGAATTCATTTAATCTCCTGCTTACTATGAGAAGGATCATATACTGCTTACGGACATCAAGCCCTGCAATAGAAGACCAAATAAAAAAATCATTACCGGCAAAGAAACTGATGCTATCCTCCTTGTATCTTTCACTCCATAGATCCTCAAGGGCCTGAAGTATTACAGCCTCTGCCAGATTATCTAAAGACATGTTAATTCGTCTTTGAGTCAATTTTAGCTGATGAGAAATTGAAAGTCTATCAGAGGAATGCTGATTTTTTTGAAGGAAAATTATATATTAATGTAGGAAAAAATCTTAAACGAGTTTGTTCTTTATGGCATAATGAATTAATTCTGCATTACTCTTCATCTTCATCTTATCGAGTATTCTTGATCTGTATGTACTAACTGTCTTTACACTGAGAGACATAACCTTTGCAATCTCCGTAAGACTCTTGCCCGCTGCAATAAGGCAGAATACCTGATATTCCCTGTCAGAGAGGAGTTCATGAAGGGGTTTTTCTGAACTTTCGTCAAATGCAAAGGCCAGCTTTTCTGCAAGGGAATTAGTAAGGTACTTACCTCCTCTAAGTATCTTTTTTATGGCATTAATCAATTCATCAGGGACGCTCTCCTTTGTCAGATATCCGAAGGCTCCTGCCCTTAATGCACGTAAGGCATATTGCTCTTCGGGGTGCATTGTAAGTACGAGCACAGGTACTCGTGGATTTTCAGCCTTTATCTGCTTTATTGCCTCAAGGCCGTTCATACCTGGCATAGAGATATCAAGAAGTATAAGGTCGTAGTCTTTTTCTCTGACCTTGTCTATTACCTCATAACCATTCGATGCCTCATCGATCTCGCATATACCCTCCAGCTCTGAGAGTATACGCCTCAACCCCTTTCTCAATATTGCATGGTCATCAGCTATAAGTATCCTGGTCATAAGACTCCTTTCTAAAGGGTATACTTATGTCAATCCTGGTCCCTCTGCCCTGACTACCTGATATGCGAAAATTTCCGCCGAGATAAAGAATCCTCTCTCTTATTCCTATAAGGCCAAATGACCTGGGTTTCCTTAACTCATCTTCTGAAAAACCTCTGCCATTATCCTGAATAACAAGGTAAAGGTTTTCAGGATCTGAACGAAGATTTATAAAGACCTCAGTGGCACAAGCATGACGCGCAACATTTGTAAGCCCTTCCTGAAGAACCCTGAATATGGTGATCGATGACTCTTTATCAATTTGTATGTCGTCTCTATCAAACTGTAACGAACATTTTATCCCGCTTCTTTTTTCAAAATCCCTAACCTGCCACTCAATGGCTGAGAGCAGGCCAAGGTCATCGAGAATCCCTGGCCTCAATTCTGTACTTATCCTCTTAATCGACTGTATTGTTGAATCAATAATCCTGATAATGGACTCAGACTTTTCGGAAACAGAGGAATGGTCATTGTACTTGCTGAATAGATAGGATATATCCATCTTGATGGCTGTAAGTGCCTGGCCGAGTTCATCGTGTATTTCCCTGGCTATCTTTGCCCTTTCATCTTCCCTGATCTGCTGAAGATAAGCTGTCAGATTTCTCAGTTCTTCATGTGATTTCTTGAGTTCTTCTTCTGCTGTCTTTCTCTTTGTGATGTCCCTTGCGATATGGACTACCTGAATAACCCTGCCACTTCTATCCTTAATAGGAGATGCCGATACCTCTACATATAATTTAGTACCGTCCCCCCTGTAATGGGTGTGTTCAACAACAGTATGCCTTCCTGTGTTTACTGCATCATGGATGGGGCATAGATCATCAGGCCCTGAGCACGGATCACCCTTCCTGTGTGTAATCTCATAACAAGGTTTCCCGATTACATCCTTTTCTTCTAGGCCAAGGTCTTCAAGAAACCGTCGATTTACGCCGATTATCTGGTAATTCCTGATATCTATAATCGAGATGGCCTCATCGATACTATTTATAACAGTTTCAAGAAATTCCTTCGATAATTTATCTTTAAATTTGCTAAATTTATTCATTGTGAATTTCAAATTATCTTTTATTTAAATTATATTAATGATCTTTTAGCTGGAAAGGCAAGTTGAATTTCTTTTTTTAAGTCCTCTAATAATTATTAATAACAAGTATTGCCTTCAGTCCTCTAACAGCCCTTTCGGGAGAGAAATATACCGGGACATTGTGTCTTTCAAGCCCTCTTTTGATCCTTTCAGTTATCCTGCTCTGTGCTATGTAAGCTGTAACTGGTTTCCCCAGTTCCTCTACAAACCTACCTATCTTTTCCCCGAGATTCTCTGTTATGCCCGATACATTTGGCAGTGCAATAATAAGAAAGGCATCGAAATAGTCTCTTAACTCCTTCATGGCTATAATATATTCATCATCCCTTACCTGGGCAGTAAGGTCAAGGGGATTGTTTATTCCGTAATACTCCGGAAAATATGTCTTAAGCCTCTCTTTTATTTCCTTTGAAAGTTGAGGAAGCTCAAGCCCCTGGCTCATGCATTTATCCGCGGCAAGGACTCCTGAGCCACCACCATTTGTAATTATACATACTCTTTTCCCTCTGGCAGGCTTCTGAAATGACAATGCCTTTACGGCATCAATAAGTTCATCAAAGTCTTGAACCTCTCTAAGATTGAACTGCCGGATTATTGAACTGAATACCTCATAACGACCTGCGAGTCTGCCTGTATGAGAATAAGCAGCAGCCTGCCCACTGCTTCCCTTTCCCGCCTTTAATATGAGAAGCGGTTTTTTACCTGAAAGTTCTTTTGCCTTTTCAATAAAGCGCCTTCCGTCAGTAAGACCCTCTATGTAGGCTATTACCACTTCTGTCCTGCTGTCATTGCTGAGATACTCAAAGATGTCAGATTCATTTATATCCACTGCATTACCATATCCAGCAGCAACGGAGATGCCCCTCTTGATTGCTGCAATCTCGCCTATGAGGCAACTCAGTATGGCGCCACTCTGAGACACGACGGCTACATTTCCTCTTCCTGGCCGCCTGAGTCTTCTCGATGAAAGGAAAAATGTATCGACGTTTCTATAAGGGTTCAATATCCCCATACAATTAGGACCCAGAATACGGAATCCCAACTCTCTTCCAAGTGCCTTTACCTCCTCCTGTAAATCCACCCTGCCTATCTCTGCAAAACCAGCACTCTCAATTATCACCGATGATGTCCTGCCCTTTAATTGTCTGATTATATCAGGGACCTCCTCAGCCGGTCTTATGATTATCGTAAGGTCAACCAATGCGGGTATATCAGCAAAAGAGGGGTATGATGTAATTCCCATAAGTTCCCTGTATCTTGGATTTACAGGATAGAGCCTTCCTTTAAATCTTAACAGGTTCTTGAGGATTGTCCCTCCCAGTTTATCCTCACTGTGGGAGGCCCCGATAAGGGCAATGCTACGAGGATTGAAAAGGCTGTCAAGTGCCATAATAAAAATTATATAACATGGTATAATATTTCGTCATATATAAAGCTATTATCGGGGAGATTTATGGAAGAGAGATATAATCCCAGAAAAGTAGAGGAAAAATGGCAGAGGTACTGGGAAGAGAGTGATATATTCAGGACAGACCCTTTCCCTGAAAAGAAGAAATTTTACTGCCTTGAGATGTTTCCATATCCATCAGGAAAGATCCACATGGGACATGTACGCAATTACGCTATTGGTGATGTCATAGCAAGGTATAAAAGGATGCAGGGCTATAATGTGCTTCATCCCATGGGCTGGGATGCCTTTGGACTGCCTGCAGAAAATGCAGCGATAAAGCAAGGGGTCCATCCTGCCAGGTGGACATATGAGAATATAGAATACATGAAGGGTCAATTAAAGAGGATGGGATTGAGCTATGACTGGAGCAGGGAGGTAACTACCTGCGACCCTGAGTATTATAAGTGGAACCAGTGGTTTTTTATAAAGATGTTTGAAAGGGGGCTTGCTTACAGGAAAGAAGGTTTTGTTAACTGGTGCCCATCATGCCTGACTGTCCTTGCCAATGAGCAGGTAATAGATGGCAAATGCTGGAGGTGTGATTCAGAGGTTATACAGAAAGAGCTTGAACAATGGTATTTCAGGATAACAGAGTATGCTGAGGAATTGCTTAACGATTGTGATAAATTAAAGGGCTGGCCTGAAAATGTAGTGACAATGCAGAGAAACTGGATAGGTCGCAGCGAAGGCGTTGAGATGGATTTCCCTGTTGAAGGACTAAACGAAAGGATCAGGATATTTACCACAAGACCGGATACTCTATGGGGCGCCACCTTTGTTTGCCTTGCACCAGGACACCCCCTTACAGAGAGGCTTGTCACTGACAGGGCAGGTCTTGATCGGATTAAGGCAAGATATGGCAGGATGGATGCCAAGGAAGGGTTGTTCACCGGCCATTATGCTATCAATCCTGTGAATAATGAGAGGATACCCATTTATATAGCCAATTTTGTACTTATGGAATATGGTACAGGTGCGATCATGTCTGTGCCAGCTCATGACCAGAGGGACTTTGATTTCGCGAAGAAATATGGTCTTCCCATAAGGGTTGTCATAGTGCCTGAAGCGAATGCTGAGGGACAAAAGGAAGGGACTCAGGAGTTAAACGGAGCTTATGAGGATGATGGTATCCTCATTAACTCAGGTCCCTTTAGTGGTTTGAAAAGCGATGAGGCAAGAAAGAGGATCGGGGAGTTTATAGAAGAAAAGGGCATTGGTAAGAGGGTTGTAAATTATAAACTCAGAGATTGGGGTATATCGAGACAGAGATACTGGGGTACTCCTATACCTGTTATATATTGCTCGGATTGCGGAATTGTCCCTGTCAATGAAAAGGACCTTCCGGTCATACTCCCGGCAGATGTAAGATTCACAGGTAGAGGAGGTTCTCCCCTTCTTGAGGCAGAGGATTTTATGAATGCACCGTGTCCCAGGTGTGGTAAAACAGGCAGGAGAGAAACGGACACAATGGACACATTCGTTGATTCATCGTGGTATTTCATCCGATACTGCTCGAGAAGGGATGAAGATGCCCTTGACAGGGAAAAGATTTCTTACTGGATGCCTGTTGAACAATATATAGGCGGTGTAGAACATGCAGTGTTGCATCTGCTTTATTCAAGGTTCTTTACAAAGGTCTTGAGGGATATCGGAATCGTTAGCTTTGACGAGCCCTTTTTAAACCTTCTTACGCAGGGTATGGTTTGTAAAGAGACCCTTCGTTGCCCTGAACATGGATGGCTCTTTCCTAAAGAGGTTGTTGAGGATAAATGCAAGCATTGCGGTGGAGAAGTAATTAAGGGAAGGGTTGAAAAGATGTCAAAGTCAAAGAGGAATGTTATAGACCCTGATTTCATGATAGAGAAGTATGGTGCTGATACAGTAAGGCTCTTTTCCCTCTTTGCTGCCCCGCCTGAGAAGGACCTCGAGTGGTCTGACAGAGGGGTGGAGGGGGCCTTCAGATTTCTCAACAGATTATGGAGTATTGTTTATAAATATCGTAAGGTCTTTGAGGATTCTGTCAGGACTCAAGATGTTAACATAGACCCCTCACTACTGTCTCGTGAGGCAGCACAGGTCCTGAGGAAGACCCACCAGACCATAAAGAGGGTTACAGGAGATATCGAAAGGGAATATCACTTTAATACGGCCATTGCCGCTCTTATGGAGCTTGTTAACGAGTTCTCAGGATTAGAGCCAGGAAGTGATGATGACCGCCACGTCTTGAGATATGCTATTGAAACAACCCTCTTACTCCTTTCTCCTTTTTCCCCCCATATAGCAGAGGAATTATGGGAGGCTACAGGACACAGTACAAGCATACTTGAAGAAAAATGGCCTGAATGGGATGAATCAATTGCAAAGGAAGAAGAGATAGAACTGGTGATTCAGGTGAATGGTAGGGTGAGGTCGAGACTGATGATACCGGTTGGGTTAAATGATGAGAGGATAAAAGAGCTTGCTATGGAGGAGCCAAAGATAAAGGGGCTCATTGGGGGCAAGTCTATAAAGAATGTCTTTGTCGTTAAGGGCAGGCTTGTTAATATAGTAATCTAATGAAAAAAAGACTCCTTATTCTATCAATTATTGCCCTATCTTTGCTTGTTACTTGCTGTGGATATTCAATCCATGGCAGGGCAGGGCTTCCATTTCCATCCATTACCATTGACCATATTACTAACAGGACCTATGAGCCCGGGATAGAGGACAGGATGAGGAAGATATTAACCGAAGAATTGGTTAAAAGCGGATTCACTCTTGATCGTTCCTCTGATTACAGGATTTACGGTAGTATTGATTCCCTTGAGTTACGGACACTTTCTGAGAAGTCAGGTGTTGCTGTTGAGTACGAGGTAGTTATAAAGGGTGACTTTAAACTGAAGACTCCTTCCCGTATCAGGAACCTCAGGTCATCAGGACCATTTATAGTTTCCTTTACAAGCCCTGCGAATTTGCAGGGTGTAATGGCCTTAAAAGAAAGGGCAATCGAGAAGGCCTTGAGGGACCTTTCAGATGAAATAATTGCATCTATAATACATGAGTCTTAATCATTACATAGCTGAGATAAAAAAGGGCCTCAAATATCCCGTTTACCTTCTTTATGGCGAGAGCCATTTTCTTCTCAAGGAGTCTCTCTTCATGACCTCAGACATCGTGCCGAAGGATAGGAGGGATTTCTGTCTTGATATCTATGATATGGGGGATAGTGATAAACCTTCAATTGATAATATTGTAGATATACTGAATACAATGCCCTTTTTAGGCGACAGGAGGTTTGTAATTATTGAGAATAGCCATCTAATGAAGAAAGGGGACATATCTTTAATCAGTGAGTATATCTCGAATCCTTCTCCTTACTCTGTTCTGATAATGCTTTATCTTGGAAAGCTGAAGGATGAATTTAAAGGACTCTCAGAAGGAATGGTTAATAATGTTAAGACCATCTCCGTTGATATAATGTACCGTGATATAAAACCCTGGATCAGGGAAAAGGCAAGAGGCATGGGTATAAACCTTACTGATGGAGCGGTTGATTATCTTACTGTTATTACAGGTGAGGATGCTGGACTCATATCATCAGAACTTGAAAAGATAGCACTGCTTGGAAAAGATAAAGTTGATGTAACCGATTTAACAGGCATTATGCGGGATCAGAGTGATTATGATGTCTTTGACCTGATCGAGGCAATAAGGAAGAAAGATAAAAGTCGTGCCTTAATTATATTGAGGTCCCTTCTTCAGTCTGACGAACCATTTCAAATCCTTGGCGCTCTTAACTGGTACTTCGGACAACTTAAAGAAGACGACGAAGAACTAAAAAGGGTATTTACGTTACTCCACGAGACAGACCTTGGGGTTAAGTCCTCGGGCGGGAAGTACCCTCTTGAATATCTGTTTATCAGGCTGCTTCAGTTTTGAGCACCTTATTTGCTATCTTTGCAAGCCTTGATATCCTTCTCGATGCAGCATTCTTATGAAGAATACCCTTTGCAGCAGCCCTGCTGATTAATTTTGTTGCCTCAATCAGTTCCTTCTGAACCTTTTCCTTGTTCTTCTCTTCAACAGCGCTGATGAGATTTTTAGCGGCGGTTTTAATTGCTGACTTTACTGACCTGTTCCTCAGGGTCCTTTTCTCTGTCTGTCTAACCCTTTTAAGAGCTGACAAATTCTTTTTTGGTGCAGCCTTTCCAGGCATCTTTCCTCCTTATATGGTTGGGTATTAACTCTTTTAGAGTCTTATAAATAGATATAAGTTAACACAAGCCAGATAACAAAATCAACCGGTATAGCAGTCCCTGTGGCTACTATCTTAAAATGTCACATATATATTAACCCCTTTCTTTTAGATATCCTATCTAAAGGGAGGAGGTTTTATGGAAAGACAATACCTTGTTACGAGGAAGAGTTGAAAAGATTTGAAATAATGAATTGAGTATTATCAGGCTCTTTAACCCTCAAACAGGCTCAGGAGATATTATGATTGAGTTACAGGATAAACCTGCTCATATCATGGTATTTTGGTGGCTCAATCCCTGCATATCTTAAAAGTCCCTTCAGTAAAAGCTCGACTATACTGCACTCCCTTTGTCAAGACATTTTTTATGTCTCAAAGTTGTAGAGGTCATGCTACTTTTCTCATTCTCTCCTTCATAGTAAAGCAGGGGCGGTTTGCGATCCGCCCCTACAGTTCCTTCATAATCTTGTGAACCTTGTATGACTTGACAGTAGGAATAACAGTAAATTCTAACCTGGTCTGGTACAATATAAGATGGAAATGTATCTTATGTTTTGTTTTATCTTCATATTTGCGGTTCTTTCTGAAACATCCATCCCTTATGCAACAGAGATTTCATTGCCCCATGGTGAAGGGGTAAAGACAGAGGTCTGGGTGAAAGGACTTGAGGTTCCGTGGTCTATGGTCTTCCTACCTGATAATAGGGCACTCGTGAGTGAAAGGCCTGGAAGGATAAGGTTAATAAAGAATGGGGTGCTTCAGGAAAAGCCCTATGCTGTGATCGATGTTGCTCACATCGGAGAAGGCGGGCTCATGGGTATCGCGATCCATCCAGCTTTTCATAAGAGGCCTTTTATATATGTCATGCATACTTATAAAAAAGGAAATTCTCTTTATAACAGGGTGATAAGGCTAAGGGATACAGGAGTGCATGGGATATTTGACTGGGTAATAATAGACAATATACCCGGTGGCAGGTTCCATAATGGTGGAAGGATCGCATTTGGACCTGATGGAATGCTGTATATAACAACAGGAGAAACTTTTGATGCCGGTCTTGCTCAAAATATAAAATCCCTCGGAGGCAAGATACTCAGGATAACTCCTGATGGAGAAGTGCCAGTGGACAATCCTTTTAAAGGCTCACCTGTTTATTCCCTGGGACACAGAAATCCTCAGGGACTCGCATGGCATCCTGAAACGGGTGTTCTGTTTTCTTCTGAGCATGGACCATCAGGAGAGTACCTCAGATTCGGAAATGACGAGATAAATGTAATTAAAAAGGGTGGAAATTATGGCTGGCCTGAGGTTATTGGTACTGGTAAGAAGACTGAGTATATAGACCCTGTGGTCTTATGGGAAAAAACAACACCTCCATCAGGTATGGTCTTTTATACAGGTGATAGATTACCTCATCTTAAAGACGACCTCTTTGTTGCAACACTGAGGAGTGAAACCCTTATAAGGATAAGGTTGATAAAGGAGTCAGGTAAATACAGGGTTCTCAGGATCGAAAGATGGTTCGAAAAAAGATTTGGAAGGATAAGGGATGTTGTTCAGGGTCCTGATGGGCTTCTGTATTTCTTGACCAATAACAGGGATGGCAGGGGAAAACCTGTTAAGGGTGATGACCGTATAATCAGGATATTGCCATTAAAGGAGAATTAGTGTTTTTAGTGCAGGATTAACGAGTTCGGGTTATTTAAATTTTATTCTGTATATCTCCAACAGCCTTTCTCTATCTATCGTGAATACTCCATGAGCACTTTCCACAACAACACCTTCTTTTTTAGTTTTAACATTCGAGATAGCTCTTGACTCCTTTTTCTTTTTTTAGCTTGACACGACCTGAGAAATATGAAAGAATGATTAAAAATATAGACTAAGAAAAAATCCAGTGAATGAGGTAAAACCGCCCTGCTGTTTTAAGTCGTTAGGCTTCAATAAATCATGGAGGTATTGGCTATTAATAGATGTAAACGGATAATCTTGTTGGTCGGATTTTTTTTACTTGCCTTCAGTGGGATTACTTATGCTCGGGAAGATGCAGAGGGGTGTAAAGATCATCCAATGTTTACGAGGATGGATAATTTCTTCATAGCTCGCTGTAAAGAGGAAAAATTCGGACAGGCTGATTTCAGGGATGAGAAAGGGAAAACAATCAAGGTCGAAGGCAGGATTTATGAAATTGATTACAACATGAAGAAAGGATATACTCCTCCAAGTTCCTTACAGGTTAAAAGGAACTATGAAAACGCAATTAAAAAGATCGGCGGAGTGAAAGTATATGAGGATGAATATGAAATATGGTTGAAACTGGATAAAGGTGGAAAGACCTTCTGGGTTTATGTGGACTCCTGGCATGGTGGCGGAGGTGGGGAGACCTATGGGCTCAGGATTGTTGAAAAAGAGGTAATGGCACAGGAGGTTGTAGCAGATGCAAAGAGCCTTTTGAGCGATATTCAGGCAAAAGGTAGTGCCTCGGTTTATGGAATCTATTTTGATTTTGATAAGGCTGATATTAAACCTGAGTCAGAACCTGCAATAAAAGAAGTCGCCAAACTGCTACGGGAAAATAAAGCATTAAAGCTTTATGTAGTAGGTCACACTGATAATGTAGGAAGCATTGACTACAATCTTAAACTTTCAAAGGCAAGAGCGGATGCCGTGATAAGGGAACTTACAACAAAATACAGAATATCTGGTGATAGACTTAAGGCCTTCGGAGTGGGCCAGCTCGCGCCCGTTGCATCTAATAAGACAGAGGATGGAAGGGCAAAGAATCGCCGTGTGGAGCTAGTTGAGCAGTAGTTTTAAAAAACAAACCCATCAGCTTGTATCCCCTCTTTTAGAGGGCGGTGCAGGGATAGGAACAGGTTGCCTAAGCAAAAGATGATCCGGGAAGTTTAGCTAAAAATATCAGGCCTATATTTAAATTAATATTATCGGTTTCTATCGCTTCAATCCTTTTTTTACCTTTAAGTGAGCTTGCTGAACAAGAGTCTTGTGAACAAATTCTTGAAGAATGTAAAGAGGAGGCCAAGAAGGACTATGATAAGTGTCTTGAATATACGAACGACCCTCTGCTGATAGGTTCTTTTGAAATTGAAATGTGAATTGAAGGATATAAGCATTCATCTAAAGAATTTCGGAACTATGTTGAAAAGGAAATATCCGATTTTAGAACTGAATGCATAAAGACCTTTGAGAAAAACCGGGAGTTATCACAGGTGACCCTTTTCTATGACCATTAAGGGCAGTCCTGATTTTGCACGATTCTAATTATTATGCAGGGATTATTACTGCAAAGACTGATGTTATAATAGGTTCATGCTGACCGCAGCAGTTGATGTTGGATCAAATACTATAAGGGTATTAATAGGTTCCTTCAGTGAAGGGAACCTTATCCGTGTCTATTCTGACAGAAAAGTTACAAGGCTTGCCAGCGGGCTAAAGGATACAGGGTATCTCAAAAGGGAAAATATTGAATCATCTCTTGAGGCCCTTAAAATTGTATCAGAGTTGATAAAAAAATATGATGTTAGAGAGGTTAAAGCTGTAGGGACAGCGGCACTGAGAAATGCCCTGAATAGCTCAGATTTAATTGAAAGGGTCTTTAAAGAAACAGGAATAAGGATAGAGATAATAACAGGAGAAGAAGAGGCAGAACTGACAATCAGGGGCGTTTTATTAGGTCTTGAACTTTCAGGGCCTTCGCTAATTGTGGATATTGGTGGGGGCAGTACTGAGTGGGTCATTCATGACACAGGGAAGAGTGATGGATCATCTTATCGAGGTTCGATGCCAGTTGGTGTGGTAAACCTCTTTGAGGATTTTATTAGGACAGACCCCCCTTCTGTTCAGGAATTATCAGCCCTCGAGGCCTTTACAGGAAAATATATTAATAACTTAAAAGAAAATCTTTCAGAAAATAATATCGAGACCTTTGTTGGAACAGGTGGGACTCTAACAACCCTGGCAGCTATTGACCTTTCTCTTAGTCATTACGAGGCGGAGCTTGTTCATGGCCATTGCATTGGCTTCAACAGGTTAAAGGAAATAATGGACGAACTTGTTTCTGTCCCTTTGAAATTAAGAAGCACTGTTAAGGGACTTGAACTAGAAAGGGCAGACTTGATTATACCTGGTATAATACTTACAATTAAGATAATGGATACTTTCAAATTTGATGAATTGATCGTAAGTGATTACGGACTGCTTGAGGGATTGATTGTCAGGAGGCAGAGGTGAGTTCTGATGAGATAGAATCTTATAAGGTTCCACCTCAGTTCGATAATTTTAAGGAGGTAAAGATGAGGAAGGTTTTTGATAGACCACGAAGTCTAAAAGAGACTACTTTTAGATACTGTCCTGGTTGCGGTCACAGTATCATACATAGGCTCATTGCTGAGTGCATAGATAAGCTTAATATAAGAGAAGAGATTATAGGAATAGCCCCTGTTGGTTGTGCGGTCTTTGCCTATGATTATTTTGACTTTGATATGCTCGAGGTTGCCCATGGCAGGCCCCCCGCAGCAGCAACTGCAATGAAGAGGGTTCTACCTGAAAGGATAATATTTTCTTATCAAGGTGATGGAGACCTTGCTGCAATTGGCACAGCAGAGATAATTCATGCTGCTGCGAGAGGCGAAAACATAACCGTTTTTTTTGTTAATAATGCAACCTATGGTATGACAGGTGGACAGATGGCTCCAACCACCCTTATCGGTCAGAAGACAACAACAACTCCAATGGGAAGACAGCCAGAAAGGGCAGGCTATCCTCTTCATGTTGCGGAGATGCTCTCTACTATCGAAGGAGCCTCATTTGTTGCGAGGACCTCTGTGGATACACCAAAGAATATCTTAAAGACAAAAGCTCATATTGAAAAGGCCTTCAGGTATCAGATTGATGGAAAGGGGTTCAGTCTTGTCGAGATTCTGTCACCCTGCCCGACAGACTGGTGGCTGACACCGGAAGAGGCGCTTAATTTCATCAGGAACAAGATGATAAGTGTTTTCAGATTAGGAATTTTTAAAGACAGGGAATCGAATGAGGGAGGGAAGGCTTGATAGAGACCAGTATCCTTATAGGAGGCTTCGGAGGTCAGGGTGTCCTCCTGCTCGGAAGGCTTATTGCTTATAGTGGGATGCTCGAAGAAAAGGAGGTTACCTGTTTTCCATCCTATGGTGCTGAGATGAGGGGTGGCACGGCAAATTGCACGGTTATTGTCTCTGAGGAATTAATAGGGTCACCAATAGTTAATGAGATAGATGTGCTCATCGCCATGAATGAGGCATCATTGAAGAGGTTTTCGAAGAAGGTGAAAGACGGGGGGACGATTTTCTATAACACATCATTGATCAGTGAGACAGATAAGAGAAAGGATATTACCTATATTGGTGTGCCAGCATATGAGCTGGCATCAGTTGACATTTTAAAAAGCGGGTCTGCTGGTTATCAAACTGTCAATACTACTCAGATTCGAAGTACAAACATGATTATGCTCGGCGCCTTTATATCATATACAGGCCTTATAAAGCCAGAAACCTCATACGAGGCCCTCAGGAGGCTTACAGGTTCGAGAGGGGAGAAAAGGCTTTCGGAGAATATTGAGGCAATCAAGAGGGGGATAGATTATATTGCCAGTAAGAAAGGCTAAGATAGGTGACATAAGGCTTGTTCACAGGCTTATTAATGAGTTTGCAAAGAAGGGCGAGATGATACCACGGTCTCTCAATGATTTATACGAGAACATCAGGGATATCTTTGTGTATGATGAAGGAGGTGAGATTAAGGGAGTCTGTGCCCTCCATATACTCTGGGAGGATCTTGCAGAGGTAAGGTCTCTTGCGGTTAAGAGGGAAGTTCAGGGACTTGGCATCGGTGGTCTTCTGGTTAAGACCTGTCTGAGAGAGGCAAAGAGGCTCGGGATAAGGAGGGTTTTTGCTCTCACGTACCACCCTGATTTTTTTAAAAAGTTTGGTTTTGTGGTAATAGATAAAGCCAGGTTACCGCAGAAGATATGGGGTGAGTGTTTGAGATGTCCAAAGTTCCCGGAGTGTGATGAGACCGCTGTTATCAAAGAACTTACGAATAAATAATGCTTTCAAGGGTTCCGTATAAAAAGATCGGGGAAGGGATTCTAATTCATGTAAGGGTTCAGCCAAGGGCCTCAAAGAGTGCCATTGAGATTATGGGCGATAAGTTAAAGGTCTGGCTAAAATCGCCTCCTGTTGACAATAAGGCTAACGAAGAGCTTGTTGAGATAATAGCCGGTGAATTTGATGTTAAAAAAAGTTCCGTCTCCATAATAAAGGGACAGGCCTCAAGAGATAAGGTTCTTTTGATAAGAGTACCTTCATAATTTCTTCATTTTCATATATTATCCTTAAAAATATGAAAAGGCAGAAAAGGTCTATAGGCTCATTTTTAAATCTCTTGATAATAGTGTCCATTGTTATTTTTTATGCCTCGTCCACCTTCGCTCAGGGAGAAGGACATCGCTATAAGGATTGTTATGACCGTTGCGGTGCTTATGGAATATGTCGGGATTTTATACCACCAAGAGAGTCAGAGGAGATAATAATGAGTTATTTCTCATCTAAGAGATTAAGGGTTGGACGCCTTTACCACAGGGGTAGATTTGTTGAAGCCGATATCTATGAGAACGGAAGGCTCAGGGACAGGATAATATTTGATAGGAAGACAGGAAGGATCAGGTCAGCTTATTAGCTGCTTTTTTTAGAAAGTTTCTATTATAATAATACATTTATAACTCATGCGGGGCATAACTGACACACCCTGCTTAAATGTTGAGACGAAAGGAGATATATCTTGGGAAAAACGGATAAAGGTATAGTAGATAAGATCTGGGACTTATTTGCCTCTGTAAAATTAGCCATTATTATCTTTTCTCTTCTTTCTGTTACCTCCATAATAGGCACAATTATCGAACAGAACGCTGAACCTGAAAGGAACATAAGATTACTATCAAAGTTTTTTGGTCCCTCTGCTGCGCCTACAGCCTTCAGGATTTTTGAGAGCCTTGGATTTATGGATATGTACCATTCCTGGTGGTTTATCATGCTTTTATTATTATTTGCAACAAATCTCATAATATGTTCGATTGACAGACTTCCGAAGATCTTGAAACTTGTGAAGGAACCCATTAAGCCACTTCTTGAGGAACGTTTTACAGGTTTCGGTATAAAAAAGGAGATAGTGATAAGGGGAAAACCTGAAAAGATAAAAGGCCTTGTTGAGGAAGCCATAAAAAAGGAGATCGGTCTTAACCCTTCAGAGATAAAAGAGGAAAGCGGTTATCAGTTGTTTTCCCAGAAGGGTAGTTTTACAAGGCTTGGTGTTTATATTACTCATTTAAGCATCATTATAATTTTGGCCGGTGCTATTATAGGTATATTCTTCGGGTTTAAGGGTTATCTGAACCTTCCAGAAGGTGAGGTCTCCAGTGTGGCATTCACAAGAAATGGTCATGAGAGACCTCTTGGTTTTGGGATAAGGTGCGATGATTTTAACGTTGATTTCTATGGTAATTCCGATATGCCGAAGGAGTACAGCAGTATCCTGACTGTTGTAGATAATGGTCAGGAAGTATTGAAAAAGAAGATTGAAGTAAATGAGCCTCTAAAATATAAAGGGATAACCTTTTATCAATCCAGTTACGGAATAGTCCCTGGTTCCGGGGATAGAAGTCTTTTTATATTCAAAATAACACCTGCCGCGGGCAAGACCGACGAGATAAGGTTAAAATTCGGTGACACCTTTAAAATACCGGGCACAGGTATTACTGGAAAGATTGAGGATTTCTCTCCTGCCATTGCCTTTGATCAGACTACAGGCAAACCCTTTACATACGCTGAGCAGATGAATAATCCTGCTGTTTATATAAGCTTTACAGAGAATGGAAGACCTAAATACAGTGGATGGATACTTAAGAGGTATCCATCCACCGGGAATCTTCCAGAAGGTCATATCGTGGAGTTTGTTGATCTCTGGGGAATTCAGTATACAGGTCTTCAGGTCAGAAAGGACCCTGGAGTATGGGTCGTTTATCTTGGATGCATAATAATGGCTGTTGGCCTTTATATGGCCTTTTTTACAAGTCATAGAAGGCTCTGGGTCCGGTTGGTTGATGAGAAGAGCGGCACAAGAGTCATTATCGTGGCAACGGCAAACAAAAATAGACATGCCTATGAAAGAAGAATTGATAGGATGGTAAATTACCTGACAAAGACAGAAGGAGGTCATTAATGGATAGCTCCACCTTTTTCGGAATATCAACACTGGCATATTTTCTTGCTATGATCACCTATATAACATATCTTGCCTTTAGAAAGACACAGATTGGCTCTGTTGCCACCACCATAACCATGATAGGTTTTGTTTCTCAAACACTGGCAATACTCTTGAGATGGAAAGAGTTCTATGAGATCGGTCAGATGGGCATACTGAGGGCTGCACCATTTACGAATCTCTATGAGTCCCTTGTCTTCTTCATATGGTGTTTGATATTGGGCTATTTAGTTGTTGAGTATAAGTATAAAAATAAATCCTTTGGTGCCTTTATTACACCCATTGCAGGACTTGCCCTTGCATTTATAGACTTAACAGGTATGTCAAAGGAGATACAACCTCTTGTACCTGCCCTACAGAGCAACTGGCTACTTGCCCATGTTGTAATGAGTTTTATTGCTTACTCAACCTTTGCCCTTGCCTTTGGTACTGCCCTGATGTATCTGATAATCAGGTCAGATAAAAGGACAGAGCCTTCTTATATATTCTGGACCGTTATGATGGGCATATTTATTGTCCTTCTTGTGGCAATGGGTCTCGATTACATAAAGTACAGGGTATTTATTCAGAGGCCAGAGGTTCTTATAAAGAGTTATCTTTTTAAGTCTACTTTCAAAAATGAATCAGGTATTATCTCTATTCTGAGCTGGATTATTTCTTTTTCCTTTATTTTCTTTTTATGGAGATATGGATATGTTTTCAAAAAGCTCCTTTATTCCTTCTCTCTTTCACCTGACGTACTTGATGAAATAACCTATAAGAGTATAGCAATTGGTTTTCCTGTCTTTACCCTTGGTGGTCTTATCTTCGGAGCTATCTGGGCCGATCAGGCCTGGGGTGTTTACTGGAGCTGGGACCCTAAGGAGACATGGTCACTCATAACATGGTTTGTCTATGCCTTTTACCTGCATGCAAGGTTCCTGAGAGGTTGGAAGGGCAGAAAAATAGCAGTAGTTGCTGTTGTCGGATTTGTTACTGTTGTCTTTACATATCTAGGTGTTAATTTGCTTCTTTCAGGACTTCATAGTTACGGGGCTCTGGAGTAGTTGGTCTTAGATGTAACAATTGGGCTTATTCAAAATTATCTTTTGGAATAGTAACGATATGCTACAAAAACACTCATGGGCCTGAAGAGAAAGGGGTTTTTTACCTTTTTGGTTATTCTTATACCTTCATTTATTATCATATATGTTGGAAGTGTAAGGATTGCAGAGAAGCATATAATGAAGGCAGATTTTGAGAGAGTTTCTCTGATAACAGATATTGTAAAAAATGGCCTTGTCACAATAATGCTAGAAGAGAAGGGGAGGGATCTGAAGAGATTTCTTGATAACCTTATTGCAGAGGATATAGAGGGTATATATATTCTTGATAAGTATGGAAATGTCATAAGCTCAACAACGTCACCCCCGCTGGATCATAATTTTCTGAATCATGTAATGTCTCGTTCGTGGAAAGATAATTTTACGGAGATGTTACCCATGAAGATTAACGAAAAGGACATATATTCCTCAATCATTCCTCTTTATAATGAAAGGCCCTGTCAGAAATGTCATGGAAGCAAAGATGACCTTCGTGCAATACTTCATGTTGAGATCTCGAGGACAAAGACTTTATCTAAGATAAGAGATCTCAAATATCAGATAGCCCTCGTGACATCTTTTGTCTTTTTAATTCTTATCTATTTATTTTATCGATTCAATCTGGAAACTATTCTTAAGCCAATCGTGCAGATGAAAAACAACATAAGAAGACAGGGCTTAACAGATATTCAGATTAATATGGATGAGTTACAAACCATAATGGTTTATATAAATGAACTATCAAGAAATCTGGAGATCAGGGCTGATGAGATAAGATCTTTGAAGGCCTCAAATACTGAAATTCTTGAAAGGCTTAATAATATAAAAAGAATAATCATGGATGATTTACAAATGCCATTATCAAAGATACTGGCCTCAATGGAGGCATATTCAGAAGAGAACAGCCATGATGACCTTAAAAGGGAGATATTGAAGACTTTTGTAAAGGACATCAAAAGACTTATAAAGACAATGGAGGACTTGAATCAGTCCTGATTTTTGGGTTATTCTAATATAAAACCTTAAAGGAGGTAACAATATGAATCACATAAAGACTATGGTATTGCTTGTTTTATTAACACTCATCCTTGTGTGGGCAGGTGCAGCCCTCGGAGGTAAACAGGGAATGACTATAGCCCTGCTTGTTGCCTTTGGTATGAACTTTTTTGCCTATTGGTTCAGCGACAAGATAGTCCTCAGGATGTATGGTGCAAGAGAGGTTACAGAGATTGAGGCACCAGGGTTATATGGAATTGTGAGAAGGCTTTCACGAAAGGCAGGGATGCCCATGCCTAAGGTATACATAATCGAAGAGGATCAACCAAACGCCTTTGCAACGGGGAGAAACCCGTCACATGCTGCTGTAGCAGTGACAACAGGGATAATGAGGATATTAAACGAGGAAGAGTTGGCAGGAGTTATAGGGCATGAACTCTCTCATATCAGACATCGTGATATACTCGTTAGCACCATTGCTGCGACAATAGCAGGTGCAATTAGCTATCTTGCCCAGATGGCTCAATGGGCAGCCTTTTTTGGACGCAGGGACGATGATGAAGGGGGCAATCCTGTTGTGACCCTTATAATGATGATTATAGGTCCTATTGCAGCCTTAATCGTGCAAATGGCCATCTCTCGTTCGAGGGAGTATCTTGCTGATGAGGGTGGGGCAAGACTTGTGGGGAATCCTCGTTACCTTGCCAATGCCCTACGTAAACTACATTTTGCATCTCAGCAGATCCCCATGGAGGCAAATCCTGCAACGTCCCACATGTTTATTGTTAATCCTCTGTCAGGAGGTGGACTGCTGAAGCTTTTCAGTACTCATCCACCAATTGAGGAGAGGATAGCCCGACTTGAAAGTATGAGTCTAAGTTAGCTTGACTCTTTCTGGGCTAATTGGTCAAAATATTGCCAGTTCATGAAGGCCCTTATAACAGGTGCAACAGGCTTTATCGGTAGCCACCTTGTTGAAGAATTAATAAAAAGGGGTTACGAAGTAGTCTGTCTTGTAAGAAACACATCAAGCCTTAAATGGCTTGATGGTGTAAAGGTCAAGCTGATTTATGGAGATTGTGAGAAGGGAAGTCTCGACGGGATCCCTGAAGATATAGATTATGTCTATCACTTAGCAGGCCTGACAAAGGCGAGAAGAGAGGAAGATTTTTTCTGTGTTAATGCAAGGGGAACTGAGAATCTCTTGAAAGTAGTTTCATTAAGGACGAAAAGATTAAAAAGGTTTCTTTATCTGAGTAGCCTTGCTGCTACAGGGCCAAGCGATAATGGTAGCCCTTTAACTGAGGATGTTAAACCTGAACCTGTTTCGGTTTATGGTAAGAGCAAGCTTGAGGGTGAGGCTATAACATTGCAGTACGGTGAGAGTCTTCCTGTAACCATTATAAGACCACCGGCGGTTTATGGTCCAAGGGATAAGGATTTTCTTGTATTTTTCAGGATGATAAAAAAAGGCTTTTATCCGTACTGGGGAAAATGTTATTATTCAATGCTCTATGTGGATGACCTTGTGAAAGGAATGGTTCAGGCGGTGGAGAGTAATGAAACGGTCGGTAAGACATATTTCTTATCAGACGGGGGGATTTATTCAAATGATGAAATTACATCAGAGATCATCCAGACTCTAAATATGAAACCTGTAAAGGTCAGGCTACCGTTGTCAATGGTTTCTTTTCTATTGATACTTACCCGGATTGTCGGGACAGGGACGTCGATTATAAACAGGGACAAACTGAGAGAAATGAGACATTCCCATTGGGTGTGCAATTGTGAAAAGGCAGAAAAGGAGTTTGGCTTTCAGCCAAAAGTAAAGATAAAGGAAGGGATAAAATGGACGGCAGATTGGTACAGGATTCATCAATGGATTTAAAGGTTGACATCTTTGAAAAATGCAGTAAGTTCACAAAGGCAAAGGAGTTAATGTCTGTGGGGCTCTATCCCTACTTTAGAATTATAGAGAGCGCCCAGGACCCTGTTGTCTATATGAATGGCAGACCAATGATCATGGTAGGTTCGAATAATTATCTTGGTCTGACAAACCATCCAAAGGTAAAAGAGGCTGCCATTGAGGCAATAAAGAAATACGGCACCGGGTGCGCGGGTTCAAGGTTTCTTAACGGAACCCTTTCTATCCATGTTGAGTTAGAGGAAAAGCTTGCCCGTTTTATTAGAAAAGAGGCTGCTCTGGTCTTTTCCACGGGATTCCAGGTTAATCTCGGTGTAATATCAGCCCTTGTTGGTAAGGATGATGTTGTTATAATAGACAAGATGGACCATGCCAGCATTATTGATGGCTGCAGACTCTCTTACGGAGAGATACGGAAATACAGACATAATGATATGGCTGATCTTGAGAGGATATTACAGCACTATGAGGATAAAGGAAAGCTTATAGTTGTGGATGGTGTTTTCAGCATGGAAGGGGATATTGTGAATCTTCCCGAGGTGGTAAGACTTGCCAAAAAGTACGGCGCAAGACTCATGGTTGATGATGCCCATGGCATAGGTGTACTTGGAAAGACAGGGAGAGGTACGGCAGAGCATTTTGGACTTGAAGATGATGTGGATATTATAATGGGTACTTACAGCAAGTCCCTTGCCTCAATAGGTGGATTTATCGGAGGCTCAGAAGAGGTCATCCATTACATAAAGCATTTTGCCCGTTCCCTTATCTTCAGTGCAAGCCCTCCACCTGCCTCTATAGCTGCTGTAAGCGCAGCGATAGATATTATAGATAATGAACCTGAGAGGATTGAAAGACTATGGAAGAATACGAGGAAGATGCTCAAAGGCTTCAAAGAACTTGGTTTTGAAGTAGGTCCGAGCGAGACCCCTATAATACCAATCATCGTTGGTGATAATGAGACAGCCTTTAAGATGGCGATGATGCTTCAGGAAGAGGGTGTCTTTGCAAATGTAGCGGTCAGTCCGGCTGTTCCTGATGGTAAGGCACTTATTAGAACCAGTTATATGGCAACCCATACTGATGAGCACCTCGATAAGGTTCTGGAGGCCTTTAAAAAGGTTGGCAAGGCCCTTGGTCTTATAGACTAGATCTAAAATAGGAAAAGTTGGATATTATTGAGGTAAATGAAAAGGGGATTAAAGATTTTATCGATTTTCCCTTTAAGCTCTATTCAAAGGATCCCCTTTATTCTCCTCCCCTGAAAAGGGACCTCAAAAAGGACTTTTCACATGTCAACCCCTTTTTCAGACATGCGAGGGTAAGGTTCTTTATTGTAAAGAGAGACAAAGAGACCGTTGGTAGAGTCGTATCAATAATAAATAGCAGACACATCCAGTTTCACAATGAAAGGACAGGCTTTTTTGGCTTTTTTGAGTGTATTAATGACCAGGCTGTGGCAAACCTCCTTCTTGATACTGTTAAGGATGACCTGGCAGGCCAGGGCATGACCATAATGAGGGGCCCGATGAATTTTTCAACAAATGAGGAGTGTGGTTTTCTTATTGATGGTTATGAATATCCTGCCATTATAATGACACCCTATAATCCTCCCTACTATAATGACTTAATGGAGAGATACGGGATGAAGAAGGTAAAGGACCTTTATGCCTTTATTTATGATGTAAAGGACAGGCTGCCTGAGAAGGTACTGAGGGTTGCCGCTATAGCAGATAAAAGGGGAATTACTGTGAGGCCTGTCAGGAAGGATAGGTTTGAAGAGGAGATGCTTATATTCAAGGATGTTTATAATTCAGCATGGGAGCGGAACTGGGGATTTATTCCTCTTACTGATGAGGAGTTATATTACCTCGGTGCAAAACTCAGAGAGATTGTTATCCCGGCTCTTACATTGATAGCCGAGGAGAACGATACGCCTGTTGGATTCATGGGATTACTTCCTGACTTCAATCAGGTTTTAAGAAAAATAAGGGGCAGATTGAACCTCGTATCAATTATCAAAGGCCTTTATTACTCAAAGAGGATTACAGACCTTCGACTACTTTTACTTGGTATAAAAAAAGAATACAGGAACAGAGGGGTAGATGCCTTACTCTTTAGGGAAGGCTTTAAGGCTATCAGGAAGGAGGGATACAGGAGGGTTGAGTTCTCCTGGGTACTTGAAGACAATATCCCTGTTCAGAGGCTTGTTGAGATGATTGGAGGGAGGCTTTATAAGAGATACAGGATTTACGAAAAAGAGGTCTAAATTGTCCTTATGCCGTTGGGATAGTTGATATACCATTACCTGTTCAGTATGTCAGGGCCGGTGTGATAGTTCAGAGGGGTATGGGAACATTTTGTCATAGACGCGGATGGTCTCTGCCCCTGGGGGGTCTATTATCTCAACGGGGGCTGAGATGGTCTAGTTGTATCGGTATGTTCATGTCCTACCGTCTTCCCGCATCGTCCAGTATCGTGGGTAAGTTAGCCTCCTGGGTAGTTAAGGGTGATGCTCTTGGTTCCTGCCTGTTATCTTCATAAGATTGCCTGTTGAAAGGTCAAAGTGATAAATAAGGCCATTCTTCGTTACAAGGCTGTATTACGTCAGCCTCTTTAAGACGAGTATGGCATTGATACCGCCAAAGCCAAAGGAGTTTGATATGGCGATATTTATGTCCATCTCCTTAACCCTGTTGAAGAACAATAAATGGTCATCTTCGATCTCGGATATATTTATTGTTGGCGGGATTACCCCTTCTCTGATACACATGAGCGTTACTGCCACCTCAAAGGCTGAGGATGCTGCAAGCATGTGACCTGTCACCGATTTTGTGGCGATGCAGGGGATAGGTCTGTCCTGAAATACTGTTCTGATTGCCCTGAGCTCAGCAAGGTCGCCTGCTGGCGTGCCTGTGCCATGAGTGTTTATGAGATCGACCTGTTCTGCCAGGAGGCCTGCATTGATCAATGCTGACCTGATTGCCTCTGCCTCTCCCTCAGGTGAGGGTCTTGTTATGTGAAAGGCATCCACAGTATTTCCATATCCTGTTATCTCTCCATAGATGTTTGCATCCCTTTTTAAGGCCTCTTCAAGGTCTTCGAGTACCATAACACAGGAGCCCTCGGAAAGGACAAAGCCATCCCTTTTTCTATCAAAGGGTCGTGGTGTCTCGGAGGTCATCGTGGAAAGAACACCGGAGACACCGTAACCTTCAAGGCATATCCTGCAAAGGGGTGCCTCTGTACCTCCAGCAAGGGCAATCTTTAATATTCCTGCCTTAATCAATCGATATGCCTCTCCTATGGCATTAGCTCCTGAGGCGCAGACATTGGAGATACCGAGACAGTAACCCTTAATACCGAGTCTCTGGGCAACATAGGAGGCAGCCATGCTTATTGTTGTGGCAGGCATGAGATAGGCAGAAGGTCTCGGCTTTTTTATGTCCCTCTCTATCATGGTGATTCCGCCTCGACTTGAGCCGAGTATGACCCCTGCATCCTTGAGTCCTGACCTGGATATCCCTGCATCCTCAATAGCCATCATTGCAGAGGTAACAGCATACTGGACGAAGGGGTCCAGCCTGCTGATCTCTTTACTTGAGAGAAAGATAGAAGGGTCAAAGTTTCTAAGTTCTCCTGCTACCCTCCAGGGCAGATGTTTGACATCAAACCTTGTTATCTCCCTTATCCCTGACTGTCCTGCCTTTAAGGCCTCCCAGGAATCAGGGAAAGAGTTTCCGAGGGGTGTGAGGGACCCGATACCTGTTATTACGACCCTTCTCATACATTATTATGATAACATGAAACGTCTTTGTCCCAATTGCTTCATCTGTTATAATAAACAATGAATATATTTAAACTCGGCTGGTTCAGTGACTTATTGAACAAAAAAATTCTGTTTATATTGCTGCTACAGTTTGTCCTGATAATCTTCTTTCTTGGTTACAGATATTATGAGGATACAGATGCTGGTTGTATTGAATGCCATGGCAATAAGGAGAAGATGCAGTCTCTGGGCTATCCACAATTTTATATGACCAGGGAGATGGTGGAAAAAGAAAACAGGCATCCCAATGTAAAGTGCCATGAATGTCACCTTGGAAATGGGAGGGCCTCTGATGTTAATAAGGCCCATAAAGGGATGTTAAAAGCACTCCTTGTGGACGAGGCAGGCAATGTCCTGGAGAGAAAAAAGGTTTCACCTGCTCCGATTTTGCCTCATGGTACAGACAGGATAAGGGAATTACTACCTCCCAACAGTGATGTCAGAAACCTCCTCTGGCATGACAGAAACCCCGAGACACTGAACTTTGACCCAGAGATAGTTAAAAAGACCTGTGGCAAGTCAAACTGCCACCCCCAGGAACTGAAGCAGTTCAGGACTACCATAATGGGGATAAATTACCGTCAGAGGACAATGAGGACATGGACAGAGCCTTATGGCCCTCATAACTGCGGGCCTTCCTTTGCTGACTTGCCGCCAATGCCCTATTTGAAGGGCGCTGGTTTTGATTTCAAGAATACCGGCGATATTGTGCGAAACCTGAATGTCCCTTTCACTTCCCGGCAGGCCATAGCAAAGCAGAAGTTCTGTAATGTCTGTCATGCTGGCTGTCTTGACTGTCATTACGCACCTGACAGGCAGAAGGGTGTTCACAATTTCATAAAAAAGCCTGTATCAGAGAGTTGTGCAGGCAATGGCAGGGGGACATCTATATGCCATCCGGGGGCAATGCAGAGCAGAAGGGGTGAGACCTACATTGGCGGAGATTATTCCATACCAACAGGTATGGAGCCTGATGTTCACTACAAAAAAAATATACATTGCGTTGACTGTCATCCTACGGGGGAAAAGGGCATGGGGGATATGCAGAGGAAGGCCACATGTCAGGGTTGTCATTTCAGGGTAGAGGAGTCCCATAAAAGGGGGCCTCACAGGAATCTCGATTGTGCTACCTGTCATGTTAATGAACTGAGGGGCTACCAGATAACTGTCTGGGGGCCTGGCTTTGTGGCTGACAGACCGAACCCTTTTAAGAAATACTCCCTTTACTATGGAATCCAGAAGCCTCCAATCCTGATGAAGGACCAGAAGGGTATATGGATGCCCGTAAAGGTGTGGCCCCACAGTGTTGGCAACATTAAGGAAGATGTAAAGTCCTCAGAGAAAGTTATGTTTCGCTGGCCTAATGGTGAGACAAGGGATGCCTATTATGTGATAGGGACCTTTGATAACCTTCCCTCAAATAACAAACATCTCCTCTGGCTCGAGATAGAACAGGCTGCCCATCCCTTTGGAAGGGCAAGGGACTGCGATAGCTGCCATGGCAGTGACAGCCAGGTGGCAGTCTCCACATGGCGTTTTGAAGATGACCAGGGGGCTGAGCCCTTTAATGGGACTCACCGTATCATTGCTGATAAGGATTCTTTAAGAATTGAAGGGTTGAGAAATACCACTCCTATAAGGCCCCTTGAGGGTGCAAAGCTTGAGGACTTCGCTACATGGATATACTTGAAGGATAAATGGGTTGCACCGGGGGATTTTTCTATTAAGACAGAGAGGGAAAAATACAGACTGAGTCTGAAAAGGTTCAGGGATGTGGAGAAAAGGCTAAATATTGCAGACAAAAGGTTTCAGCACCATGACAGGATGACTTTAAGGAAATATAAAGAATTAAGGGGCGCAATCTTTCATAATCATGATGATGAAACTGTTTTAAAGGAGATTGAGGCATTAATGAAGGGAAAGAAGGATTAGGATGCCCGTTGCTTATTTGTGAAAGGAGATTATGAAATCAGCACTAACCATAGCTGGCTCTGACCCAACAGGGGGGGCAGGGCTACAGGCAGACTTAAAGGTGTTCAGGACCTTTGGTATCCATGGATTGTCTATCCCTACTGCCCTTACAGCACAGAATACTGTATCGATTGTGGATGTCCTTCCCGTGGAGCCTCAATTTTTTGAAAGACAGATAGAGACGCTTCTTTCTGACATCAGGCCTGATGCTATTAAGATAGGAATGGTTTATAGTGAAGCTCTTGTACCCATCATATCAAAGGCTATTAAGACCTATTCGCTTGATAACATCGTTGTTGATCCTGTAACTGTGTCGTCAACTGGTTTTGGCCTTGTTGGTGAGAGAACACTTGATACAATCAGGGATCTTCTCTTTCCTATCTCAAAGGTTATAACTCCAAATATATATGAGGCCACAGTACTTACAGGCCTCAATATAGACAATGAGGACGATATGAAAGAGGCTGCAAAGAGATTAAAGGATATGGGTACAAAGGTGGTTATTATTACAGGAGGACATCTTGAAAGGGTCGCGATGGATCTTTATTATGATGGTGAAGAATTTCTCAGGATAGAGTCCTTTAAGATTAAGGGTGAGCATCACGGAACAGGGTGCGTCTTTTCCTCCGCCATTGCATCGGCACTTGCCCTCGGATATTCTACCCTTGAATCGGTCAGAAGGGCTAAGGGCTTTGTCACGGATGCCATAAGCAAGTCTTTTTATCCTGGAAGGGGCCTCGGGATACTCAGGGTATGACAAAAGACAGGATTCAATACCAGTGTCAGGCCTGTGGTTATATAAGCCCAAAGTGGCTGGGAAAATGTCCTGACTGTGGTCAGTGGAATACCATGGTTGAAGAGAGGATGGTTGTTTCTATGAGGGGCCTTATTAAGAAGGTGCCGCCTCTTCCGCTCAGTTCTATAACGGCCGGCGAGGAGAAGAGGACCTCCACCGGGATAAAGGAATTCGACAGAGTCCTTGGAGGAGGTGTTGTTGATGGTTCTGTCATTCTTGTTGGTGGTGACCCTGGCATAGGAAAGTCCACCCTCCTGATGCAGGCTGCGGCACGCCTGAGAGAGAGGGGTAAGGTCCTTTATGTCTCAGGAGAGGAGTCACCTGAGCAGATCAAGCTGAGGGCAGAAAGGCTTGGGACAAATGCCGATGAGATTCTCCTGCTTCCGGAAACAAATCTTGAAGGTATAATAAATGCTGCCATAGACATAGTACCTTCGGCAATCATTATTGATTCAATACAAACCATTTTTACAGAGGAGATACCATCAGCACCTGGATCTGTGGGACAGGTAAGAGAATGTGCTGCAAGATTAACAAATTTTGCTAAGAAGACCTCCACTCCCTTATTTATAATCGGTCATGTTACAAAGGAAGGGGCAATAGCAGGACCGAGGGTCCTTGAGCATATCGTTGATACAGTTCTCTATTTTGAGGGCGACAGGGGCCATACTTACAGGATACTGAGGACAGTAAAGAACAGGTTTGGCTCTACAAATGAGATAGGTGTCTTTGAGATTACAGAGACAGGGCTTGTGGAGATAAACAATCCCTCAAGCCTTTTCCTCTCAGAAAGGCCCTCTGATGCAGCAGGTTCTGTGGTTGTCTCATGTATCGAGGGGACAAGACCGATCTTGATTGAGTTACAGGCACTGGTCTCACCAACAACCTTTGGCATGCCAAGAAGGACCTGTATGGGCGTTGACTTCAACAGGGTCAATCTTCTTATTGCTGTTCTTGAAAAGATTGGAGGACTCCACCTTGGAGGCATGGATGTGTTTGTAAACGTCGTGGGCGGCCTGAAGGTAACAGAACCAGCTGTTGACCTTGGTATAGTTGCTGCCATTGTGTCTTCCTTCAGAGAGATCCCTTTGAAACATGACATTATTGTATTTGGCGAGATCGGTCTCTCCGGAGAGATAAGGGCAGTGATCCAAGTGGATGCGAGACTCAAAGAGGCGGCAAAGATTGGTTTCAAAGAGGTAATAATGCCCGAGGGGTGTATTGTTAGGATGAATGAAGGTACAGGCCTTCGTATAACAGGAGTAAGGAATATCCATGAATTTCTTGAAGCTATTGTTCCCTGAGGAAAGGGATGACAGGCAGAGGGAGATGAGACGCCTTGGCCCTATACTCTGCAGTCTCGTGCTCTGTAGTATTGTCATGCTTTCTTCTTGCGTAACCAAGAGGGTTGAGGTTGCTCATTATGAGGGGAGTCTTGAGGACAGACTTAAGGGGCTTCAGGATATAAACTCTATAAGGGCTGAGTTTTCAATTGAGTTTGACAGGGGTAACGGTGTCACAATAAGAGGTGAGGGGCTACTGACGCTTTCTGAAGATACGCTTGATCTTCAGATTTACTCTATGGGGTTCCTTGTGGCTGAGGTAAAGGCCGATAAGTCAGGTATTAGTAGTAATCCATCAGTAAATAAAAGCAGGCTCGTTATGCTTGTTGATGGACTTAGAAATAGTTTTTTCTGGTGGTCCATAAAGGGATATGAAATAAGGAATGAAGGGGAACATTATCAGCTTGTAAATTCCTGGAAGAGGGTAAAGATTGACAAGAAGACCATGATACCCTTTAAGCAGGTCATCGACCTTGATGAGGGCAAACAGCTCGATGTCTATTATTATGAACCATCTAATATAAACGGATTTGACTTTCCATCAAAGATCAGGATAGAGCTTTCTAATTATTCTGTTAATCTATGGATAAAGGACCTGAGTGTAAGTATGAAGTGAGCGATGTGTTATAAGCTTCTGCTGCTTTTACATTCACTTTTACCCTCACCTGCTTGCGCAAGACCAAGGTCTATTGCCACTGTCCTGATAATTGAGGCATCTATATTCTGGGACTTAAAGAGGAATCCTTCAAGAAGGGCGTTATCACAGATTGTATTTATGAGTCTTGGTATGCCTTTTGAATATTTATAAACCTCCCGGAGCGCATCGTCATCAAAGAGATTATTGGTGCTACCAGCGATATGTAATCTGTGTTTTATGTATTCTATGGTATTATCTTCGGATAATGGCTTTAGAATGACCTTTGTTGCCACCCTCTGTCTTAAAGGTTCATCAAGACTCAACACCTCTTCGAGATCAGGCAGACCGAATAAGATGAGATTAACCATCTTCCCACCCGGCATCTCCATATTAAGAAGACCTCGAAACTCCTCCATTATCTCTCTTGATTTCAACATCTGGACCTCATCCATTAACAGGACAGCTATCCTGCCTGATTCATTGATCTCAAGGAGGCGCCTGTAGATCTGGCCAAGCAACTCTAACTTATCTTCCTTTATATCAGTAACTCCCAGTTGAAGGGCAAATTTCCTCAGGAGCCATTCAGAGCTTACCGATGAGTGAATAACAACGAGAAGTGTTGCCTCATAAAGGTTTTCATTAAGTTCGTCAAGGAGTCGCCTTGCCAGCGTGGTCTTTCCAGCGCCAATCTCACCTATCACAACAGCGAGACCTTTTTTTGTATCTATAGCATATTTAAGCCTGAAGAGTGCATCCCTGTGCTGGGGACTGTCAAAATAAAACCTGTTATCAACTACATTGGAGAAGGGATGTTCCTTTAGTTTATAGTACTGAAGATAGTCCATATTAGAGGTATGAGACCCTCTCCTTCCTTGTCTTCTGACGCTCTTTTTCCAATATTTCCTTTAGTTGGTTCAATCTATCTCCTACATCTCTAAACTTAGAGTTCCAGCTGTAAATATCGGTATAAAGTTCAAAGGCCTTTGCTGTGTCCCCGTTCTTCTCATATGCGGTGGCAAGGTCATATAGGGCACCCCAGTAAGACTCATCCCTCGTCTCAATATTATCAAGGGCCTCTTTAAAGGCCTTGATGGCTATCGGATATAGCCCCTTTTCCATGTAACAGACGCCCAGCATTGTCATGGATTTTACATAAAATCTCGGGTCATTCCGCGATGTCTGAAACTCCCTTATAGCATCATCTATCAGTCCCATCTCTCTGTAAGCAATTCCAAGATTATAGTGAGTCTCTATATCCTCGGGCTCAACCTCTTTTTCAAGGCCCTTTTTAAACTCTTCGAATATGTTTAATACCTCAGTGTCAAGTTGAGATTCAACGATTTCATCAATCTCTATTGTTTGATGTGCCGGGGGCTCTTCTTTAATCTTTTGTTGTATCTCTGGTGTTTGACCTGACAGGTCACCCTGAAGGGCTTTTACCTTATCTATGAGTTCCTCCTCATCGGGGAATATCTGAAGGAGTTTTTCGTAGATCCTTAAGGCCTCCTCCTGAAGACCCTGACGGACATAAAACTCTGCTTCTGCGAGTTCTTCGGCATAATCATCAAGACTTGCTGGTTTTTTCTCGGTTACCGCCAGCCTTTCTTTAAGTCTTGGATCATCAGGGTTTATATTGAGGGCCTCTCTAAGATAGGCTTCTTTCTTATCTAATTCACCGATGCGTCCGAATATCTCGGAAAGGACCAGACATTCTGTTACAGCCTGCTCTTTATCACCTGTTTCAAGGTAAAGGGACTTCAATCGTTGATGAACCTCTACATTCATAGAGTCTTTTACCTTAAGGTCTTCGAGTATAGTTTTTGCCTCATCGAATAGGCTGTATTTAATAAATATGTCTGCGTCAATAAGGAGTTCTTCAAAGGTTTTTTCTTCAGATTCAGCGGGCTTAACCTCTCTTTCAGCAAGTAATCTCTTGAGATTAAGATCATCAGGATGTATTTGTAATGCTTCCCTGTATAGTCCCACTGCCTCTTCACGATGTCCCTGATCATAGAGAAAATCAGCCACAAAAAGCAGAGATTGAAACTCCCTTTCCTTATCTCCTTTTGTCCTGAAAAGGGAGATCTGTAATTTACCGATCTCCAGAGGTGCCACGTCTCTGAACTGCTCTGTAATTTCTATAGCATCATCTATCCTGTTTTCATTTATAAGTAAGTCAACTACATTCTTATAAGAATCCCAGGCATTTAATCTGTCATTAAGCGACAAATAGATTTCACCCCTGAGCCTGTATAATTCGGTATTTTCAGGATCGATACCTATTGCCCTTGAGATGTAATTTAATGCTTCCTTGTATCTGCCGGTCTTTTTGAGGAGGTAGGCGCAGGTTACCATTGATTCTCTATCATCAGGATATGCATTTATAAGTTTTTCGATATATTTGACTGCCTCATCTATGTTGCCCATCTGATCCATGAGTTCTGCTAAAGATTTCAAAGCATTCCTGTCAGATGGGTTAAGCTCGAGAGCCTTTTTGAGATAATTCTTTGCTCCTTCGAAATTGCCTGTTTCTCTGTAATGCCCTGCTATGTCTATATATTCAGCTGAGGCGTCATAAGTTAACCCCTCACGGAGAAATAGAGATGCTATCTTATCCCTCAAAGGTATGTTTGAGGGTTGAAGTGAGATAATCTTCTTATAGATATCTACTATCTCGTTTTTCTTGTTTTCCTTAATGAGAGCATCGGTGGCGGCAAGATAATATTTTGTTGCATCAGTAACCAGCCCCTTCTCTTCGCTTAACTCCGCAAGGGCTATGAATGACGCTGCATCAGAGGGATTAAGATTGATGATCTTTTTATAAAGTGCGATGGCCTTAAGAGAAAATCCCTCTGACCTGAAAATGGATGCGGACCTATGATAATAATCAATAGCCTTTTTCTTGTCGCCCTTTTTTAGATAGAGGTCACCAACCGTGTTATAGACATTGCCATCAGGATAATCCCTGATGAGTTTTTCCCATTCTTCAATGGCCCTGTCTATCTGACCACGTGAAAGGTACTTCTGTGCCTCTTTGAGAATCTGACCCTTATCAGGCATAGTTACAGATTGAAAGTATCATAAATTTTTAAAAGTGTCAATATCATAGGCACCTTTTAACCTAATTTTATTAAATTCCTTCAGGTTTTCCAGAAGTTTTTCCTCTGAGATTGCGCCTATCTTGACGAGAGCCTCGCCAAAATGGAGATAGGAATCATCCTGTTCATTTAATAGTTCTCTCACTTGCTGTTCTGAAAGATACTTTTCCCTCATAGCTATCTCTCCAAACCTTTCCTGTGTTTCTTCCTGAATCACAAGAATCTTTCTTACCTCATCCTCTGTCAGCCACCCTTTTGATATAGCAATTTCCCCTATTTTAAGGTTTGTCTTCCTCTGAAGAACTCTTGCATTCAGTATATCAATCTCTTTTATAAGTCCCCTTTGAAGGAGGAATCGCCCGAATTTCATGTGTGATGTCATAGATATATTATAATGCAAAATGGTATATTCAGGAACATTGTAACGCCAATGTAAGGCTACACGATTAAAATCCTCTCAAAATTGAGTTACAAAAAACCATAAATCTAAAAGCAATGCTTGGCCGTCGCGGGGCCCTGGATGAACCGGGGGAAAAACTGAAAAGTACAAAATCAGATTTATATCCTGCAATGGCACTTCAAGGGTTATAGTATTTTTTCTTCTTTTTCATATAATCTTGCTCGACATATCCTCCATAATCGTGAGGATATTTATAACCCCCTCCACGGCCAAGTTTTTTTGCCCCGGGATAATGGGAGTCCTTTAAATGGTCAGGGACCTCCTGAACCTCCTCAGTCTCAACATCTTTTAGTGCCTCCTCAATGGCACGATAGCAGGCATTGCTTTTTGGAGCCTTTGCCACATAGATCGTGGCCTGGGCAAGAAGTATCCTTGCCTCTGGCATTCCTATGAACTCCACAGCTTTCAGTGCTGATGTGGCTATAACAAGGGCCATTGGATCAGCATTGCCTACGTCTTCTGATGCGCATATAATAATCCTTCTTGCAATGAACTTCGGGTCCTCCCCGGCGTATAACATCTTTGCAAGATAATAAATAGCGGCATCAGGGTCAGACCCTCTCATGCTTTTTATAAAGGCTGAAATCGTATCGTAGTGCTGGTCGCCTTTCCTGTCGTATAAGATTGCCTTTTTCTGTATAGAATCCTCAGCCGTTTTAAGGTCTATCTCTACACCATTTTCTCCTGCCTCGGTTGTTAGAACTGCCACCTCCAGGGCAGTGAGTGCCCTTCTGGCATCCCCCTCTGACATCCTTGCAATGTGCCTCAGCGCCTCATCATGAATCCTTATATTCATCGAACCAAATCCTCTTTCATTGTCTTTCAGTGCATTTTTAAGGATTTTTATTATTTCCTCCTCCCTTAAAGGCTTCAGTTCAAAGACCTGGCTTCTCGAAAGCAATGCCGAGTTAACATAGAAAAAGGGATTTTCAACAGTTGCTGCTATGAGTATAATATTTCCCTCCTCTACATCAGGTAAGAGGGCATCCTGCTGAAGTTTGTTAAACCTGTGTATCTCGTCAAGAAATAGGATTGTTTTTATACCCTTCGGTCTTCTTACCCTCGCATCCTTTATTATCCGCCTTAAGTCTTCAAGACCTGCTGTTGCAGCATTTAGCCATTCAAAATGTGCCTTTGTCTTTTCGGCTATTATACGGGCGAGGGCTGTTTTCCCGGTACCGGGTGGCCCATAAAGGATTAGAGAGGTTATCCGGTCTGACTCAATTGCACGCCTTAATAGTTTTCCCTTTCCCAAGATATGCTCCTGTCCGATATATTCATCGAGGTTTCTTGGCGATATCCTGAAGGCAAGGGGTTCATAGTCTTGATCCTGAAATAGTTTCATCATATGTTTAGTAGCCTTACGGCATTTTCATAAAGGGCCATCGTTTCCCTTCTGGCATCAATACCTAATTCTTTCAATAAACCCAGAGTACTTCCCTGATCTGTCCATGGTGAATCTGTTCCGAACAATATATGTGTTGGAGGATGCCTCAGTATTAACTCCCTTGCACGCTCTTTGTTGAGGAATTCTAAAGAGAATGAGATTTCCATGTAAATTTCTTTCCCAATTAAGTATTTTTCCACTTCCTCCCAGTCATCCCATGAGCCAAGATGAGTTGTGACAAGCCTTAATTCAGGAAACAACTCCTTAATCTTCAAAATCTTACAAGGATCCGCTTTTCTGATCCTTGGAAAGGCAAAATCAAAGCCTGTATGCATGACAACGAGAAGGTTGTTTTTGATGATCTCTTCATAAATGGGAAAAAGCCTTACCTCGTCAATATCGAAGTCCTGATAATAGGGGTGAAGCTTGATTCCTTGAAATCCCTCTGCTTTTATAATTGAAAGTCTTTCCTTAAAATTGGTGTCATCAGGATGAAGGGATGGAAATGGAATAATTCTCTCTGTCCTGATCTTTTTTGACCATGACAGAATAGAGTCGAATTGTGATGGCCTTGTGGCAATGGAGCATACCACACTTTTTTCGATGCCATTTTTATCCATTGACGCAAGAAGGGATGAGAGTCTCCCATCAAGCCATGCCTTAACATTACCTTCCTTCTCAAGGTGCCTTATTGCCCTTTCAGAGATCTCATCTGGGAACGCATGGGTGTGGAAGTCTATAATGCCATTCATAATTTATATAATACCACAAGTAAATAGAAGCTTTATTGATTACTCAAAAATTTTGGAGAAAAAAATGGATGAGGCTTTAAAGTATTGAAGATACCCTGCTATTCTTTTGAGTTGGTCTTGGGGCCAACCCTATTCATTGACAAATAAAGCCTGGAATAAATATAATACAAAATTAAAATAATTTCAGGAGGTTGTGATGGCAGAAGGGGTTATCAATGTTACTTCCCAGACATGGGATAGTGAAGTGCTTCAGAGTAAGGGTATTGTCATGGTAGATTTCTGGGCTGTATGGTGTGGCCCGTGCAGGATGATAGCACCTACTGTTGAAGAACTTGCTAAGGAATATGAAGGAAGAATAAAGGTAGCAAAATTAAATACAGATGAAAATCCCGACATAGCAAGTCGTTATAAGATAATGGGAATCCCTACCATAATGTTTTTTAAGGACGGAGAGAAGGTTGATCAGATTGTAGGAGCCGTTCCTAAGCCTCAACTCAAGGCAAAAATAGAATCACTCCTCTCTTAAAACATCATATGAATAATCGTGGAAGGCTAAGTTTAATAGTCATTGTTATGCTGGCCCTATTGGTCAGTTCTTGCGTCAGGGAGAAGAAGCAGACAGTTAAGGGAGAGGAAGCCCCTGACTTTACTCTAAGTGAGTTGAGGGGGGCCGAGTTTCGTTTATCAGGACTGAAGGGGAAGGTTGTTCTACTTGAGTTCTGGGCTACATGGTGTCCACCATGCAGAGAGTCCATACCTGCGATGAATGAACTTTATAGAAGGTATAATGACAGAGGGCTGGTTATTCTTGGTATTTCTGTAGATAAGGGAAAGAATGTGGTTGAAGACCTGCAAGTCTTTATAAAGGAACATCCCATACTCTATCCTGTTCTGATAGACAATAAAAATATTAACAACCTTTACGGTGTGTACAGTATTCCCACTACTATCCTGATTGATAAGGAAGGCAAGATAGTTTCGAAAAACATTGGTTTTAGCCCCGAAATCGAAGAAAGCCTATCAAAGGAAATAGAAAGGTTACTCTAATGTTTGAGGCCTTATCAGAAAAGTTTGATCAGATATTTAAGAAACTCAGGGGTAAGGGTATTTTAAAGGAGGAGGATGTTGACCTTGCCCTGAAAGAGGTAAGGCTTGCCCTTCTTGAGGCAGATGTTAATTTTAAGGTAGTTAAGGAATTCATAGAGCATGTAAGGGAAAAGGCTGTTGGCAAAGATGTCCTTGAGAGTCTTACTCCGGGTCAGCAGGTCGTAAAGATAGTGCATGCCGAATTATGTGAACTCCTTGGAAGTACCAGCAGCAGGATACAACTCTCTCCTAATCCTCCGACTATTTTAATGATGGTTGGTCTGCACGGCTCGGGAAAGACAACAACCTCGGCAAAGATAGCATATATGTTTAAAAAAGAGGGTAGAAGGCCTTTACTTGTAGCTGCGGACCTTCAGAGACCTGCTGCTATAGAACAGTTGATAACACTTGGTAAGCAAATAGACATTCCTGTTTTTTATTCAAAGGATGAAAAGAACCCTGTGAACTTATGCATGGAGGCTGTAAAAAAGGCAAGGCTTGATGCCCGTGACATCGTGATCCTTGATACTGCAGGGAGGCTTCATATAGATGATAGCCTTATGAAGGAATTGAGTGAAATAAAATCACGTATTTCACCTAATGAGACCCTCCTTGTGGCTGATGTAATGATAGGTCAGGATGCGGTTAATATTGCAAGGAACTTTAATGAACAGATCGGTATAAGTGGTATTGTCCTGACAAAGATGGATGGAGATGCAAGAGGTGGGGCAGCGTTATCAATCAGGCATGTTACAGGTAGGCCCGTAAAACTGATTGGCACCGGGGAGAAACTCGAAATGATAGAACCCTTTTATCCTGACAGGATTGCATCAAGGATACTGGGGATGGGCGATGTCCTTACATTAATAGAACAGGCCGAGAAGGCTTACTCCAGGAAAGAGGCAGAAAAACTTCAGGAAAGGATAATGAGTGAATCCTTTACCTTTGATGACCTGAGGGACCAGATCAGAAAAATCAGGAATATGGGACCGATTGAGAATCTGCTGAGCATGATTCCTGGTATGGGTAAACTGAAGGGTATATCTGTAGATGAGAGGGAGTTTACCAAGGTAGAGGCTATAATAAATTCGATGACGAAGGAGGAAAGAAGAAACTATAATATAATAAATGGGAGCAGAAGAAGGAGGATAGCTGCTGGTAGCGGGACAACCGTCACGGACGTAAACAGGGTTTTAAAACAATATGTTGAGATGAAAAGGATGTTAAAGATGTTCAAGGGGAAGAAAGGTATTAAATTGCCAAAGGTCTTTCCTTTTTAAGCTTTACTTTCCCATGGTAATTATATTAAAATTTTATGCATAACAAAAAGGAGGTGTATAATTGGTAAAGATAAGGCTGACAAGGATGGGTTCTCATAAAAAACCCTTCTACAGGTTAATAGTTGCAGACTCAAGGGCAAGAAGGGATGGTCCTTTTATAGAAGTCCTCGGAACCTATAATCCAAAAAGGGATTCCGAAACAAAGATAAACGCAGAGAGAGTTAAGTACTGGCTCCAGCAGGGAGCTCAACCTACGGACATTGCTAAAAAACTTATACAAAAGGCCGGATTGTAATCGGTCAATATTCGAATGGAGGTAGACGGAAGATGAAAGAATTAGTAGAAGTAATGGCCAAAGCACTTGTTGACAAACCCGAAGAGGTTAGTGTTAAGGAGGTGGATGGAGAGAAGACAACGGTCTTTGAGTTAAGGGTTTCGGCTAGTGACCTTGGAAAGGTCATAGGTAAGCAGGGCAAGACAGCGCGGGCAATGAGAACCATACTTGGAGCAGCGGGTACAAAACTCGGGAAACGCTGTGTCCTCGAGATACTTGAATAATATTTAACATGCAAGAAGAGGGGGTAAAGGGGTTCTGACACAATATCTGCTGGATTATCAGAACTCCTAAAATCCCTTTTTTACTGTATAAAAAAACATCTCACCCTCCGAAATTAGAGCCTATATGCTCTTTGAGATAATAACGATATTCCCTTCTTTTTTCAATGCATACCTTTCCGAAGGTATCTTAAAAAGGGCAATAAGAAAGGGGCTTGTAAATATAAGGGTTCATGACCTCAGGGATTATACCGTTGATAAACACAGGAGCGTGGATGATTATCCTTACGGCGGAGGGCCTGGAATGGTAATGAAACCAGAGCCCTTTTTCAGGGCTGTTAATGCCATTAAGTCCGATGGACTTGAGTCCTTTACCATAATGCTAAGCCCGCAGGGTGAGATTTTTAATCAATCAATGGCTGTTGAGTTTTCGAAGATGAATAAAAGATTTATCTTGCTCTGTGGTAGATATGAGTCAATAGACGAAAGGGTTAGAGAGGCCCTTGTAGATATGGAGCTATCTATTGGTGACTTTATATTGACTGGCGGAGAGTTGCCTGCTTTGGTTATAATAGACAGCATTGTAAGATTACTACCAGGTGTCCTTGGCGATGAAGAATCTCTTAAAGATGAGTCTTTTACATGGGGAATACTGGATTACCCCCATTATACAAGGCCACCAGAATATGAAGGGCTTAAGGTCCCTGACATATTACTTTCAGGGGATCATAAAAGGATAGCGTTGTGGAGGAGAAAAGAGGCTCTCAGACGGACATTCATCAGGAGGCCTGACCTTCTTGAGAAGGCAGAGCTCACAGAGCTTGACCATAAACTAATCTTAGAGATAAAGGAGGAAATGAAATGAATTTTATTCAGGCTGTTGAAGAGGGATTTAAGAAGGAGGTCCCGCAATTTAATATCGGCGACAGGGTAAGAGTCTATGTCAAGGTTATTGAAGGTGATAAAGAGAGAATACAGCCCTTTGAAGGAGATGTGATTGCAAGAAAGGGCAGTGGCATTAGAGAGACTTTTATGGTCAGGAAGGTTTCCTTTGGTATAGGGGTGGAGCGAATATTCCCCCTGCATTCGCCAACGATCGATAAGATTGAGGTGATCAGGAGAGGTGCTGTAAGAAGGGCAAAGCTTTATTACCTCAGGGGAAAGAAGGGTAAGCATGCAAAGATAAAAGAAGGTGAAAGAGAAAAAGTAGCGACAGAATGATATATGCCTGTTAAAAGGACAAATCGTCAGGGGGTTCTTATACAGGATGACATTTATCAGTTTGACCAGTCCCTGGCGGAAAAGGGCTTCAGGTTTATCGCAGGCATTGATGAAGCAGGAAGAGGCCCCCTTGCAGGTCCTGTAGTTGCTGCTGCTATAGTGCTTCCATTCAACAGGAGGTTTGATGGTTTAAGGGATTCAAAACTTGTTCCAGAAAAGGATCGGGAGGCACTTTTTTTTGAACTGGTCTGCGAATGCAGAGATATCGGCATTGGTGTTGTGGAGCCTGATATAATAGACAGGATAAACATAAGGAATGCAACAATTATGGCAATGAAAGAGGCTGTAAATGACCTCATGAATAAACCTGACCTTTTGCTTATAGACGCAATGAGAATACCTGGCATCAGGATTGAGCAATTGTCGCTGACCAAGGGAGAGTTAAAGAGTGCTTCCATAGCAGCCGCCTCTATAATAGCAAAGGTAACAAGGGATAAACTTATGAATTACTATGATAGTCTTTATCCTCAGTATGGTTTTAGAAGACATAAGGGGTATGGTACAAGGGAACATATGGAAAGGTTGATCTCCTATGGTCCTTGCGATATTCACAGGAAAAGCTTTGATAAGGTAATGTCATTAATGTTACCATTCCGGGAAGGAACAAATGGACAGGGAAAGAATTGACGAAGGTCTCGAGTTGCTGTGGCTTCTTAATGAGGATAATCATCATGAACTTGAAAGATTCAGGTTGAATTCAGATGACCCCGACGTTGACGCACTCATTGATGCGATGAGTCAGGAAGGATTGATACACATAAAAGATGGCGAAATCTTTCTTACAGAAATGGGCACAAAAAAGGCAGAGGCCCTGATCAGGAGGCATCGCCTGGCTGAGAGGCTCTTTACAGATGTCTTTGAGATGAAGGCTGACCAGGTCGAGGACGACGCCTGCAAGATGGAACATATCCTTAGTGAAGAGTTGGCTGATAGTGTTTGCACCCTCCTTGGTCACCCCCCATCCTGTCCCCACGGCAAACCTATCCCGAGAGGTGAGTGCTGCGAAAAATACAGGACCGTGGTCGCGCCTGTTGTTGTTAGACTTTCTGATTTTGAGATAGGTTCAAAAGGAAGGATAATATTTATAATCCCCTCCGAGGCAGGTCGTCTTGGCAGACTGAGTTCCATCGGTATTGCCCCTGGAAGCATAATAAAACTTATTCAGAAGGTCCCTTCTTATGTAATTCAGATAGAGGAGACGACAATAGCGATTGACCCTGACATAGCTAAAGATATACTGGTTAGAAAGGTATGAAGGAATTTAAAAACGAAACCAACTTTTCTTTTCTTTCAATCCCTCCATTATTTTTTTCAATTCAGCAAGGGCTCTTAATATATCTGCCTGTTGTTTTTTTGCCTCCCTTAAATCACCGGATAAATTTGCAGAAAACTCTCTTACTGCCGCTGATATACTCTCCTTAAATTCCCTCATTTCATTAGAGAGCCTTTCAATAGAACTGCTTAATCTCCCAAATTCTTCACTGTAATCAGGTAAAGATTGCTGGACTGTTTCAGTATCTTCCAGTGCCTCAACCACCTTTTCCCTGGAAATCTCAACCTTTTCCTCAAACCTCTCCCTTTCTGGAACTTTTATAGTTACCGCATCTTTGGCGGCCGATATATCTACCCTGTGTTTCTTTGCAATATCCTTAAGAAGAAGTTTTGTAATGAGATCGAATGTCTCTTTCACACCCTTTCCATTTAACGCCTCTGCCTCAAGATAAGGGTATCCTTGTTTATTTAGATCTTCAGTAAGGTCATTAATTGAAAGAATATTTGGAAGGTCTCTCTTGTTATATTGAAGGACAACAGGTATGCTGTCAGGGTCTATATTGTTCGATAGTAGATTTTCTCTCATATTATTAAGGCTCTCAATATTTTGTTCTCTCATCTCCTTCTGGGAGTCTGCTACAAAGACAACGGCATCCGCTCCTTTCAGGACGAGTTTCCTCGTGGCATTGTATCTGATCTGGCCTGGAACTGTGTAAAGCTGAAAGCGGATATTAAAGTCTCTTATCTTACCTAAATCAACGGGTAAGAAATCGAAAAAGAGTGTCCTGTCAGACTCTGTTGATAGGGATATGAATTTACCTTTTTGAGACGGGTCAAGGATGGAGTATAAATGCTGCAGATTTGTGGTCTTGCCGCTCAGGCCCGGACCATAATAAACAACCTTTAAGGTTATCTCTTTTGTTACATAATTGAAAAAAGCCACGTTAAATTATAGCATAGACACCATTTTTAGTGTAACTCTTAACCTTATACATCGCCTCATCAGCGAGTTTTATCAGTTCCTCTTTTGTCCTGGCACTCTTTGGGTAGGAGGCAACTCCTAAACTCGCCGTGAGCCGTATATTGTAACCGTCTTTCTTTAGAAAAACATTTTTCTCGATAAGCCTTCTGATCCTCTCTGCTACCTTCGCAGCAGCCTCAGGCAAGGTCTGGGGAAGGACGATAACAAACTCATCACCACCGTATCGGGCAATAATATCAATTGACCTCAAACTTTTCATCAAGAGTTCACCGGTTTCCACGAGGACCTTGCTGCCGACGAGATGGCCAAAATTATCATTAACCTGTTTAAAATTATCAAGGTCCATAAATATTAGAGATACTGAAGTCTTTGATCTTTCGCTTCTCTGTATCTCTACCTCAATGGTTCTGTTCAGGTATCGCGAATTGAAGAGTTTCGTTAGGTCATCCGTTACCGCGAGTTCAGCCATCCTTTGATAGAGGGTTACCCTTTCGGTTGCCAGTGATAAGTAATTTGCCATCTTCACAAGAAGGTCCAGATCATTCTTGGTAAAGGGCTTGTTTTTGTTATCGTTTCTAAATTCAACAACCCCGATAACACGTCCCCTACTTTTTAATGGCATGCAAATGAGTGAATTACTGTTATCGACTCCGTTGATATTACAGATGAATCTTTTATCTTTTGTAATGTCAGGTACTATAACAGGTATCCCTTCTTTGAGGACCCAGCCTTGAATACCCTCGCCTGGCTTGATCCTTATCTTTGATTTTTTTTCCTTGAAGGACTTAAGGCTTGTTTTCTCAAGCACTAGGTCTCCCCTCTCTTCATCAACAAGAAAAACTGACCACATGGATGCCTTAAGTATCTTTTTAACTCTCTTCATTATTTCGACAAGCATTCTATCAAGTTCACTGTCTGAGGTCAGAATGGAACCAATATTTTCGAAAAACCGGAGTTCTGTCTCCAGGGATAAAATTCCATTTTTCAATCTCTTATTCTCATCGAACCTTTTTTTATCAGCAAGAAGCCTGTCGGCAGAAAAGATTATCTCTCTCTCATTATAACCTAAGATAGGACTAACCAGGGGAAGGTTCAGCCACTTTGATAACCCCCGAAATGTACCATCAGGGGATAGTACCAATGTGGGAACATCACTGTAGTTTTTTTTGAATTCCTTGAAGCTTTTTTCTTTACATTGGTTCTTTTGGATGAGGAAGAAGAGAAAACCTTCCTGCTTATTGAGATTGTCCAGAGACTTATATCTCAGGACCTCACCGTAACGGTTCAGAAAAGAAAGGTCCTTGCCTACAAGTTCATCGCCAATAACAGCAATCTTAGGTATTAATGCCACAGCACTTTTTATATTTCTTCCCGCTCCCGCAGGGACAGGGGTCATTTCTTCCTATCTTTTTCCCCTTAGTAACTGGTTGATTCTGTTCTGCACCCTCTCCACGATTATACCTTATTGCCTGATTCTGATAGGACCGCCTTGTGAGTTTCTCGCTTTCTGCCTTTACCTGTATCTTAAATAGCCTCGTAATGGTATCCATTGATATCCTTGCTGTCATATCAGCAAAGAGTTCAAAGGCCTCCTTCTTATATTCTGTTAAGGGGTCCCTTTGACCATAACCCCTGAGCCCTATACCCTCCTTAAGGTGATCCATTGCAAGGAGGTGGTCCTTCCACTGAGTATCGAGGACTTGAAGGAATATGACCTTTTCGAGATAGCGCATCATCTCCTCGCCTATCTCTTTTTCCTTGTTCTCGTAAGCTGACTTGACTGTCCCGGAAAGAAGTTCCCTCAATGAATTAATATCGTCTGGTATGTTTTCGATCGAGACCGCGAATATTCCATAAAGACTATCCTTTAGACCCCTTACATCCCATTCTTCATGATACTTACTTTCAGGGCAGTAAATTTCTATTAGTTCTTCTAATGTGTCATCAATTATCTGGAATATCCTTTCCTTTAATCCTTTACCCTGGAGTATCTCTTTCCTGAAGGCGTATATCTCTGTCCTCTGCTTATTCATTACATCATCATATTCAAGCAGATGTTTTCTTATGTCAAAGTTATGGGCCTCTACTCTCTTCTGTGCATTTTCTATGGCCTTTGATACCATTCTATTTTCAATCGGGACATTTTCATCCATTCCCAGCCTTCCCATAAGACCCGCAATCCTGTCAGAACCAAATATCCTCATCAGATCATCTTCGAGGGATATATAAAACCTTGATGACCCCGGATCTCCCTGCCTGCCTGCCCGTCCCCTTAACTGGTTATCTATCCTTCTTGCCTCGTGTCTTTCCGTGCCAAGTATATGTAATCCGCCAAGGGCTACCACTTTTTCCCTGTCTTTATTACATATCTCCTCTGCCTTTCGAAGTGCATCCTGCCATTCCTCTTCTGTGTAATCCTTTTTGTCTTTAAGAAATTGTCTCGCAAGACCCTCGGGATTTCCACCGAGTATGATGTCAGTTCCCCTACCGGCCATGTTCGTGGCTATAGTTACTGAACCACTCCTGCCTGCCTGCGCAATGATTTCAGCCTCTCGTTCATGATATTTGGCGTTGAGGACTGAATGGGGGATTCCTTTCTTTTTCAACATACTGCTGAGCAATTCTGATTTTTCAATTGAGATGGTTCCGACAAGGACAGGTTGTCCTTTCTTGTAGAGTTCCTCTATTTCTCTTATTACGGCATCGACTTTGGCCTTTTCGGTCTTGTAAATTACATCAGGGTAATCCACCCTTATCATTGGTTTATTAGTAGGGATGACGATTACTTCAAGATTGTATATCTTTGCAAACTCCTCGGCCTCTGTATCGGCCGTACCGGTCATACCTGCAAGTTTTTTATACATCCTGAAGTAATTCTGGAATGTTATGGTGGCAAGAGTCTGATTTTCACTCTCAATCTTAACCCCTTCCTTTGCCTCAATTGCCTGATGAAGGCCGTCACTCCAGCGCCTTCCTGGCATTAATCTGCCAGTGAACTCGTCAACTATAATAACCTCACCATCCTTGACAACATAATCAACATCTCGCTTAAATAAATTATGCGCCTTTAGACCCTGAAGAACATGGTGAACGAGTTCTATATTAGAAGGGTCATATAGGTTTGAGACACCAAGCAGTTGTTCAACCCGTGAGTTTCCCTCCTCTGTCAATATTACTGTCTTTGCCTTTTCATCTATAGTGTAATCAATGTTCTTTCGCAATTTAGGTATAATCCTATCTATCTTGTAATACTTGTCAGTGGACTCCTCTGACGGCCCGGATATGATTAGAGGGGTTCTTGCTTCATCTATTAGTATGCTGTCAACCTCATCAACGATAGCATAGTTCAACTCCCTCTGAACATACTGAGAAAGGTCATATTTCATATTATCTCTGAGGTAATCAAAGCCAAACTCGTTATTCGTTCCATAAGTTATATCCGAATTATAAGCCTTCTGTCTCTCCTCGTCTGTAAGGCCATGCACAATTACACCAACAGAAAGACCAAGAAACTCATAGATAGGACCCATCCATCGGGCATCCCTCTTTGCAAGATAATCGTTAACGGTCACAACATGAACACCCCTTCCTGTAAGGGCATTCAGATAAACAGGCAGGGTTGCAACAAGGGTCTTTCCTTCGCCGGTCTTCATTTCGGCAATCTTTCCTTCGTGCAGCACTATTCCACCAATGAGCTGAACATCAAAGTGCCTCATCTTGAGGACCCTTTTGGATACCTCTCTGACAACAGCAAAAGCCTCTGGAAGTAGTTCGTCAAGGGTTTCTCCTGCCTCAATTCTCGACCTGAACTCGTCTGTTTTTTTTCTTAAACTTGAATCGCTAAGTGGGGCTATCCGAGGTTCGAGTGAGTTTATTTTTTCAACTATCTGCCAGAGCCTTTTTAGTTCCCTTTCATTCTTAGTTCCGAATATCCTTTTTAATATCGCCTGCACCATACTATTTAATAATAAAGTAAAATTCGACTTAATTGCAAGGAATTCGTACCAGACATCTGCAATATCTGATCCCATTTTCTACCTTTAAAAAGACAATAGTTTTTTGTTATAGTTAGCATTAACGATGATAAATTACTTGATTATAGGTATCGGTGGTTTTGTGGGCGCAATAACCAGATATGCCATTGGTCTCTGGATTGGTCAGAAATGGGGTAGGAGTTTCCCGTTTGGCACCTTTTTTATTAATGTAAGCGGGAGTTTTTTAATCGGACTTCTGATGTCTTTGCTTACAGAAAGATTCATGGTAAATCCTCAATGGCGGCTTTTACTGGTAGTAGGATTCTTAGGTTCGTACACAACGTTCTCAACTTTCGAATATGAAACGGGCAGATTAATAAGGGACGGTGAGTGGCTGATTGCGTCACTGAATGTGACATTGAGCGTTTTTATTGGATTTATTGCCTTGAAGATGGGTGAATTAATCGCAAAAAGTATATAGGAGATAATCTATGGTAAAACAGGGACCTGCAAAAAAACTTACTATTTATGTAGATGAGACGGATAGATTCGGCGGAAAACCTGTTTATGAAGTATTGATGGATATTTTTTATAAGAAGAAGATTGCCGGCGTCAGCGTCTTCAGGGGTGTAGCAGGTTATGGCACTGATGGCGTTTTTCATACATCAAAGATGCTTGAATTATCTACAAGTATGCCAATGAAGATAGAGGTTGTGGATTCAGAAGAGATGATCAACAGGGTTTTGCCCGATGTTTACCATGTTGTAGAAAAGGGGCTTGTGGAGATTGCTGATACGAATGTTGTTATGTGCTGTCCAAAGGCAGATGAAAAGAAGGAGGAGGTGCAAAAGAGGATGAAGCTTGAGGGTAAGGCAAAGATGCTCAGGATAATTATTAGCGAAGATGATAAATGGGAGGGTGAGCCTCTTTATGAGGCAATCATAAAGAGGTTTATCATGCTGGACATTGCAGGTGCAACTGTTTATAAGGCAATTGCAGGGTATGGTCCTCACAGGAGGTTTCATAAAAAGAGGACGCTCACAAGCACCGGAGAGTTACCCATTTTGATTACTGTTATTGATGAGGAGAAAAATATAGATAAGGTCCTGCCGATACTCGATGATATGGTAAAAGAAGGCATCGTTATACTATCGGATGTGAATGTGATAAAATATACTCACAGGGATATAAATCCCGAAATGTTGTAAAACTAAAGAGATAGGGGCCTGGAAACTTTCAGATTTTATGGTGTAATGGTTATGCTTACAGTTAAAGAAAAGAAACAGACCATCAAGGATTATAAGCTTCTTCCCGAAGGTGCGCCATATCAACTTATTGAGGGGGAACTTATCATGACACCAGCGCCAAATCCAATACATCAGCTTATATCTGCAAATTTATTTAAGAGTATTGTTAGGCATGTGGATGAAAAACGATTGGGCGTTTTATTTTATTCTCCCATTGATATTTATCTCTCAGAGGAGAATGCATTTCAGCCGGACATAGTATTCATTTCCAGTGAAAGGCGGCATATTATCAAAGACGACGGAATATATGGAGCACCGGAACTTGTGATAGAAATCCTTTCTCCCTCCACTGCTTACTATGATATAAAAAAGAAGTTCAGGGTTTATGAAAAAGGCGGTGTGAAGGAATACTGGATAGTTGACCCTGAAATGAATACAGTCGAAATTTATCTCAATGAAGATGGGCATTTTTCTTTGAAGACAAAGTTAGAGAACAAGGGAGAAATAGAGTCCTTTATTTTAAAAGGTTTTAGGTTGACTTTAGAGGAGATTTTTTCTATCCTGTAAATACCGGCGATGGAGTTTGCCATTAACCGTCCGCCTAAGGCGGACTGATAACTCCTGCTCTTAATATCAGAGGGCAGGAGTTTTTTATGCCTGCTTAGAAGGAGGCGGATTATGCATGAAGTCTGGGGATTGGCTGCATTATGGCTTGGCCTTGCATTAATAGCAACGCTGCTCTCCATCTGGCTGCGTATTGCTACGGCTCTTTCCGAAATAGTTGTCGGCACGGTGGCGCAACTCGCAATAGGGGCGCTCATAGGAACAACTCTCGGCTCGGATACGGGCTGGATAAAATTCCTCTCCGGTACAGGGGCTATCGTTCTGACCTTTCTAGCGGGTGCAGAGCTTGACCCGGATTTCTTTAAAGCTAAATGGAAAGAGGCTACGGCTATTGGATTTATATCATTCCTTGCTCCATTTTTGGGCTGCACAGCAGTTGCTTATTATCTCCTACATTGGACAGTGTCGGCAAGCTGGCTTGCGGGCGTGGCGCTTTCTACTACATCTGTTGCTGTAGTTTATGCCGTGATGCTTGAACTCGGGCTGAACAGGACCGACTTCGGCAAGGCTGTGCTTGCAGCCTGTTTCATCACAGACCTCGGAACAGTCCTGTCCCTCGGACTCATCTTCGCTCCTTTCTCCGTGAAGACCCTGATCTTTGTCGGGGTCAGCGCAGTGGTGTTCTTTTTTCTTCCTCGCCTTACACCGTGGTTTTTTAAAAGATACGGAAATAGGCCTTCCGAGCTTGAGGCAAAATTCCTTTTATTATTCCTTTTCGGTTTGGGATCTCTCGCTGTATGGTCTGAAAGTGAAGCTGTGCTTCCTGCGTATCTAATCGGCATGGTATTAGCAGGAACGGTCGGCAAAGACCATGTTCTTGTACGAAGATTAAGAACACTCACCTTCGGACTCCTTACGCCCTTTTATTTCATAAGGGCGGGATCATATGTATCGATTCCGGCGCTTGTTGCTGCACCTATACCGCTAATAGTTTTGTTTATGGGGAAGCTTATAACAAAGATTGTGGGGGTCTATCCCGTAACAAAGGCTTATAAATATGCTCAGAAAGAAGGTGTATACACAACACTGCTCATGTCCACAGGGTTAACCTTTGGCTCCATATCAGCACTTTTTGGCCTGACCCATGGCATAATAGACCAGCAGCAATATTCAATCCTTGTCTTTGTGGTGATAGCAAGTGCGGTTGTACCAACCCTGATTGCCAATGCCTTTTTCATACCTAAATATCTATTGCCCAAAAGGGAGGTGAAGGAAGATGCTTAAGAGAATACTTGTGGCCTTTGATGGCTCGCCACAATCTTATCAGGCCTTTGACTTTGCCCTTGAGATGTCTCGACTTTGTCCTGGAGCTGGCCCTGAGATTATAGCCCTCTCTGTTGCACAGCCACCTGAACCTGCTGATATAGTTGAGGTAGAGGCTATCATTGACAGCGCTACGCAGCATTATGAAGAGCTTTTTAAGGGATTGAGGGAAAAGGCAAAGGAAAGAAATCTCGAGATAAAGACAGAGGTTGCTGTGGGACATCCTGCGGATCAGATAGTGAGATATGCAAAAGAAAATAGCTGTGATATGGTGATACTGGGCCAGAGGGGAAAATCAAAGATAGAAAGCTGGCTCCTCGGTTCTGTATCAAAGAGGGTCGCTACATATGCGCCGTGCACAGTTACAATTGTGAAGTAAGTCAGGCATTGGTGGCGATACTCTGATAACAGGGAGGTATCAAAATTGCTTGAAATAACATCATCGGCAGTTACAAAATATGCACAGCTAAAAAAAGAACTCTTGACATGTATTGATGATATGCTTACCGTAGAAGCAATTCGAGGGTGTCCCTGTGAGGAACTGAGGGAGAAGATTGACAAGAATACCTTTAATCTCGTTGTTGTTGGACAGTTCAAAAGAGGAAAGACAAGCCTGATAAATGCCCTTCTCGGTTCTGACATTTTACCTGTTGCTGTTGTCCCTCTCACATCGATTGTAACGATAATGAAATATGGAGATGCACTGAGGATTAAGGTCTTTTTTAATGATGGAAGAATAACAGAGATCAGGCCAGAAAGCCTTTCAGAATATGTTACAGAAAAAGGCAATCCAAAGAATATCAAGAATGTTAGCGAGGTAATTATTACATATCCTTCACCTTATCTCAAAGACGGTGTGAGATTGATAGATACACCAGGTGTAGGCTCAATTTACCAGCATAATACAGACGTAGCATATCAGTATCTACCAAAGTCTGATGCAGCTATGTTTCTACTCTCTGTTGACCAGCCCATGAGCAAGGCAGAGCTTGATTTTCTGGAAGACGTAAAGGAATATTCAAACAAGATATTCTTTCTCCTCAACAAGGCAGATTATCTGAATGAGAGGGATTTACAGGAGTCCATAGATTTTTCTAAGGGAGTATTGAAGGATGCAATGGGAACTGATGTGAAGATATTTCCTGTCTCTGCAAAGTTGGCCCTTGAAGGCAAGATATCTGGCGATGAGAATCTTATCAAAAAAAGCAGGTTGCCCGAGTTTTCTGAAGTATTAAATAGATTTCTTATGGAGGAAAAGGGCAAGATACTTATACTTTCTATAACAAATAATCTCCTGAGGATACTCACACAGGCAAGATTCGAACTCGAACTCGAGATGAAATCCCTTACGGCACCTCTTGAGGAGATAGAGAGAAAATTGGCCGTCTTCGAAAGTAAAAAGCAAGAGGTTACGCTTGAAAAACAGGACTTTGACATACTCCTTGATGGTGAGACAAAGAGAATATTAAAGAATATCCTTGACGAAGACCTTGATAAATTCAAAAAGGAACTTATACCACAGGTTATGGCAGGTCTTGAAGATTTCTACAATGAAAATAAAAAACTGAGCCTTAAAGAACTTCATAAGGCCCTGGAGCAGCAGGTCATAACAGAGGTAAAGCAGACCTTTAATGGCTGGCGTATTATAGAGGATGAAAAACTCGCAAAGGCCTTTGAATCTGTGTGCAAGAGATTTATCATTAAGATTAACGATACAGTTGATGCACTCCTTAAGTTTTCATCAGAACTCTTCCAGATACCGTTTGATGCTGTTAAGGCAGAGGCACTCTGGACTGTGAAGTCAGGATTCTATTACAAATTCAAGGATGAACCTGTTGGGCTCGAGATGCTTGCATCGACCCTGACCCTTGCACTGCCTAAATTTATTGGAGACAGGATAATCCTCAAGAAAATGAAGGAATATCTTCATCAGGTTGTAGATGTTCAGGCAGGAAGGGTGAGATATGATTTTGCAGAGAGGCTCGATAAAAGTAAGCTGGATTTCCGATGGGAGATGCTCCAGAAGATAGAGGAGACTATTGAAGGAATTGAAACAGCCATTAAAAAGGGAATTGAAAAGAGAAATATGGGCGAAAAAGAGGTTGAAGAGAGGAAGAGTGTTATTATAAGAATGATGCAAAAAATCAACGAAATAGGCGATAAACTGATATATATAAAAGAGCAGGCAGGAATATAAAGTAAATTGATTGTTGCCCATAATCTTATTCTGACCACTGGATGGGGAAGTTAAAGATTAAGAAACTTTTTTGTCCTGAATGCTGAAAGGAAATACAATTTTTAAAGGTTTAGTTTGTTGTCTTCCTTAGATAAACAGTTCTGTGAGGAAATGGTATCTCTATACCCTCTGACTTGAACCTCTTAAATATGCGTTTTCTCAGTTCATGCTGGACAGGATATTGGTCTGTTACCTCCCTGACGTGACAGAGTAGTGTGAGATCAAGGGAGCTTTCTCCAAAGCCTGGTATAAACCTCAGAACAGGTTCTGGCTCACCAAGAAGACCCTCGACCTGGCCAACTGCTTTCTTAACCTCCTCCAGTACTACCCTTTCAATCATATCAGGATCAGAGTTATAACTGACGCTAATAGGTATCTGAATGGCCATCCTTTTTTCAGGAAGATAGTAGTTTGTTACTACACTCTGGGAAAGCTTACTGTTTGGTATCACGACCATATTGTTCGGAACCATCCTGATCCTCGTTGTTCTCCAGGTAATATCAGTCACATAACCTTCCTGGCCTGTCTCAAGCCTGATAAAATCGCCAACTCTTATAGATTTTTCAACAAGTATATGAATGCCTGCAAAAAGATTCGCCAGCGTGTCCTGTAAGGCAAGGGCAACGGCAAGACCACCAACGCCAAGGGCAGTAATTAAAGGCGTAATTGAGATGCCAAGCACGGTAAGTATAATCAGGATACCGATTACGATTATTGTACCCTTCAAAATGCCATACGCAAGACCCGTTGTGGGTAGGGGCAATTCAGAACTCTGGATGTAATTCTTGAAGACTCTGCCCGAGAGGTTTGCAGCAGCAATGGTTATAGAAAATATGACTATTATGTGGATACTCTTACTTATGTAAAATATATACCTTTCAGGCAAAGATGAAAAGGCAACACCAGTATAAAGTCCTATGGCAATGCACCAGTATATTGATGGGATCTTAATAGACTTAAGCACTATGTCATCTAACTTTGTCTCTGTCTTCTTTGCCCACCTGTGGAGGAAACTAAAGGCTATACCTCTTACAATAAGCAATAGGACTGACGTAGTAAGTGCTATAACTATTGGAATTAAAAGATCTTTCAGATTGATTCCCATCTCTTACCTTTGTGACCAAACATTTCCGTTTAATTATATCATAATATTAGATGGTTATAAATGATATACAAAAAAGCTTAATTTCAGATATGAGCATCTTGGAGCGGGATATAGATGGGTCAGTATAAAGAAGGCTCTTCGTTTGATTCTGTCAGCATTTTTTGGATATAAGAACCTGCTCTTAATTCCTCGATATGTCTTTTAAGCAATCTATTAAGCTCGAGTTGAACGAGATAATCCTCGATCATATCCCTGACAGACTCGTAGCTTGAATCCTTGAACCTTGATGGGTTTAAATTGTAGAAGTCTTTGATATCATCTTCCTTTATTCTTATGAATGCCCTTACCTTTAATTCGATGTATTCGTTGAGTAGTTCATCATCAGTAGGTGCCTCGATCTTAAGCTTTTTAGCTTCCCTCATGAGCAGGACCCTGTTTATCATTGTATTGATTGCCTCATCTCTCGAGATATCAGCCTTTAGCCTTGACATCTTTTCATAATAATCATTGAACTCCCGCAGCGTGATGGCGGTATCGTCAACGAAGGCTATAACCCTGTCAATCAGTTCAGCCCCGGCATTTGCAGCAGAAACCTGAAAAAGGGCAAAAAATAAAAAAACCAAAAAACCAAATCTGAACCTCAACATATCACTAAAAGGCATGGCCGATGCTGAAATGAACCTCACCCGAACTTTCACCTCTCTCCTTCATCAATTTGTGGCCATAGTCTATTCTCAAGGGGCCTACGGGAGTATTATATCTGAGCCCGACGCCGGCTGTATACTTTAGTGAAAGGTTCATATCACTGATTTTATGCCATACATTACCACCATCTATGAAGGTCACAAAACTCAGGCCCTTTCCCAGATAGTTGCGTAGTTCAAGATCCGTTACAATAAAGGCATTTCCACCGGTTGGTGTCCCATCTGCCCCTTTTGGTCCGAGCATATCCTGCTCATAACCTCTTACAGTGTTTCTGCCACCAGCGAAGAACCTCTCGACAAGGGGCAATTCCCTTGTTGAACCAAAGCCTTGAGCAATACCTGTTCTTATGGAAAGGGCAAGGATTGACCTTTTTGATATCCTCCTGTACATACTGGCGTTCATCATGACCTTAACGAAGTCTGTCTCTGACAGGAGCAGCCCTGAGGCGGCCTTAATCGTCAAGCCTGCAAGAATACCGCTCGCAGGGTCAAAGGGATTATCCCTTGTGTCATATATCAGGGCTGGCCTTATTGCACTGATGGCGAGCGTGCCTGTATCCTCCCTTGAAAGGATCACATCGGGCTTTACATCAAAGGTCCTCACAACAGAGAATTCATAGTACAGTTCTGCCTTAAGGAAATCGGTCAGGTTTCTCTCAATTCCACCTGTGAGGGTATGTCTTGTGAGCCTGTAGCTTATCTCACCTGTGTCAATATTTTTTTCTTTTCTATCCTCCCTGAGGGCAATGACCATGAGGGGGAGGGACGCACTCAGGAACCACGGTTCATAATAATTCAATATGAACCTCTTTTCAAGTGAGGTTAGCTCTAACCGTAAAGCCCCCTGTCTGTTCATTCCGAAGAGATTCCTGTAACTTACATCAATGAACCCCCTGTATTTTTCATAATCTCCATAACCAAAGCCAAATTCAATGGCACCGGCATTCCCTTCCTTTAATGTGACCATGATATCCTGTTTAGAGTCATACCTCTCGAGGGGTTCTAAGTTTACCTCTGTGAAAAGCCCGAGTCTGTATAACCTCTGCCTTACCCTTGTGAGAAGGGAATAGTTAAGGGGCTCGCCCTCTCTATGAAGAAGTTCCCTTTCTATAACTGTGTTATTGGTCTTTTTATTCCCCCTTATTATGGTCTTACCGAACTGAATTTGTTTGCCTTCACTGATTACAATGGTGATTCTTGCCCTGTTTTCTACGAACTCCCTTCTCAATGTCAAATCAGCGTCAATAAGTCCCTGTGCTGCATAGAGATCAAGGACCCTGTATCTGGCATCGGATATGTCAACCTCATTATAGGGATTGCCTTTCTTTAAGCCTGTTACTGCCATGATAGATTCGTCATCTATGATTCTATTACCCTCGATTGTGATGTTATCTATTATGGTCCTGGGACCTTCCTTTATATTAATGAAGATATCAGCCTGCAGGTCATTAATCTTTGTCAGGGGCTCATCCACCTCTGCTGAAAGGTATCCAAGGGCATTATAAAATTCAGAGATTCGTTCTCTGTCAAGCGACAGGTCCTCAGGATTCAGGTATTCTCCTTCAGTGGATATCATTATATCCTTGAGAGACTTTTCAGCTATTGAATTACCTGTAAAGCTTATTGACCTTATCCTTACCCTTTTGCCTTCAAAGATGAAGAAATTCAGGTAAATATTTTGAGCATCCTCAGAAAGAACAGGTGCTATCTGTGGATTAATAAATCCCATCCTGTGATAAAGGGATTTCATGTTTGATACAGCCTCTTCGATCATGTCATCCCTGAAGTTTTCAAGCTCTGTGAATGGTAACTCCTTAAAGAGGTTTTTTGAGCTTATAAACTCATTTCCAGTAAAAGAGATATTGAGTTTCTTGCCGGGATTGATCTGGATAGATAATTCCCCCTTTGAGAATGTATGGGGTCCAATAACAAAGTTTACTCTACCCTCTTTTTTGTAATATTTTTTTATTCTCTCAATGCCCTTAAGCAGTTCCTTATTATCATATATGTCACCATCATCAAGCCCGAGGAGTTTCCTGACTGACCCATCTCCAATAATTATTAATCGCTTAATCCTGATTGGTTCTCCCTCTTCAATATTTACGAGGAGGTTTACTCTGTATGGTTTGCTGGTTCGAATGACATCTATATCTATCCTGGAGCCAGGGAAGCCCCTTTCTGCTAAAGACCTGGTAACATGGTCCCGCAGACCTTTCAATAAATCATATCGCATAATCTGTCCTTCCCGGAAAGGAAGGTCATAAATGAAGCTTTTTATCTCTCTCTTTGAAAAGTGCCTGATTCCAGCAATTGTTATGCCTTCTATGACATCCCGTTCCTTTACAACTATCCTGAGCCTTCCTTTGCCTTTATGAAAAACAGAAATATTATCAAAAATACCCTTTAGAAAGGCCCTCTTTATACCGATTGTAATCAGCTCAGGTGTTATACCTTTTCCAGCCTCTATGCCCAGGAGGTAGAGTAACTCTTCATTCTTAATGGAATGGAGGCCTTCAACCTTCACTTCTGTGATTACTTCATCTTTCGTTAATTTGTCTGAGCTGGTATTCAATGCCCATGAAATTGGAGCAGAGATAATCACTGTAGCCGAAAAATACAGTATCAGAACGAACCTATTTAAACTCAAACCTGAATTTAATGTCACCACCTATACCACCCTTTTCATCCCTTACACCAATAAGGGAGATATTCCTGTTCAGGATGTATTCAAGCTTTAAAACATTGTTTTCGGTCGTTCCAACTGCAGAAGAATAGGTTACGAAAAGCCTGTCACCAAGGAGTCTCTTTGAGACAGTAACCCTCGGGCTTATGGTACCTGTTGTCTTTGACACATAGGGATCAACCTCAAGCCTGTCAAGGCCTGTAAGACTCCTTACCCTCTCTTCTATGACATCCTGCATCTTTCCTGTGAGGAAAGAGGTTGCCTCACCTGCACCGATTCCGCTTTCAATACCCTTCAGTTCCTTGCCAAACTTACCGACCGTCAGAAGGCTCAGTATATCAATCTCCGGCAGGGGAGGATCGGATAAAAGGGAGAGGTTAAAATGTTCCATCTGCCCCTCAAGATTCAGTCTGATATTATATCCCTTGATGGATGTCTCTGCAACTATCTCCATAACAGGGTTTATCCTCTTCGGGTCAGAAAAATCAGCACTTGCCTTAATTATCCTGAATTCATTGTTCCTGAAATAGACATTCCCCCCTGCTGATTCTACCCTCCCGAATATTATTGGTTGTAGCACCGTCCCTCTCAGGAGCAGGTCCACCTTTACAGGTGCCCTTGCTATGTTGTTGTCAATGATTATATTTTCTGAACCATGTATCTTTACATTTAATTCAGTATTTTCAATAGCCCCTGCCTCTCCTCTGAGCCTTTCCTTAGACTTTGTTTTGAGCAGCCAACTCTTCCACTCAACCCTCTCCTTATACCGTGCCTTTTTGATTCTTATTTCCCCGCTCAATGAGCGTGACTCAGGTGTGCCCCTTAACAGGAGGTTGCCATTGAAATTGACAGGAAAGTCCTTTGAAGGGGTCAGTGTTATGTCATTAACAACAAGGTCTATGTAAAACTTCTTCATCGTCAGCCCCTTGAGATAGGTGATACCGGACATCTCAATGTCTCCACCACCTAACTTGCCCGAGAGTCTGTCTATTATGACCTTATCCTCGTCAATATAGAGATAGCCCTGTGCACTGCTCAAACGATGAGGGATGCCCCTAAGGCCAAGAAAGGCATTAGAGATAGAGAGACCACCATTGACCTTTGGAGAATCCCATTTACCTGAGACAGAAAGGACAAATTCTGCATCACCCCTCACAGTCTCTATCTTTTTCGAAAAGCCCTTCAATGGAGACAGATTCGAACGTCCCTCAAGTGAAATATCAATCTCTCTATTAATATCAATAACTCCCTGGACAGCAAAGGATGTTGTCCCGCTCCTCATCTTCACAGCAGGTATATTTATCCTCCAGTCCTTCATCGAAAAACCAATATCTCTTTCACTGGAAAAACTTTGACCGTACAAGTTGACATTAAGCTCGTCTATTAAACCTATGGCAGTGAAATGCTCCCTTTTACCTGTAACATCAATGGAACCCTTGATATTAAGGAGGAGGTCCTCAGGGACATCCTTTAAAAATGTCAGTATAAGGGAATCATACCTCCCTGCTCTTAATTCTACCCTTGCTCTCCAGGATAGATCTCTCAAATCCATGCTACCCCTTAGTATGGCCTTTTCATTAAAGAGTAGCGATTCAAGGGTCAATTCCTTATCCTTAATCAGGGCCTTTATCCTGCCATCTCCAATATTTGCCTTTTTTATGCTACCCCCTGAGAGGTTTGCTGTTAAAACCATCTCAGGGTTATCAATTCTACCTTTCCCTGATGCCTGAAAGTTGATGATTCCACTTAAAGGAAAGGTAGCCTTTTTTAATATATCATTTATAGAGACATTACCCCATAACCTGAATGTTAAGGTTTCATCCCGCTTTAGGTCTCCATTACCATGAATAACTGACTCCCTTTCCCCTGATTTGCTTTTCATCAGAAAATCCCTGACCCTCAGAGAACCATCTTCGTAAACAAAGTAGCCATTAGCTGAATCAAAGGTTAAATCATTAATGGCAGGGTTGCTTATCTTTATTAAACCTGAGATTTCAGGCGACCTTCCCTTAATGGTCAGGTCTGCGTAAATAATACCTGATATTGATGCCTTTGAAAGGAGTCCTGATTTCTCAGACTTAAGAAACTGATCTGAATCCTTAATATAGTAATTTCTGACAGTGGCGGAGAGGTTATACACAGGATTCCTGAGCTCAAAGAGTTCCTTTGCCTCCGGAAACCCTATGGAGCCTTTGAGCTCTATTACGGAGTTTGCCATCTTTGATGTGAGATCCTTAATTATGAGGCTTTTCTTCCGGTAATCTATATCTGCCCTGACCTGACCAAATTTATGACCATAAAGGGAGACAGTCTCGGCAGAAACCCAGCCGGATATTAAAGGGTCATCAAATTGTCCTTTGACTGTGCCACTGAACCTGCCAGCCCCTGACAGGTCCTTTAAGAACGGTGGTGATATCTCTTCTATGTTTTTTGAGAGTAGTTCTGTCTCAAGGTCAAGGGTTGATGAGGCGATATCTATCCTTCCATTAACCAACAAATCTGATTCGGTTGTTTCTGCCATAGTTTCACGAAGTGTCAGGATATCGCCTTCCATGGAATAAAGTCCCTTAATAAGGTTGACCCTCTTCAATATATAATCATCCCTTCTTGCGATGGCTTTATACTCAAACCAGCCTGAGGGCGCAAACTCAGTTCCTGAGGTCTTGAATTCGCCTCTAACCTTACCCACAGGTATGTCAGGCCTCCAACCGATAAGATTTAAAAGGGGCGGGCTATCAATATCCTCGGCCTTAACATAGACAGAGTGAAAACCTCCACCGTAAATTTGCACTGAAGCTGTTGCCTGTGCAGTGCCATTATAGAGAGAGGCCCTTCCGTCTGAAAAGGCAAGCATGCCCTCACTGTAACTTACATTACATCTTAAGGCATTCACACTTATTCCATAAAGATTACCATCCTTAAAAAATGCCCTGCCCTTTCCCGTAAGGCTATTCAGTGGCCCTCTCAGTTTACCGGAGAACTCAACAGGCCCTTCTATCTTTTCCTTCACCCTGACCATCTCGAGAAGGCTCTGGATATAAAAACCACCTTTTACATCCATATCAATAAGGATAGAATTGAACAGATCCGACCTCACTCCTGCTAAATCCTTGAGAAATCTGATAGTGCCTTCTGCCCTGATTTCACCATCTCCACTGTTTTTAAGGCCAGAGATACCCTTCATTGTCTCCATCAGTATCTTAAACTTTGTTTTTATTTCTCCACCCCTGAGATTAAAAGGTATAATCCCTGAAAAGGCAACATCAGAGCCGTTAATCTTCAGGTCAAGGTCTTTCAGGTCAATTGAATCCTCTCTTATAAAAAAGGACGACCTCATGGTCCCTCTCAGATGGGGCCAGTTTTTCAGAGTTATTGAGGAATCACTGATTGAGACATTAACCCTTGCCATGTGAATTTTGTTCTGGCTTATCAGGACGTCGCCATTGAGCCCCTTCAGGCTTATCACAGAATCCTCATGGGTCAATTCAAGCCTGCTATTCTGGAGGTTTACAGCCCTTATCTTAACCTTAAAGGGAAGTCCTGTTTCGGTCTTTAAATATTCCTTGACCCTCTTAATTATGTCCTCGATAACCTTAGCCTTTGCCTCAGATTCAAAGGATTTGATAACAAGCCTTCTTATATAGATCTCCTTCCTGAGAAGACCCGTCACACTCACATAGGCCTTTACCCTTGGTATATTTACGATAACCTTGCCAGTGTCAAAGACCTTAATATCCCTGGCCTCAATGAAGAGGGGGAAGATATTTATATAGAGCCTTTGAGCTGTTATGTCCCTTCCTGTTGCCAGAGAGAGTTCGGGGATTATGACCCCTTTCAGGGCATTGGATATATAGGGTCCCCTGAAAAAGAAAAAGAGAACTGTTAGTATTAGCAGAAAGACTGAGGGGAGTATAATCTTCTTGTTCGCTATCTTTTGCAATGTCTGAGTTTAGTTATTCCTGAAGTTCCTGTGACCTTTTCTGAAACCTCTTCCCGAGGAAATCCCTTGGCTTTCCTGCTCCCTTTGGTGGTCCTACAAGGCCATCTTCTTCGAGGAGTTCCATGATCCTGGCTGCCTTATTGTACCCGATCTTGAAGCGCCTCTGAATGGACGATATGGAGACCTCTCCAACAGACTCAGCAAACTCGAGGACCCTCTGGTACATCTCGTCCCTCTCAGAGATTTCAAGCTCTTCATCCCTTTTCTCCACCTTAATGGATTCAAAGATCGAATAATCAGGCCTTCCCTGCGGCAGTATAAATTCTATTACTGCCCTGACATCTTCGTCTGTTACCATGGCACCATGAACTCTTATGATTCTCAAACCTGGCAGCATGAGTAACATGTCACCTTTTCCAAGGAGTTGTTCTGCTCCCTGCGTGTCAATAATGGTCCTCGAGTCAATTTTGGATGTCATATGGAAGGCTATACGGGCTGGAAAGTTTGCCTTAATCACCCCTGTTATTACATCCACAGATGGTCTCTGGGTTGCGAGTATTAGGTGTATTCCTGATGCCCTTGCCATCTGGGCAAGCCTTGCTATGGAATCCTCTACCTCATTGGCAGAGGCAAACATGAGGTCTGCGAGCTCATCTATAAATACCACTATGTAAGGAAGCCTTTCCTCATCCGTGACAACCCTGTTATAACTGTCTATATTCCTTACTCCCCTCTCTGCCAGTAGTCTGTACCTCCTTTCCATCTCAAAGACCATCTTTCTCAGTGCCTCGGCTGCTTCCCTGGGAGCTGTTATTACCGGTGAGATGAGATGAGGAATCCTTTCATAGGAGGACAATTCAAGGAGCTTCGGGTCAATCATCAGCATCTTGACTTCATCCGGTCTTGCCTTGAAAAGGATGCTCAGGACCATTGAGTTTATTGATACACTCTTACCCGAACCTGTAGCACCTGCAACGAGGAGGTGTGGCATCTTCAGGAGGTCAGCCACAACAGGATTGCCGAATATATCCTTTCCAAGGGCAAGGGTGAGTTTTGAAGGACTGTTCTTGAATTGTTCTGACGATATTATCTCCCTCAGGTGAACGGTTTCCCTGTTCTTATTCGGAACCTCAATGCCTATAGCAGCCTTATTGGGAAGTGTGGAGACCCTCACGCTCTCTGACTTAAGGGAGAGGGCAAGGTCATCTGACAACGAGACAACCCGATTTATCTTTACACCTGGTGCAGGCTCAAATTCATACATCGTTACAACAGGGCCGGGGTGAACCTGAATGACCTTACCATCCACACCAAAATCCCGTAATTTTTTCTCAAGGAGGGTGGAGTTCTGGTATATCTCTTCCCTCGAGGGCCTTGCTGTGTTTGCCGGTGGCTGCTTTAACAGGTCCACATCAGGCAACCTGTAAGTGCCATCTTTATGCTCTGCCAGGGTCTTTGTTTCATCACAGGTGAATCTTGAACTGCTCTGGCGATTTGATGTAACTGCCTTTATATCTTCAATCTCTGTCTCTTCAGGTTCATTTATAACTATCAAAGGGTCTTCATTTGCCATAGGAACTGTAAGTGTTTCGGACATCATAGAAGTGCCCTGAGAAAAAATATTTTCATCTCCCTTGATTGCAACAGTGTTCTTGCCCTCCATGATCAGATTGATTAAAGAGACAGGGCTCAAGATGATAATGGATGAGAGGAGTAAGGCAAGAGAGGCTATATATGCACCTGCCATAGAAAACAGTCCAATCATGAGGCTTGAAATGACTGAACCTGTAAGTCCTCCTGCCTTTGAGAGGTATTCCACATTTAAGGTCCTTCCAAACAGGAAGGATAGGACAGAGATGGAAAGAATGAGAAGAAGAACACCCACAATTGTTATCCAGTGAGCTTTCTTATTAAGTAACCTTCTAACCCCGTAAAGGCAGAGTATCACCGGTATCAGCAAAGATGAGACACCAATTACAGATAACAGTATATCGGCAATGTAAGAGCCGACGATACCCCCATAGTTTCTCACTGGCTGGTCTGTCACTACAAATGGTGAAGGGTCCCATTCAGAATAGGTAAATAGACACAGTGCCAGATATAGACCTGTTAATATTAAGATTACGCCCGTGACCTCCTGTCTGATCCTTAAAAGCCTTTCCTTCATTATCACTATTATAACCTATCTATCTTTATGTCTGTTCCCTTATCCATGGAATAGACAGGATAGGCCTTAAAATTCCTGACCCATGGTTGAAGGACTATATAATCTGTCTTATGCCAGAAAAAGACCCATGGTGCATCTTCAACAATAATCTTCTCTGCCTCTTCATAATACCTCCAGCGTTCCTTATCATCCCCTGTATTCCCTGCCAGTTCGATGAGGCTGTCAACCCTTTTATTGGCATACCGCGTCCTGTTTCCTGCAGGACCCATATTGGAGGAATGAAAGAGGGGAAAGAGGAAGTTTTCAGGGTCAGGATAATCAGCCCACCAGCTGAGCCAGAACATGTCAGGCTCGCCCCTGTTGATTGCCTCTTTGTAGGCACTCCATTCAAGTTGCCTTATCTTAACATCAAGACCAACCCTTCTGAGATAAGACTGGATGATCTCTGCAATATCAACAACCTCCTGGTCTGCGGTAACGTAAAAATTTATCTTCGGCCCCCTCAGTCCTTCTCTTTTTATTATCTCCTCTGCCATGGCAGGGTCATAACTGTACAGGGTAGGGGGCCGCCATCTTCTCAGATTATCAGGCACCGGACCTCTGGCAGGTCTTCCCCTGCCTTCATAATAAGTTTGAAGTATCTTTATCCTGTCTATGGCAAGATTGACTGCCCTTCTGAGGGCAGGATTATCAAAGGGTGGTCTTGAACAGTTCATGCCCAGATAATATGTATTTATCCCCGGGATAGACCTTATCCTGTCTCTCCAGAAACTGTTATCCTTAAATCTCCTGTATTCTAATGCAGGCAGGGAAAGGACATCAATATTGCCCAGTTCAAACTCGGTGATGGCAGTAAGGTCCTCTGGTATGACCCTGTAAACAATACCCTTTACTGATGGTTTTTTGTCAAAGTAATCATTACGACGTGCCAGTATTAACTCTCTGTTCGGGAGCCAGCTTTTAAGAATGAATGGCCCTGTTCCAGCGGGGTGACTCGAAAAATCAGGTCCCCACCTATTAACCTCTTCCTCCGGTACAACATATGCCGATGTCATTGTAAGGAAGTAAATGAAGGGTGAAAAGGGTCTTTCAAGTTCTATCTCCAGGGTATAGTCATCAACGACCCTCAACCCCTTTAGTTCCTCTTCTTTCCCCTTCATAAAATCCCTGGCGCCTCTGATCCTGTCAAGGATCCATGTATTTGGAGACCTTGTCTTTTTATCAAGGACCCTTTCAAAAGAGTATTTAAAGTCCCGGGCCTTTACCTCTCTGCCATTGGAAAACTTAACTCCCTTTCTTAAGTAAAACCTGTAAATGAGTCCATCGGGAGAGAGGGTCCATTTATCAGCAATGTCAGGTATGACCCTCATGTCATCATCAAGTCTTACGAGACCGTTAAAAAGTTTGGCCGATATAAGACCCCCTGTAACATCTACGATCAGTGCAGGGTCAAGGGTTGTGGGATTTGTGCTGAGCCTGTAATATATATATCCATCAGGGCGGTCAGAGTTCCTGCAGGCTGCGAGCGACAGGAGGATTATGACCGCATAGATTCCTGTAAATCTTAATACTGAAAGGAAAACACTTAATATTTTCCCCTTGCTTAAAAACATGACTAAACAAGGAGGTTCAATAAATGAAAGAAGACCCAGGCAAGGCAGAAACAGGCAGGAATGGTAAGTATCCAGGCAAGTATTATATTACCCCCGATCCCCCATCGGACAGCAGATAGCCTTTTTGATGCACCAACACCCATGATAGTGGAAGATATTACATGAGTTGTTGAAAGGGGTAGGCCTATTCGTGATGCTATCTCGATGACAGTGGCTGCTGATGACTCTGCTGCAAATCCATGAATGGGCCTGAGATGGACAAGTTTTACCCCGAGGGTCTTTATAATCCTCCATCCACCCATGGCTGTGCCGAGTCCCATGGCAATGGCACATAAAAGTACCACCCATAATGGAACATGGAAGTCCTTAAGCCCGTAGTAACTTACTAAGGCCATGGTGATTACACCCATGCTCTTCTGGGCATCATTGCTTCCGTGACTGAAGGCCATGTATGCAGCTGAAAGTATCTGGAGCTTATTGAATATCCTCGTGACAATGGCCGGAGATGTCCTTTTGAAAAACCAGTATAACAATATCATCAATAGCCATCCGAGGGTGAAGCCTATCAGGGGTGATAGAAACAGGCCTGTAAGGACCTTCATGACCCCCTTTTTGATTATGACACCTGTCCCTGCTGTTGCAACACTTGCGCCTACTATGCCTGATAGTATGGCATGGCTTGACGATGTAGGGAGACCGAAATACCATGTGATGATGTCCCATATTATTGCAGAAAGAAGGGCTGCTACCACAGTGAGCTGGGTTATGGAATATGCCTCGACAAGGCCTGCGCCAACAGTTTTTGCGACAGCCGTTCCTGATATTGCACCAAGCACATTCAGAATAGCTGCCATTGTAACAGCTACCTTCGGCGAGATTACCCTTGTAGAGACAGAAGTGGCAATTGCATTTGCAGTATCATGAAAACCGTTTATAAAATCAAAGACGAGGGCAAGGGTGATGACGCATAGGAGAAGAAAGAATGTCTCATGCATGTTTCAGAACTATACCCTCAATAATGTTGGCTACATCCTCGCATCTATCAGAGGCATCCTCAAGGTGCTCATATACCTCTTTCCACTTGATTATGAGTATGGGATCCTTGATATTGTCAAAGAGATTGCCGAGGGCATCCCTGAAGTCTCTATCCATCTTATTTTCAAGCCTGTTAATCTCTATGCAGTATTCCTGAACATGAGAGTAATTCTTTTCTTTTAATTTCTTTATTGCCTTCTGGAGCACCTCTGCGGTCATTAAAAGATTCTTGGCCATGGCAATGACCTCGCTGGTGGTCTCTGTAAGTTTAAAGACCGTTATCCTGTCAACAGATGCCCATATAAGGTCAAGGATATCATCAAGCCTTGAAGCAAGGGCATGGAGGTCTTCCCTGTCAATGGGTGTGACAAAGGTCTTATTCAACTTCCTCATAATATCATGGGTAAGCATATCGCCATCCTGTTCGACCTCATAGATCTCCTTTGCCCTCTGGGTTATATTGTCAAAATTTTCGGTTAAGGCCACGAGGAGTTCTGCTGCCTTTTTTATGTTATTAGCAGCCTTATCGAAGATCTCAAAGAAGTCTATCTCTTTTGGAAAGAGTCTCATGACATATTAGATTATGTCATGAGGTGTGGTTATGTCAAATTGATATGCCTGATAGGGCTATAAGTCTCGGTTCCTATATATGCTCTTCGGGCTTGCCATATTCAGTGTGCCTTATTTATAATTATGCGATATGAAAATTAGGATACCACTTTTAATATCAATCTTTGTCCTCATTATCGTCAATGTTTCAAAGGGAGGTTCAAATTCATTTCTTCTTGACAGGGTCGTTGCTGTCGTTGATAAGGAGGTCATAACCTGGAGCGAGCTTTACAGGGCCATGGAATTTGAATCGGGAATGGATTTCAGGAATGTTAATGAGTCTGACAAAAAGAGGTTCTTCAAGGAAAAGGAGGCTCAGTTTCTCGAGACCCTTATAGACAGGAAACTCCAGTTACAGGCAGCAAAAAGGCTTGATATAACAGCAAGCAATGATGAGGTAAAGGAAGCGATTGAGGGCATTAAGAGAAAGTACAACCTCTCTGATAAGGAATTCATTGAATCCCTGAAGGCTGAGGGGATGAGCATGGATGAATACAGAACGAGGCTTTCTGAGCAGATAGTCCTGAGCAAGGTCGCAAACCAGCAGGTAAGAAGCAAGATAATGGTCTCCGAGGAAGAGATAAATGATTATCTTTCAAAGAACAGCAGTCCCCTTTACAGGCTCAGTCAGATCCTGATCAGAAAGACCAAGGACAGGGATAAGGATTCAATGATGGCAAAGGCGCAGGAGGCAATTGCAAGGATTAAATCAGGAGAGGACTTTTCTGCTGTTGCCTATTCATTATCAGAGGACCCATCTGCAAGAACTGGTGGAGACCTTGGCCTGATAAGGAAGGATGTACTGAGCAAAGAATTTCTTGATGTCTTATCAAGGATGAAAGAGGGAGATGTGAGCGAACCCTTCTGGACAGAGAAGGGACTGCATATAATCAAACTCGATGAAAGGGTAGAGGGAAAGACACAGGAAGAGATGAGGGAGATGGCAAAGAAGAAGGTCTTTGAGAAGAAATTCAATGATGCCTATAAGTTATGGCTGAGGAGTCTCAGGGAAAGGGCCTTTATTGAGGTGAGGCTTTAATAATGAAGTCCTTAAATCTTGCTGTCCTTGCATCAGGTAGGGGTTCGAACTTTCAGGCCATTATAGACGAAATAGAGTCTGGTCGTCTCAATGCTATTGTAAAGGTCCTGATCGTTGACAATCCCGACGCTTATGCTATAGAAAGGGCAAGGAAACATTCCATTGAGCATCTATGTTTAAGGCCAGAGGATTTCGGTTCAAAGGATGAATATTTTTCTGCTATCACAGAGGAACTTAAAAAGAGGGATGTTGAGCTCGTCATACTTGCTGGCTTTATGAGGATAGTGGGTAAGCCTCTTATAGAGGCATATCGAAACAGGATCATGAATATCCATCCTGCCCTTCTCCCTTCTTTTCCTGGACTTCATGGTCAGCGACAGGCCCTTGAGTATGGCGTAAGGATAAGCGGATGTACGGTCCATTTTGTTGATGAAGGTATGGACACAGGTCCCATAATAATTCAGGCAGCTGTTCCTGTATTGCCTGATGATACAGAGGAGACCCTTTCCGAACGGATTCTGAGGCTTGAGCACAGAATATTCCCCGAGGCAATAAGACTCTACAGTGAGGGAAGGTTGAAGGTAATGGGCAGAAGGGTCCTTATTGATGGTTATAAATTCAGGGATGAATTTATAGTTAACCCACCTCTGAGGTGAGTATGGAGAGATGGCCCACCCTTGAAGAACAGATAGAGGCAGCAGGTATTCACTATCCGAGGTCCTATGATATCACATACAGGATTGGCTATATCCTTCAAAGTACAGGTTCTACGGTCTTATTCCTTTTGTATTTTGTCAGGAGCGAGCTGTTTCTTATCCCCCTTTTCCTCTTTGAGGCAGGCATAGTCCTTTCATCCCTTTTTCTGCTTGTCTGGAAGAGGGAGATCAAGAGATTTATCCTCATAATGACCTTCCTGGGCATTGTCATTCAACTACTGAGCCTTTTTACCGGTTCTCTAAAGGCAAATATATTCTCTCTGGGCCTTGGCTTCTTGCTTGCTGGCGGGGCTGGCCTGGTTGGAAAGGAGGCATACTGTTTTGGCTTCATTGAGGGATGGCTTTTACTGCTTGTCTACCCTGTAGCCATCATTCCGAATATACTTGGTTTTGGCAGTCACAACTTCAATCTCGTCCTATCAGGCTTAATTGCGGTTCTGCAGGTCTCTTTTCTCAGGAAGAAACTCTCTCAACCACTATTGAAGTCCTGCAAGGGTGTTTGTGGTTTACCAGAAGGGATGAAAGATCGATGAGGATCTCAGCAGGTACAGCAAAGGGCAGAAAGATAAGCTATAAGAAGGCATCGGCAGTTAAAGGTCAGGATAGGTTGAGGCCCACCTCTGCAAAGGTCAGGGAGGCAATCTTTGATATCCTTGGAGACAAGATAATTGATTCCACTTTTGTTGACCTGTACGCCGGAACAGGAAGTGTTGGCATCGAGGCATTAAGCAGGGGTGCAGGGCATGTGACCTTTGTTGAGAACAACCTGCTCAGGATAAGGTTGATCAATCAATTAATCGACGAGTTTGGCTTTCATGAAAAGGCAAGTGTTGTTAAGACAGAGGCCTATGATTTTGTTGAAAAGCAGGCGAAAAAAGATATAGCTTACGATATAATCTTTCTTGACCCACCCTATCAATTGGAGGAATTAATGAAGGTCCTGCCTTTGATAGGAAAGACAGGCATACTGAGGCCTGATGGAATTGTTATAGCCGAGCATTTTTCAAAGAGAAGGCTGCCTGAAGAGATAGAAGGTCTAAGCCTCATCAGGACCTATCGCTATGGTGATACAACCTTAAGTCTATTCAGGAGAGGTAAGTAGATTGAGAACAGCCGTATATCCAGGCACCTTTGACCCCATCACAAATGGCCACCTTGACCTCGTTAAGAGGGGATTGAGGATATTTGATGAGATCATAATAGCCGTGGCACCAAACCCTAAGAAGCAGCCCCTCTTTACTATCGAGGAAAGGTTGAGGCTTATTGAAGAATCTATAGATGGTATGACGAATGTTAAGGTTGAGGTCTTCACAGGTCTTCTTATCGAGTATGTTGAGTCAAGGAATGCCGTTGCAATAATCAGGGGGCTGAGGGCTGTATCAGACTTTGAGTATGAACTTCAGATAGCCCTGATGAACAGAAGGCTGAATCCTCAGATAGAGACTGTCTTCATGATGCCATCAGAGGAGTATTCCTTCCTTACATCGAGTCTTGTTAAGGAGGTATCATCCTTTGGAGGTTCTATAAATGGCCTTGTCCCTGAGGTGGTAGAAAGGGCCCTGAGAGAGATTCAAGGGCTGAAAGATAACTATTAACTATTACACTTACGAAGTGGTAGAAACGATAAGGTCATTATAGGCCCTTATCACCGAATCCCAGGAATACCTTCGGGAGATGATAGACCTTGCCATTTCTGCCCTTGACCTGACCTCATCTCTTCTATCTACAAGGGATTTAATCAGACTTGAAAGACCTTCAGGGTCTTTTCTGAACGGAAAGCCTACATCCCCTGCCACCTCACGGTTAAAGGGGACATCGAGGTATAGAGGTGCCTGTCCAACCGCCATTGCCTCAAGAAGGGAAGGGTTTGTGCCGCCAACCTCATGGGCATGGATATAGAGACCTGCATGTGCCACAATTTGATGATATTCAGGGCCAAAGACAAAACCAGGAAAATGAACCTTTCCTCTTGCCATAGATTTTAACTTTTCCTTGTACCTTGAACCGGATGGCGCATCTCCCATGATAACGAGCGGAATCTCCACCTTTGCCCTGAGATACGCATCAATAACAAGGTCAACATTGTTTTCAGGCTCAAACCTGCAGGACTGAAGGATATAGTTTTCGGGTTCAAGGCCAAATCTGTTCAGGGCATCGAAGGGTACATCATACATGATGTCAGCACCATATGGTATATACACTGCCTCAATAGAGTACCTTTTCCTGTATATATCAACAAGGGTCATTGAGTCAGCAACAACAACATGGCATGTCTTTGTGGAGAGCCATTCAGAAAACAGAAGGTATGACCTTGCCAATCTCCCCCATTTCTTTCTCATCCACTCAAGGCCGTCAGGGTTTATGATCGTTTTACTACCCCACAGCCGGTTTATGATGCTGAAGGGCGCAGCCGAGACACCGAGAAAGAGTACCACATCAGGCCTTTTTATAAGGGAATGAAATACTGATTTAAGAGAGAGGACCGGTTTCTGTAAGGCAATGTTCGAGGGTGTCCTCAAGTTTATATACTCCACCCCTTTGAAATAACCATGGGAAGGGCTATTTCCATCGTAAAGGCCATAAACAATGACCTCATGACCGAGCCTTACAAGCCCCGCAGAGAGCCTCTCAGCAAAGCGCTCAAAACCACCATACTGACAGGGGATACCGCGAGAACCAATTATTGCAAGCTTCAAGACCGACCAGAACCTCTTTTCTTTTCAATTACTTCTCTGTAAATTTTTATAAGCATCTCGTAATTTCTTTCAGGTGTGTATTTCTCTTCATACTCCTTTCTTGCATTCATGGCCATTCTCTGGCATGCCTCAGGATTATCCCACAGTAACCTTACCCTTTCAGCAAGTTCTCTCGCATTCCCCGGCTCAAACAAGTAGCCAGTGTATCCATCCTTAACCAGGTCTGCCATAGCACCAAGATTTGAGGCAAGGACCGGCTTGCCGTGAGAAAATGCCTCGATAATACTTATGCCAAAGGTCTCATTCCAGATAGATGGAAAGACGAGAAATCTGGCTTTACTAAGAATTTCCCTGCATTCTCGATAGGGCTTATAACCTATAAAATCTATGTTTTTGATATTTAATTTTTTAGTATATGATTTTAAGCCCTCTGCCAGAACCCCGTCTCCTACAATCTTAAGGGGAATATCTGACAACTCTCTCCATGCATTTATTAATGTTCTTACACCTTTTTCCTCACTAAGCCTGCCAATGAAAACCACATAATCACCACTTAAATGTCTATCTTTATGCGATAAATCTTCAACAAAGTTGGGTTTAACAAAAAGCTTTTTGTCAACGTAACCTGCCTTAATAAAGACATTTTTCTCTGATTCAGTAAGACAAATATAGCCATCAATCTTTGTCTTAAAGGTATTTAGATATCTGTGTAGCCTTAGCATTATGGCAACTGGAAGGGTCTGAATCCTTGAATCTTTGAAACAGCCGTACAGTAGACTTCTAAATATCCCGCCATTCAAGCACTCCTTACATATGTTGCCTTTTCTCATAAAGAAGGCATTAGTGCAGAGAAAACGAAAATCATGCAAGGTCTGGACAATAGGGATCCCCTCTGCCCTTAACATGTGATAGACCGAAGGAGAAATTAAAGGGAAAATATTATGGATATGAACTATGTCCGGCCTTTCTTGTCTGATTAACCGGCGAATTTTATTGGATGAGCTAAAGGACCACGGTAACTGAAAGATGAACAAGATTTTTTTATATAGAGGGGCGGCATCAAAATAATCATTAGATATATTAAATGTAATAACCCTGTGTCCTTTTGACTCAAGCAGGGCAGCTTCTTGCCTGAATACACCATCATCACCACTTGATGACCCTGAACGGTGGGAATTATGGATTAGAAGAATTTTCATTTAACTGAGATTTCAGACCGCCTAAACTCCATTGCTCATAACCTTTTCATACACCTGCCTGATAAACTCCCCCTTCTTCTCCCAGGTATGATGTTCCATGACATACCTTTTGCCTGCCTCACCAAGACGCCTTCTTAAATCTGAGTCTTCCGCAAGCCTGAGCAGTGCCTTTGAGAGGTCATCAACAGTCTGGTCAGGTGTAACTGGTTTTATTTTGATGCCGCAGTCGTTGTGTACGACTTCCTTTGAACCTGCAATGTCTAAACATACTATAGGCAAACCTAACATCAGTGCCTCAAAGAGAACCCATGCACCACCTTCTTTAAGACTCGGAAACAGAAAGATAGCACTTTCATTCATATATTGCAGTGTTTTATCATGATCTAAATGACCCATGAATACTATCTTTTCTTTTACACCTTCTTCAGTTGCGAGTTCTTCCAGTCTTTTCCTATCAGGACCATCGCCAATGATGATTAATCTTGCCTCATCATTGTTAAATGCTTTTGCAAATGCTCTTATCGCAAGGTCAAATCCTTTGCAGTGAATTAACCTACCTACAGAAATAACCTGAATAATAACCTTTTCTTTCTTATTAGTGGTTAAAAACGGGACTGCTTTCTGAACGCCTGTCTCGATCATTATCAGGGTCTTTTTTTGATAGCGGAAGGGTATCTTCTTAAATGTCTCTCTAGTTCTAACAATGATCATAGCTGCCATTTTTAAGTTCAACAAAAAAAATGGATTGAACCTTAAAACAGATAAAATTATATCACGCAGTGATTCCTGAAATGTTGCGCCCATGTAATAATACCTTCTGAATTCTTTTGGTATTTGTTCTCCTCCTCCTACAGGACCCCAGATAAAAGATATTCCAAGGAAAGGCATGAATGTAGGCAGCCAGATATTTCCAAAGGTTAGATGATGAACAATGTCGAACTTCTCTTTGTTATGAATCTTCTTTGCAAGGCGATAGGCACCGAACTGCCATAATAAATAATAAAGATATAGCCCTCTTGTCTTTTTTTTCCAGAAACTGAGCCACCGAGGAACATCATAGTAATGAAAATATAGATTAGAAATTGGAGACTTTTTCAATTCTTCCTCGATTACAGCCCGATTGTTAGCCCTCGTTATAACATGTACCTCAGCAAACCCTGCAATCTGCTTCGCCCAGTTCCATCCAACACCGGGCTCAGAGCCCTTGTGTGGCTCGCAGGCATAGGCACTTATTAAAACTTTTAAATTTCGCTCATTGTTCATAGCACAGTGTAAATTAGTTAATTTCTTTCCGTTTACTTAATACCATCGCCATCGTCTCACTCCATATCGCAAGCTTCTTTTTCAGATCATCGTTCATATTCCCTTTTTCCCTTTCAATATATAATAAGCTAATATCAAGGAGATAGCACATGAGCAACGGCATGATATAGGTTTCATCTATTCCTGTACGGCTACTATACTGCCTTAACCATTGCCAATTCTTATAAACCCTTTTTAAAAGGCCTTGCGCCGTCAGATGCCTGACCAGAATCCCATCCTGGATTATGAAATGAAACAGGTCAAGCATTGGCGGATAATTATCCCTTGCATATTCCCAGTCAAAGACATAGAGCTTGTCGTTATAAAAAAAGGTATTCCAGGGCGTAAAGTCCCTGTGGCAGAGACCGAAGGGAATTATTTTATGACCGATTTTTTCTGTTATATATTCCCTTGTTCGCCTATATAATTCCAAGCTGTTGCCAACCAGACCGAAAGGCTTTAGATTCTCCAATCTCTCATTTAGTTCCATCTTAAACCTGCTTTCTCTGAAGAGGCTAAGGCGAGATGTTTTTAAGAATATCTCGGTAAGAAAATCTATATGAGCTGTTGATAGCTTGCTGCTGAATCTTGTATAAGGTCCCTTCAGGGTATCAAGGATCAATACATCTGTGCCTTTAATATCGCCATAATAAAGGACCTTTGGAAATAGGCCTTTTGAGATCTCCAGTCTGCTAAGCTCTCCAAGAACATCGGCCTCATTTCTTAAAAGTTTGTCAATTTCGGCACCGTCAGAGACCTTTATATAGCCGAGGATGGATCCCTTTTTGTCCATTACCTGAATAGTAACCTTTTGATGGCATCCCTCGGTGCCAAAAAAGAAGGCGTAATGGAGAGTATCTTTATCGAATATTTTCTTTATAAAATCGTCATCCCTTTTGAGATAAATCCTATTCTTGATTGTCAGACTTGAAAGCCCAAGTCTTGCCAGAAGGATGGTTAGTTTTTTTATAATTTTTGCCCTTACAAGGCTTGGTTGATACATGGCTAAGGAGGAGATAAAAAACTTCTTTCTTAGTGGAATAAGCCATCGAGGATTCTGGCTTGAAGGGAGAAGGGTGAGGGACTCAAGTTGCTCATCGTCAGTGCGGCCCTCTTTTGTAATTTCTCCTAACAAATTAGCTCTCTTTAAAAGTTCAGGAACTTGCAAGTCAATATCCCCTATGTGTTCAGACTTTAAGAATTCGGTTTGTTTGCTGACTTTTTCTTTTAAGAATCTCATGAGAGATGTCGCTCGTTATTTTTTCAATTGCCTGGTCAGCCCTTATACTTAAAGAGTTTGGAATCCTTGGCAGTATTCTCTTAAACTCTCCTACCTGTCTTTTGAGTTCATTCAGTGGCAATTCCTGCTTTCTTTGGTACAACACTGCCGGCTCAGCCTCAAGGTATATAGTTAAGTCTGGTGATGGTATAAGCAGAAAGAATAATCGTGGTAGCCATTTTGGGATATTGAAATGATATCTGTGCAAATCAACTAGGAAATCAAAGTAATATCTATCGAAAATAACGATATTCTTTCTGACCTTTGGTAAGTAAACCTTTATTGGATAACCTATCAGATAATCGATTAAGTAGTAAAAAAACCTTATTAATGATTTGAAGACGTTTTGTTCAGGGTGGTCATGTGGTCTTGGATTAACTTTTATTTCTTCAGTTGAATTCCAGAATTTTAATCTACCCATTGGAGAGAGAAAAGCTGGCCTTACATATAGCAGTTTAGAACCATGAAAGCTACCCGAAACCCTCTGAAGGACTAATTTTGTTATTGTTGACTTCCCACATCCATCAGGTCCAATGAGGGCTACCGAGAAACCTACTGGATACATAAGCCTGTTTATCATCCTTTTAAATTGAGATAAATTATATCTAATTCGGTAGGCAAGGTTTGTATTTCGTTTTGACAGGTTCTTAAGAGACCTTCGGAATGACCTGAGGTTTTTTTGAAATTCTGTTAAATCTCCCTTTTTTATAATCTCCATAGCTAAATTTGTAAGCACGGTACTGAATATTTTTACAAAGCTTTGGTGTATCTTTTCTCCATTCTCTGAGATCAACAATCTCAGTTTTTCTATATGGTTCAAATTAAGGTCATTCTTTATTATCCTCCTCATGAAAATAAACAGTGCCTCAATTTCTGGAGTTGGAATGTAAAAATTCTTATATCTGATTTTTTTATAAAGGAGTGTACTTGATGGAATCAGATTTGGATATCCTTTAGCGCTAAAGTCAACAAAGAAGTCCAGCTGAACCCTGAATCTCTCTTGAAGAATAATTGGCGAAAGAATATATGCACACTTTTGGTATCCATGCCAGATTTTTTGGATAACCTCGACATCGTTTTTATGGGCAAGGGTTGCCATAATATCATCAAGTTTTTCGAAGGTTGCCCTATCAATTGCTATATCCACATCGGAAGATATATGGTCAGGTATAGTATCGTAGTTATTAACAATACAATATTCTGCGCCAAACTTATCAAGCATTTCAAACATTGACAGCAGGATTTTTTTTTCAAGTCCCATAATCAGGTCTAGTCCCCTTTTCAAAAGAGAGTTGCTTCTTTGATAAAAGGCTATTATGAAGGTACAGCAGTAAACCGACGGAGACAAAAAATAGCTCAAAATGTCGCAATAAATATAAGGTGCCTACAACAAAGGTGAAATGAATAACAATGCGATATTTCTTAAGTGAGTTTTTATCCAAGTTGAATAAAATTCTATTACTCTCCTTTATCAGACCAGCCACGATCACAAATATCATAATCAAACCTATTAGACCTAAATCACCCAATAAAAAAAAGAAGCCTGTATTACCCTTGAAAGGTGTATCATGAAAAAGTGGAAAGCCCCTTGGCAAATAATTAACAGCATAAAAATGGATATTCCCTAAACCCAACCCGCTTATTGCCATAAACGGATTATCCCTGAAATATTTAAATACTGCTTCATCCTGAATCTCCAAACCTGTTTTGTTAATCGTTTTTACTATGTAAGGAGCTGGCTCTCCATTTGTGCTGAAGTATGCAATTAGCAAAGTAATCGCCGAGGCAACAATTAAAGCAATTATGTTTTTCGAGACCCTGAAACTATATAAAAACAAAACAACCATCATTACCACGCCATACCATATGTAACCTGTTGCTGAATAAGTTTCTACAAGGCATAGGAGGAATGCAACCAAAATGGCAAAATCGTAACGAAAGATTTTTAATCCATTTAATCTGTGTAGAAGTATTGATGTGAACGCCACAATGATGGCAATAGCCAGGTGTTTTGGTTCGCCGGCTAAAGAATTTATTCTTTGTCTGCTGGCAGCGCCTTCAACATATAAAGTTCCACCTTCGTAATCAAATCCTGTTGGTCGGTGAATAGGAAAGGGGTTAAAACCCAAAAGTTTGATAGATAGATCTTGAAAGATACCAGCCACTGTCAGCACTAGACCGGCCGTTGCTATTATTTTGAAAATTTTGTAAAGTTGTTCTTCGTCTTTTATCACAAATATAGGCCATAAAACGAGATTAATGGTTATGAGGAAAAAAAGTATCTGATAGATAAATCGGCCTTCGTTTTTAAAGTATCCTCCAACTACCCGGTGTTTATCGCCTTCAGGGACTAAAAACAGAAAAAGAATAGTAAGTAAAATCGCATATGCAACAAAAAAAATGATTAGGTGAAAATATCTGTTATTTTTTATGTTCTTGTAGTTCCTGAAAACGAGAGAGGGCCAGTAAAATAGAAGAGAAAGGGCACTTAAGAGCTTCCACAACTCTATATTAGTGCCAACCCATAAGTAAAAGCTCTTAAATGGAATAGTAGATATCGTCAGGTAATAGGCATATAGGGGTCTCTTTATAAAAAAATAAAGTCCCAATATAGTAAGCAAGATTACCAGCGTGCCAATATGAGTAATATATATATCAGATATAAAAGCTGCTATAGCTTTCATTTTGATTAGAACAGAGAATTGATCGCATTAGATATCTTTGATGCAATCATTTCCGGTGTAAATCCTTTTGCCCTTTCTAATATGTTAGCCGAAAGCCGTTCGTGATCTTTTAAGGCAAACACCATCTTTTTGGCAATTTCTCGGGGGTCCCTTACACTCACCAGATAGCCTGTTTGGTCTTCTATAACAATATCATGTACCCCAGCAACATCTGTTGTTACTATCGGTAAACCACAAAGAGCTGCCTCAATCAGTGCAATGGGAAAGCCGTTTCCATGTGATGTATATACATATACATCTGCAGCATTAAGCCATAGCGCAATCACATCACGTTCTAATTTTCCAGTTAGGAGAACACTCGATGATAGGCGATTCGCCATAATCTGTCTTTTTAGATCCTTCCTTAATTCGCCATCTCCTATTATAACAAGTTTAGCATCGGCTATCGGTTCTTTTTTGAGATATGTAAATGAATTGACTAACAGAAAAGGGTCTTTCTGAGGACTTAACCTGCTCACATTGATAAATATCTTGTCATCAGGGGATATCCCAAGTTTTTCTCGAACATCCAGTTTATCTCTCTTAAAAAAAAGCCTGTCATCTGCAAAATTCGGAATATGAAGGATTTTCTTCTTAGATTCAGCTGAGTTGTATCGTGATAGGAAGTCTTCATATCCTTTGAAGTCTGCTGCAAGTAAAATAAGGTCACTTTTTTTCACTACCCACGTGCGGTATTTTTCATAAATAAATAGCATTATTGGATTATTTACGGTCTTACTCCTTGCAACCGAGAATGGATTGGTTAACCCGTGCACATGATTTACCAGCTTTGGAAGTTGACGCCTATGTTTTAATTTTAGAAAGGGATAACTCAGGGGGATGCCATGAAAATAGATGACATCATATGACTCTGAGAGTATTTTTTCAACCTTTGTACTGATATTACATACTACCCTTACGAGATTTGGCACAAATTTTTTATTTGTTTTTATATTTGAGTATATCTTTAGCGGAAACCTCTCGCCACCTGCGATAATTTCATCTTCCTTTATATCTGTATCTGTTGATACCCCCCATAGGGTAATATCAAAATCTTTCTTAAAGTAGGGAATAATATCAAGAATAAAGGACAGCATTCCACCAAAGGGATAATTCCTGTAATCGGTAGAACAGATTAAGGCTAATCTTTTCTTACTCATTTAGTTTCTCAGGGGCTCAAAGGCTAAACGTAACTTGTGTACAATTCTGATAAGGAACATTTTCATTGGTCCATATTTCCTATAAGTCCTGAGGAAGTAAGCACGTTGGTTGAAGTGATTCCTTAAGATTTCTATCCCTCTTTTTTTTTGTCGAGGCGATCTTGCTTTCTTATGAATAACCGTTGTTAGGGGCTGATAGAAGATTTTGCCTCCTTGCATTAAAACCTGCTCGGCTATAGCTGACTCTTCACAGGAGAGCCAAATGTTTTCGTCAAGATATTGGATTGCCTGTAGAAAGGAGGCACGAATCGCCATACATGCACCCGAGACCTTATATACTTGCTTTGGTTCATGTGCCAGAACTGCTGCAATATCAATGTACACCGGAGGGCGGTCCAGGAGTTTATGCAACTGATTGCGAATAGTCAGACAAAAGAGCTCACCCCAGAAGCTTTCATAGATGTAGGGTCCGTCAAAATCTCCTGAGGTTGTGACGATTTTAGGACCTACTACAAAGATTTGTTCATCCATAGAAAACGGTTCGACTAGTTTATATAGAAAATCTTTGTCTTTGATGATGGTATCATTATTAAGGATTATTATGTATTCATAGCCTCTGCAAACGGCATACCTCGCTCCAACATTGTTTCCGCCCGAGTATCCAAGGTTGTTTTTATTTTTTATAATGACAATTTTTTTGAGAGGTTTAAATTCTTTAATTTCTTCTTCAGACGCAACCATACCACCTGTTTCTGCAGTCTCCTTATCGTATTCAATGAATCTTACTTCTTTTTCTACTGCCCATGATTTTATCCTCTCCACAGAACCATCAGTTGACGCATTATCAACTACAATTGTCAGATAATCCGGATATTCAACCTTCTGTAGTGATTCAAGGCATTCAACAGTATCCTGCCAGCCGTTGTAATTGAGGATTATTATTGCTACTCTTTTAGAAGGCGTATTAATTTCCATATAATATTCTTATAGGTTTTTTATTATCGAAGATACCCCTGATACCGTCAAGATACGCACAGGTATGAAACTTTATCCTCTTAATCTTATTGTCATGAATCAAAAGTGCAGCAATAACTGCTCTTAAATACAATAGAAAGATTTTAAGATAAAAAGTTGTCTTCCGCGTGGTGTATTTCCTGCCAAGCCAGACCATATTCCTTTTTCCATAATAAGTTAACCACAGTTTATTATACTCGGTGAAAGAATATATCTTCCCGAAGAGAGATCTGTTGATCAGATTTTTTTTTGCCTCATTCTTGTGTAAGACTATGCTTGCGGGAACAAGAAAGATTTTACCACTTTGTTTTAATCTTATACAATATTCTACATCATCGAGATGAATAAAAAGTTCTTTCTTTGGATACCCTACCTTTTCTATAAGCTTTCTTGATATTAGAAACCCAACAAAAGATGCGACATCAATTTCTGTGATATCGGAGCCTTCGAAATCGGTTTCGTTAATGTAGTGAACAATCTTGATAACATTATCTAAGTTAAAATAACCCCTCGTACGGTAATCTATTTTACCTGTTTTTTTGTCTATCACCAATGGGGCCAAGGATCCTATCCCTATCTTACCCATGAAAGGAGTCAGTTTTTCAAGAGAATCATGGACTGGTTCTGTATCATCATCCATTAGCCAGAGCCAATCGTAACCACCCTCGTATCCTCTCTTTACCCCTTCGTAAAAGCCACCCGCACCCCCAGTATTCTCATGCATTCTTAAATAGTGTAATTTTATTGGGTTAGAATCGGATAGATTTGGTATCGTAAATTCTTTTTCCCACGGTTCTTTGAGACCTGGCGGTGGGACTTGATTAATGTAACCTTTTTCTAAAAGTAGCTCAGGTGTTCCATCTGTTGAAGCATTATCAATAAGATAAATGCCCTGAACTGGTCTCGTTTGTCCCTGCAGTGACTCAAGGCATTCGATTAAGAGGTTCTTTCTGTTAAAGGTAACAACTACGGCACATATGCTATCTCTCATCTTAGTCTCTCCTCAAACACCTCCAGTGCCCTTCTGACGGCATCGTTCATGGCATAATACCTGTATTCCGCAAGTCTTCCTATCAGGATTATGTCTTTAAACTTTTCTGATTCTTCCCTATATATATTGTAAAGCCCTTGATTTTCCTGTGTAAACATAGGATAGTAAGGAATGTCTACATTTGGCTTGCAGGCCTTTGGGTATTCCTTTAATATCACCGTCTTTCTTGAATTGACGGGATGTATATGTTTAAATTCCGTTATCCGGGTAAAGTCATAATCATTTGGATAGTTTACAACCGCGGTCTCCTGATAGTATTCTTTTTCTATTGTTTCAAGCCTCAGGTCTAAACTTCTGTATGACAGGTAGCCATATCTAAAGTCAAACAACTCATCTATCATCCCTGTAAATATAAGCCTTCCCTTAAACTTCTGACCCATAAAGTAAATCTTTTTTTCTTTAACATCTATCTTTATAACCTCCTTGAAGTCAGTATTGAGCAAAAGCTTTATATTTGGATGGTCCAACATCCTTTCAAACATTCTGGTGTAACCTTCCCTGGGCACTGCTTGATATGAATCAGTAAAATATCTATTGTCTCTGCTTATATGGATGGGCACCCTTGCAGTTACCTGAGGGTCTATATCTTCTGGCCTTAGTCCCCATTGTTTTGCCGTATAGTTTTTGAACACCTTATCATATATGTAATTTGCCAGGAACTTTGAGTCTGGCTCGGTCTCTTTGAGGAGGTCCAGAATGGGTACCTTTGAACCATAGGTGTATCTGCCGAGTAACTTGTTCTCTAACCTTTCGGCCAGGGCCCTGGGAAAGACCTCATAAAGGGTATTGAGGTTAAACGGCACAGGAACCTTTTTACCATCAATAAAGGCTAAGACCTTATGCTGATAAGGTTCCCAGTCCGTGAAGTTAGACAGATAGTTAAATATCTCCTTGCTGTCGGTGTGAAAAAGATGAGGGCCATATTTATGGATGATTATGTTATTCTCATCCTTGTAATCATAGCAATTTCCGCCAATATGATTTCTTTTTTCTATTATTAATACTGTCTTATTTAAGACCCTGGCTATTCTTTCTGCTATTGTGCAGCCTGAGATGCCTGCACCTACTATTAAAAAGTGAATATCCACTAATTAGCTCTCCTTTCTCAATTGAGCCAGCTTTAGTCCATTGTATTGCAAGAATGTAAACATTGATATAGTAACAAATAGCTCGGTAACTAAGAAAGAGATGGAGATCCCTATGTGCTTTAAAGGTATAACAAGGATTAAGGCAAGAAGGATGTTTATAATGCTTGCTGCGATCAGTATCACCGTGAAAGCCTTTTTCAATTCAAAGTTTAGCATTACCTGTATTCCGAATATGTTACTGAGGGCAACTATGAATGGTAAAAATGACAGAATCCTGATAACTATGATACTCTCTTTGTACTGCTTTCCGAGAATAACATCGCTTATCTGAGGAGCGAATATCAACAGTGCCAGTGAGACAACAAAGGTAGGTAGCCCAACCATTTTGATTATCTTCTTTATAAAGACCAGCGCAATCTCCCTGGATTCGAAAGCCAGTTTACTTATATGAGGGTATAGTGTCTGAGACAAAGGTCCCAATAGATTAAGGGCAGCCCTTATAATCTTTTCTCCGGCACTGTAATAACCTACTATCGTATTGTTTGAAAAAATACCTAGGATAAATGTATTGCTTGTAGTGTAAAGACTTATTGCAATAGTTGATATAAATACATGCCATCCTTCCTTCAATTGATATTTTATATTGCCAGTGGTCGGTTTTTTTATCTTAATCCCTATCTGCCTGAATAACAATAATAGGCTTAGTAGGCCTGTTACAATGAAACCACCTGAATTAATAAGAGGTAACAATAAATAGTCCTCTTGCGAACGAATAAAGATAAATATCGAGGTTGTAAATACTATTTTTGTAAAAAGATTCAGTACTGCAATCTCGCGCATCCTTTCAATACCCCTTAGAAACCAGGCGGGGAAAAGGACGTTTCCTAAAACAGTTCCGAAGGTTAGGAGGTATAACAACCAGTCCTTTTTGAATCTGCTGATGCTAAAAATCACTACAGATAATAGCAGGAGACTAATTAACATTAATAGTATCTTTATCCACATCACTGATGAAAAAATCTCTGATAATCTGTCATTATTATCTCGGTGGATTGAGATCTCTCTGGTGGCTGAAAGATTAAAGCCGTAATCTGTTAGTAGTGAAAAGTATGAGATAAAGGCCTGAGAAAAGGCAATCAAACCATATTTTTCTGGAGTGAGGACCCTTACGAGATATGGAACGGTGATAAGAGGGAAAATATAATTGGCGAACTGGACGCTTGAGAGTGATAAGAAATTGCCAATCAGTCTTTTCCTTTCGCTCATTTAATAAGACCTGTCAATAAGATGTTATCTGCCCTTCATTCGTTATCCGGTTAAACAGGATTTTCCTTATTTTACAATAATTTATCTCTTCAAAAGGGATGGTGTCAAGTTTATAAGATACCACGGGTTGAATAGAATTTCTTATCATCAGACTTTGGTTTTTTCTATTGTTGCCAGCAATTCAGATTTGTCCCCTCGATCTTTTTATAAGGTTGGTCAGGTCTTTGCGAGATATTGTAAGCCTCTCCTTTAAGACATCCTCATAAAGGTCTTCAAGCTTCGCTACCTTCTGTTCTAATTCCTCAGTGTCTGACATGTGTAAAATAAGATTTTTAAATTTTTTATGATGATAGAATCTTCAACTAGATAAGCAATCAGGGAAGGGATTTTACTAATAGGCACGGGCGGTTTCGAACCGCCGACCTCTACCGTGTCAAGGTAGCGCTCTCCCCCTGAGCTACGCGCCTATGTTTTAAATTTAAACTTAAAAGGGCCTTTCTTGTCAACTGTCCGAGTTAATTGCCTGTTATAACGATGCCTCTACAGATTATGGGTTTGAAGTCTGTTAAATCATCGTGGTATATTATTTAATTACAAAAAAAGGAGGTTTCTGGTGCTTATCGTCCAGAAATATGGCGGAACTTCGGTAGCCAATGTGGAGAGGATCAAGAAAGTTGCAGAGAGGGTAGCAAGGGCTGCGAGGGAGAGTCATAAGGTCGTTGTTGTTGTATCTGCTATGGCAGGAGAGACAGATAAGTTGATAGGCCTTGCCCATCAGGTATCTTCTAATCCAAGTGAGAGGGAGATGGATTTACTCCTGTCATCAGGTGAGAGGATAACGAGCGCCCTTACTGCCATGGCTATTGAGGAGCTTGGTTTTAAGGCAAGGGCCTTTACTGGAAGGCAGGTTGGAATAATCACAGATACAGTTCACACAAAGGCACGGATAGAAAGGATTACAGGAGAGAAGGTGAAGAAGGCGCTTGATGAAGGATATGTTGTTGTGGTGGCAGGTTTTCAGGGTATAACAGAAGATGAAGAAGTTACAACCTTAGGTCGTGGTGGCTCTGATCTCTCGGCAGTGGCTATAGCCGCTGCCCTGAATGCAGACCTCTGCGAGATTTATACTGACGTGGATGGAGTTTATACGACGGACCCCAACATAGTCCCTGAGGCAAGAAAGCTCGAAAGGGTATCTTATGAGGAGATGCTTGAACTTGCAAGCCTCGGGGCAAAGGTCCTTCAGACAAGGTCTGTTGAATTCGCCATGAAATACAATGTCCCTGTTGTGGTCAGGTCGAGTTTCAATGATAATCCTGGCACACTGGTTACAAAGGAGGATGAGGCAATGGAAAAGGTCGTTGTATCAGGCGTTGCATATGATAAGAATCAGGCAAAGATAACTGTTATGGCTGTGCCTGATAAACCAGGCATTGCAGCAAGACTCTTTAAGGGAATTGCTGATAATAATATTGTTGTTGATATGATTGTTCAGAATGTCAGCAATGACGGTGTCTCAACTGATATATCTTTCACTGTGCCAAAGACAGACAGCAAAAAGGCTCTTTCTATTACAGAGGATATAGCAAGGGAACTCGGAGCAAAGGGTGTGACCTTGAGGGAAGGCATAGCAAAGATATCTATTGTTGGTGTGGGCATGAGAACACATTCAGGTGTTGCTGCCCAGATGTTCGATACCCTTGCAAGACATGGTATAAACATCATGATGATAAGCACATCGGAGATAAAGGTTTCCTGTGTGATAGATGCAAAATATACAGAACTTGCTGTGCGTGTGTTACATGATGCCTTTGGGCTGGCTAAAGTTGTATAAGGATTTAGATGGAAAAGGCTGAGCGAAGGATAGAGATTTATGATACGACCCTGAGGGACGGTTCACAGGCAGAGGAGGTCTCTTTTTCTGTTGAGGACAAACTCAGGATAACGGAGAGACTTGATGACTTTGGCATCCATTATATTGAAGGGGGATGGCCAGGGTCAAATCCGAAGGATGCTGAATATTTCAGGAGGGTAAGGAGGCTTAATCTTGCAAATTCAACGATTGTTGCCTTTGGAAGCACTCACAAGCCCAGACATCGTTCTGAAGAAGACGCAAATATCAGGTCGCTCCTCGATTCAAAGGCAAGGGTTATCACTATCTTCGGAAAGACCTGGGATTTTCATGTTACTGAGGCCCTGAGGATATCCCTTGATGAGAATCTTCAGATAATTTATGACTCCATCTCGTATTTAAAGAATCATGTTGAAAAGGTCTTTTTTGATGCCGAGCATTTCTTTGATGGCTACCGTTTTAATCCTGAGTATGCTGTGAGGTGTCTCCTTGCAGCTCAGGAGGCCGGGGCCGATTGCCTTGTTCTCTGTGATACAAATGGCGGAAGCCTGCCTGGTAATATTGAGAAGACTATGAAAGAACTGAGACAGAATAAAGATTTAAAGATATCCCTAGGTATTCATGCCCACAATGATTCTGATTGTGCGGTTGCAAATTCAATAATCGCTATTGAACTCGGCGCCACCCACGTTCAGGGGACAATAAATGGTCTTGGCGAGAGGTGTGGTAATGCAAATCTCTGTTCTATTATACCTGACCTTCAGTTAAAGCTCGGTTATGAATGTTTGAAAGAAGAACAATTGAGGATGTTGAGGGATGTATCAAGGTTTGTTAATGAGATAGCCAACCTCAGGCATTTTAAGAGACAGCCCTTTGTTGGTGACAGTGCTTTTGCCCATAAGGCAGGAATACATGTCAGCGCTGTAAGGAAAAGACCGGAGACATATGAGCATGTAAGACCTGAACTTGTAGGAAATTCCCAGAGGGTCCTTGTTTCTGATCTTGCTGGAAAGAGCAATATCCTGAGGAAGGCAGCAGAGTTCGGCATAAAGCTCGACCCTGACTCTCCCCAGGTTCAGGATATCGTGACCGAGCTAAAGGAGCTGGAGAATCAGGGGTTTCAGTTTGAGGGTGCTGAGGCATCTTTTGAATTGCTCATGAAGAAGGCCCTGGGGCTTCACAAGCGTTTCTTTGACCTCATTGGTTTTAGGGTGATTGTGGAAAAGAGGAAGGAGAAGGAGGAACCCCATAGCGAGGCCACTATAATGGTGAAGGTAGGCGGTCATATAGAACATACTGCTGCAATAGGCAATGGTCCAGTGAATGCCATTGATAATGCCCTCAGAAAGGCTCTTGAGAAGTTTTATCCTCAACTCAAGGAGGTTAAACTCCATGATTATAAGGTCCGAGTGCTGACAGCAGGGAAGGGAACATCTGCAAAGGTGAGGGTACTTGTTGAATCGGGTGACGAGGAGAAGAGATGGGGAACTGTGGGAGTTTCGGAAAATATAATCGAGGCATCCTGGCAGGCCCTTGTTGATAGCATTGAGTATAAGCTCTTAAGAGAGGGCCTTTAGTGGAAAGAGACAACAGACGGACAGTTTGTCAATACTCTGTCACCTGTCTGCCGACAGGCAGGCCGGGAGTCTTTAAGAAAGAAATTGAAAAAAGGAGGTAGTAAGATGAATGTTTATTATGATAAGGATGCAAATCCAGGTCTCTTAAAGGGAAAAAAGATAGCTATCATGGGATACGGAAGTCAGGGGCATGCCCATGCCAATAACCTGAGGGATAGCGGGATGGATGTTATTGTTGGTTTAAGGAAGGGCACGAGCTGGGATAAGGCAACACAGGCAGGTTTTAATGTTATGGTGCCATCAGAAGCGGCAAAGATAGCTGATATAGTAATGATACTGCTGCCCGATGAACTTCAGGCAGACTTCTACAGGCAGGAGATAGCCCCGAATATCAGACCTGGCTCATACATAACCTTTGCCCATGGATTTAATATACATTTCGGGCAGATAGTTCCGCGGGCTGACCTCAATGTCTTTATGGTAGCACCGAAGGGACCAGGACATCTTGTCAGGTCTGAATATACAAAGGGAAGCGGGGTACCCTGTCTTATCGCAATCCATCAGGATCCATCAGGTAATACAAAGGATGTAGCCCTTGCCTATGCATCAGCCATTGGAGGAGGAAGGGCAGGTATAATTGAGACGACCTTCAGGGAAGAGACCGAGACAGACCTGTTCGGGGAACAGGTTGTCCTCTGTGGTGGTCTCACAGCCCTGATTCAGGCAGGTTTTGAGACCCTTGTTGAGGCAGGATACTCTCCTGAGATGGCTTATTTTGAATGCCTCCATGAGGTAAAGCTCATTGTTGACCTTATTTACGAGGGTGGCATCTCTAACATGAGGTACTCAATCAGCAACACAGCCCAGTATGGTGATCTTACAAGAGGACCAAGGATTATAACAGAAGAGACGAAAAAGGAGATGAAGAGGATACTTAAGGAGATACAGGATGGCAGTTTTGCAAGGGAGTGGATATTGGAATGCCGGGCTAACAAACCTGTTTTTAATGCCCTCACCAGAAGGGGCGAAGAACATCCCATTGAGGCAGTGGGAGAAAAACTCAGGGCAATGATGCCCTGGCTTAAGAAGGGTAAACTTGTAGATAAATCAAAGGCATAAAAAGATAATGTTAAGGATAGCAAGGGAGGGTTATCCCTTCATTATCTTTTTTGCTGCCCTGACGATTGTATCTTTTTTTGTGTTGGTGTGGATAACTCCTGTTGCCTTTTTCCTTATGCTCTTCATGGTCTATTTTTTCAGGGATCCGGAGCGGATTATCCCGCAGAAAAAGGACATATTTGTCTCCCCGGCAGACGGTAAGATTATTCTCATCGAAAAGGTGAGAGAGGATAGGTATTTAAAGGTTGAATCAATTATGGTCAGCATCTTTATGTCACCCCTTGATGTCCATGTAAACAGGGCACCCTGCGATGGAAGGGTAAAATCGGTCGTGTATTCACCGGGAAGTTTTTTATCTGCCTTCAAGCCTGAGGCCGCTGTCAGGAATGAAAATATTGCAATGGTACTCGATACAGTATATGGAGAGATACTGGTAAGGCAGGTGGCAGGATTTCTTGCGAGGAGGGCAGTATGCAAGGTCAAGGCGGGTGACTCCCTTAAGAGGGGGGAAAGATTTGGAATTATAAAATTCAGTTCCAGGGTGGATCTATATCTACCAGTTAATACCTCAATCATGGTTCGGTCTGGTCAGAAGGTCAGGGCCGGAGAGACGATAATCGGGGAGGTGACCGGTTGATATGGATTTTATAGAGATCAAATGTTCTGACGGAAAAGGCCTGAGGCTGAGGATTAAGGAAAAGGTCTATGAGGGCCCCTCTCGTTATCAGCATATAGCCGTTTATGACACCGAGGAGTTTGGAAGGTGCCTTTTCCTGGATGGAGTGATTCAATCCTCTGACAGGGATCATGAACTCTATGACAGGGAGATACTGAAAAAGTTGAGACCCTCTGACAGGGATATACTTGTCCTTGGCGGGGGCGACGGCTTTATAGCTAAAGAGGCATTAAAACTCAATCCAGAGGTTAAAGTAACGATTGTTGACCTCGATGATAGTGTTGTGCATGTCTGCGAGAAATACCTGTTGCAGGAGCCCCTTAAAAAGGCCGGGATTGAGGTTGTGATAAGGGATGCCCTTGATTATATCAGAAATGTAGAGGATGAGAGTCTTGATGGCATAATATCTGACCTTACAGATTTTCCTGTTGGATATGATAGAAAAATGGGAGAGCTTTTTAGTAATATCTTTGAGCTGGCAACAAGGAAATTAAGGGCAGGAGGATGGATAAGCCTTTATGGCGGGGTAAAGGGGCTTGTTGATGATGAGGGTCATGAGGTGATTGATTTGCTCAGTGAAGGGCTCCGTCAGTATTTTTCCTGTACAGAATATTCTGAAGTCTTCATACCAAGCTTTGGCGAGCCCTGCTATTTTCTTTATGGTCTCAAAAATGACTATTCATATCGCAATGCCACAATGGGGTCATAGAGGGAGGCCTTTCTTGCTGGATATACACCAAAGAATATGCCGACAAGAACAGAAAAGAAAAAGCTCAGGAGTATTGCCCACCACACAAGTTTTGTAGGCAGGAATTCAACAAAGTGAGGTATAAGCGCAGAGAGACTTCCTCCAATAATAGCACCTCCTAAACCGCCGAGTATGCTCAGGGTCATCGCCTCAAAGAGGAATTGCAGGAGTATATCCCTGTTTTTTGCACCTATTGCCTTCCTCAGACCTATCTCCCTTGTTCGTTCCCTCACGGAGACAAGCATTATATTCATAATCCCTATGCCACCAACCATAAGCGATATGGCTGCAATGCCGGCAAGGACGGCCGTCATTATGTTAAGTATTTTGCCCATTACAGCAATCATCTCATCCTGACTGAGAATCGTAAAATCCTCCTTATTGGCATGCCTTTTTATTAGTATGTCCTTAATCTCCTTTTTTGCTTCAGGAATAAGCTCAGCACTCCTGACCTTAACGGTGATGTTAAATAGACGGTCTGTGTCAAAGAGTTCTCTTGCCGTTGTAGTGGGTATGAAGACAACATCGTCTATGTCAAAACCCAGGGCCATACCCTTTTTCTGCATTATTCCAATAACTCTGTATTTTGAATCACCGATTGTAACGAGCTGTCCGAGGGGATTAATGTCACCGAGAATCTCCTTCTTGACAGTCTGACCAAGGACACAGACCTTTCTTGCCGACTCAACATCAGATGCAGAAAGTTCTCTCCCGTGGGCAATCTTCAGATTCCTTATGGAGAAATAGTTCTCGTTTACACCAACCACATAGGTATCTCTATTTTTTCCCACGAACTTTATCCATGATGTCCCAACTATTACGGGTACCGCATTAACTATATTTCTTGAACGTTTCTCTATAAGGATTGCATCGTCGTAAAGCAGTTTTCTGACAGCCGATGTGCCCATGTGCATCCCGCCTTCCCTTGATGTCTTTCCTGGCACAACTACAAGTATATTTGAGCCCAGTTCCCCAAGTTCTTTTTGTATGTAAGCCCTGGCGCCTTCTCCTATGGAGACGAGGAGTATAACAGCAGCAACACCAATTACAACACCCAGCATGGTAAGGAAGGCCCTGACCTTGTTACTCACGAGAGAGTCCCTTGCTATTAAGATAGTCTCAATAACATCCACTGTAACAGACTCCGTCCTTGATTGTGATGACCCTCTTTGCAGTAGAAGCTATATCCATCTCATGCGTGACCATTATGATGGTGACACCCTCTTCATTAAGCATCCTGAAGATCTCCATTATCTCTTTTCCTGCTCGACTATCCAGATTTCCTGTAGGTTCGTCAGCAAGGATAACAGCAGGATTATTTATTAATGCCCTTGCTATGGCCACTCTCTGCTGTTCACCACCTGATAGTTCACTCGGCTTATGCTCTGCCCTCTCAGAAAGGCCAACCCTTTTGAGCATTTCATAAGCCTTTTCCCTTCTATCTCTTTGTTTAATCCCCCTGTATATCAGGGGCATCTCAACATTTTTCCAGGCGGATAGCCTTGGCAGAAGGTTAAAGGATTGGAAAACAAAACCTATCTTTCTGTTTCTGATCTCGGCAAGCTCATTATCTGTCTTACTGTTTATATCCATACCCATGAAGAGATACTTTCCTTCTGATGGTCTGTCCAGGCAACCTATTATATTAAGCAGTGTTGACTTGCCTGAACCACTCGGCCCCATAATAGCAACAAACTCCCTTTCTGCCACCTCCAGGTCTATTCCCTTCAGGACCTCAATCGTGACCTTTGGCAGAAAGTATGTCTTCTTTAAACCGAGTAGTTGAATCATTATTTTGCATTTATCCCTTAATCCTTACGCCTTCCTTTAATCCCTGTGCCTCAGGATTTATTATGATCCTGTCTCCCTCATTGAGTCCTGATAGAATCTCATAATGGGTCCAGTTAAACCTGCCGGTTTTTACAGGGGTGAGGTATGCCTTTGAATCCCTTACCTTATAGGCGTATCTTTTCCCTTCTCTTTCGATAATTGCCTGAGAAGGAACAACTATGACATCAGGAACGCTTTCAACGATAATCTCAACATCTGCTGACATGCCGGGCTTTATTTGAACCCCTTTTTCCCTGAGTCTTATCCTTACTTCAAAGGTTCTTGTTTCCTGCTTTCCGCCAAGCACAATGGGAGAGACCTTAATAACCTCTCCGTCAAATACCCTGTTTGGATAAGAATCCATTGTTATTCTTACAGGTTGTCCTCTCCTGACCCTTGCAACATCAGCCTCGTCAATAAAGGCCTCGATATACATTGATTCGGTTTTGACTAAAGTGGCTATCAATGAACCCTTATTAACTCCTTCTCCAATCTTAACAGGCCTCGATGTTATAACGCCTGTTATAGGTGACTTTATGAATGAATAATCATAGTTCAGTTTCGCAAGATTATAAGAGTTCATGGCTTCAATTACCGCCTTTTCCTGCGCCTTAATCTCGTTTTCCCTTGCCTTGAGTGTTAGCCTTGATGCAATGATTGCATCAAGGCTTGCCTTTGCCACCTCATATTCCTTCTGAACCATGTCCACATCCATATCAGTGACATAACCCATTTCTTTTAATTCAAGGAGTCTCTTTCTCCTGCTTTCAACCTCTGTTAAAATGGCTTTTGCCTTTTCTACATTCTTTTCTACCTCTACCTTCGACGATTCATAGGCAGCCTTCATCTGTTCAAGGATGAATCTCATTTTGTCAACTGTTGCCTCTGACAGTTTCATGTTGTAAAAAGTCTCTTCGCTTTCAAGTTCAGCTATTACCTGATTGGCCTTAATGAGGTCACCCTCGTCAAAGTGCAGTTTTGTTATCCTTCCAGTTCTCTGGGATATTATCTTTGCCTCATCCTCTGATTTAACCGTACCTGTAGATGTGGCAGTGACAGTGATTTCCAAGGGGTGTCTTTTAACGGTCTCAACCCTCACATGAACAGAGTTGAATGATGTCTTTGTTATAAAGATCGCGACAATAATTACAAGTCCAGCTAATAGCAGTAAACCTTTTTTCTTGGAAAACATCTTTCCGAGACCTTCCTGTATCAAGAGTTAATTTAGTCTTTTATGATAACAAAGATAACCTATTTATTCCATAACGAAATGGAACGAATATATAATACTTAATCGATGTTTGTTGCTCGGATAATCAATGGATAAGAAAGAGGCTTAGAGTCTTACCGTGGATACGCTGATTCTTGTTATCTTTCTGATCACTTATGCTGGTATAGCAATTGGAGAGATACCAGGACTTGCCCTTGACAGGACAGGCATAGCAATTCTTGGGGCAATAGCAATGGTTGCATCCGGTATCATGACGACCGAGGATGCATTAATGTCAATTGATCTTCCCACGATCCTGACTCCTTTGCTCTCTTATGGTTGTGTCCTCTCAATTCAGGCTTGGTGGCTTTTACACGTGGGTTGCAATAAAGATATCAGGTTTTACTGACAGGCCACGGCGGTTTATGTTCATCATGATGCTCGCATCAGCAGGACTTTCAGCCCTTCTGACAAATGACATTATATGCTTTGCCTTTGCACCCATTATCACTATATTAAGCCTCAGGGCAGGCCTAAACGCTATTCCCTATCTCATTGGACTTGCCGTAGCCTCAAATATTGGTTCGGCAGTTACTATAATTGATAACCCTCAGAATATGCTCATAGGTCAACTTGGAAGGCTCTCCTTTGGAGAGTTTATTCTCTGGTGTTTTCCCGCTCTGTCGTATCCCTTATAGGTGGCTTTTTTGTGATAAGGCTTATCTATTCAAAGAAGATCAGGCTTCAAAATCCTGTTACAACAATTCAGTCCGGGCATCTTCAGCCCTTTGACAGGCACCAGAGCACGAAGGGGATAATGGCACTTCTTGCGCTGGTCATACTTTTCTTTACAACCATACCAAGAGAGGTGAGCGCTATAGTGATAGCAGGGCTTCTGCTCTGTAGCACGACAATGAGGACACGGTCAATTCTCGAAAACATAGACTGGCATCTCCTCTCACTCTTTGCGGCCCTCTTCATCGTGATTCACGGGATTGAGCTTATTCATCTACCAGAAAAGGTTTTTGGACTTCTCGAGGCAAAGGGATTGAACCTTCGTAACCTTTATATACTTACAGTTATCTCAACGGTCCTCAGTAATCTTGTCAGTAATGTCCCGGCCACAATGCTTCTAACAAGATTCCTTGAGCAGGGGATTCACAGTCAGTGGTATGTCCTTGCCCTCTCGAGCACTTATGCAGGGAACCTCATTGTGATTGGGAGTATCGCAAACCTGATAGTCTTTGAATCTGCATCATTCTATGGGGTTAAGATTACATTCAGGGAGCATGCAAAGGTCGGCATACCTGTCACTATCCTTAGTTTTTTTATAATAGTTCTCTAGGTTTTTATAAACCAATGAATTCTGCGGGTATAGACGATAGCAGGTGATGGCTATAAGCATAAGGTTACAGGGAAACAGGTGGTGTAAAAACGCCTAACGTACCACGCCTGATGTTTTGCCTTTAATTAAATCTTATTCACCTATAAAAAATTTTTTATTCAGGATTGTTCTATCTGTGTTATAGTATCTCGTTTCATATTGCAAGTTCGCTATTTCAAAAAGTAATATTTCAGGAGGTAGAAGAAGATGTCACGGAGTTTGAGAGGGGTGATAATTCTCTTATTTTTCTTTCTCTTTCTATTTTCCAGTTCTTATGCTTCTGATATGTCCGTAATCCAGTCAGAGGTTTCAACAACCCCATGGTGGGTCTGGCCACTTGTTTTGTTTATAGTCACATTTATCCTTGGAATCGTGGCTGTCCTTGGCGGTGTTGGTGGAGGTGTCTTGTTTGTGCCTATCATTGGAGGATTTTTCCCTTTTAACCTTGACTTTGTAAGGGGAGCAGGGCTCCTCGTTGCCCTCTCTGGTGCCCTTGCTGCGGGTCCAGGACTTTTAAAGAGGGGAATGGCTGATTTAAGACTTGCCATGCCTGTGGCATTGATAGCATCATCAAGCGCCATTATAGGTGCGATGATAGGACTGGCACTTCCAAAGAATGTGGTGAATATTGCCCTCGGTATCACCATACTCGGCATAGTCGTCATAATGCTCATGGCAAAGAAGTCAGAGTATCCTGATGTCCCGAAGGCAGATGCCCTTTCACAGGCATTGAGGATTAATGGCATCTATTATGAGGCATCAACAGGTCAGGAGGTTAACTGGAAGATACACAGGACACCACAGGGTCTTCTATTATTCATAATAATCGGTATAATGGCAGGCATGTTCGGCCTTGGTGCGGGTTGGGCGAATGTGCCTGTCCTTAATCTATTGATGGGAGCGCCTCTGAAGGTCTCTGTTGCAACGAGTAAGTTTCTCCTGTCAATAACAGATACATCCGCTGCATGGATTTATATTAATAACGGAGCGGTTCTTCCCATGCTAGTGGTTCCGTCCATCATTGGAATAATGCTTGGTTCTATAGTTGGAGTGAAGATCCTTGCGAGGGCGAAGCCTGCTGCAATCAAGTATATGGTTATAGGACTTCTCCTCTTTTCAGGTTTAAGGGCATTGCTTAAAGGACTGGGTATCTGGAACTAAAACGGTATGATTTGTTTAAACAGTTAATTGAAGGAGGAAGATAAATGGCAAAAGAGATAAAGGCAACAGAAGAACAGATAAGATATGCAAAGATCCTTGATCTTGGTATGAAGTTTGGACTTATTGCACTGGTAATTACATTCATTATCTATCTTGCAGGGATACTCGAGCCCTACATCCCTGTGAATGACCTTCCAAAGTACTGGGGCATGTCTGTTCACCAATACCTTGAAGAGACTCATATCCCTCATGGATGGGCATGGCTCAGCATGATTGGAAGGGGAGATTTTCTTAACTTTATAGGAATCGCCTTTCTTGCTGGCATAACGATAATCTGCTACATCGCTATTATACCGATACTCTTCAGGAAAAAGGATACCATATACGGCATAATCGCAATACTTGAGGTTCTGGTGCTTGTGCTTGCAGCATCAGGCATACTCAAGACGGGAGGTCACTGATATGACTCAGTATAAAAATATACTTCTTTCAACTGATGGTTCTGAGTTCAGTGAAGGTGCTGTAAGGGAGGCGATAAGGCTTTCTAAGAGATTCTCATCGAAACTATATATCATGAATGTTATAGGGACAAATCCAGAATTTGAGGCACTCGCACCTGACATCATAGAGAAACTTGAGATAAAGGCAAGGGAATACCTCATAGATGTAAGAAACAGGGCGGAGAAAGAAGGTGTGGTGTGTGAGACCATTGTTCATCAGGGTGAGGATACATACAGGTTTATCATTGATGAGGCGGCTAAAAGGAATGCAGGTCTTATAGTGATGGGTAGGAGAGGCAGGACAGGTCTTATGAGACTCATGATGGGAAGTGTGACAGCAAGGACTATAGGACATTCACCCGTTGATGTAATGGTGGTTCCAAAAAAAGCAGTCGTTGAGTTAAAGAATATAGTCATTGCTACTGATGCATCAGGGTATAGTGAAATTGCTGAGAAGAAGGCTATTGAGATTGCAGAGACTGCGGGTGCCAATCTCTTTGCAGTGGCAGTGACAAGACCTGATGCTGTTGAATCGAGGATAAAGGAGTCCGATAATGCCCTGATGAGGATAAAGATGTCCGCAGAGAAGAAGGGAATAAAAATGAAGACACAGCATATAAAGAATATACCTCACGAGAAGATATACGAGGCAATAACTGAATTTGCTAAAAATAATGGTGCAGACCTGATCGTCGTTGGCTCTCATGGAAGAACAGGAATCGCAAAACTCCTTATGGGAAGTGTGGCAGAAAGGGTAATAGGTCATTCAGATTGTGCGGTTCTTGTGGTAAAGTCCTGATTTTCTGTTGACAAGATAATCAAAGAATGGTCTTCTCCTGCCTGCCCCTGCCTGCCGGCAGGCAGGTTTTAAGAAAGTTGCTGATTATCTGATCTCCTCCGATATCATTGCACAAAAAACACTACGAAAGTTTATAATTGAGGAACGTCTTTTTTCTTTTACAGGTCGAACAAAGGAGGTTTTATGAAAGCAAAGGATTTGATGATACCAGTTCAGGATTATTTAAGGCCCGAAAATACTTTAAAGGAGGCTGTCAATCTGCTGAAGACAGCAAAGAGGGGAGAAGAGAAAATAGGAGTTAAGGGGCTTCCGGTACTTGATGAAGATGGTAAGCTTGTTGGAATGCTCTCAATGAGGGATATATTAAAGGCAGTTTTCCCTTTTTACCTTTCAATGATGGAACTCGGTGATTTTACCTGGGATGGTATGGTTGAAGGTATAGCCAGGAAATCAGGAGATAGAAAAGTCAAAGAAGTCATGAGCAGGACCGTCATAAGCGTTGATGAAGATGCTTCTTTAATGGAGTGCGTTGACCATATGATAAAACACAATATCAAGAGGCTGCCTGTTGTTAATAAAGATGGCAGGGTAGTTGGTATGCTATATGAGAGAGATGTATTTTTTGCCATAACAAAGGCAATGCTTGATAACAATCGTTGAAAAGTTTAAAGGTTGAAAGTTCATAAGTTAAAAAGGAGAATTAAGATGACTAAGAAAAAGGTTTTAACATCCAACATTCAACGGTCAACGGTCATCGCTGAAGAATTTGGAGGTAGAAAATGACACAGGAAGCAGCAACGGCATCCCAGCCCTTTGTCATGGATACAGCCTTCTGGACAGCCACCACAATATTTTTATTAGCCTATGCGGTTATAGTCTCCGAAAGAATACACAAAACAATCGTTGCTGTATTTGGTGCTGCGCTGATGCTTATCTTAAAGATCCTTCATCAGCATGAGGCATTTCATGTCGAAGAATTCGGAATAGACTGGAATGTTATATTCCTCCTCATCTCTATGATGGTGATAATCAATCTCATGAGGCCGACAGGCGTATTTGAGTATATTGCTATTAAAAGTGCAAAGTGGGGCAAGGGCGAGCCTTTCAGGATAATGTCCATCTTTGCGGTTGTTACTGCGGTTTTGAGCGCAATTCTGGATAATGTAACGACAGTTCTTCTCATAACGCCAGTCACACTCCTCATAGCTGATGCACTTGAGGTAGACCCCATACCATATCTTATTTCATGTGCCCTGGCATCAAATATTGGAGGTACCGCGACCCTTATTGGAGACCCACCGAACATCATGATAGCATCAAAGGCACAACTGAACTTCGTGGACTTTATTTACAACCTTGCTCCAGTTGTGGTTGTTATGATGGCTTTCTATATTTTTGCGATAAAGCTCATATGGGGCAGGAAGATGAAGACAAGGGAGGAGCTGAAACAGAGAATAATGGAGATGGATGAAAAGGAGGCTATAAAAGACCCTGCAATGCTCAAAAAATCACTCTTTGTCCTTGCTATTGTATTGACCGGTTTTGTCTTTCACGGTGTCCTTCATTTTCAGCCTGCAACTGTCGCTCTTTTCGGAGCGGGACTTTTGCTTTTGCTTTCGAAGACGTACGAGCCTCACCACATCCTTGCTGAGGTTGAGTGGCCTACGATTTTCTTCTTTATGGGTCTTTTTATAATAGTTGGCGGCGTTGTAAAGGTTGGCCTTATAAAATGGATGTCTTTGCAGATGCTCGACTTAACTCAGGGAAATCTTTTAGCAACCTCGATGATAATCATGTGGTTTTCTGCCTTTGCATCTGCAATAGTTGACAATATTCCCTATGTTGCCACAATGAATCCTCTCGTTGTAGACATGGCAAGACAACTCTGGCCAGATTTATCAGGCATACAGCTTTTACAGCATCCTGATCTGATGCCCATCTGGTGGTCGCTTGCGCTCGGTGCATGTCTTGGAGGGAATGGTACCGCAATCGGTGCATCTGCCAATGTCATTGTAGTTGGCATGTCCGAGAAGGCTGGGAAAAGAATATCATTTATGAAGTTCATGGCTTACGGAATGCCGATAATGATTATGACCGTAATAGTGTCGACAATATATGTATGGCTCAGGTATTATGTGATGAAGATATAATACTATAGTTTTCTTAACTCTTTAATCATCTCACCCCTCAGGGGTTCTATGGTATCAATAAACCTCTTTGCCTCCTCTATTGCCCTTTCAGCCTCATCTCTTCCCACAAAATCTATGTCTCCATAGTCAACATCGGTTCATAAAACCGTCAGGTCTTTAAATATATCGATAATATCCTTTGGTAGCAGACCTGTTCTGATGAAGTGCAGAGATATCATTGTCTTAATCCCTTCATGTTTGACAGGGTCGATGCCTTTCAGGATTAATAAAGATCTCGCTGAGTGCAAAACGGCATAGTAACTTCTGTTGACACTCGTCTTATACATCCCTGCATTGAAATTATTGATGACATCAGAGAGGGCACTTCTGCTCTTTTCTGCCCTCAATTCAGATAATGTAATCTTCTCTTCTGCACTAAGCTCCACCATAAAATATCACTCCTTCTTTTTTGATGTTCCTGTAAAAGGTAGTATTATATGACCTTTCCTTCTCAAAGACCTCAAGGGTTTTTATGACTGGTGAAAAGGGAATGTTTGTTTTTTCTTCTTCCTCACTAAAGATTTCAACGACCTTTTTAATTACACCGAAATCCTTTTCCCTTACAACCACAAGGATATCAAAATCCGAATCACCACTGAAGTCTCCCCTTATCCTTGAACCAAAGGCAACCACAGTTATAAGGTTATCGCCCAGTGCTTCCTTGAGTCTTCTGGTTGCCATTTTAATAGCATCCCTTTCTATGGCAAACATCCTTTCTCCTTTTGTCCATTTTAACATAATTGACCGCTCGTTTCTGAAGTTTTATTACAAAGGGACATAATTTGTGAATTATTATTTATGTTTAAAATGATATAATTAATCATGCTGAAGACAGATGAGATAATCTTGAGGCATCCCTACCCGAACTATCATGAGCAGGGGATACTTATTGATATTGTCAGAATGGTTCAATCCTTATATTCATTTATCGAAAAAATCATCCTTTATGGCTCAAAGGCAAGGGGAGATTATCATGAGGAATCGGATATTGATCTATTATTTGTTATAAAAGAGGTTTTGCCGAGGGCATTGAAGAATGAAATTTACGATTCAATATTTGAACTCGAGATAAAACACGGTGTTGTTGTATCTGTTATCTTTATTACAGTAGAGGATTTTGATGCTAAAAGTGCAGTTTTTATAAGAAGGATTCATGAGGAGGGTATTCTTTTATGGTCGAAAGAATAGACAGGGAAGAAGGGTATCTTCGAGCAAAGGAGGAGATCAATAGAGCGATGGAAGAGTTAAAGGCAGGAGAGGTTCTTAAAAGGGAGGGGCTTTATTTCAAGGATATTGTCAAGTCTTTTTTGTAAATTCTCTCAAGGGCATAATTGTCAATGGTTTTCACGGCTCTCGATTAAGCTGCAATCCTCTCAAGTTTGATACTTTTATGCCTGCAAGGATTGCCCTTGCCTCCTTTGTCATATCCACTCCATACCATCTGAGTTCTTTCATCTGCCACCATACCATCATTAATGCCCTCTCCTCATCCTTAAACCTTCCAATTCCCCTTATCCTTTGCCTCACCTCCCTGAAACTCCTCTCTACTGCATTGGTCGTCCTTATCC